>Ga0181517_10004646_pt1 | contig 12407 bp, 13 predicted proteins | sample PEATcosm2014_Bin_31_FD_119748 | JGI IMG/M metagenome (GOLD analysis project Ga0181517, IMG submission 119748) | Peatland microbial communities from MTU Mesocosm Facility, Houghton, MI, USA - PEATcosm2014_Bin01_30_metaG | ecosystem: Environmental > Terrestrial > Soil > Wetlands > Peat | place... | reverse complement strand
TGCCCAACGACCACATGGCCGAGGCGCGCCCCTCGAGCGGCTATCCTTACGAAGAATCCTTCGTGGTGGACAACGATTACGCCTTGGGGCGCATCCTTGAATACCTCTCCGGCACCAAATGGTGGCGCGACATGGCCGTTTTCATCACCGAAGACGATGCCCAGGGCGGTGTGGACCACCTCGACGCACACCGCACGGTACTGCTCTGCGCCGGCCCGTGGTTCAAGCGGAATTACGTCTCCCATGTAAATTCCAGCTTTCCCGGCCTGCTCAAGACGATTTTCCGGCTGCTCGGCATGTCCCCACTGAACCTCTTTGACGCCACCGCGGCGGACCTGGCCGACTGCTTCGCCGCGCGTCCGGACTACACCGGCTACCGCGTCCAGGAGGTCGACCGGCGCATTTTCGATCCCTCCGCCGCACACGAAGCCGCCCCGGGGACGCCTTCTCCGCGTATGGACGCTCCCCGCGGTCGCTAGCGCAAGCGGCGCCACGTGCAACGGCAGCGGGCCAAGCCGAGAATTCGTGCTCTGTCGTACTTTGTGAAGGTTCTATAGATAACCGGCTAATTCAGATCCACCTTGTCATTTATGGCGGCCAAAACGAAACTCAAAGGTAGAAGAGTTTTTTGGCAGGAGGGAATCGAAAAATCATGTGTGACTACTCGCTTATGGCCGTTCCAAACCGCTTGGCTCAGGAGGGAGAGGACCTGGTGGCGCATCGCTTCCCCACGGGGTCGATGGGCCTGGCTTCACCGTCGGATCTGAAACGCATGGCCCAGCCGCCCGTGGCGGCGCGGCGTGGGTTGTGGTGCGCGATTCAGGAGTTCTTCAACCCGCCCAAGACCGAGCCCGTAGCGGCCGTGTGCATTCCGCCCGGCGCGCGGCTCCAGATGCAGGATATTCCGGTACGCTTGCAAAACGAGCTGGGAGTGGGTCCCGTGGAGAACGTGACCTTTACCCAGATCTCCGCCTCCGTCAACAGCTACCGCGATGCCGTGCGCTTCGCTAACGGGCGCGAAATACGGCTGCAGGAGCTGCGTGAAGGGCAACGCGTCCGGGTGCTGGATCTTTCCATGGCGCAAGATCTGGATCTGGAGGTGCTGCGCGAAGAGCGCGCCGAATTTCCGTACCGCGTCCGCTGAGCCGGCCGGGCGCCCCGATGCGATATCCTGTTGGTTCGGATGCATAAGGGGTTTACGGTTTGGTTCACGGGCCTGTCGGGAGCCGGGAAGAGTACCATCGCGGCGCTCCTCGGCGAGCGTCTGCGCCGGCTCGGTGCCCGAGTCGAGGTCCTGGATGGGGACGTTGTGCGAACGCACCTGTCCAAGGGCCTCGGCTTTAGCAAAGAAGACCGCGACGAGAACATACGGCGGATTGGCTTCGTCTGCGAGTTGCTGTCCCGCAACGGAGTGATCGCCTTGGTGGCCGCCATTTCTCCTTACCGCGCCGTGCGCGACGAGGTGCGCGCCCGCGTGGGCAATTTTGTGGAAGTCTACATGGAGTGCCCGCTTGAGGTCTTGGTGGAGCGCGATGTCAAAGGGCTCTACAGGAAGGCTCTGGCCGGTGAGATCGCCCACTTCACAGGCGTTTCGGATCCCTACGAGCCGCCGCTCGAACCTGAAGTGACGGTGCATTCGTCCCAGGAAACGCCAGCCGAAAGCTTGGAGCGAATCTGGGCTACACTGGAACACTCGGGTCTCGTATCCTTTGATCGATCTTCATTCGCACACCAATGAATCCGACGGCACCTCGTCGCCCGCCGAGTTGATCGGGGAAGCCGTGCGCGCCGGGGTCGAGGCGCTAGCCATAACCGACCACGACACGCTGGCCGGATACGACCAGGCGGTTCCGCTGGCCGAAGCGGCAGGCGTAGACTTGGTGTGCGGCATCGAACTCTCCACCAAGCTCAACGGCCATTCGGTTCATCTGCTGGGCTATTTTCTCAACGGCGGCCCCTGGGATGGCTTCCGCGAGTGGGTGCTCGACATGCAGGCTTCCCGGCGCGACCGCAACATCCGGCTGGTGGAGCGCCTGCGCGAGTTGGGCATGGATATCACGCTCCAGGAAGCCGAGGCGCGCGGGCGCGGCATGACCGGGCGGCCGCACTTCGCCCAGATCATGATCGAGAAGGGTTACGTGGCCGATTACCGGCAGGCCTTCGACGAGTACCTGGATGAATCTGCGAAGGGTTATGTGTTCCGGCGCGAACCTCAATTGGAAGAGGGCGTTGCGCGCATACGGCAGGCCGGCGGCGTGGCATCGCTGGCGCATCCCACGCGCGTGGTGGGCGACGTGGCGGCCCTGATGCCCGAACTCCGCGACGCCGGGCTGAACGCCATCGAGGCCTATCACAGCGATCACGAACCGCGCGAAACCAAGCTGTTTCTCGATCTCGCCGCGCGCTACGGGCTGCTGGTGACGGGCGGCTCGGATTACCACGGCGCGGTCAAGCCGGGAGTCCTGCTGGGCACCGGCTGGGAGGGCAACCTGCGGATTCCGCGCGAGCTGCTGGACAAACTACGGATGAGCGACGCCGGCTCGCACGTAGGCCAAGGCAACGACCTTTCCCAGGTTCGGCGAGTAGACCGCTGAGGTCACCTCCGCTTCGCCGCCTTCTACCGCGAGCTTGGTCCCGGGAGCCGGCAGTTCGGCGGCATCCAGCTCCAGGCGCTCCAGCTTGCGGTTGACGTGGCTGCGGGCGCGGATGCGCTCCACGATCTCCTGCCCCAGATAACAGCCTTTGGTAAAGCTGACGCCGTGCATCTGCTGCGTCTCCTGGGGCAGCGAGGTATCGCGTATGTCCTCGCCATAGCGCGGCTTGCCGTTTTCGATGCGCACCAGGCGGGCATCCTCGGGCGTAGCGGGCACGGCTCCGGCGGCTTCCAGCCGGCTCGCCAGCGCGGCGAAATCCGCCGTGGGCAGAAAGAACCGGAAGCCCGGCTGCCCGGTGACGCTGGCGGCGGCCACCGTGATTTCGCCCCACGGCAGATGCCCGTAATCGGCGGCCGGCACGGGCGCGCCCAGAGCTTCCAGCACCGCGGCCGCCCGCGGCCCTTCCACCGCCAGCGCCGAGGTCGCTGCGGTGACATCCTCCAGCTCCACCTGGTCGGCAATGATATAGCGGCGGATATGCGCCACCGCGCGCTCGCGCATCTCGGGCTCGGTCGCGAGCAGAAAATGCTCCGCGAAGCAGAAGATTTCGAGGTCCGACTGTATGCGCCCCTGCGGATTGAGCAGAAACGCGTAGCAGCCCGAGCCGGGCGTCAGGCGCTTCACATCGTTGGTGCTAATGTTGTGCAGCAGCCGCGCACGGTCGCGGCCGCGGGCCAGTATGCGGCCGCGCGAAGCGAGATCCAGCCAGGCGGCTCCCTCGCGGAGCGCTTGGTATCCAGCAGACATGGTTCCAGTGTAAAGGGATTCCGCGCGGAGCGGGCTCATCGTAAACTAGCGGGCTCATCGTAAACTGGAATGATGGTCTTCCGCCACTCCATGTGCAACGAGCCTTTTGGCGGACGCCCATTCGCCGAGACCTGTGCAGAGATCCGGCGGGCCGGCTACACGGGGATCGAAATCGCCCCCTTCACCCTGGCGGAGGACCCGGCCGCGCTCTCGCCGGCCGCGCGCCGCGAGCTCGGTGGCATCATGTGCTCGGAAGGCTTGGAATTCGCCGGCTTGCACTGGCTCCTGGCCGCGCCCGAGGGCCTGCACATCACCACGCCCGATGCGGCCCTGCGCGCGCGAAGCTGGGACCACATACGCAGGCTGATCGAGCTGTGCGCCAGCCTGGGAAGCGGCGGCGTGATGGTCTTGGGATCGCCCCGGCAGCGTTCCGCCACCGGCGGGCTTACCCCGGCCGAAGCCACCCACAATCTAATGGAGGGGTTGGCCACGGTGGGTCCGCGGGCCGCGGCGTGCGGAGTCACCCTCCTGCTCGAAGCGTTGCCCGCGGACCAGAGCGACGTGGTGCGCACGCTGGGGGAAGCCGCCGCCATCGTGCGGGAGATCGGCTGTCCCGCCGTGCGAACCATGTTCGACGTGCACAACGCCATCGACGAAACCGAGCCGCACGCCGTCCTGGTGGACCGCTATTTCGACTGCATCCACCACATCCACGTGAACGAACTGGACGGCCGCCACTGCGGAACCGGGAGCTACGATTACCGGCCGCTCCTCGAGGTCCTGCGACGGCGCTCGTACCAGGGTTGGATCTCGCTCGAAGTTTTCGATTTTACGCCCGGCGCGGAGACCATAGCCGTGGAGTCCCTGCGCCATCTCGAACGCCTGATCGCCGAACTGCCATCATGAACCACTACGTCGTCACCGGAGGCGCCGGATTTATCGGTTCCGCCATCGTCCGCGCGCTGTTGCGCGAAGGGGCCCCTCAGGTCGTCGTGATCGATAACCTGCTGACGGGTCATGAATCCAATCTCGAGGAAGTGAAGGCCCGCGTCGATTTCCAGCGCGCCGACGTGCGCCATTACGAGGAGATCGCGCCCATTATCCGCGGCGCGGCGGTGGTGTTTCACGAAGCCGCCATTCCCTCGGTGCCGCGCTCGATCGACGATCCGGTGCCCTCGCACGAGGTCAACATCGACGGCACCTTCAACGTGCTGCGTGCGGCACGCGAAGGCGGCGCCGGCCGGGTGGTGTATGCGGCCTCTTCCTCGGCGTACGGCGATACGGAGGTGCTGCCCAAGGTCGAATCCATGATCCCGTGCCCGAAATCGCCCTACGCCCTGCAAAAGCTGATGGGCGAGCATTACTGCACCGTATTTTCCGACGTCTACGGTTTGGAAACGGTCTCCCTGCGCTATTTCAACGTCTACGGCCCGCGGCAGGACCCCTCCAGCCCGTACTCCGGCGTGCTCTCGCTCTTCATGAAAGCCGTGCTGGCAAGAAGGCCGCCGGCGATTTTCGGCGACGGCGAGCAGTCCCGCGATTTCACTTACGTGGAAGACGTGGCCGAGCTGAATCTCAGGGCCGCCCGCGCTCCCCACGTCTCCGGACGGGTTTACAACGGCGGCAACGGCGGTCGCATCACGCTCAATCGGGCCTGGGCACTGTTGCAGAAGATCGAGGGCGTCGATATTCCGGCAGTCTATGGCCCGCCGCGCGCGGGCGACGTGCGCCACTCGCAGGCCGATGTCGCCGCGGCCGTACGGGACCTCGGCCATTCCCCCGTCTTTTCCTTTGACGATGGGATGCGCCGCACGCTCGAGTGGTACCGCAGCGCGTGCACGCTCGAAGCCGTCTGAGATACCGCCGGCGCCGCCCAAGCGTGAGGCGGCGCACGCGAGAGCCCTTGCAGGCTCCGCCGCAGGTGATAGTCTGATAGCGATGCCCGAGGTGAATCGCCAGATTATTCTGGCCTCCCGACCAGTCGGAATGCCTAAAGAGTCTGATTTCCGCCTGGTTGTTTCGCCGCTCCCCAAGCCGGCCTCGGGCGAAGTGTTGGTTCGCGCGCAGTACCTCTCGGTAGACCCTTACATGCGCACGCGCCTCAACGGGCGCACGGGCTACGCGCGCCCGGTGCAGGTGGGCGAGGTCATGGTCGGAGCGGTGGCCGGCGAAGTGGTCGAATCCAACGACCCGCGCCTGGGCGTGGGCGACCCCATCGAAGGCAATCTCGGCTGGCAGGATTACGCCGTGGCGCAGGCCAAGACTCTGCGCAAGCTGGACCCCTCTGTGGCGCCGATCTCGAGTTCCCTCTATGTGCTGGGGATGCCCGGGCTGACCGCCTATTTCGGATTGCTGGATATCTGCCGCCCGCAGCCCGGCGAGACGGTGCTGGTTTCCGCGGCGGCGGGCGCGGTGGGTTCTCTGGTGGGCCAGATCGCCAAAATCAAGCGCTGCCGCGCGGTGGGCATCGCGGGCAGCAACGAGAAGGTGCATTACATCACCCGCGAGCTGGGATTCGACGCCGGATTCAACTACAAAGAAACCCCCGACTACGCGGCCCGGCTGAAAGAACTCTGTCCCAACGGCATCGACATCTACTTCGACAACGTGGGCGGCGCCATCACCGACGCGGCCATCCAGCTCATCAACACCCGTGCGCGCATCGCGGTCTGCGGCCAGATTTCGCAATACAACCAGGTCAAGCCGGAGATGGGCCCGCGCTGGCTGGGCCAGCTCATCATCAAGCAGGCCAAAGCCGAGGGCTTCCTCGTGCACCAGTTCGCGGAGCGCTACGAAGAAGGGTACCGCCAGTTGGGCACCTGGATTCGCGAAAAGCGCATCAAGTACCACGAGGACGTGGTCGAGGGCCTGGAGAATGCTCCGCGGGCTTTCATCTCGCTGCTCGAGGGTCGCAACATCGGAAAGCAACTGGTGAAGGTGGCCTAGGCCGGCGCGTCCGTCTTCGCTTGCGCTAAATCCGCGCGCTCTCGAGCGCCTCTTCCACCACCCGTAGCAGGCTCGCCACGGTGAAGGGCTTGGGCAAAAGCGTGAACCCCTTGCGCGTGACGAAGCGCTGCACCAGGTCGGCGTCGTGGAATCCGGAAATGAACAGGACCCGGAGATCCGGCTGCAGGGACCGCAAGCGCTCGGCCACCACCGGCCCGGTCAGATCCGGCATGATCACGTCCGTCAGCAGCAGGTGAATGCGCCGGTCGCTGTTTTCATAGGCCTGGATGGCATTCCGGCCGCCATCCGCCGCCAGGACATCGTAGCCCGCCGATCGAAGCGCGGTCTCGAGCAGGTGCAGCACGTCCCGATCGTCGTCCACCGCCAGGATGGTGGTCGGCAAAGCGGGCAGCGATGGTGAGGGTAGGCCGGACATTCCCAAATCCAGTGCGGGGGTTCTAAGCGCTGACCCGGGAAGCCGAGGCCAAGAAGTGGGGCGTGTGATAACGGCGTACGCCCCCGCCTGTACACCATTATAGATTCTTAATGGAAATTGAAACTACATTCCGAAGCGCGAAAGCTCCAAAGAGCCAATCCAGGTTGGATTGAGCGATACAAGCGTCAGAAGACCCGGCGCTTGAGGCGTTCCACGGTGAATTTGGCGGTATCGGCCACCGCCATCACGGCCATCACGCCGGCTTGCACGGGGTCCGTGACCACCAGGTCGGCGGCCTCCGGTACGCTGCCGGCCATGTTGAGGCTGACGACCAGAAGCCCCGCCTGACGCACTTCGCGCACCGCCGCTTCGATCTCGCCGCCCATCAGCGAACCAGCCAGAACCAGGGCCTTCGCGCGCGGCAGCCGCGCCACCGCGCGCACAGCATCCGCCAGCTCGCGCTCACCCACCAGCGGGATGGTGTCCACCGAGATGTGTTCGCCGCGAATGTTATGGCGATCGGCCTCCGAAACCGCTCCAATGGCTACCTGCCCCACCTGTGCGCCGCCGCCCATGATGATGATACGCTTGCCGTAGACCTTCTCGAACGTCTCGACCACCTCGACTTGACGCACAATCTCACACTGGCGCAGATCTTCGAGCAGCGCTTCGAATCCGTCCGGGAGGGCGATCTCGAAATACGTGCGGGCCACTTCCGGCTGGTTCTCGAGAATCTCGACGGACGCGATGTTCCCCCCGTGTTGCGCGATCACCCCGGTCAGGCGGTGGAGCACGCCGGTTCCGCCAGTGGCCTTCACCATGAGCCCAATGGTCTGTCCCATTTCAGGACTCCAGTGTAACGTGGCCCGGTTGATAAACTGAAAGATATGGCGCGTCCCGAAGCCGCCGCCGCGATTTTCGTGGAGCGCTTCTTCCAGTTCTCGGTGCTGGGACTGGTTTCGAGCGGCTACCTGGCGGTGGCCAGCTCGGGCTACCTGGACGCACCCACCCTGGTGCTGGCGGCGGCCGGGCTGCTGTTTCGCGCGCTCGTGCTTTGCGGCCTGTTGCGCATCGCCATTCCCGAGCGTGTTTCCGCGGCCGCCACGCTGCTCTATTCGGCCTTCTTCGTGGCCGATTGCTTCCTGATCTCGAAGGCCATTCTGCCGGCCACCGTGCACCTGGTCTTCTTCATCGCGGTAGTCCGCATCCTTACCGCCCGCACGCACCGCGACGATCTGACCATCGCGGCGGTGGCCTTTCTGGAGCTGGTGGCGGCCGCCATTCTCTCCATCGGCCTGAGCTTCTTCGCCTGCCTGGCGGTCTACCTGGTCTTCGCCATGGCGGCGCTGACCAGCGGCGAAATCCGGCGCTCCATCGGTAAGTCTCCGGCCACGGCGCGCACCGGGCTGCGGCGCTTCCACCCCCGTCTGGAGCTGCTTTCGGGGTCCATTGCGGTGGGAATCCTGGTGCTTACGGCGGCATTGTTCTTCATTCTGCCGCGCACGGCCGATGCGGCGTTCGCCCGGCTGCCTTGGCGCCATCTGCTCACACCCGGTTTTGCCGGCGAGGTGGTGCTGGGCGAAACCGGAGACATCCGCACCAGCTCGCGGCCGGTCATGCACGTGCGCATCTTCAGCCGCGATCCGGTGGCGGGGCTGAAATGGCGCGGCGCGGCACTCGAAGAGTTCGATGGCAAGCGCTGGTACGACGGCAATCCGCATCTGGAGAGGATCCCCACCGAAAGTGGCCACGTAGACCTGGCGCCCCAGGAACTTACGGGAATCCACGTCAACTACGACGTGCGGTTGGAGCCGCTCGACGATACCGCCCTGTTCTTCGCCGGCACGCCCGAAAAGCTCGACCTTAACGCCCGTTCTATTCTCCGCACCGACGGCGGCGCGTACCGTCTCATGAGCCTGCCCGCGCGCACGTTCCAATATGCCGCGTACAGCCTGCTCGAAGAGGCCCCCGAAGTATCCACGGTGTACCCGCCGCCGGTGCTCCCTCTGGCCGAGCGCGAGCGCAACCTGCAATCGCCGCCGCTCGACCGGCGCATCCCGGAACTGGCCCGCGCCATGACCGCCGGCGCGGTCACGGACCTCGAGCGTTCCCGCGCCTTGGAGCGGCGCCTGCGGGCCGCCTACACCTATAGCCTGGAGACTCCCCGCCGCGAGCCGGCCGATCCGCTGGCCTATTTCCTGTTCACCAGCCGCAGGGGCTATTGCGAGTACTTCGCTTCGGCCATGGCGGTGATGCTGCGCAGCCTGGGAGTGCCGGCCCGTTTAGCCACCGGATTCCAGAGCGGTATCTACAATCCCATGACCGAGTTATGGCTGGTGCGCGCCTCCGATGCGCATACCTGGGTGGAGGCCTGGATCGCGGGGCATGGATGGACCACGTTCGACCCCACGCCGCCCGACACCGCCCCGCCCGGCCTGGGGCTGGCGGCGAAGATCGGTCTCTACCTCGACGCCGCGCAGACCTTCTGGCAGGACTGGGTGGTGAGCTACGACATCGGGCGGCAGGGTACGCTCGCCGACCGTCTGGAGCAGGGGGCCCGGCGCGCGGGCATCCGCTGGTACGATGCGCTGGAGTCCATCCAGGTGGATTGGCGGGCCTACCACCCGGCCATTCCCGTGCGTGGGCTGGAGGAATGGGGCTTGGCGGCCTTGCTGGCGGCGGCTCTCTGGCTGGTGACACCCCGGCTGGCCAGGCGGCTGCGCATCCGGCGGCGGGTGGAGCGGGTGAGGCGCGGCGAGGCCGAGGTGGCCGATGCCACCCTGCTCTACGAGCGCATGCTGGAGGCCCTCAAGCGGCGCGGTTTCGATAAGCCGGCCTGGTTCACGCCCCTGGAATTTGCCTCCGCGCTGCCACGCGGCGCGGCCGGCGATACGGTGCGCGAATTTACGACCGCCTATAACGCCCTGCGCTTCGGCGGTCGCGGCGATGCGGCCATGCGGCTGACGACTCTGCTGGATGCCATCGAGCAGAGCGAGCGCGGCTAAGCGCGTCTACGTAACTCTTTAAAGGCGCGGCACTTCGCTCATGAGGGCCAGCAGGTTGCCGTCCGGATCGCGGAAAAAAGCCATCCACAGATCGTGATCGGGCAGGCGGGCCACCAGGTGCGGGTCGCGTTCGAAAGTCACGTCGCGGGCCGTGAGTTCCTGGAAAGCCTGCTGGATATCCGGCATCCGGAAATAGATTACCGTGCTCGAATGCCCGGCGGACTCGGCACCTCCACTGAGCATAAGGCGCACGCCCGAGCAATCGAAAAATCCCAAGTTAGGGGCCTGGAACAGGAACGGCAACCCCAGGACATCCCGGTAGAAGCCGATGGCTCGGTCGATTCCGGTGACGGTGATGGCGATCTGGCCAATGGCGGAAAGTGCCACGCGCGACGAAGGGGTAGCGGGTCCCATATCTCTCTCTGGATCAAGCATACACGAGGTGAGGGAGATCCCCCGCGCGGAGCGGGCCACGTGACTCAACAGGCCGAGGCACACCGCGAGCGAGGCGGCCGGCGGGTCCCCTCGCAGGTTCTCCAGCACGGCATCCAGCACCTCGCGCCGTTCCTCGTCCAGACCGGCCAGAATGCCGGGATATGTGGGTCTCTTGGCAACCACCGGTACGGCTTCCCAAAAAGCTTATCGGCCCGCGCACATAGGTCTGCGGGCGGCACAGTACTATGCGACACCGCCATAAAGTTTTCCCGCCGTCTGCCGATAGAGAGGAGGAGCCAACAGAATGATCCGGCTGACGCGCCTCAATCAGCTACCCATGGTGCTGAATTCCGATCTGATCGAGCATATCGATGTTACGCCGGACACGGTGATTACTCTGACCACGGGACAGATCCTGCGGGTGCGCGAAACAGCCGATGAAGTGGTCCGCCGGATCGTCGGTTTCCGGCGGCGGATTTCCAGTCTGGAAGGCGATCCGGCGCATGGGCGCGGCACTCCCGGCGAACTCGAAGCGGGCCTCGAAGCTGGAGATTTGAACCCCGCGGCCAGGCGAGACTGAGACACGATGGCCGACACTTCGCAGGCGATCAAAACCAATGCTAAGCCAGCTAACCGGCCCCCCGGCGGGAGGCCCGATTTTTCCACCCTGGCGGGGATTGCCTTGGCGCTCGGTGGGATTCTGGGCGGCTTGATACTGGAAAAGGGCAAGATCCAGGACGTCGTCCAAATGACGGCCGCGCTGATTGTGCTGGGGGGAACCCTGGGGGCGGTTTTGGTGACCACGCCGCTGCCGGTGGTGGTGCGCGGCATCAAGGGTCTGGGAAGCGTCTTCTTCGAACGCGGCAATTCGGCCGATTCCATCATCGACGCGCTCATCGGGTACGCCGCCAAGTCCCGCAAAAACGGGATCGTGAGCCTGGAAAAGGAGGCGGCGGCGATCGCGGATCCCTTCATGCGCAAGGCTCTGAACCTGGCGGTGGACGGCACGGATCTGCAGGAGTTGCGCAAGATGATGGACACGGATATCAGCCTCAGCGAGCAGGCCGCCGAGGCGGACGCCAGGATGTGGGAAGCGGCCGGAGGGTACGCCCCCACCATCGGGATCATCGGCGCGGTCTTGGGATTGATCCAGGTGATGAAACATCTGGAGGATATCAAAGAGGTCGGGCACGGCATCGCGGTGGCCTTCGTGGCCACGGTATACGGCGTGGGATCGGCCAATATTCTGTTTCTGCCGGCGGCCAACAAGATGCGCGCCCGCATCCGCCAAAGCACCATCGTCAAGGAAATGGTGCTGGAGGGGGTTGTGGGCATCGTCGAGGGCCTGAACCCGACCTTGATCCGCATGAAGCTGGAGGCTTTCAATCCCAATCCCCGCAAGCGCAAGAGCGCGGATGGCGCCAAGCTGGCGGCGAGTCCCAAGCCAGCGGCGCCGGCCGTCAAACCGATCGCGGCGGCGGGAAGTTGAGAATGCCAATCGTGTCTGAGAGCAAGCTATGGCATTGACGCGAGGCCGTTCCGGAGGCCACGAGAATCACGAGCGCTGGCTGGTTTCGTATGCCGATTTCATCACCCTGCTGTTCGCCTTCTTCGTGGTGATGTTCGCCTCCACGCAGTCCGATAAGTCGAAGGCCAAGGCGGTCTCCGAGTCGGTGCGCGAGGCTTTGGAGCACGGGCAGTTCACCTCGGCGGTTTCAACCATGCTGGGGCGCGGGCGGCACGAGGCCTCCGACCCGCTGCGCGACAGACCGAACGTAGCGGGCAAGGAGAACATTCCGCTGTACGCAGCACCTCTGGCGCTGCCTTTGGCGGACCTGCACAAATCGAAAACCAAGCTGGAGATGGGGCTCGGCACGGAACTGGGCAGCGGCAAGGTCCAGCTCAAGCTGGAGAGCCGGGGGCTGGTGATCAGCCTCCGCGAAGCCACCTTTTTCGCTTCCGGGGACGATGCCGTGCAGCCGGCCAGTTACCCGATCCTGGCCAAGGTCGCGGCGGTTATCGCCGAACTGCCCAACCCGGTACGCCTCGAGGGTTACACGGATTCGAAACCCATCCACACCTCGCGTTTTCGCAGCAACTGGGAGCTCTCGGCGGCCCGCAGCATCGCCGTGATGGAACTGCTGCGGCAGCGCTTCCAGGTGCCCTCGGAGCGCTTGGCCGTGG
>Ga0181517_10004644_pt1 | contig 12410 bp, 10 predicted proteins | sample PEATcosm2014_Bin_31_FD_119748 | JGI IMG/M metagenome (GOLD analysis project Ga0181517, IMG submission 119748) | Peatland microbial communities from MTU Mesocosm Facility, Houghton, MI, USA - PEATcosm2014_Bin01_30_metaG | ecosystem: Environmental > Terrestrial > Soil > Wetlands > Peat | place... | reverse complement strand
CCGCCCATGGTTTGCACAAAATAGACGCTCGCCAAGCCGCGATCCTTGGCTATCTCCAGCAATCTCTGGTTCAGGTCGCCGTCCGTCATGCCGTTGTCCGAACTAATTTTGAGCACCCCGATCGCGGGACGCGGGGGACCGGTGGCCCCGGCACGCCCATGGCCGTTCGACTGCGAAAAATCGCGCACCGGCTGACGGCCGATGACATAACTGACAAGCCGTCCGGCATCAACCAGCTTCACCGACTGCGCCGGCACTCCTTCGTCGTCCACGTCATAGGCTCCGATCAAACCTTTGCCCTCAAACGTCTTCAATCCGGGGTCGTCGATCACATTCATGAAATCGGGAAGAACGCGTGCGTGATAGCTTGACGCAAACGGGCCGTTGGTGCGCGCCTCGGTGCCCAGCGGCGGCCGCGTGGCCGTCACCGCCACGCTCAACAGCGAGCGCAGAGTGTCGGTTGCCGCGTCGGCGCTCATCAGCAGCGGGCCGTGATACTCCTCTTCGACCAGCGGCGCCTTGCGCAACTCGGCCAGCGACGCAATCTCATCCACGACATGCTTGGCGAACACGGCTTCCGCGTCGAGCTCTGCGGGCGAGGTTCCCGTTGAAGAATACGAGCGGTCGATGCTCATGCCGTCGGCGGCTTGCGTGCCCGCGGCAAACGACTCCTCGAATTGCGCTTCCGACTTGCGGACGATCGTTCCTTCGCTGGTCGCGATCCAGGTGGTGGTGGCACGGGCGCGAAAGCTCGCTTCCGCGTATTCCACGTCGCGTTGTGTAGCGCTCACCGCGGGGTCGGTGCCGTACAGACCGCTGAACCGCGCAACACGCGCAGTCCATGCGTCGTCATCAAGCTGCAAGACGACCGGAGCGGCGAGCGAGACGATCGGTTTCTCCTGACTGAAGTCATCGGCCTGAGGCGGCGTTTGCACCTGTTTCAGTTCGGCCTGTTTTTGCGCGTAAGCCGAGAGCGCATTCTTGTACGCCTGGTCCGTCGCCTGCCACAACGCGGAGCGCAGCGCGATGGGATCGTCGTCGAGACCCGCTAATTCAATCGAGCCGTCGCCGCGGCCACCGGAGCTATCGGTCTTGTAGTCGCCTACGCGCACCGTCACGCGCGCCACGCGCTGCCGCATGTGTCCCGCGCCTTCGCTGGCCCCGAACTCCGCCTTGGTCTCAAATTGATCCACTTCCTCGATGCGGTACTGGATAAAGAACGGCTTGGCGAAGCCCGGCAACTGCAACTGGCTCATGCTGCGATCGAGTTCGGTCAGCATCGCCTTCAGCACGGGATCTTTTTCCGCGTCGGCGCGCGTGGGCTGCACCTGCGCAACAAGCGGCGCGCATAGGCACGCAGCAAAGCATCCTAAAACGGCGGGCAAGAAGACGCCGCGAAATATATTCATTTCGCCAACTCCTGCTTTGGGTTGGCACCGGTTGCTGTTCCCTGGTCGCTGATCCCTGTTCCCTGTGTTTCCGCTCCGGGTATCGGCAGAATCGGCGGTCGCGCCGTCCCCTGCGCCTGGCGCTGCGTTTCGATCTCGCTCAGCAACATGGAGGGAGCCACCGCGCTCACGGGAATCGATCCCGACTCCGCGCCGCATATGCCGTCAAACACTTCGCTCTTGTCGCCGGTCACGAGAATCTTTTTCATCGCCGCCAGCGGAGTGCCCACGATGCTTACGCCGCGCACCAATTCGTCGGGCCGACCGTCGACATACACCCGCCACACCACCAGCGGGATGACTTGGAACGCCTGCGGCGAGCTGCGCTGCGTCACCGCGAAGCCCGAAGAAATATCTTCAAAGTACAGGCCATAGGGTTTGCCCTGCTTCTTCGCCTCTTCAACCAATTCCTTCCGCAGCTCCGCGTCTGGGACGGTCTTTGTCGAAGTCACAATCAGGTTGCCCTGGCGTCCGGTGGGCACATATCCCTCTTGCGCGCGGCCGTGGCCGTTCGATGCGCCAAAGCTCGCGATCGGCAGGCGCGACATGAGGAAGCTTTTGAGCACGCCATCCTCGATGAGCTCCACTCGCTCTGCCTTCTCGCCCTCACTGTCATATTCGTAGTGGCCGGCGAGAGAAATACCATCGAAATTCGCCAGCGTAGGATCGTCAGCCACGGAAAGAAACGGCGGCAACACTTCCTTACCAAGATCCTTCGTGAACGTCTGGCCCTCCTCGTCGCCGCGCTGGCGCTGGCCCTCGAGCCGGTGGCCCAGTACCTCGTGGAAGAACACGGCAGCGGCGCGACCCGAAAGAATCGCCGGCCCATCGAACGGCTCGGTCACCGGCGCCTTGCGCAGAGCTTCAAGCTGCGCGCCGATTTCGCGCACTGCCTTTTCCAGCTCGGCTTGCGCGGGCAGCCCCTCCGGCGAATCGGCCTCGAAGGTCCGGGCAAGGAACAGATCCATTCCGTCGTCGGCGCGCGTTACAGCTACGATCACCAATCCCGACGAGACGTAAGGCGTCACCAGTTGCGCGCCCTCCGACGAAACAAAGTAGCGCGTCGAGCTTTGCGCCGCGAATCCTACCTCGTTCTGATACACATCGGGAAATTCGCGAAAGATGCGCGAAAGATCCCGCACGCGCTGCTCCCACTCCGCCTTGCGCACATCGAGCGGCGGCGCAGGCTTCTCCAAATGCACCTGCGGCGCCTCCTGGCTGAAATCCGGCGAGGTGTCTTCTTCCTTGGCGCGCACCTGGGCCTCGGTTTTCACGCGCAGGTAGTTGTCGAGCGCATTCCCGTAACCGGTGTTGGTCCCGAGCCACAGCGTGCGTGCGATTGCTTCGCGGTCGTCGCCCAGTGGCAGCGCCATGCTGTTCACTGCCGAACCGCGGTGCTCGCCGTGTGTGTTGTCGAGCTTGGGACTGCCCACGCGCACCTGCACGTCGGCCATGCGCTCCCGCGAACCGCCGCTCACGGTCAGCGCGCCGAACTGTGCACTGATGCTCAGCGCGCTGGTGTCGTGCACCGAGTAGCTGATGAAATACGGCGGCGGCTGTTTGTCGTCACCCGGCGTTGCAGACTTGCTGAGCGACGTGAAGGCGCGATGCAGTTCGGCATTCATGGCATCCAGAAGCACTGGCGCATCAGCCGTCGCATGAACTGGAGCCGCTTGCTGGGCACGGGCCGCGCACGGCAACGCCATCAGGATCATCACGGCAACCGTGGGTGCGAAGATGGAGAGAGTGACCGGCCGGCGTTGCGCGCAGCCTGAAGGATTGTGTGGGTTGGTACTGAGGTTTTCGGGTAAAGGCATCTCTATACTTGATTGTCGCAGAGCAACCGCAGGGAAGGAGATTTCTTATGGCTTTTTGCCGTCGTCTGGCCTGGATGTCTTGCCCGGCAGTCTTGCTTGCCGCGTTAGTTTCTGTTCCCCTTGCCGCCCAGAATCCCGCATCTCCGCCTGCTCCTTCCGCAACCGCGTCCGCCGCCCCCGGGCAGGCGTATACGCTGCCGCCCGACAAGCTGGCCAAGGCCGTCGCGCTCGACCGCATCCGCAACATCCTCGATCTTGCCGGTTCCATCTGGAGCATTGCGTTTGTGTGGCTCTTGCTAGCCCTTGGCGCGTGGGCCGGCATCGAGCGCTGGGCGCAGCGGCTTTCCGGCCGCAGGTGGCTCCAGGGAGCCGCATTCTTCGCTGCTTACTTCATCATCAAGAGAGTTGCCGGCCTTCCCCTCGCCTGGGTCGGCGAGCACTATGAGCGCAGCTACGGCATCAGCGTGCAGGGGTGGGGCAGTTGGCTTGGCGACCTCGGCAAAGGCCTGGCATTAACGCTCCTGTTCGCCGTACCGGTTCTGCTGCTATTCAACTGGATTGTGCGACGCTGGCCGCGGCGCTACTGGCTGGGCATCTGGGCGGTCACCCTGCCGATCCTGGTTTTCTCTCTGTTGATCTTGCCGCTGTTTGTTCCTCTCTTCTACCAACAGGAGCCGCTCCAAAAAAATCATGCCGCTTTGGTGGCGAAGATCGAGACCCTGGTGGCGCGCACCGGAATCGATATCCCGCCCAATCGCATGTACCTGATGAAGGCCAGTGCGAAATCCACCGGGATCAATGCCTTTGTTGCCGGCCTCGGACCGACCAAGCGGTACGTGATGTGGGATACGACCACGGATCAGATGCCCGATGACCAGGTGTTATTTGTCTTCGGCCATGAAAGCGGACATTATGTACTGCACCACATTCCCAAGGAACTTGCCGGCAACGCCGTCGGGCTGTTCGTTTTGTTTTGGGTATGCGCCGCGTTTGCTGCATGGATGGTCAAACGGCGCGGAGCCGGATGGGGCGCAACCGATCTCGCGTCGCGCACGGGCTTCGTAGTGCTGCTATTCGCCATTTCGATTGCCGGCTTCCTCACCGAACCCGTGGACAGCGCCTTCAGCCGCTACTTCGAGCATCAGGCAGATGTCTATGGGCAGGAGGCGATTCACGGCATTGTGGCCGATCCGCAAAAAACCGCGGTTGCCGCATTCAATAAACTGGGCGAGTCATGGCTCGAGGATCCCAATCCCAACCCGCTGATCGAGTTCTGGCTCTACGACCACCCCAGCACGCAGCATCGCGCCGAATTCGCCGAGCACTACAATCCCTGGGCGAATGGGGGACACGGAGAGTTCTTCAAGAACTAGGGGTCAGATTTCAGGAGTCAAGCTGCCCGTCAGAGGCGCTCGAAGATGCCCGCAGCGCCCATGCCGCCGCCCACGCACATGGTCACCATGCCGTACCGGGCGCCCCGCACTTTCATCTCCTGGAGCAGGGTCGCGGTCAATTTTGCGCCGGTGCAACCCAGAGGATGCCCGAGCGCGATGGCGCCGCCGTTGACGTTGACGCGCGCCGGGTCCAGACCGAGCGTGCGGATGATGGCCAAAACCTGTGCCGCGAACGCCTCATTCAATTCGATGAGCTCGATGTCGTTCAGCGAGAGGCCGGCGAAGCGCAAGGCTTTGGGAATCGCCGTGATTGGACCGATGCCCATCTCCTCCGGCAGGCAGCCGGTGACGGCGTAGGAAACCAGCCGCGCAAGGGGTTGAAGACCGAGTTCCCTCGCGCGGTTCAATTCCATCAGCACCGCTGCCGCTCCACCATCGGAGGTTTGCGAGGAGTTGCCTGCGGTGACCGTGCCCTGCGCGTGAAACACCGGCTTCAACTGCGCTAATGCGGCGGAGGAGGTGTCGGCGCGGGGGCCTTCGTCGGCGGAAAACTCCTTTTCCTTGATCTCCGGATTTCCCGGCTTCGTGCCGGGCGCGGCGGTCGTCACGCGCACCGCAACCATCTCTTCCCTGAAGCGTCCCGCGGCCTGCGCCGCCACTGCCTTCTGGTGGCTCGCCAAGGCAAACGCATCCTGATCGTCGCGAGAGATCTCGTAATGGCGGGCAACGCGCTCGGCCGTCAGGCCCATGGTCAGCAGCGACGAAGGATAGTTGGCCGCGAGCCATGGATTGGGGCTGGGCTTGTTGCCGCCCATGGGAATCAGGCTCATCGATTCGGCTCCGCCGGCAACAATCACCTGTGCGGCGCCGAATTGGATGCGTTGATCGGCGATCGCAATGGCCTCCAGCCCCGAGGCGCACAGCCGGTTCACGGTGACGCCCGGAATTTCCACCGGCAACCCTGCGCGCAAAGCAGCCATGCGCGCCAGGTTCCAGCCTTGCTCACCCTCGGGCTGGGCACAGCCCATGATCACGTCGTCGATTTCGGCCTTGTCCAGCCCCGGAACCCTTTCCAAAACCCCGCCCAACGCAATTGCCGCAAGGTCGTCGGGGCGGGTGGTCGAAAGTGCGCCTTTGGGCGCACGGCCCACGGGCGTTCGAACGGCGGCGACGAGAACGGCTTCCGGCATGGAGGTCTCCAAAGCAGCGAACAGCAGACGCCGAACAGAGAACAATACGCAGCGGCACTGCTGGCTCATTGTTAGATGGCTGGACGCGTTGAGGTCAAGCTGCTCAGCCGTCAATTCTGCGTATCGATGACCGTCCAGGCGCCTTTTGCGAACACGCGATAAATTGTCCGTCCGTCGACGACCGAGTCGGCCAGGGCGTCATGGTCGAGGCGCGGCGGGGGTGGCCTGATGCCGAACTGCGCCTCATGAATCACATCCGGCGATGCGGCGTCGATGCCCCAGTTAAAGCCAAGCACTGCGGTCGCGCCGTGCGCCTGGAGGCGGTCGGTTTCCAGCACCGAAGCCAGCACCATGGGGTCACCCCCGCCCGCAAAGAAGACGAGCAGCGAGACCCGGCCGTCGACCGAGCAAAGGACCGCCCAGTCCGACGAGCCATGACGCTCAAGGCTGGCGCGGACCACATTCTCTGGTTGGTGCGCTTCGTAGGTCTGCGGAATCAGGCACCCGCGCCGCGTAAGCACATCCTGCACGGCAGCCGGAAGCTGGGGAAATGCGTTGACCGGTAAATGGCGAATGAGGTAAGTCGTGCGTTCGCCGTCCACCGTCACCTGGCCGGAGGAGTTGAGAGGCGGCGTGGCCTCGTCCTGTGGCCGGATCCATGAGGGGCAACAAAAAAGCAGCAGCGCAGTGAGCGCAAGCCCCGATCTATAACGTACGCGTACCATCGAAAACTCTCACGAGAACTTTATGCCGAGTATCGCAGAACCGCAACTGGGCAGAAATTAATTTCGCAGCGGCTTGCTGGTTTTCAGGGTGTGCGCGATGCGCTCCTGCGTCTTGCGCTCGCCACAGAGCGACAGGAAAGCCTCGCGCTCCAGGTCGAGCAAATATTGTTCGCTCACGAGCGTTCCGGGCGTCACGCGCCCGCCGGCAAGGATGTACGCCGCCCAACGGGCAACCTTCTGATCGTGCTCTGAGGCGTAACCGGCCTCGCCCATCAGATAAATGCCGGCCTCGAGCGTCGCCACCGCGGCCGTGCCCGGAGCGGGGATTTGTGTGCGCGGTTGCGGAGGCTGGTAGCCGGTTTCGGCCAGCACCGCGGCCTGCGCTTTGGCGTCGAGCAACAGGCGTTCCCGGTTCATCGTCACGCCATCGGCTTGCGCAAGCAGGCCGAGCAAGCGGGCCTCCGCGGCCGATGTGGACACCTTGGCCATGGCGATGGTCTCAAGCGCGCGCCGCAGAGCGGTGACGAATTCAGCGGATTGCGCGAAGCGGGAGGGCGGATCCTTAGGGTCCGGCGGGGCCAGCGCCACGGCCACATCGAAAGCGCGCAGCAACATCTCTTTCGTCCCGCCGCCCGCCGGAATCAGCCCCACTCCGGCTTCAACCAAACCCATATAGGTCTCCGCGTGCGGTTGGCGCCGCGTCGCGTGTAGGCAAATCTCCGCGCCGCCGCCCAGAGTGAGGCCGAAGGGCGCAGCCACCACCGGCCGCGGGCAGAATTTGATGGCCGCGGTCATCTGCTGGAAGTGGTGAATGACCCCGGCAAGCTCGTCCCATTCGCCTTCCTGCGCCGCCAGCAAAAGTTGCATCAGGTTCGCGCCCACGGAGAAGTTATCGCGGTCGCCCGTGATCACAAAGCCTGCAAAGTCGCGCACTGTATCTGAAGCGGGATTGAGAACCGCGGTAATCAACGAGAGCACGTCGCCGCCAATGGCGTTCTTGAGCGAATGCAGCTCGATGCACCCGATGCCGTCGCCAAGGTCGACCAGCGATGCGCCGGAATTGCTGCGCACCACCGCGTGCGTGCGGCGAAAATCGGCCACGCGCGCGTGACCAGGAATCGCGGGAATGGTGACCGTCTGTCCCGTCGACGGCTGGAAGCAGGCATCCTTGCCGGACGCGTACCAGCTTGTGCGCGAGGCGGCCAGTAGCGTCTCCGCTGCCACGCTCACAGGAAGTCCCAGCGCCTTCATGCGGCTCACGGTCTCGGCCACTCCCGCCGCATCCCACATTTCAATCGGGCCCATCTCCCAGTTGAAGCCGGCGCGCATCGCAGCATCGATCGCGGGCGCGTCGTCGGCAACTTCGCCAATACGCTCGGCGGCATAGTTCCATAGCGATGCCAGAAATGGCCACAGAAACGCCGCCGCCCTGTCCTTGGCAGGATCATTTTTGAGCAGTAGTTGCAGCCTCTCGGGCAGCGTCGCGGCATTTTTCGCCATGTCGAGCGCGGGCAGCGCCGCTTTCACCAGAGGCCGGTACTCGAAGGTCGCAAGATCCAGAACCATGCGCTCGTCCTTGCCGTCCGTGCCGCGAACTTTTTTGTAGAATCCTTGTCCCGACTTATCGCCGAACCAGCCTCGCTTCAGCAATTCATCGAGAACAGCCGCGAACTTTCCTCCGCTCACACCCTGCGGGAAATTCGCCGCTACGTGCGCCAGGATGTCGATGCCCACAAGGTCGGCAAGGCGAAAAGTTCCGGTACGCGGCCAGCCGACGGCGGGGCCGGTCAGCGCGTCAACCTCTTCGATGGTGAGGCCCTTCTCGAGCATCAGGTTCGCAGCGTTGAACATCACTGCAATGCCGATGCGGTTGGCGATAAAGTTCGGTGTGTCGTGCGCAAAGACAACCTGCTTGCCAAGCATGCGGTCGGCAAACGCGGAAAAGGCGGCGACCAGTTCTGGATCGCTCTCCGGCGTGGGAATCACTTCCACCAGGCGCATGTAGCGCGGCGGATTGAAGAAGTGCGTCCCGAAGAATCTCTTGCCGAGTCCAGGAACAGCGGCAGCGATACGCGCAATCGGCAGGCCGGAGGTGTTGGTCGTCAGGATGGCGTAAGCGCTGAGGTGCGGCAGCACGCGCGCCAGCAGTGCGGTCTTGATGTCGAGATTCTCCGCCACGGCTTCGACAACCCAATCACACTCGGCTAGTTTCGGGAGATCGTCGTCGAAGGTCCCGGGCGTGATGAGGCGGTTGAGCGATGCCTCAAAGAAGGCGGCGGGCTTGGCTTTGGCAAGACCTTCCAGCGCAACGAAGGCAAGCGGGCGCCCCGCGGTTTGATCCTTGGGAGCAAGGTCCAGCAGCAGCGTAGGGATTCCGGCGTTGGCCAGATGCGCGGCGATGCGCGAGCCCATGGTTCCTGCGCCCAGCACGGCGGCGCGGCGCACCAGCAGCGGCTTCGCGCTCATCTTCGGAACGGGAGTTGCAGCCGTGCTGGCAGCACTCATACGGGCTCTCCCTCAGCGACGTGGAATTCGACGCGCGCCCCGAGCGTAAACGCTCGCAGCATACGCAAGCTGGCGGCGCGCGGTCAAGGCGGTTATCTCCTTAGCTATTGACTCTTCGTAACCTTATTTATACATTGCGGTCAGGCCCCAAACCCCCAACTCCGGCCTTGACGGGAGGATCGGTGACGAAGCTGCTTTCGTTCACTTCGGTAATTACGTTTCTGTGCGGTTTCTGGCTGGCGGTGATGGAGTGCGTGATGCATCATCCTGGGTTCAGGTCGCGTGTCACGATTGCGCTGCTGATCGCAGCCGCCGGCCTCGTGACGCTATTGGTGCTTGCGTTTCATCCTGGCGTGAGCAGTGAGCGCTGGCTCTGGACGGCTGCGGCAGTGCTTATCGGCCTGGGAGTGTACAGTTTCCTGCGCAACGCGCACGCAACGCATTTCGAGGGCTTCGTCTTCGTCATCTCGCTTGTCCTTGTGGTGCAGGGCGGCCTGATGCTGCTGACGCTTGGCAGGCGGCAAGGCGCAGGACAAGCCGCATCCGGGGGGATCTCTTAGTACTCAACTTTGTTCGGTGACGCAATCCAAGCGGCGAAGCTGGTCCACGCCTCGTCGCCGAGCAGTTGCGCGGAGCGGAGCTTGCGGTCGGCAGAGTCTTTGCGAAGCTCCACGTAGAGAAACTCGTCGTCAAATCCGGCGCGGGCTGCATCGGCAGCGCTGGCGCCGTAGTACACCGCATCGACCCGCGCCCAATACGCGGCCGCCAGGCACATAGGGCATGGCTCGCAACTGGTATAGAGCTCACAACCATCAAGCTTGAAGGTTCCCAGCGCTTTGGCGGCGGCGCGGATGGCGTTCACCTCGCCATGCGCTGTCGGGTCGTTGGTTGTCGTCACGGAGTTTGCACCCTCGCCCACGATCTTGCCGTCGCGCACGATGACCGCCGCAAACGGACCTCCCATGCCCGAGGCGACGTTCTCGGTAGCCAGCGCAATGGCGCGGCGCAAAAACTCCGGGTTGGATGGTCCGCTCACGTTCCTAGTTCCCCGCTCCGCGTGAGAAATGCAAAGACAAATTCAGTATTTCACAAACTCGCACGTGTTTTGCGGGCGACTACGTGTGCTGTTGTTGGCTGCAAGAAGTCGCGCCCGCGGAGCCCGCGTTTACCACGTGGAAGTAAAATGCCCTCATGGCTGCGCCCACGACTCTTCAAGCATTGAATGCCCGCATTGTCGCGTGCGATCTGTGTCCGCGTCTGCGCGCGCATTGCACTCAGGTGGCGCAGAAACGCCGTCGTGCTTATTCCGATTGGGAATACTGGGGTCGTCCCGTGCCCTCCTTCGGCGACCCCAGCGCGCGCGTGCTGGCACTGGGGCTGGCGCCCGGAGCGCACGGTTCCAATCGCACCGGAAGGCCTTTCACCGGCGACGGATCGGGCGACTTTCTGTTTCCGGTTCTGCACGCCGCTGGATTCGCCTCGCAACCCTCGGCATCCTCGCGTGACGACGGCATGAAGCTCTGCGGCCTTTGGATCACCTCCGTGGCGCGTTGCGCTCCGCCGGGCAACAAACCCACTCCCGAAGAGATGCGCAATTGCGCGCCGTGGCTCGACCTCGAGATGAAGCTACTCACGGAATTACAAGTGGTGGTGTGCCTGGGCCGCATTGCGTTCGATGGCCTGCTGGCGCACGAATTGCGGCTGGGCCGTTTGCCAAAACGTGCGGGCCTCGTCTTCGCGCACGGAGCCGAATACAAACTGCCGAGCGGTCTGATTGCCCTCGCCAGCTATCACCCCTCGCTGCAGAATACGAACACCGGCAAGCTCACGCGGCCCATGCTGCTCAGCGTCTTCAAGCGGGCGCACAAGTTGGCGAATCTCTGATGGAATAGCAGGAGTTGGCTGCACCAAAAGAAAGGAATCACGATGGAGCGAATCGCAAAGGAAATTCTGAAGGACATGAATCTGGACGAACTGGCTCCCAAGCTGCGCGGGCCAAAGAATCCAGTGGACCATTGGACGCCGCCGCTCCTGTTGGAGCGGGCGGCCTATCTGCGCAAAATGGCGAAGCACGGCGACGGCTCGGCGTCCGAGACGCTGAAAGAGTATCCGCAGCACTTTGCCATGCTCTCCTTCCGCAGCCGAAGCGGCGAGGTCGAGGTGCACGAACGCTTTGCGGACCTGTTCGTAGTGCTTTCCGGAGCGGCCACGCTCATGACCGGCGGCACGGTCACCGGCGCGCGTATCGTCGCGCCCGGAGAAACGCGCGGTAATTTCATTGAAGGCGGCACGGCTCAGAATCTGCGGCCGGGCGACGTGGCGCACGTGCCTGCGGGCACGCCGCATCAAATGCTGCTCAAGGGCGAAGACACCATCGCCTGCCTGGTCATGAAGGTGCAGGAGACTGCTTAGAGCCGGCGACATTCAGCTTGACAAAGCTGGGAACGGCCTAAAGACCATCGCCCAATCGCTCCGCGAATGGCATTTACTAACTTGGCGAGCGGCCGTTCTTGACGAATGAGAGAAACCGCCGTGCAAGTTCATGAATCCGATGATCCTGACGCTTTTCAACCGCATCGCGAGGGATCAATTCCGACCCCACGCCGAGAGCGGTTGCACCGGCTACGATGAAACTTGTCGCGGTCTGCTGATCTACACCGCCCGCAGCGATCAATTTGACTTCGGGCAATGGCAACTTCAAGGAGCGAATATAGAGACCGCCTCCAACCGGACCGACGGGAAATACCTTCACAAAGTCCGCACCCATCTTCATAGCGGCAATGACTTCCGTCGGTGTAAGAGCCCCCGGAATCGCAACCACACCCTTTTTCAGAGCGCATTCAACCACTTCGGGAACGAGTCCAGTACTGGTGAGAAAACGCGCTCCTGCGTCAAGACAACGCTCTGCTGTCTGCAGATCAAGGACCGTTCCGGCGCCCACCACCATATTCGGGAAATCCTTCGCGAGTTTGGCGATTACTTCGATTCCACCGGGAACGGTCATGGTGATTTCCGCCACAGGGATTCCGGCGTGATACAAGGTTTCAGCAGCGTAGAGGGCATTGTCGCTTGTCTTCACGCGGATGCCGGGAAAGATCCCGATTTCTTCAATGAGAGCGCTAACCATTTCCCGTTTCATACAGTTATCCTGACCTCGCTTGGAGTCTAAGTGGCCGACTTCAACAACAGAGTAGAGCGGACACAGAATCTGTTTCGAACATTTCTACGGAAGCTTGTCGGAACCGACGGCGAGAGTGAGCTGGCCCTCCGCCGTTAGATAGGATCCAAGTAACTGTGCATAGGCCAGTTGCACCTGGCGATAGTCGCTTTG
>Ga0181517_10004641_pt1 | contig 12424 bp, 8 predicted proteins | sample PEATcosm2014_Bin_31_FD_119748 | JGI IMG/M metagenome (GOLD analysis project Ga0181517, IMG submission 119748) | Peatland microbial communities from MTU Mesocosm Facility, Houghton, MI, USA - PEATcosm2014_Bin01_30_metaG | ecosystem: Environmental > Terrestrial > Soil > Wetlands > Peat | place... | reverse complement strand
GCTACCTGTCGACCTGCCGTAAACATGGTCTGAATCTTTGGATGGCAATCCAGCGGGCGATGATCGGCGAGCCGTTCATGCTATCGCCGTCATCCGTGCCCGGTTAGACCTGAGCAGTTACGAAAAAACACGTATCAAAATGCGCCATCTCAAACAAAAACGCGACAATTGCTGATCTCCGCATCAAATACGTCTTTTGCCGTCGGAGAGACCCCGTAAAACTGTTTGAACTGACGAGAGAAGTGTTGCGGGTGTTTGTAGCCGAGTCGTGCTGCGGTTTCTTTAACCGAGGCCCCATGAGCCAGATGAGCCTTAGCCTCATTTTGGCGTTGTTCGGATAGCCACCTCTTGGGGGATTTGCCCGTTTTCGAGATGAAGTGCCGTTCCAACGTGCGAACCGAAACATCGCAGAGCTCCGCGAGATTGGCAACGGACCAATTAGCTTCGCTGGCGAGTTCGGGCCGGTTCTGAATGTGATTGAGCTTGGAGTTCATGTTGATTCTTTGTAACTGCCGAGGTGGTGTAGAAGCTGTCGGACGCAGTTTTTTGCATCTGAGCCTTTATCCCTTATGGTAGTCGGAGGTGGAGCAGTCCTTTTCCAAGCTCACGACGCCACAGTTGTCGCGGGCCAAATCCGGGCGGTTTATACCGGCAGGGCGAGTCTGCCGTGGTGGCCCTGGTCGAGGAGTTGCAAGACCGGATCGAGCACCTGGAAAGGTTGGTGAACGAACAGGGTTCGACGATCCAGCGGTTGGAGGCGCGGGTGGAGGAACTCGAGGCTCGTTTCTCCCAGAACAGCCGTAATAGCCACAAGCCGCTCTCCAGCGATGGGCTGAGCATGCCTCCGCCCAAATCGCTGCGGGTGCCCAGTAGACTCTATGTATGATAAGCAGAGTATTGTTCGTTCTAGAAAATGAGGGCAAAAAGATAAAGGCGGGAACCTGAGGAGGCGCGCAAACGGAGACATCCATTACCACGAAATCTCTTCCAAACGGCTTCGTTGCCGTGTTCAAAGTCATGCCGGCGCCTTCAGTGTTATGTCTCCCATGCAATGGGGGCACTTGATTTTCCGGTTGAGGGCGTAGGCGGGAAATTCCAAGTGCCCGCCGCATAAGACGCAAGTCATCTTCAATGTGTCATCCGCCAGCAGTACGATAGCGGCGCGGCAATGGGGGCAAGCGACGTGCCGGCCCGCATTTTGCCACGCAAACTGGATGTGACCGCCGCACGCGGGGCAGGTCATTTTCCGAGAGGCGGCCGCCTTATCCAGTCTCTCCCGTCGCCAAAGCCAAATCAGACAGAACCAACCGCCCAGAAGCAAGTATCCTACGGCCAACTCAGCCGCGATGCTCACCGCGCGAGCGGAAACTCCAAAAGCGTCCGGGAAAGTTGCAAAATAGCCGCTCAAGTTTCCGCCGCCGCACCAGAGCAAGCCAAGCCAATAGACTCCCAGGTTCGTGGCCACCCAAGTTACGCACAGAATCCACAATTTGCTTTCTTTTCCGAACAAACAGGCCAAAGACACAAGGAGAAAGGCCCCCGCACCGATCCAGAACAGCGCCCGGATCGACACCATGAAAACCGGATCGTGCGGATACCCCAGGTATGCCGGGGCCAGGTTGCTGACCACCAACGCCGTGGCGGCTGTCAGAAAAACGATGGCGCCTGGATCAAGGAAAAGTCGTTCTGCTTTGACTTGCATCATGGTTCAGACACGAATTTAAGAATCTGGGTTTCCTGCTCTTTTACCGAAGCGACCGCCATTAACCGTTCGCCATGCCCTTCGCCGGCGTGGAGGGCGGTGATGACGGGCACGCCGGCCAAAAGCGCCGCGTCTCGAAATTCCATCAGCCGGGCAAGGCCTTTTCCCTGGTAGTAAGGCTCATCGCGCCCGCCGTCGATCAGAATTTTCGTGCCCGCAAAACTTGCGGGCGAGGGATAAACACCCGGGCTGAGCAGGATGGCGCCGCGAAACTTGCCCGGATGGGCCTTAATATGTGGATACACGGACTGATGGCATTGCCCGCTCGCCGCCATGAGAAAAAGCCGGTTCGGATCGATGTTCGGGTTGCCCGCCAGCAAGGTGTTCAAGAAGAAGGAAAAGTGCTCCTCCGAAGCTTCGTCGCCATACTTATCCTCGTAGGTAAACTGGTCGTAATCCACGTAATAGATTCCGCAATTGGCTGCCGCTTGCGCGTAGCCCGAGTTCATAAACGCGGCGATGATCGCCGGATACTTTTTGCCGGGGGACGGATGAACCGGCGCATATAAATCCCAACTATGCACGGCCGGTTCGCCCCTGTTCACCGTATGCACCTCAGTATGCGCGGGCGTGACGATGGTCGAGTATCGGCAAGGGCGTGGAAGGTTCGGAACGGCGCTGTCCAGTGAGCCGGAAGCCAGATCGTAGTCCCAGATGGCCGTCGGCTCGTTGCTCCGGCAGCCGACCACATAAAGGTGATTATCACTGGCCGCATAAGCGATTGCCTGGTTTGGCCACCGCAGCCGGATTGGTTCGGAAGCAATGCTTTTCTTGATGACCAGCGTTTCGCCACGCGCGGGGTAGGGGTCAGAAAGCTTATTGACATACCCGCTTCCATCGTTGATCCAGGCCACTTTGACCGCGGTATAAAAAAAGGGACTATTTCGAGTCGTTTCATTGCTATCGCTATCGATTCTATCCCAATCGGTCAGGCTTCCCGTGCGGGTGTTGAAGCAAGTCAGGGCATCGCCTATCTGCTCGCCGTTTTTATAGTTGCCGCGATACAACAGGAATTTGCCCGTCGCCGGCGAGTAGGCAAAGTTGATGATGTCGCCGCTGGCTAATGCCAAAATTTCCGTGGGGGCGTTGGAGGCCGCGTTGCAGCTCCAAAGACTTCCTCCCTTTGCCCAAACAATCCCGCCCTTATATGCCGCCAGCCTGAGTTTGTCGTCGGGTATAAGGTTGCCGGCGACATCGCACTTGAAGCGTTCTGCTTTCGTCCATGACCCGCCCCTGTCCTGCGCGATTTGATAAAGAATCCCGTCCGAACCCACGCAAACCAGAGCCTGGGAGGAAGTCCAGACGCCTCCGATGATGGGTCCGATGTCCACCTCCGCCAGCGTGGCGCCGGAATTTCCGTCGCAGATGACGATCTGGTGGGGTCTGTCTTGCCGCTGCAGGCGGTGGTAGGCAAAATACTCGTCCTCCGGCGACCAGCCCAGATTCTTGAAGCCAATTTTGAAGCTTTCCGGCTTGGGCTGATGGTATAAAACCCGGCTTTGCGAGGAGGTGTTCTCGAGAAGACAGACATTGAAACCGTCTTCTGTGTCCTGCCCGAAGACCAGCTTTGTGCCCTCGCGATTGGGTTGCGGGACATCCACGATTCTCCTGACCTGGCCCGTCTCATCCAGGATTCGGCGCTGCTGCGCCGATTCGCCGCCTGAAAGCAGATGCCAGCTATAAACCAGCAACGGCACTGTGAATAAAAGTGCCACCCCTCTCCACGTAAAGGTAAACGGCCCTCGACCCATCCCTTAGTCCTTAGTTAGTTGTTGAGGTTAAGAAACTGCCAATTAGCCGCCGGTCCACGAGTAACCCGGCATTGGGGGGCCAAGTGCAGGATGACGAGTGCGGGGAACATTGCCCCTCGCCCCTGCCGTCCGCATACTGCTGAACCATGGCCTGCCATTCCTGCCTTCGGGTTTAGCAAGAAATGCCCGCGGCTGTCATTGAGAGGCAGCGTTTTGTTTTTGATGTTTTGCGACAAGAAACAAGGCGCCAGTCCAGCACCGTGAAATACGCGGTCATGCACGCTCTGGCGATGGAAATGAGGTGCGCGACTGGTTAGGCGGAGGCGACCGACTTGGTCGGCAGAAGCTGTACTGGATTTCATGCGCGTGGGAAGTCGGCCGGCGGGCGGGACGCCCGCTGAACTCGCAGCCCAGGACGCCCGCGCTACACGCAAGGGTGAAATCCGGAATAAGTACGCGCGAGCGCCAAATCATGCGGCTCATCGGCGACGGCCGCCAGAGCAAGGAAATCGCCAACTTGACATTGCTATGTTATTGCTATTTTTCGGAACCCGCTTTCTAACCATTCAAGTGGTGACGTTGGGGATCGGCCCCAGGGACAGGGCTTTTGGGTGAAGGAGCGAGGTGCTTTAATGGATGACCCCCCTTCTGTCAGTGGGGTGCATCCGAGACAGCGGCCATCCTAGTGGCGCGCCCCTTCTGCGGTTTGCACTACCAACACCCAGTCGCCGTCGCCGTCGTGATTGTTCCCCGGCGGCGTGAACTTCTGCTCCCCGACATTTCGGAAAGGCCCCCCGCGAACTTCATGATACGTGCCATCCGTGGGATCAAACCACTTTGCGCCGGCTGGCCCGCCCAGGCTATCCATGCTCATCGTGATTGTCCTTGATGTCGGCATATAAACTACCACCGCCGATCCGCTGCTCGTCCTGGCAACCGTCGCGAACGTGCTGTCGCTGACGCGGGTCTTCAGGCTGATCCCAAGGTCATGTTCGTCAATCTGCAGATCCGTGTCGCCGAATGCTCCCAGTCCTTCGGTCACAACTGTGTGTTGCTGATCCGGAACGAGGTCTTGCCACGGCAATGAAGAAAAGAAATGCTTCCATATGGTGATTTGCTTGACACCGAGAGTATCCATATAGGAATCCCACCCCGGCGTAAGGCTCCAGGTGTACCTGTTCCCGTAAAACTGGCCCACCCCTCCGCTCAGCATTGTCCAGTATTCTTCCCGACGCAGCACCTCGGGGGTGCCATAGTCTGTCGGGTTTCCAACCTGCTCCAGATCATAGTGCGCTTCGACCAGGCAGGCGGGCATCACAGGGGTTTGATTGTAACTATGGAGCATTTGAATATAGGTTGCCGCATAAGTATAAGTACCATTCAGCGAGATGATGGATGCCCATCTCTGATCATCCAAAGACGAACTCGTGTTGTAGTTGATTTCGACAGTTTGCAGATGGTCCAGAGACTCCGCCTGAATCCCCTTCGCGACAGCCAGCACAACCTCGTCGTCTGCCGGCACTTTCCATCGGTTAAAATCATTTCCGCTTAGCCATGCAACATTTTGCAAGCTCTTATATCGCTTGCCAAGATATCGCCCATAAGCAAAGGCTGCTTCAACACCGTTGTTACGAAGCGTGGGAAGCCATCCGATCGTCTCCATCGGATCGATGAATACTAGAATGCCATGCTTCGCGGCTGACTTCACCGCGTAGTCGAGCCTTGCAAAGTATGCCTCATTTGGCTTCGAGAGGTCATAGTGCAGGTAGTCGTTGCCTCCCGGAACATATCCTGTAAACGGCAAAATGCCATCCACAGTGCCCCCTGTCTTAATGTCGGGAAAGTCCTGGCCGGCACATGCAACATCAATCCACCCGGCAGTATTGAACCCATGAGCCTCGCGGTTGGCGAAGTATTGGTCGATTTGCTTTTCGGTCAGCCGCCCCATGAGCCCTTGAGGAGAATCGCCAACGATCAAAAAGGGCGTGTTGTTCTGGTCGACAAGATAGCGGTGGTTTGCGCCGAGCTTTAACGGAAAGGCCGGCTTCTCATGGTGCGATCGATTTTCTCCCGGGGCAGCCCGCCCGATTGGCGTCAGGTTTGCGGCGAGGAGAACAATGCCGATGGAAAATAGAACCCTCTTGATCGGGAATAATCCAAAGATATGAACGATATTCACTTTGACCTCCTCACGCACCCTAAACCGATAGGAATTTGGTTTTGCCCCCCCCGTCTGAACTCAGCCCTGTGCGGGTGATGGCTGAGCAGGACGGGGCAGCCTTGGGCGCGAGCTGACTCACGACAGCCTTGCATCACGATCTGAGTTTTCAATGCTATCTCAGGCCAGAACGGATCCAACTTACCGGACTGGACCTGTTCGGCAAAGTGGCGGAAGAGCCGGCTCTCTTGAGCCGTTGGGTGGCTGTGGCTGTATTCGTTGACCTTCCAATGGCGGGTGATCGGCCGCATTTCAAAATCGCAACCGTGGACCTTGAATGCCAAGTTCCCGGTCTCGAAATCGAGGTAGTTGCCGGAGAACGGCAGGGCAAAAGCCGGCACCCGGAGGAATCCCCGTTCCCCGCTAACCATCGCCCATTGCTCGGTTTCGCTAAGGAAAGAACAGTAGAAGCTGCTGCTGACCCCGCCCTCAAAGAAGAGTTCGCCTGAGAACTCTGTCGGGACGGGCAAGCCTCTGCCGCGATGCTTGAACTCTGAAAGAATCCGGCCCGTCACTTTTTCCGGCAGCTTCCCGTTCATCACCCAAAGGAAAAACCGGATGCAATACCAGCCCAGATCGCCGAGGCACCCGTACGGTTCCAACTCACTCTGGGCTCGGATGTTGGAATCGAAGAAACCTTCTGACGCAAGGAAGCTGAAGGTGGAAGCAATCCGCCGGATTCGGCCAATGGTGCGGTCGTTATTCAGCACTTCACGGATGCGCTCCAGGCGCCGGCTATGCATGAACATCACCCCGTCCATAAACTGCACCCGGTTTCGCCGACAGGTTTCGAGCATTTCAGTGAGCTCAGCCAGACTGGCGGCGCAGGGTTTTTCACAGACAACATGTTTTCCCGCCTCGGCAGCCCGTTTGACCCATGCCCCCCGGATTCCTGTGGGCAAGGGGATATACACTGCATCGATGTCCTGGGAGGCCAGCAGGTCGTCATAACTGCCGAGAGCGCGTGGGTCGGGGCTGAAAGCTGCTTGAGCCTGACATTCATCGATGAACCGGCGGCTGTGTTTGATATCGCGGCTGGCCACGGCGGTGACGACACCGTTCTTGGAGTTCCAGATGGCTTTCCAGTTTTTCCGGGCAATGGTTGCCGCACCGAGGATGCCCCAGCGCAGCAAAGGAGAAGATTTTGGTCGAATCTGCATTTTACCCTGTCATCGCACCGAGATCGGACGAATCCGGTTGCTATGGCGATAATTTTGCAGAACCACTAACAGCAAGTGAGGCCTCGGCCCGCTTGATGCCCTCGGGATAGAAGACTTCGATCTTCATGCTGGTAAAGCGATCTTTGCCGTCGTACGGGCCGCGCAGCTTCCAGTCAAGGCGATGAGCCGCATCGTTCCAGGTAAAAGTGGTTTGCCGGATTCTGCCGTTCATGTAAGCAGTTGTATTGCCGTCGTCTTCGACCAGAGTAAACGTCGCATTCTTGCCGGGATATACCTGTAATTCAAGAGGCCCGCCCGGAAGCTGGTCAGTGTGTTGAATCACAGGTCCAAGCGGCAAAATGGTTCCCTCTCGGACATAAACAGGGATTTGGTCGAGCCGGGCCGTCGCTTGGATGGTGCGGCTTCCGCTGATGCTCGTATTGGTGTCAAAAACGTACCAGTCTCCAGCCGGCAGATAAACTGAACGCTGGTTGTCTGTCGAAAGAATGGGAGCGGACATCAGCCCGCTGCCCATAAGCCACTGATCGGACATGTTGGCGACGAATGGGTCCTGGGGAAATTCCATCACCATGGGCCGCATCAGCGGGATGCCGGTAGCATAGGTTTCATGGGCAAGGCTGTAGTAATATGGAATCAGGCGGTAGCGCAAATCGAGCGCCTTGCGAAGCGCGTCCTCGGCCTCCTGACCAAAGAGCCAGGGATAGTGAGCAACTCCCGCGTCAATGCTCGAATGAGCGCGCATGATGGGGTAAAACACGCCCGCCTGCATCCATCGGGTGAGCAGCTCCGGCGTAGGGGTGTCGCGGAACCCGCCGATGTCACACGTGCAGTACGGCATGCCGGCTAAGTTCCAGTTCAGGAGGTCGGTCGCGGTTCTTGCCACTTGGGGCCATTTGGCTTCGATGTCACCGGTCCACACGGCAGCCCCCAACCGCTGCATGCCAGGGCTAAAGGCGCGATTAAGCGTCCAAAGCCGCATTCCCGGTTTGAACTTCGCCTGGGCTTCCTGCTCAGCCATAATCCAATAGTGAAAGGTGGTATAGGCCCCTTCACCTTCGTCGTTCCACCAGCCTTCAATCCCGGTGTCGAGCTGTGGCCCAATCTGTTGAGCATACCAATCACGGACCGCGGGCTGCTGATAATCGAGGAGGTGGCTGGCCAGCGGTCCCATGGTCTTGATAGTGCTTTGCCAATCAGGGAGCTCCCAATGCTTTTCGTGGATCATGCGCAACAGCTCGCTATTGCCCAAACGCGGTTTGCGGATGGCGACAGCATGGATGCCTTGGGCCTTGTAAGCGCTAATTTGACCCGCCGGATCAGGGAACAAAACGGGATTCCAACTGAAATCCTTGAAATCGGACGCTCCTTCAGCCGGAAGTGAATAATCGATGGTCGGCGTATACCACTCGATATCAAAGATGAAGGTATCAATGGGCAACTGGCGGCTGATAAACTGCTTTACGGCATCTTCAATGTAAAGGCGGTTCGTCCACCCCCAGCGGCTTTGCTGGTAACCGAAGGTCCAGCGAGGCGGCACAGGCGCAGAACCGGTCAACTGAGCGTAGGCCTTCGCGGCGTCGCGCAGATCGCCGGCAGGCATCAGGTAAAGATCGGCCGTCGCGCCGGGAAAGTCCCAAGTGACGCTGGCTTGGTTCGTTTGGGCATTCCAAGAGGCAGGCTTGTTGTCATTTGCGGTCACAGCTAAAGCCGCATAACCAGCGGTGGACCAATAATAGGGGATTACAGCGACGCCATTGCCCACGTGAGTCGGCACACTCGTTTGTTGGAGGCATTCCACGCCAATGACCGTCGGAAGTATTGAGCCTACTTCCTGCCCCATGCCGTTGCCGGAGCCGTAAAATGCGGGGACACCGTTTGCACCCCATCCAACCTCAAGGCTTACCTGTGACGGACGGGAGGCGGGGGCTTTGTGCAGTCCGGGGATTTCGGAAGACGGGATGATCGTTCGCCCGGCAGGGTCCTTCAAGGTCCACCGCCCGGTTGCGGGATTGATTGATAATTCCCCCGCGGCGGTTTTAACGCCCACAAAGTCACCGCCCCGCACCAATCGCCAACTAACCTTCCGCGGAAGCGTGGCGAGGAAAACGCTGGGTGCGGGATCGGGTCTGCTCCCATAAGAAACACTGAGACGAAACGCCGTCGGCGTCGCTGCCGCCAGCTCAACTTGTGCTTGATCGATTCGAACAAGGATGCCGTTGTTGATCTTCTGGAAAGGGGAATCGCCTGCGGCCCACGCACAGCCGTCGGCTCCAAAGAGACAACTTGCAAGGACGACAACGCCAGGAAATCCCCAGATTTTGCGGAGACGGGTGGACGATTCTTTTCCTGGGGCAGAGTCTGAGGGAAAATGTTTCATCATTTCTTTAATGAAGAGGACTTGTGACTTCTATCGATAATCTGCCACGAGGCTATCGCAAACCGCCTCTGGCTGTCATTGATACGTAGCGTTTTTGTATTAATGTTTTGCGACAAAAGCAAGGCTCCATTCCGCCTTACGAAGGCGAAGCGAAAAGAGGGGTTATCGATCTCGCGATGGTGGGACCCCGCCGTTTACCCGCCGTTGTAGCGAACGGGCCGGACCCTGCCGGGATGCAAGACCATCGGCGTGGGGGTGACCACGGTGGGTGCGGCAAGGGGCGGGGCCTGGCCTAGTGGAATCTCCTGGACTACACCGTGGTTATTGAAGGTCACCACGCGGGTTTCAATATCAACGTGCCTCACCTCGATGTCGTCCTGCTGCTGACCTTCGCTGAGAATGTAGGATTTTTCCGCGGGCGTGGGGGGGGTGGCGGGGGACACGACTTTGAACAACACCTGAGGCGCACCTCCAAGAATGGTCATGATGCCATTGACTGTAATTCGAGCTGAAGGCTCCCGGGGCGGAGTATCAGGCACTACGGTCCGCGGCGGGTTTAAGCGGAAGAGGTTGCGCGTGGCAATCACTGCGTAGGGATTCGTCTCCAACACCCCGTTCTCAGCGCAAATCCCAGTGTTCCACGCCAATCCCACGGCCAAACAAGCCGCCATGTGTCTGAGATGTTTCATGTTTCGAGCCTAACGTAACCGCAAGTTTGTGCGGCAGGGGCGGGCTCGTCCGCGGGTCTTGTTTCCAACCCGCGCACTCACTGCCCCTGCCGCAGACCTAATCACCGCACCGGCAACTACGGTCCGCCAGTGATCTTGAAGTTGGTAAAGCCCAGCTTCATCGACGCGCTGTTGGTCCAATTGGCGTCATAGACAATGGCATCCACGGCATTGATGGCGGCCCAATTGGTGATGCTACCACCATCCACGTTGGCGGCCGCAACGACGATGTGCTGCCAGCCGTTGTTGGTGGAGATGGTGGTCAGAGTCGGCCCCGCCCATTCCATCCAACCATCGGAGACGCTTTGCACAACCGGCTGCAACTGCTGGATCTGGCCGTTCTTGTCGAGCGCTCCCTCAATCTTGACGTCGAACTCGAACGCCGTGTAGTTGGTGGCGTTTAGGTTCGTGGACGGGAGAACCTGGACTCCACCGCTGGTGTTGGTGGAATTCAGCGGCAGGCTCACCAACAGGCAACCGGTCGAAGGGCCTCCGTTCGTGGGGGCGTCATTGGTGTAGGTAACGGTTACTCCCGTACCGCTAATCGCCCAGTTGGTGGCGGTGGCGCTGTTGGTATAGACACCAACCCAGAGCACGCCCGTCGTGGTGGCATTCGTGATGTTGCTCCAGGGAGAGGAGCCAGAGCTATTGGTGGCCGCGACCCTGTAATAATACTGCGTGCCGGCGACCAACCCGGTGTTGGTGTAGCTGGTCGCAGTGGCGGCAACCGTCGCGATCTGCGCGAAGCTGTTGGTCGAACCAGTCGAGGATTGAATGACAATGCCGGTGGCATTGGTGGCGTTGTTGACCCAACTCAGGCTGATCTGGTTGTTGGTGGCAACCGCCGCCGTGGCGCTCAGACTGGAGGGCGCCGCGGGCAGCATGGGCGTAGTGGCGTTGGTCTGGTTGCTCCAGGGAGAGGAGCCATAGCTATTGGTGGCTGCGACCTGGTAGTAATACGTGGTGCCGGCAGACAAGATGGTATCGCTGTAGCTGGTCGCAGTGGAGGCCAGCGTCGCGAGCTGCGCGAAGTTGGTGGCCGAGCCGGCCGAGCGTTGAATAACGATGCCGGTGGCGTTGGTGGCGTTGTTGACCCAACTGAGGTTGATCTGGTTGGTGGAAACCGCCGTGGCGCTCAGACTGGAGGGCGCCGCGGGCGCTGTGCCGCCGCTGCCCGAGCCACCAGTGAGCTTGAAGTTGGTAAAGCCCAGCTTCATCGGCGCGCTGTTGGTCCAATTGGCGTCATACACAATCGCGGTCACCGCATCTATGGCGGCCCAGTTGGTCATGCTGCCGCCATTCGCGTTGGTGGCCGCAACGACGATGTGCTGCCAGCCGTTGTTGGTGGAGATGGTGGTCAGAGCCGGACCCATCCATTGCATCCAGCCATCGGAGACGCTTTGCACAACCGGCTGCAACTGTTGGATCTGGCCGTTCTTGTCGAGCGCTCCCTCAATCTTGACGTCGAACTCGAACGCCGTGTAGTTGGTGGCGTTTATGTTCGTGGACGAGAGAACCTGGACTCCACCGCTGGTATTGGTGGAATTGAGCGGCAGACTCACCAACAGGCAACCGGTCGAAGGTCCTCCGTTCGTGGGGGCGTCATTGGTGTAGGTGACGGATACTCCCGTACCGCTAATCACCCAGTTGGTGGCGGTAACGCTGTTGGTGTAAACGGCAATCCAGATGACGCCGGTCGGTGTGAGCGTGGTGGCGTCGGCCTGATTGCTCCAGGGAGAGGAGCCATAGCTATTGGTGGCCCCGACCTCGTAGTAATAGGTGGTGCTGGCAGACAAGGTGGTATCGCTGTAGCTGGTCGCGCTGGCGGCAAGCGTGGCGATTTGCACGAAGTTGTTGGTCGAACCGGTCGAGCGTTGAACAACGATGCCGGTGGCGTTGGTGGCGTTGTTAACCCAGCTCAGGTTGATCTGATTGGTGGAAACGGCCGTGGCGCTCAGACTGGAGGGCGCCGCGGGCGCTGTGCCGCCGCTGCCCGGGCCGCCGGTGAGCTTGAAGTTGGTGAAGCCCAGCTTCATCGGCGCGCTGTTGGTCCAATTGGCGTCATACACAATCGCATCCACGGCATTGATGGCGGCCCAGTTGGCGATGTTGCCGCCATCCACGTTGGCGACCGCAGCGACGATGTGCTGCCAGCCGTTGTTGGTGGAGATGGTGGTCAGAGCCGGCCCCGCCCATTCCATCCAACCATCGGAGACGCTTTGCACAACCGGCTGCAACTGCTGGATCTGGCCGTTCGAGTCGAGCGCTCCCTCAATCTTGACGTCGAACTCGAACGCCGTGTAGTTGGTGGCGTTTAGGTTCGCGGACGGGAGAACCTGGACTCCACCGCTGGTGTTGGTGGAATTCAGCGGCAGGCTCACCAACAGGCAACCGGTCGAAGGGCCTC
>Ga0181517_10004636_pt1 | contig 12437 bp, 5 predicted proteins | sample PEATcosm2014_Bin_31_FD_119748 | JGI IMG/M metagenome (GOLD analysis project Ga0181517, IMG submission 119748) | Peatland microbial communities from MTU Mesocosm Facility, Houghton, MI, USA - PEATcosm2014_Bin01_30_metaG | ecosystem: Environmental > Terrestrial > Soil > Wetlands > Peat | place... | reverse complement strand
TCACCGTCACTGTCGGCGTGGTCGTCGCCTGGGTCACTGTCACCGGCGGAGATGCGCCCGTGGCGCTGTTGTAAATCGAGGAACTGGCCGAGTCGGGCGTGTAGCTGGCCGTGAGCGTATCCTTGCCCACCGCCAAGGAGCCGGCCGGAACGCTGATTGTGGCGCTGCCGCTAGCGAGAGTCGTTGCCGCTGAGGTGTAGCTGCCGCTGGTCAGTGTCACCGTGCCGGTGGGAGTCGGAGTGCCGCTGACGGCAACCGTCACTGTCAACCCCTGCGCGTTCGTGATGCTGGTTGGCGACGGCGTCACCGTCACCGTCGGGGTGAGTCCGGTCACCGAATAGTACAAGAGGGGGGAACTGCTTCCTTGAAACGTCAAATCCGATCCGCTAGGCGTATATACAGCAAACAAATCATCTGTTCCGGCTGGTAGCGACAACGTTGTGAAGGACGCTACTCCTCCAGACAGGAGCCCACTTCCCAGCACGTTGGTACCGTTGAGAAAGGTAACGGTTTCACCATGGGTCGTCGTGCTGCCAGTCGAATATGGAGTCAACGCTGCGGTGAGGGTGACGTTCTGACCGTAGGTGCTCGATGTAGGCAAGGCTGTCAGAGACAACGAAGTCGGCTCCGCGCTACCCGTTAAGCTGATCGAGCTTGAAGTGCTGGCCGCGTACGAATTATCTCCACTATAGGAAGCAAAAACTGCATGCGTAGTGCCCTGTATTGGAAGGCTCACATTAGTGGGACTCGCCTGCACCGACCATTGCTGTAGGAGCACACCCACTGTATTGTCATTCTGGTTCGTCACCGCCAGATCCAGCGTGCCGTCGCCGAGGAAGTCAGCGGCTGCAATTGAAGTTGGGTTCGTGCCCGTCGCGAATGTCTGCTGGGTCTGGAATGTCCCGTCTCCACTCCCCGGCAAGATGCTTACCTGATTGGAAGAGGCGTTCGCAACTGCCAAGTCCAACTTGCCATCCCCATTGAAGTCACCAACTGCTATTGAGCTGGGATACGCACCCACGGTAAATGGGCTATCTGCGGCTTGTGTAAATGTGCCAGTCCCATTGCCCAGAAGCACCGTGACTGTGCCACCGGATTGGCAAGTTGGGTCGCTGCCGCACTGGTTCGCCACAACAATGTCCGGGTTGCCGTCCGCATTTACATCCGCCACCTTCACTGCAACGGGCTCATCCCCTGTCGGAAAGGGCTGCTGTTGTTGGAACGAGCCGTCCCCATTGCCTATCAATACACTCACCGTGTTGTCCCCGCTGTTTGCGACTGCCAGATCGAGCTTGCCGTTTCCTTTGAAGTCGCCAACCGCAATTGAAGTAGGAAGGTTCCCCGTTGGATACGGTCCCAGCGTCAGGAAGCCGCCTTTTCCATTGCCCAGAAACACACTCACGGTGTTGTCACCCTGGTTTGTTACGGCGAAATCCAGATTGCCATCGCCGTTGAAGTCCCCGACGGCCACCGAACTGGGTGAGGTGCCTGTTGGAAAGACCTGCTGCGTCTGAAAAGTGCCATCCCCGTTGCCCAGCAGCACGCTCACCGTGTTGTTGCCCTCGTTGGCCACGACCAGATCAAGCGTGCCGTTGGCGTCAAAGTCTCCAACTGCCACCGAACTGGGATAATTGCCCGTAGCAAAGTCCTGCTGTGTCTGGAATGTGCCATCCCCATTGCCCAGAAGCACCGCCACTGTGCCGCCGGATTGGCAAGTAGGATCACTGCCGCACTGGTCGACAACGACCAGGTCCGGGTCGCCGTCTCCATTCACATCTGCGATCACCACTGAATTGGGAAGGTTCTCCGCCTGGAATGGCGTCTCAGGAAATGCGGTGACGGCTGTTGAAGCAACTAGCGGGACGGGGGACCCTACTGGTGCATTTCCATTACTGGAGTCTTCGAATGTGACCGTCCCTGTAGGCGCCGCGCTACCACTGCCGGTGATGGCCGCAGTGAGAGCATAATTTCCAGGCGACCCGCTTGATGCCAACGCGGTCGTGCTGCTCAATGACCCGCTGACGGTGATGGTCTGGGTGGTTGATGTGCTTGTCGTATCTTCAGGCGTACCCAGAAACACCGCTTTGACGTTATGAGTTCCCGGGCCTAGTCGCAGCGTCTGCTGACTGTTGCTCCCTCCCGTCAGTTGTGATATTCCCAATAATCCCTCGTCCTCGCAGTATGGCGCGTTGGCATCACACAACTTTACTTGACCAGGGTTTGCTGTTCCGGAGTTTGGTCCCGTTACTGAGATATTGAAGGTAATCCCGGTACCGACTGTTACGCTGTTCGTGGAGGGCGTGAGAGTGGTCGTGGTGCCCATTCCCGGCGTGAAGAACGCTTTTACCTCCCCTCCCGGACCATTCTTCTTGCAGACGTTTCCCGCGGCAAGGTCGCAACCATACCAATACCAAAATGCGTTTCCTCCGGCTGATGATGGTGCGGTCAGGGTGACGGGAGTCCCACTGGTGTAGACGAGATAAAACTCCGTTGATCCGCTGGTCTGTCCTGCAACGTCTGGCGGGCTGACTGCAATGTTCACGCCACTGCTGGGATTTCCTGATTGTACGTCGATATCATCCCCGTAATAGGCGGTCACGGTTTTACTACCGTTCATCGTAACGGTGCAGGAAATATTCTGCGTAAAGCTGTCGCACCCTTTCCAAAATGCAAGACCGTACCCGTCAACCATTTGAGGTGCTACCACCACAACCGTCGTGCCCGAGGTATAAGCGCGCGTGAGGGGCGCTGTTCCATTCGAGTGGCCATTGATATCCGTGGGAGAGATGGTCATTGCCACCCCACTCGACGGATTCACGGAACTCACTGTGAGAACCGCTGAACCTAAGATCGTCAAGGTCACGTTGATGTTCGTTGGCGAGCCCTGCGCTCCATTCGCAGTTAAGACAATCGTATCGGTGTAACTGCCTACGCCATATCCGGAAGGGTTCACAGTAACCCACACCGTCCCCGGTGCCGTGCCGCTGGCGGGGGTTAGGCTCAGCCAGGGCTGACCTTTGGTTGCCTTCCAATTCAGTGGGCCAGTGCCACTGTTGGTCACCGCAAATGATTGAGTCGGCAGAGGACTTGTCTGGCCAGCAGTGCCGCCAAAATTCAGAGTGGTTGTGCTGACCTGTAATATTGCCGGTGAAACGCCAGAGATGGTGAAGGGGAGCGATTGGGTCGACATCCCGCCGTATGGTGGTGGATTGGACACGGTCACCGAGACGGGAACAATAGTCGAAATGTCCTGTGAGGAAACTGATGCTCTAAGTTCGGAACACTGACCGTAGCTTCCTGGCGTGCTGCAAATTGTTGTGAGCGCTACATTATTCCAATAGACGGTCGAGTTCTGGACAAGATTTGTTCCGTCTACGTACATATAAAAGCCATTGCCGCCAACGGTTGCGCTCGACGGGTTTAGCGTGATTGGAACCGGCAGTGACGCGTTCACAGTAAAGTCGATAACATTCGACGACCCACCGCCCGGAGCAGGGTTGAATACCCACACCGGGAAAATCCCTTCGCTTGAGATATCGCTGAAGGAAATAGTTACTTGAAACTCTTGCTGTTGCTGATTCGGACAATCCTGACCGGCGTATAGATAGCTGCCTGAAATGGGAGTAAGCGGGGTGCCGTTCCACTTCAGGATTGAGCCGGGCACTAGATTCGTTCCACAGACGGTCAGCGTAAACCCGTCGCTTCCTGCTGTGATATTGGTTTGAGATAGCCAGGTCAGAACGGGAACGGGGGAGTTCCACTGCGCGAGCAGATTAGCGACGTCGATCGAACCCCAGCCGGTGACGGGATCATATCCCGGCCCGACCTGATAGCCCTGTAAGACGTCTAGATTAAGAGGCCAGGGAATGCTGTTGTTGCACATACTTGGTTTGGCAAGCGTGCAGTCCGCAGCGAGAACCCCGCTAGTTTCCACTGTAACATCGTGAAATACCTCATTGCCGGGATTAGCGGCCAGAGCGTAAAGCGAAGGATTTAGGTTTCCTTGCGCAACCATTTGCGACTGATTTAAAAGCGCAGCAATGCCTGCCATGCTTGGGGCAGCTGCAGAGGTACCATAAACGGGCGTGATCTTATTCGTACAATCATCCCCGTTAGATTGAAGGCAGACATAGTAGGATTGAGCGCCTGAGGCATTGAAGGACACATCAGGAATGTATCGGCCTGCGAGGCTGGTAGGCACACCGGGACCAGTCTGCCAAGGGGGCATGGGAATCAAAAGACTTACGCCGCCGCCTGTGCCACCCTTATCTTCTAGTGAATCGTTCCAGGCACCCTCCTGGATGTAGCCGTTCGTAGACGGAGAGGTTGTCGACGAGTTACCGTAGTTCCAATTGTCAAGAAAGCTTATACTGTTGAACTCGGTGCCCCCCACGCATGTGACGTGGCTGGATGCGCACAGACCATTTATCAGGAGAATAGGGGTATCGGTGCTGCAACTCGCGCCGGAGTCGCCTGATGCCACGAAGACAGAAATATAATTCGCCTCTGCTTCGCTAAACAAATCATCATATAAACTCTCTTCCATCTCTGACGGTCCGAACCCGGGCACCTCGCAAAACTGAAAGCTAATGCTCATGATCTTCGGCAGATTTGGGTCAAACTCCACGACATAGTTGATAGGAGGGTAAATGCCCAAGATTTCAGACGGGGTCAGCGTGAATCCATCAACGGTCAGTGACGAATTCGAAAGACCGCTGAAAACAAGGTCGATATTTGCACCTGGCGCTACGCTTAAGGCGCGCGTCACATCCAAAGTCGCCTCAAGCTGCCCTGGAGGTGTGCCTCCACTGCTATACGGCGGTCCCGGATCGTATCCACCGTCGATAAATGGCACAGGAATATGCCTCAGTTGAGAATCCGGGGTCGCCCGCGACGGACCAAAAGTATTGAAGAAATCATCGACGTCGCTCTGCAGTACGTCGGAAACACCAACGATAGCAATCGTTTGCCCTGTGCCGTCAGCTCCCGACTTACCGCCAGCAAAGTTGCCCTCTTGGGCGTTGTCAATATCGTAGATTCTCGCAAAATCTGCCGGCGCGATGGTTCCTGGGTAGTTTGTTCTCAAGGAATTTTCGCCCGATGCATCCTGGCCCATGGCATTGCCCGTCCCAATCGCCACCTGCACCTTTGAAGATGAGAGGCCTGAAACACCACGAACTACGGAAGCTATAGCGATTGGGATAAGAGGCTCGGTCGAAACCGAAAAGCGCCTTTCGCTGCTGACACGGTAGGAGCGGATCTCCGTGCCAAATGCCCTCGCTACTGCGACGGCACGGCCTCTGACCTCAATTCTGGTTTGGCTTTTGGAGATTCTCTCTATTTCCAATCCTTGAGATCTTAGCCATGCGGTGATGGCAGCGATGTCGTGTTCGGTGACCCCAAACTGTTCGCCTACCTCAAGAGGCGTAAGCCCGCAGCGGTGGTTAGATGACGAGGGGTCATCTCTTTCCTTGAGGAACTGTTCGAACGCCTTCTGCCGCTCCGGAGAGCGGGCCAGCAGCAGAATTAATGGCAGTTCAAGATCATCGGGAACGGGACCGACATCATTCTCTGGTCTTGCCCAAGTCGGCACGTGACCGGGAAGCACAACAACATTGTGCGGATCTACAGGCGTGACCACGCGGTCGGGCTCTTGTAAAGGCTCAGCCGGAACCGCCGTGAGGCTGAGTCGTAGCGGCTCGATCTCCGTAAGGACCATCTGGTCTGCAGGCGCGCCGGTGTTGGCGCTGGTCAGCACTATCGATCCAACAGGCTCACCAATCATCGGCGCGGCGCCAGTCAGCCGCTGAGCCGCCGCAGGAAGAGCAAACGAGAGCAACAGCGATAGCAGCACCAGACTCCAGGCAGTAGATACAGCAGACCGTTCATGGCGCTCTTCAGTGGCCTGTAAAGGATAAGATCCTGGAATGAAACGATTTTTGCAGGGGCTGACAACTGAAAGCGACACGGGAGAGCTCCTTTCAGCTCATTGGGAGGGAAACGGAAACCGATGACCGGATCTGGCTATAAAGAATCTGATAGTTAGAAACGCGCAACGCCGCGTCAAAAAGTGTCACGCAGCCTTTTTATTTCTCGGTTTTTTCGGTAAATTCGTTGAAACCTCTATCACTTGCGGCTAAACTGGCCCTAATTCCGCTCATCCCCCAGAAGTGGCGGCAATATTGGTTGCGCCCGGAGAGATCACTGTTCTTTTGCGCGCGTCGGCTCGCAACGATCCAGCAGCCGAAGCCGAGTTGCTGTCGCTTGTCTACGGCGAACTGAAACGGCGGGCCTCCGGCTACATGCGCCGCGAGCGGTCTGACCATACTCTGCAACCAACTGCTCTTGTCCACGAGACGTATTTGCGCCTGAGGAATCAGGACTGCGATTGGCAGAATCGCTCCCACTTCTTCGGTGTGGCCGCGCAACAGATGCGCCGAATTCTTGTGGACCATGCCCGCAAGCGCAGCGCTCAGAAGCGGGCTGTCATTGAAGACCGCGTGACCTTTGGAAACGCACTGGAAACGGCAAGGGAGCGGCCCGCTGAATTGCTGGCAATCGATGAAGCCTTGGAGCGGCTGGCGCGGGAGTACCCGAGGCAGGAGAAGACGGTCGAATTGCGGTTTTTTGGAGGGTACAGCGAGGAAGAGATTGCCGCGATCCTTGAACACTCTGTCGAGACCGTCAAGCGGGACATGAAGTTTGCCAAGACCTGGCTGAGCCGCGAACTGAGGCGAAAGTCATGATCTCTGAGGACACGCCGCGGCGGGTTGTAAAGCTGTTTGAGGCTGCGTTGCGAGAGGAACCAGCGAACCGGCCCGATTTTCTAGCAAACGCTTGCGGCTCGAATCAAGATCTGTGGGATGAGGTCAGTTCGCTTGTGCGTGAGTATGAGCGACGAGGAGACACAGCTGACCCGGCGCGGGACTGGAATGACAGCGCAGAGGAGCCAGCAGATTTCGCCGCAGTGGAAAGGCAGCCAGCGAATCTGATTGGCCGGTACGAAGAGGGCCGGGAATTAGGCCACGGCGGTATGGGAATCGTATATGAAGCCTACGATCCCATTCTTGGGCGCCGCATTGCATTGAAGACGATTCGACTAGTCGGTTACGGCACGCCCCTGGAACAGGGATGGCTTCGCACCCGCCTGCTGCGGGAGGCCCGTACCGCTGCCTTGCTCGATCATCCCAACATTGTTCGAGTCTATGATTCCGGCGTGCATGAGGATCTGGCATTCATTGCGATGGAACTGGTCGAGGGTCCGACTCTGGAGCGCAGGATGCGAACTTCACGGCTTGAATCCGACGGCGCCATCGACATTCTGCGCCAGGCAGCGGCGGCTCTGGATTATTCGCACTCAGTTGGGGTCGTCCATCGTGACGTAAAGCCAGCCAACATCATGCTTCATCGTGGCTCGATCGTGAAAATTGCCGACTTTGGCATCGCCAAGATTGCCAGCAGCGAGACATCGACACGAACCACGCTCACCGCAGGTACACCGAGCTACATGTCCCCGGAACAAATACGCAGGCGGCATGTCGATGGCCGTTCCGATCAGTTTTCTCTCGCTGTCGTAGCCTTCGAAATGCTCACGGGCGCCAAGCCTTTTCTTGCCGAGTCTGAATTCGATCTGATGCAAAAGATCGTGGATGGGGATCCAAAATCCGTTTCCTGCGCAGCCCCGCATCTGCCAGGCTCACTCGACGCGGTTTTCGAACGGGCTTTCGCAAAGAGAAGTGAAGATCGATTCTTAAACTGCATCGAGTTTGTCAAAGCGCTTGAATCAGGTATGAGCGCGGCGCAACGGGACCGCAGTGATGCGCCGATCCCGCTGGAGGCGCGTTCAACGATTGTCGCCGTCCAAATCCCGAGAATGTTTGCGGACACGGATTTGCCAGGAGATCCAGACCAGAACGCCGCGACACTGACTAACAACGAATCCAACTCAATTGGAAACCCGTTCAGTGCCTGGGTGACTTATCTTCTTAAGCACCGTTGGAAAGCGGCGGCCACTTTGGTTGTGCTTCTTCTGCTGCTTGCCTGGCCTATTTACAAGGTTTTGCATACCCACAAGGCAGCGATATCCAATTCCGCACCGGGACTGGTAGCGCCCGCGCCATTGAATCCGATGCATGTTGTATTGAACCAGGACTTTGAGCGGTTGGACCTTCGAACCGAAGCCTACATGGATGATCGTCTATCCAATCCGAATCGCAATTCCGGGCTCTTCACCATGCGCAATGTGCCAAGCCAAATTCGGGGCATCACAGACGTAGTTAATATGGCGGGCGGTTGGGGGCAAAGCCTGGCGATTAAGAGCGATGGAACTCTATGGACGTGGGGCTGGGAGAATCTGAGGGGCAGGCTCTCGATCACTAAACACCCGGACCCCACTCATGTGCATTCGAACTCGACAACTTCCTTCCGGTCTGTCGCGTGCGGTAATGCACATTGCCTCGCACTCGCGTCGAACGGCAGCGTCTGGGCATGGGGAGATAACGAATACGGTCAATTGGGAGACGGAACGACTGTCCCACGATCGGCCCCTATCCAGCTGGGTAACTTAGGCACAGTGAGCGCGATCGCTGCCAATAACAATCTGAGCGTCGCACTAAAACAGGACGGGACTGTTTGGAGTTGGGGTAGCGGCACAGTTTCACATACGACCGTGCAAAAACTTCCCACCCAAGTTCCGCTGCTCGAAGATATCGCTGCTATATCTGCGGGCGATTCGATTAACCTCGCCCTGAAGAAGGATGGGAACGTCTGGATCTGGGGGCGTGACGCGTTAAAACTCCCGGGTAATGGTGCCAAGAGTGACCTGTCCATGCCAGTTCTCGTTAGTGACATATCCGGCGTTAAGTCAGTGGCCGCTGGCTCTCATCACGCTGTGGCGTTGAAGAATGATGGCACGGTTTGGACCTGGGGACAGAACGCCTATGGCGAACTTGGTGATGGCTCAGTAGCCGATCGCTGGACACCAGCGAAGCTCCAGGGATTGGATGACGTTGTAGAGATCTCTGCTGGCGCTCAACATACATTCGCGTTGCGACGCGACGGTTCTGTCTGGGCCTGGGGCCAAAACTCTTACGGCATTCTTGGAGATGGAACCCTCGAGAATCGGTTCACGCCAGTTCAATTGCACGGGCTTTCGGGTATCGTGGCGATTGCCTCAGGCGGTCAACACGGCTTGGCGCGAAAGAGTGATGGCACCCTATGGACATGGGGCTGGAACGAGTATGGGCAGCTCGGCCGGCAAGAGATCCGCGAACTGGATAGCGTCGGGCCTACGACTGCGACGATTAATTTTGAGAGGAGTTTCGGACCTAAATACGAGCTGACTGGAAGCGGCTTTCCGTGGATTCTGTTTGACCGGGCAGCTCACCGCATCTTGCTTCAGCCTGGTGACCTTGCTACTTCTCAATGGGGCGCCGCGCTTGTGTTTCATGCTGATGCAGACGGTGCTTATTCGATCAGCGGAGCGTTTCAGCGAGCGAACAGCAACGCCTATGCGGGAGATGGCGTAGACGTGGCCATATTTATTGACGGCGATGAGAGCCGCCCCCTTTGGAAGAGACACATAGGCACGCATGACCTTGTACGCGAACCGTTTTCTGTCGTGACACGCCTGCGCCGAGGCCAGTTAGTTCGTTTCGTCGTCTTCAGCGGGCCCCAGGGAAAAAACGGGGAATCAGACGAGACTTCGCTGGTAGCTACAATTGATCGTCAAGGAGCGAACGATCAAGCGCACTGATGGATCGCCGAGGTCGGCCTCGCGAATCTGCATCGCGGCAGTGCGGCGGAGTTTCCCTTCGGCAAACTGAAGCGGATGAAGAAACTGAGCGAGGGGTGCCTAAGAATAGGCGACGAGCCGATTAGCCCTACGAGGTCGAGCAGAGCCCGTCTCCGCTTTACCGGCCGAGATCAAGGTCAACCAGAATCGGCCTCTCGGCTTAACCAAGAACAGCAAATGGCAAGTGCGACAAAAGAAACTGTCTCAACTTGGCGGAGCATCCCAATTGCGTTCTGTATCCTTTTCGGGTACGATTGACCCCGGAATGGATACGGCCAGCACACTTTCGAGCACGCTGTTTGGGCGCACGCGCGGTGCGGTGTTGGCTGTCCTGTTTGGCCACGTAGGCGAGTCCTACTATTTAAGGCAACTTGCTCGTGTGACAGGGATTGCACTCGGGCCCGTGCAGCGGGAGTTGCGCCAGTTGGTGGACGCCGGTCTGGTGACAAAAAAGACTCTGGGAACCCAGACCCTCTATAGCGTCAACGAGGCCAGCCCTGTCTTTGCCGAGATGAGAACCCTGGTGGCTAAGACAGTCGGGATACACGACGTCCTCCGAGCGGCGCTCCAGCCTCTCGAAAGCAAGATCAACGTTGCTTTTGTGTACGGCTCGGTAGCACGTTCCCGTGAAAGCCAGCAAAGCGACGTCGATTTGATGATTGTGGGTGGGGTGCACTTCGCGGATGTGGTCGAACGAATCTCGGACGCACAAAAGACGCTGAACCGCGAGATCAATCCTACTGTTTATACAATCAATGAATTCAAAAGCAAGCTGCGGGGGAACTTTCTAAAGACCGTACTCGCAGAGCAAAAGCTCTTCCTCATCGGAGATGAGAATGACCTTAGAGAACTGGGCCAGCAATCGATGGCTTGAGAAGCTGGAATCCGATCGAGAGGAAATCGAGCGCCTGCTCGCAAATGCGGATGGGCATCTCGACGACTATCAAAAAGCGGTCGCTAGCGAGATGTCCGCTGATGCCCAACTGAGTCTTGCATACGATGCGATTCGCGCTTCCGCGACAGCCGCATTGCGCGCTGCTGGGTACCGGGTCGTTCGTGGCGGAGGCGAGCACTACCGCACGATCGAGGCTCTGGAGTTCTCGATCGATCTGGAAAGAAAGCTCATCCCCAGGCTCGATGCCTTACGCCGAAAGCGAAATACAGGCGCCTATGACGACTACGGGCTTGTGGCGCAGGGCGAGGCTGATCTCGCGGGCAAACTAGCGGCGCAAGTCCGCAAAGACGTAGAGGACTGGATCCGCAAGAAGCACGCCGACAAGATTACATAAAAGCCGATTGCTCGCAGAGCACCTCAGGACATTGCCGATGGAGAAGGAGTCCCAGAAACTGGGCCGTGCGTATCTGGTTAAGAAGTTACGTGAGCGCGGCCTGTCGTACCGTCATTCCGTGCGTATCGTAAACTTCATCTTCGCCGAGATGGCGAAGACATTGAAGCGCGGTGGAGTTGTACCGTTTCCTTTCGGCAAGCTAAAAAGAGTGAAGCGTCACTTCAGCAAGTGGTGGGACCATGTGGGTGACCCACCAGCGAATTCGAGCCTGTACACCGTCGAGCATGTGCTCGACGAGGCTGGGGGACAGGAGCTGAACGGGTGGCGGTGGCCGAAAAAGGGCCGCGGCGTGCGCAAAGAAGTGGTCAGTAAATGAAGATATGCGGAAACTACCCTGTTCCCGCTATATTAGGGGCCCCGTTTTGGCCCCAAATAGCGATTAAGTGGTAAATAACTCACTGTAGAACTTTGGAACATGCCGTTTCAGCCCCTTTTGTCGACATTTTCCCGACCAGACTTTTAGAGGGGGCTCTGGAGCCCCCTATCGAAAGTAATCCAGGCCGATTACCCGTTGGGAAGAGCCGCGGCGGGACAGATGCAGCTGGGGGTAAACCAGTCATCCCCCTGACGTCGCTACATATATATATCCCTTGATCACAGCCCAGCCATGAATCAACCGGCATAGGGAATAGTGCTGAGCATGCTGCATGTCGTAGAGCTACTCGGCACAGAGTGCAGCTGACTGGACGCACGGACATGAACAGAGTGGCTGGGCTGCGATGGGACCGGGCCGCGCCAGGGGCGGGGTTCCGGGGCCCTCCCCCGCGCGCGGGAAAATATGTGCACGGCGCGGGGAGGCACCTAGTCTGATCGGTCATGCTGGCACTCTTTACCGTTCCCTCGATCGTGTCGACAGGAGCGTTGAAGTGGCGTTGTGCTACCTGTAGTGTTGACTCCTTGGTCTGACGTACCTGTTCTGCAATGCGGTCGTATTCAGCCTCGAGACCTGGATTATCACGGCTCTGAGCATGGACTCGTGATGAATACTTCTGGTACTCACGAGAGTAGGGAGCCACATCGCCGAGGATGCGCATTTTGGCGATGTCGGGGTAGTCTTCGGGCTTGAGCCCTTCGAGCTCTGGATGGAGTGCTTCGTAGCCTGTACCGGGCAGGCGGGCATATCCCTCGTCCACCTTGATGTAGGGATCACCCTTCTGGAAGTTGATCAGGTAGTCTTCACCAGGCATCCAGGAGGGCATGGTGTTGGGTATTTCATTTACCTGGGGTGTGTATCCTTCTGGCTGTATGAAGCGGCGGAGGGGTTCTGTGTAACCCATGAAGCCGTGTTCTATGTC
>Ga0181517_10004635_pt1 | contig 12443 bp, 4 predicted proteins | sample PEATcosm2014_Bin_31_FD_119748 | JGI IMG/M metagenome (GOLD analysis project Ga0181517, IMG submission 119748) | Peatland microbial communities from MTU Mesocosm Facility, Houghton, MI, USA - PEATcosm2014_Bin01_30_metaG | ecosystem: Environmental > Terrestrial > Soil > Wetlands > Peat | place... | reverse complement strand
TGGCGCCGCGCACACGCAGACGCTCCGACACCTTCTCGGCCGCCTCGGCGGCAACAATGCCGTAGGCCGACAGGCGGGTGGGAACGCTCACCGCTTCGAAAAACTCTTGTGTGTGGGCGATGGCACGCTCCACCAGCGCATCGCCGTCCGCATCGTGCAACCCCCACACGCGGCGGCCGTACTGCGCCAGCTTTGCCGCCTTGGCCGAGCGCCGATTTCGCCACACGGCCGGCAGCACGATGGCCAGCGATTGGGCATGATCGATGCCGTACAAGGCTGTCAGTTCGTGGCCGATCATGTGCGTGCTCCAGTCCTGCGTCATGCCGCAGCCGATCAGGCCGTTAAGGGCCTGCGTGGCGCACCACATCAGGTTTGCCCGCGTGTCGTAGTCCTGCGGTTGCGAAAGGACCTTGGGGGCCTGTTCGATCAAGGTCGCCAGGATCGCCTCCGCCTGGCGGTCTTGCAGTGGCGCGGGCGGGCCGCTGGTCAAATATTGCTCGGCAACGTGGACGAACGCGTCCACAATCCCGTTGGCCACCTGCCGCGGTGGCAACGAGTAGGTCGTCTCCGGGTCCATGATCGAGAACTGCGGATAGATGTATGGGCTGGCGAAGGCCAGCTTCTCCTGGGTCGAGTCGCGGGAAATTACTGCAAAACCGTTCATCTCCGAGCCTGTGGCCGGCAGCGTGAGCACGCAGCCCAGCGGCGTGGCCACAGCCGTAGGGCGGCCCTGGCTGACAATCTTCCACGGATCGCCGGAAGCGTAGGGGATTGCCGCGGCGATGAACTTGGTGCCGTCCAGCACCGAGCCGCCGCCCACGGCCAGGAGGAAATCGGTCTTCTCGGCCCGTGCCAGCGTGACAGCCCGCATGCAGGTCTCGTAACGCGGATTGGGTTCGATGCCGGAGAACTCGCAGACGCGGTGCGAACCCAGCGCCCGGCAGACCTGGTCGTAGACGCCGTTGCGTTTGATCGAGCCACCGCCGTAAGTGATCAAGACCCGCGCAGTGGCAGGAACCAGCGATCCAAGCTGTGCGATAGAACCTTTGCCAAAGACGATTTTGACCGGATTATGGTAGACGAAGTTTTTCATGATTGCCTCGTAAGTGAGTCTTGGTTCCTTTTGCGGCCCGCAACGCGGTTGGCGGCTGTTGCTGGACGTGGCCGCGAAAACTACGAGTATACGCGAAGCGGGCGAGATCGCCAAGGAGCGGAGAACAATCCTGCCGCTACCGGCCAGCCGAGGCTCTTTGACACCAAGGCTCTTTGACACGGCGCGGAGGGCTATTACAATCTAGGAATCTCTTGTTGCGGACAAACTTGTAGGGTGGGCCGAGTGAAACAAGTCCCACCAGATTCCGGTCAGCTATTGGTGGGACTTGTTTCACTCGGCCCACCCTACAAAACTACAAAACGCAACGTCTTTCGGAGGACCTGTCGTGTTTACTTGCCTTTGGCGAATCGGTATTGGTCTTGTGTGTTGGCTGCCTGCCATGGCCTGGGGCCAGGGCGTGCCACTGAAAACGCCGGGTGAAGTCATTTTCGGCCCTGCTGCCGCCGACGATAACGCGGCCTGGCTCCGCGCCATGCGGCAATGGCGCGAGCAGCGGCGGGCGGATATCCACTACGATGGCTCCGAGTATAGCCGGCCCGAATTGGCCTGGGCGCAGCGGAGCTTCATCCAGCCCCAAGTGATGGTCGAAGAGCGGTACCTGTACGACCCCGTGGCGGGCAAGTACACGGTGGACCGCTATCTCGACGACCTGGAAGCGCGCTATGGCGGCATCGACTCCGTGCTCATCTGGCCCGTCTACCCGAACATCTGCATCGACAACCGCAATCAGCACGACCTCTTGCACGACATGCCCGGCGGACTGCCCGGCCTGCGGCAGATGGCGGCCGATTTTCATCGCCGCAACGTGCGCGTACTCTTCCCGGTGATGCCCTGGGACGTGGGGACGCGGGCGGAAGGCGTGCCGCTCTGGGCAGCGGCCGCGCGCGACATGAAGGCCATCGGCGCCGACGGGATCAACGGCGATACGATGGGCGGTATCGGCCGCGAGTTCCGCACGGCCTCCGACGACTGCGGCCATCCGTTGGTGCTCGAACCGGAAAACGGCTTGAGCGACGACGGCATGGTGGCCTGGAACAACATGAGTTGGGGCTACTGGCAGTATCAGCCCGTGCCGGTGGTGAGCAAGTACAAGTGGATCGAGCCGCGGCACATGGTCAACGTCTGCGAGCGCTGGGCGAAGGACCGCACGGACGGCCTACAATCGGCCTTCTTCAACGGCTTGGGCTACGAAAGCTGGGAGAACGTGTGGGGGATCTGGAACGAGCCTGCGCCGCGCGACGCGGAGGCCATTCGGCGCATCGCCATGATCGAGCGGGCCGTACACGAGTTGCTCACGAGCGCAAACTGGCAACCGCACTTTCCCACCGTGCAGGCCGGTGGCGGCGTGTACGCCAGCCGTTTCCCCGGCAACCGCCAAACGCTCTGGTTGCTGGTCAATCGCAGCGGCAGCGATTCGACGGGTCCGCAACTGAAAATCTCCGCGGCTGCCGGCACGCATTTTTATGACCTATGGCACGGCGTCGAGTTGGCGCCGGCGGCGGGCGACGTGGCCACGCTGAGTTTCGAGATCGAACCGCGCGGCTATGGGGCAATCCTGGCCGTGGAAGTTAACCCGCTTCCCGAGAAGGTCCGTACACTGCTGCCGCGGATGCGGCAAAGGGCGAAGACGCGCCTGGCGGACCTCTCGGCCCAGTGGAAGTTTCTGCCGCAAAAGATCGTCGACATCGCGCCCACCGTACCGGCCCAAAAGGCGACGGAAGGAATGGTCCTGGTCCGCGGCGGCAAGTATCGTTTCAAGGTTTCGGGCGTGGAGATCGAAGGCGGCGATGGGCCAGGCGTCGACTTCCAGTACCCCGGGGAAGATTGTCCGCGGCGGCATCACGACAAGGAAATGGACATCGCGGCGTTCTACATCGACAAATATCCGGTCACCAACGCCCAGTTCAAGCGGTTCCTCGACGCCTCGGGCTATCGGCCCAAGGACGGACATAATTTCCTCAAGGACTGGCAGAGCAGGGCATATCCGCAAGGTTGGGACCGCAAACCGGTCACCTGGGTCTCGCTCGAGGACGCCCGGGCTTATGCGGCCTGGGCCGGCAAGCGTCTGCCGCACGAATGGGAGTGGCAGTATGCCGCGCAGGGCAGCGACGGCCGGCCCTACCCTTGGGGCAAGGATCCCGATCCGGCGGCGTTACCCAAAGAAGAGGCCGGCCGAGAGTTGCGTTCGCCCACCGACGTCGATGCGTATCCCCGGGGCGGCAGCCCTTGGGGCGCAATGGACCTCGTGGGCAACGTCTGGCAATGGACCGACGAATACGTGGACGAGCACACGCGGGCGGCGGTCTTGCGCGGCGGCGGTTATTACCGGCCCAGCGGTTCGGGATGGTACTTCCCGCGGAACACACGATTGGACCAGCACGAGAAGTATCTGCTCATCGCCCCATCAAAGGACCGGTCGGCGATGATCGGGTTCCGGTGCGTGGCGGATGCGGCGGGGAATGGATCGAAGTGAGGAATTCGTGCGGAGGGTAGGTGGATTGCAGGGTTGACCGATCCCCGGAGGGTGCCGCGATCATCGGCGATTTTCCGCAAAGAGGGCTATTTTGCAGAAAAAAAGCCGTGATGCTGTAGAAAAACTACTCCCGTTTCACGTTTAATAGCAGGGGGCTAGGCTGAGGGCTGGTCATTCCCCCCTTTGTTATTCAGAAAGGTAGTAATTATGTTGTGGCGCAGTCTTGTGAAGATCCTGCTCCTGATGTCCCTTGTTACGGTGGCTTCCGCACAGGGGCCTGATGGACCGCCCCCGGGCGGATCGGGGTTTGGCGGGCCAGGCTTTGACGGTTTTGGCGGGCCGCGTTTTGGCCGTCTGGGCTTTGGGCCGGGCGGGAATCAGGGATCCAGGTCGAGCTTGCTGACGATTCCCGCAATCCAGCAGGAGTTGGGGCTCAGCGAGGCTCAAAAGACCGATCTGAACGACCTCCAGCGGAAGACGCAAGAACAAGTCTCTGTATCATTCGGCGATTTTCGCCAAATGCAGGAACTCAGCGAGGAGGATCGCAACAAGCGGTTTGCCGAGGCCGTCAAGAAGGTTGAACAGATCGATCGGCTAGCCGATGAAAAGGCCGGCAAGATTCTCACGGCGAAACAGGCTGAAAGGCTGGCGCAGTTACGACTTCAACGCGAGGGAGTGGCGGCGCTGAGCCGCTCGGAAATCGCCAAACAACTAAGTCTTTCGGGCGAGCAACAAGCGAAAATCAGGGACCTTCAGGAGGGATTTCGTCCTCAGACCGAGTTCTTGGCCGTACTGACAGCCGATCAGAAGGCCAAGTGGGCGAGCATGAAGGGTCAAGAGTTCCAGTTTCCTCAAGCGCAGGGCTCGGGATTCGGTCCTGAGGGGCCAGGTGGCCCGGGCGGACCAGGCCCGGGAGGCGCCGGGCCCGCTGGTGGCAGCGGCCTGGCAGCGGTCAAGTCCCAGATCAAAGCCAGCGAGGAAGAATGGAAAGTGATCGAGCCAAAGTTGCGGAAGGTAATTGCCACGCGTCTGGACATGGAAACCGGCATGAATTCTGGTGACAGGGGAGAATTCGGCGGTCGGCGGGGAGGTTTTGGCGGCTTTGGCGGCCCAGCGGGGCAGGGCAGGGGGCCCGGCGGTCCGGGCGGTCCGGGCGGCCCGGCGGCCCGGGCGGCCCTGGTTTTGGCCGTGATAGTTTCTCCGGGCCCAACGAGGTGGGTGCGGGCGGGTTTGGTCCACCGGGATCCAACCGTGGGTTTGGCTTTGGGTTTGGTCCGCCGGGATTTGAGCGACCTGGTCAGCCGGCCTCCCAGGAAGCACCACGGCGTGATGGAGGCGACACGGGTCAGGCTCGGAGCGCGCCGAGCAAATCCGACGCAACGCGTCCGCGGGAAACCAACGAAAACGGCCGTAGGTCGCCTGACGCTGAAAGAGGCAGGGCCACAACCGCGCCGTCAGGAGAGGGCGGTCCTGGTGGCGGTCCCGACCGGCCTCCTGCCGGTGGACCGCCGGGGTTTGGCGGGCGCGATAACGCCATCGCCAAGGCCATGGCCGACCTTCAAGTCGCTGCGGCCAATTCGAAGACCGCGGCCGACGAACTCAAAACGAAGATCGCCGCTGTCCGCGCCGCCCGTCAAAAGGCGAGGGCCAAGTTCGAGACGGCCAAGCGAGAACTGCTGGAGTTGCTTGGTCCCGACCAAGAGGCGATGTTGGTCGGCCTCGGTTATCTCGATTGAGTGATGATGGACCGGGCAAGTCCGTTCGCAGCCGTATACTTTCACTTTTCGGAGTCTTGTATGTTCTTGTTGAGAAATCCGTGCATCGTCCTGCTCTGGATATGCCTGGGGTTGACGACGCCCCTGCACGCCTATGTGGACTTGGCGCCGACACTTGCGAAAGTGATTTCGGATTCGAAGAAAATCGCGTTCGTCGAGGTCGTGGAGTTCAACCGCGAGAAGCACATCTTGGTTTTGAAGGAGATCCGCCTGCTCAAGGGCGAGGGTTCTGCGGAGCCGATTCAGCATGATGTGACGGTAGGGCAGGGGGCGGCAATCCCGCGGCAGATTAGCCAATGGGCGGCACCCGGTGCACGGGGTGTTTTGTTCTCCTCGCGAAACACGGCCCTGGTCTGCGTGGGCCAAGGATGGTATCAGGTGCGGTCGTCAGGCGCCGGGCCGTGGAAGCTTGGAAAAGACCGCCCGGAACTGCCGCTGGCCTACTACGGCGCGGTCTCGCGGCTGGCGGAGAGTATCGTGTCGATGCTTGGCGGCAAGGAGGTCATCATCACCGTGGTAGCCCACGGCGCGGACAACGAGGGGGCGAGCTTCGACCTGGCGCTGAACCGCTCCAACTTGCCCGGACTGGTGCGGCTCCAGCGGATTCGCGCGAACATGCAGATGCCGTCGATGGTCATGGCCGCGTCGGCAAATCCCGCCTACCTGATCGGTGACGGACCGGTCGACGAAGGAGACCTGGCGGTGTTCATCGAGCGGCTCCGCTCGCCCGACGCAGTGGTCCGTATCGAAGCGGCGGACGATCTGCGGTGTCTGGGACGCAAGGCCGCATCGGCGGCGGTGCCGTTAAGAGAGTTGCTCGACGATCCATCGCCGCGTGTGCGGCTGTCGGCTGCGGCCGCGATGCTTCAAGTCCATTCCAAGGAAGCCCGTGCCCAGGAGGTGTTGGCCCGGGGTTTGAAGAGCGCCGACCCGGTCGAGCGGCGGGCGGCGGCGGAGGCCGTCGGCTTGGCCGGTCCTGCGGCCGCCACGCTCGTCGGCAAGCTGGCATTGCTGCTGAAGGACACGGATGAGTCGATGCGGATCACCGCTTTGCAGGCCATCTCGATGCTCGGACCCGCCGCTGCGCAGGCGGCCGGCGCCGTTGCGCCCTTGTTGGACAATCCCGAGTTGGCGATCGATGCCGCCGATGCCCTGGGCCGCATCGGTTCGGCTGCCCGTCCGGCAATGAAGCGGCTGAGCGAGATGCTCTCGGCCGACCAACCGACCGTCCGCTGGGCGGCCGTTCGCGCTATGTCGCAGATCGGCGGCGAAGAGGCCCGGCCGGCGGTCGATTTCATGATTCGTACCCTGCACAATGCTACGGAAGTTGAGGGGTACAACATGATGATCTATCTCGCGCTACTGGGCCCGGTGGCCAAGGATGCTGTCCCGACCATTCGCAGCGTGCGGATCAAGAATCCCGTGCTCCCATCCGCCACGGCTTGGGCGATCGAGTCGGACAAGACGCTGCCTTGGCTGGGCCGCGGGCAGTTCGGCGGGGGTGGCCGGGGCGGTCCCGGCGACGGGCGGGGACCGGATATCGGCGTGCTGATTTACGAGTCGTACGTCCACGAGTTGGGTGACCGCTTGCGTCCTGCCGCCCGGTTGCTGGCCCAAAAGATATTGGACGGGACGGCGGGCAACGTGCCGGATTGGGGTTTCAAGATCCTGCTTTGTGCGCCGGACGACGTGATCGAGATCCTCGCTCCGCGCCTGGTAGACACCGATATCGTGAAGCGGGAGCGGGCAACCGTTGGTTTAGGGCACATGGGAGCGGCGGCGGCGCCGGCAATCGAGCAGATCAAAGCGGCAATTGCCAAGGCATCGACCGACCGCGAGAAACGCCTGTTTGCATGGTGCCTGCGGCAGATCCGTTGTGAGTGAGCGGCTATCTGGAAACCCTCTCTCGGAGCGAAAGGCGACAATACGACAGTTATTGACTCGCCGGTCCAAAGCGGTTGAAAACCGTAGTTAGATTGCCCTTCCATGAACCTTGTTGCCGTAGTTCCCATTTTCACGAGCGCCGGCGTTGCCCTGTTGCCAACGATCGTGGCGGCGGTTGCCAGCATGGCGGCGATTGTGCTGAAGCCGCGCGAATTGCTGCGCCTCGCCTGCCGCCGGCCGTTGGCAATGGGCGTGGGGGCGGGCGCAGTGGCGCTGGGCCTGGCCGCTGCCTGGCTGCTGGCGGTGGGTACATCGCCTCGCCCGTCTGCCCTCGCCGAATCAAAAGCAACCTTTCATTGCGATTGGGCCAACGTGGCCGAGGAGATCATCGCGCAGGAGCGCAGTGGCAAGACTGCCAGTACACAGGTCCCCGATGCTGCGTCGGAGGCTGCCTGCGTGTTGGGCCGCGATTTTTCCCGCTGTTGCTACGGAGGCGGGCCATCGCCGCAAGGGCTTAAGCCGCTGTGGTGTTACCGCCCCGAAGAGACGATGTTCCTTGCCAGTCCCGCCGTGGCCGGGAACCGAATTTTCGCGGCCGGCTGTCAGACCGAACTGGGGAGTTATACTGGTCTGTTGGCCTGCATCGACTGCGAGACCGGCAAGCCCATCTGGCAAGTCACGCAGGCGGCGGGCGAGGACCTGCGTCCGTTCTTCAGCTCTCCGGCTTTGACCCGCGACGGCAAGTACCTGGTGATCGGCCAGGGCCTGCACTCGGACCGCGATTGCCCGTTGTTGTGTTTCGATGCCGCAACGGGGCAGTTGCGCTGGGCGGTGAAAACGCCGCTGCACGTCGAGTCGTCTCCGGCAATCCTGGGGAACATGGCCGTGGTGGGGGCGGGTGCGATCGAAGGCCCGGACGGAAAGGCGGTTGGCGATCCCGGCTTCGTTGTCGCCGTTTGCATCGACGACGGCAAGGAACTCTGGCGCCAACCCGTCAATGATCCGGAAAGCTCGCCGGCCATCGACGACGGCGGTACCGTCTACATCGGCAGCGGTTGCAACGGCAACGCGGTCGTTGCGATTCGCAGCGAATCCGACGAGCAGTTGCGAGAAAGGGAACTTGAGCGCATCGCCTGGCGCACGCCCGTTGCGCAGCCCGTGCTGGGCGCCGTAACGCTGGCCGGCGACCTGGTCGTGGCGGGTGCGGGGAACGGCGACGTCGTCCATTCCGGCCGCAACGCCAAGGGGCTGGTCGTCGCGTTGGATCGCCGGACCGGTGAGATCCGCTGGCAGACACTGCTGGCAGACGCCGTGCTGGGAACGATCGCTTTTCGCGAGGGCGCCTTGATTTGCCCGTCGCGTAGCGGCGAGGTGACAGCGCTGGCGGTCAACGATGGCCGGATCCTGTGGCGTGTCCGCGTTAGCGGCAACGCACCGGTGTTGGCCGGCTGCGCCTTCACCGGCCGGCGCGTCTACGCCGTCAGTAGCGACGGATACTTGGCGGCCATCGATTGCAAAGCGGGGAAGGTCTTGGAGAAAGTATATCTCAACGACCAGGCCAAGCCCGGCACGGGGCTGACGCTTTCGCTCCCGCAGGTTCTCGCGGGGCGGATCATTGTCGGAAGCGAAACGGGCGGACTGCGTTGCCTCATGGGGTCGGAGAACGCCGAATGATCTGCACACCGGCTTTCATCCAAGCGTTGTCCGATTGCCGCGATACGTCGCTGATCGGCGGCAAAGCGGCCAACCTCTGCCGGCTTATCCAAGCCGGTTTCCCGGTCCCCGACGGTTTTGTCGTCACCACGCAAGCCCAGCGCTTTGCCCAGGCGCAATCATCCGCGGCCGATGCATTGCCGACAGCCGTGGCCGAGGAGGTCTGCCAGGCCTACCGCGCGATGGGTGGCGGACGGGTGGCTGTCCGCTCGTCGGCAACCGCGGAGGACAGTGTCGCCGCCTCGATGGCAGGGCAATACGAGACATTTCTGGATATCCAGGGCGAGTCCAGCCTGCTGGACGCCATTCAACAATGCTGGGCGAGCCTCGATTCGCCGCGGGCCTTGGCCTATCTGCGCGAACATGAAATCGATCCGTCTTGCGTGGCCATGGCCGTTGTGGTGCAGCGACTTGTGCCGGCCGACGTTGCCGGCGTGCTCTTTACGACCAATCCACACGAGGGCGGCGGCGGCGAGATGCTCATCGAGGCCGGCTGGGGATTGGGTGAGTCGGTAGTCTCCGGACAGGTTCAGCCCGACACGCTCCGCGTCGATCGCCAGACAGGCCGCGTGCTGGCGGCGATGATCGCCGGCAATAACGGCCATGCAACCGAGGAACAGCGGGAGAACGATTTGCCACGTCAGCGGTCGTGCCTCGACGGACAGGATGTACATCGCCTCTGGCAGTTAGGCAATCGGGCGGTCGATCACTTTAACGCGCCGCAAGACATCGAATGGGCAATCCAGGGTGGAAGGCTGTACGTGCTCCAATCGCGCCCGATAACGACGTTGGATGGAGTCGAATCCAGGGAAATCGTGCTGCAAACCGCGCGGCAACGTTTGCATCGGCAGTCGGTGGCGGGAGGCGGTCCTTGGGTGTTGCACAACCTGGCCGAATCGCTCTTCCATCCGACACCGTTGACGTGGAGCGTCATTAGTCGCTTCATGTCGGGGGCTGGGGGAATGGGCGGCATGTATCGCCGGGCCGGCTTCGAGCCCTCGGCGGCGGTCGAGCACGAAGGGTTCCTGGAGCGGATTGCCGGCCGCGTCTACATGGACGCCGCTCGGGCGCCGGAAATGTTTTTCAAGGACTTTCCGTTTGCGTACGCTTTGGAAGAGTTGCAACGAAGCCCCGACGCCTCGCAAGCCCCGCCGACCGTGCCGCGAGGCTCCTTGTCGTCGCTTTGGAGAGCGCGGCGACGGCTTGCCGCGGTGAAGTCGAAGCTCGACGCCCTGTCGGTGGATTGCGACCGGCAGCTTCGCGAGGTTGTACTACCCGCTTTGGCCCGCTACGTCGCCGATGCGCGGCGGGGCGATCTGCGACAGCTTCCGGCCGATCGCTTGATCGCATGCTGGCAGGAACACGAGAAACAGGTCCTCGACACATTCGCCGCGCAATTGCTCCTGCCGAGCCTCATCGGCGAGATGGCAATCGCTTCGTTGCGGGCCTTCCTGGCCGAGGTCTTCTGGGACGAGGACCCCGACGCGCTGGCCTACCTGATCTCGTCGGGCGGTCCGCCCGACCGGACGGTCGGGCGCGACGCGGAACTGTACGAGGTGGGCAAGGGCACGCGTTCGCTGGAAGCCTGGCTCGGCGAGTACGGTCACCGCGCCGCCGACGAATTGGAATTGGCTGCCCCGCGCTGGCGCGAGCCGTCACAGGCCGGCACGGTATGCGAGATGGCGGCGCGGCTTGCCGCCGGCGACAGCCCCTTGGAAACCCATCGCCGTAACGCTGAAGCGGTCGATTGCCGCATGGCAGCGCTTCGCCGGCGGCTCTCTGGCCGCGACCGTAAAGATTTTGACCGCCGCGTCGATCTCGTGCGGCGGTACATTGCCTTCCGCGAAGACAGCAAGCATTTCTTGATCCTGGGTTACGAATTGCTACGTGAGTTGGCGCTGGAGGCCGGCCGGCGATTGGATATAGCCGAGAAGGTCTTCTTCTTGACCCGTGAAGAACTCTTCGATGCCCTGCGCGTGGGATTCGCTCCGTGTCATCTGATCGAGCAGCAAATCGCCGCCTATCAGGCCGAGTCTCGGCTCGTTTTGCCCCGCGTGATCGACGTCAAGGAGATCGACAGCCTGGGTGATGTGCCGGAAAGGGCGGCGGCGGGCGGCCACAAGGCGTTTGCCGTTTCTTCGGGCGAGGCCCGCGGTCCAGCACGCGTGCTGAACTCACCACGCGACGCCGGCGACTTGGGCCGCGGCTACGTCCTGGTTTGTCCGAGTACCGACCCTTCTTGGACTCCGCTATTCGGGAATGCCGCCGGGCTGGTGCTGGAGCGCGGCGGAATGCTGTCGCACGGTGCGGTCGTGGCCAGGGAGTTAGGTCTGCCTGCGGTGGTCGTTCCCGATGCAACTCGGCTCTTCCGTGACGGCGAGGAGATCCTGGTGGACGGTCGCCGTGGCTGGGTGGGAAAACCATCGGACGCGTACGGGAAGGACACGACGACCGGCGCCGTCGATCCCCAAGATATTCGCGTCTCGTACGAGTTGATTCCGCCGCTTCCAGGGCGAAAAGACCGCATCGCGGCAAGGCTTCGTAATTCGCTCGCGGTCGTTTGGACGGCCTTCCTGTTGGCAGTTTATCTCTTGCCGGTGCGATGGGTCCGCCAGCCGGCGCTTGCGGGCTTGGACTTCGCGCTCTGGCCGATCGTCCGCACGCTGGGCAAGCCGGCAACCGCGGCAATTATCGCAGCCGCTACTGCCGCGATTTCGTTGGCCGTTCAGAGGTTGGTCACCGATAATCGCCGGCTGCTGATCGCCAAGCGGCGGGCGGCAACGCTGAATGAGCGTGCCAACGCGCTGCCCAAGGACTCGCCGCGGCACAAGGCGCTGCTGGGTCTTGCCGCGGCCGTGCAACTTCGCGGCTTCCTGGCGGCGATGGTCCCCATTGGCATCCTTTTGGGACCGATGGTAATGTCGTTTGTCTGGCTCCAACAGCGAGTGGATCCTGCGGTCTCCAACGCTCCGCCGGGGTCTACGGTTCATGTCGTGGCAATCGTGGATAGCAACTGGACCGAACCTGTTCAACTGTATGTGCCACCGTCCATGATCGTCGATGACACAACGCCACGTTCGCGCACGATGCCGCCGATTCGTAAGACGTTGGAACGTCTGCTTGCACTCTATCGGCAACCGCGCAATGTTCCGGGCGATCCGTGGGAAATGCGGTTCGCCCCCGACCTTGCCCGCCAGCAAACAGCCAACGACTTAGAGGCCTATTTGGCGGCGGGCGTTCCTCCCCAAGCAGTCACGTGGTTGGTTCGACCGCCGGAAGAGTTCAGCGGGCAGTTCCCCGTGACGGTGACGGCGGAGGGACATCCGCCCCTGACGCTTCCGGTGGTGCTGGGCGACGAGCATCCGCCGGCTGGTGCCAGCGTACAAGGCGCCGCCGGTTCGCCCATCAAGGAGTTGCGTGTGGCCTTTCCGAAGACCAGGTTGGAACCGGTCTTTTGGCGACCACTGGCCGGGCTTGAGGGAGA
>Ga0181517_10004634_pt1 | contig 12444 bp, 15 predicted proteins | sample PEATcosm2014_Bin_31_FD_119748 | JGI IMG/M metagenome (GOLD analysis project Ga0181517, IMG submission 119748) | Peatland microbial communities from MTU Mesocosm Facility, Houghton, MI, USA - PEATcosm2014_Bin01_30_metaG | ecosystem: Environmental > Terrestrial > Soil > Wetlands > Peat | place... | reverse complement strand
GATCGCCGCGGAATCAATCTCGCTTCCAAACCCAGTGGCAACGGGTGCGTGGAATGTCTGGCGTCACCGAATAGTTGGTGGTTTCATCTGCGCCGGTGTGCGGAGTGTGGGCACATCGGATGCTGTGACAGTTCTCCAAGTCAACACGCATCGAAGCACGCGGCGGCGACGGGACATCCGGTCATTGCCAGCTTCGAGCCCGGCGAGGACTGGTTCTACGATTACGATAAGCAGGCGATGATCGAGGGTGTGAAGTTGCCTCCACCGCGTTCGCATCCAAAAAATCAGCCCGCACCTGGACCCGCCGGAAGGGTGCCAGCCAACTGGGAGTCGCTTCTGAACTAGCTGGAGGCACTGCGTGAATCTGTCTGACGCGCCGATTGCACACAAAGGCTTTTTCGCGGCTCACCGTGAAGGATCGGGAAAAAACGAGGGACTTCTATGTCCGAATTCTCGGCGGGAAATTGATCAAGCCGGACCCCTGCTACATCAAGCTGGCGAATACGTGGATCATTCTCAATTCCGGCGGTGGCCCGACTCCCGACAAGCCTGAGGTGGTTCTTGAAATGCCGTCGGATCTGAACAAAGCATGAAGCGATTCATTTCGGATAAATCGGCTTTCACCGTTGACGAACTCATTATCAGTGGAGGCCTGAGTCTCTAGCAGATCCTCCGGCATCCTCAAAGGTGAGAAGGAATCAGCCGTGAAAGCAGCTAGAATTCATCGCTTCGGGCCGCCCGATGTCGTCGTGGTCGAGGATGTGCCCGTGCCGTCGCCGGGCCCCGGCGAAGTTCTGGTGCGCGTGATGGCCGCGGGCGTCGCTCCCTGGGACGCGATCATCCGTGAGGGCAAGAGCAAGGTCAGCCCGCAACCTCCGCTCATCCTCGGTTCGGACCTCTCCGGTGTCGTCGACAAGGTCGGCCCCGGCGTTACCGACTTTGCGCCGGCCGACGAAGTCTATGGAGTCACCAACCCGCAGTTCTGTGGCGCCCAGGCCGAGTTCGCCGTGGCCACGGCCGGGATGGTCGCCCGCAAACCGCAATCGCTGAATCACGTAGAAGCAGCATCGGCTCCCGTCATTGCGGTGACAGCTTGGCAAATGCTCTTCCAGTATGCACAGGCGATGCGCGGACAAACTGTAATGGTCGTCGGAGCCGCCGGGAACGTCGGGGCCTATGCGACGCAAATGGCCGTAGACGCCGGGATCCACGTCGTTGCCATCGCCCACCTCGACGGCGAAAGCCTGCTCCGTTCATTGGGCGTGAAATCCATCATCGACTCAAGTAAACCCGCATTCGAGCGCGACCTCCCGCAGGTGGATGCCATCCTCGACACGGTCGGGGGCAGTACGTTTCAGCGCTGCGTCGCTGCGATGAAACCCGGAGGCAAACTCGTCACCTCGGTCCCCACCCAGCCGCTGCCGGCAGAGGCCGTTTTCTTCTATGCTGAGGTGACCACCGCGCGCCTGCAGACGCTCGCAACATTATTTGATACGGGCAGAACCACAGCGCGTGTGGGCCCGGTCCTGCCGCTTTCGGAGGCGCGCCAGGCGCAGGGCATGCTTGCGGGCGCACCCCACAAGCCCGGCAAGATCGTCCTCGAGATCGGGCACCCGTAGCAGAGCCGATCTGCGCGGCAAAGTTTGTAGTCCACCTAAAACGGAATCTTGAGCAAGCTCATCCGGCGGCGACTCGCAAGACGGCCAAAGCTCAAGCCGCCGCTGAGAAGGATGGTATCGGAAAGGTTTTAGCTCCGGCAACGCCGGTAGCGCAGGTAGAGATGCGCAGCCCTTTCCTTGGCGCTGACCATTTGAAACCAAGGCGCAGAATCCGGCACAAACTCCACTCCTTGCAGGAACGACGGTCGGGTTGCATCGCCCTTACGGCCCGCGATTTGGGGCGACAGCGTCAGAAAGAGCTCGTCTACCGCATCCGCCGCCAGAAATTGTCCAAACAGCGTAGGCCCGCCCTCATGGAGAAGCATCTTAACTCCAAAGTGCGACTGCAACAATTGCAGCATCGCGCCCACAGGGATGCTGCCGTTACTCGAGTTCAAAGCATGTATCTCAACGGAGCCAAGAGCCAAGGCGCCTCGGCGCGTGAGCTCATCTCTACCAGCCGAAGTTGTGATAACCATGGTGCGCATCGTCGGTGTTCTAAAGATCGCTCTTTCCAACTCCAGTCGGCCGCTGCCGCTAACGATCACGAGAAGCGGATATTCTCGTCCGCGCTGCGCGTTGGTCCGGTATTCCGCATACAAACGCTTCGCATCGGGGTAGGTGTATTCGGGAATCCAAAGGCCATTCGCGCTTACGTCATGTAGCGTTCCGGAACCGACCATGATCGCGTCCGCGGAAGCCCGCAACAGGCCCATGATGAACCGGTCTGCAGGATCTGAACCGCTGATGACTGAGCCGCCAGACTTACCCTTAATCCCGTAGCTGGCGACTCCGTCCAGAGTGGAAACAAAATTCGCAACGACAAGCGGCCGTGCAGCGGGTGATATGCCAAAGTGCAGATCCCCATCGTACAGCTCTCTCAATTCCTGCGGGAGCGCAGACTGAGCCTGCTCCTTGTCGCAATCGATCAGGGTCCGTACAAGCCCCATCTGCTGTCCTTCTGCTCCGGCCGTTAGCCGTCTGTAAGGTCCGTGCTCTGTCCGACCTCGATAATATAGCCGTCTGGATCGCGGATATAGCAGCGAATCTCGCATTGCGCAATACTTTGGAATCGTTCGCAGCCGGTGCGGAGAGCCCTCATCTCGGGGGAGACCTCATAAAACCCTTCACTAAGGCGGCAATTTCATCGGCAGCCGTGTCGAGCGCGAAGTGCCCGCCGTCGACGATGTGGACTTCGGCGTTCGGAACATCCTTGCGATAGCTTTCGGGCTCGCTCGAGTCAAACGATGATTCGTACCTGCCCCAGATCACGAGCAGCCGCGGTTGCTTTTCGCGCATCCAGGCCTGCCACTTCGGATAGGACTCCACGTTGGTTCGGTAGTCGTAGAAAAGATCGCTTTGGATCTCGGCTTGGCCGGGCTGATTCAGAAAATAAAACTCGTCGGTCCAGAGGTCGGGATTGTGGCGCTCCAGATCGAGGTCGTCTCCGACGTGCCTCGCACGCGCGGCCTCAAGCGACAAGAGATTCGTGCGCAATGCGCTCTCATTGGCGGCGCGATCGGCCCAGAACTCCCGGCGTGTTTTCCAGTTGGCTCCGAGGCCTTCGTTATGCGCGACCGCGTCCTGCACGATCAGCGCCTCAGCTCGCTCCGGATGCGCAAGAATCATACGAAAGCCGACGGGGCCTCCGTAGTCCTGCATATAGAGTGTGTAACGTGAGATCCCCAGCTTCTCGGTAAAATGATCCATGATCTCGGCAAAGTGATCGAACGTATATGCGAACTTCTTCGGGTCCGGCCAGTCACTGTGTCCGAAGCCGGGATAATCCGGCGCGATCAGATGATAGCGCTCCGATAGCCGCGAGAAAAGCGGTTCGAACATACGCGACGACGACGGAAGTCCGTGGAGCAGCAGAAGCGTCTCGGCATTCTTCGCACCAGCTTCCCGGTAGAAAATTGACAGGCCATCAATCTGAATGGTGCGAAATGCCACGAGATTCATCGGCAATTCCTTCCCTTGCACTTCGATTGGTGCCACGCATGGCAACATGATCGTGTAAACGATGGGCTTCCCCGATTCTTATGCCGCTGAAACTGACTTCTTCTTCGCGTCCAGTGCCGGTAGTAGAAGTTTCAGTAGCGCTTCGTCCGAGAACGGGTTCTGGCCTGAGATCAACTCGCGATCTTGAAGGACGTAGCTCTGCCATGGAGCCACCACGCTTACGTCACCGCCCGCGGTACGCAAGGCGAAGTCCGGGTAGAAGAGAACCTTACCGCCTATCTCAAGCGGCTCCCGCTGCTGCTCTTCCGCCGTCGAAAAGATCGTCATCTTATATCCGGCATAGATCCATCCTTGAGCCTTCGCATGCGCTCCGGCGGCATCGCCCGCTGCGAGCGCTGCCACCACCTCCGCCGAATTCGGAAGAACCGAGAGAAGTGAAATCGGGCCATGGCAGAGCACTGCCGTGGGCTTGGACGTTTGATGGAAGTGTCTCATCACGGCGCCGGCATCGGGATCGTCGAGAAGATCGATCATCGGGCCATGGCCGCCGGGGACGAAAACAGCGTCATATTGATCCAGGCCCGATGCGATGACTTCCGAGATGCGAGTTGGATTCTTGAGCCCAGTCAGGCTGTCGCGGAATTTTAAATAGTCCTGAAGCCTGGCCTCGTCCCCGCCGAAGAAGTCGGGGACGGCGGAATGGACATCCAGTTGCGGCGTGTTGCCTTTGGGGTTGGCGAAAGTGATCTCGTAGCCTTCCTTCATCAGCGCGCGAGTCGGAACCGTCAGCTCGTTGAGATAGTAACCGGCGCCGGTATAAACCTTGCCATCTTTCAATGGCAGCCCGTGGCCGCTCGAGACTAGCACCAAGACTTTTCCTTTTGTTGTCATTTTTTCTCCTCTTTGAAATCGAATTCTGTTCTCCTGAATATGAGCTACCCCTCCCTGCAAAATGTGCAAGGACAGTCCACCGCGGTTGAGTGCGGGTTATACCCCAGGGAATCCAAACATCAACCACGACTGATTGGCTACCCAATCCGGGTAGAGCGCCGTCAGCTGATCGAACAGCTCCTGGTCGGACGTCGCGATTTTCTGAGCCCGATCAAAATCCTCAAGGTAACGCTTGGTCTCCTGGATCGCCGAGGGAGAGTCGGGCGCGCCAGGCTTCTTGTGGCCGGCGACAACGATTGCCGGGTTCAGCGCTGCTAACCGCTCCAGGTCCGCGATCCAATTCTTTCGGCTCTCGGGGGTGGTGTCGCCGACGTACATATGGCATTGGTTGTACACAACGTCGCCGGCGGCGATCAGGCCGATCGATGGAACATAAAGCGAGGTCGAATCGGGACTATCGGTGCGGCCCTGCGCGATGATGCGCAATTCGTGGCCTTCGAGAGTGAACGTTTCGTGCTCATAAGGCAGGCGCAACCAACTTGGTAGCCACTTGCCCGGGAAACATACGGCGGGCCAACCGCTCCACTGGCGGAGTGAAAGACATTTGCATGGCGTTCACCGTCTTGGGCGTTGCTATCGCCCGAGCGCCGGGAAAACGGTCGAGTAGAATGCTCAGACCGTAGAAGTGGTCGAAGTGCGCGTGCGTAATATAGATGGTCTCCAGGTTGCGGTTGTGCAGAGCGACCCAATTCGCGAGGGCTTCGGCCTCAGCGACAGTCCCCATTGCGTCCACCAGCACCGCGTCGTGCTCGCCGAAGATTAAGGTCGATGTGATCGGGTCAAAGCCGAGCGCTTCGCCGAAGGGCTTTGGTCGCTCGCCGACCATGGCCTTACCCGGAGCGGTAAAAATGTTCACGCCAAGCGCGCTCTCTCTCAGTCCATTTGTGCCGTCCATCCGGTACTCCTTTCGATGCTAGAGCGACTAACTGTTCAAAGTACAATTGGCTCAAGCGCGACGACGAAGCCATTGGACGAACGCATCATTCCGTGCCAATGCATTGGTCGGACGTTCGGTCGAGCAAGCCACTAAGCGGACCTAGGCAAGGGTTGAGATTCGCATCCCATCCGGCCGAGCGTTAACCGTACTTAAGATCGGTGCTCTGTCCGACTTCGATAATGTAACCATCGGGATCGCGGATGTAGCAGCGTATCTCGCCGTACTTGGGGATCGGCTCCGTGATGAACTCGGCTCCTCGACTTTTCCATAATTCATAGCAGGCTTGAATATTTGCCACGCGGAAATTCATAAAGCTGTTAATGTGATTTGGGTCCGGCACGCTGAGTGTCACTGTCGGCTTGTCGGACGTCGGGCCGCCGCCGACGTTCAAAATCATCCAGATATTTGCAAGCTGGAGGTACGCGGGCGCGTTGCCATCGCCAATGCTCAGAATCCGAGCGCCGAAGACCTTTTCGTAGTAGTGAGCCGATCGCTCGATGTCGTTGACAGTGAGAAAATGCGCGATGCTGATCCCCTCACGAGGGGGCATTTCATAGCTCTTTTGCTCGACTTGTACGGCGTCCATTGATCACCCCGAATGCGCTACAGTGTCCGCCGGAGCTGAGGTGCGGCAGTTGCAGCGCTCACAACAGCTCCTATCAGCGGCACCTTAATCAAATCAGAAGCAGGACAACGGGTCTATTGGACGAAGGTATCGCCCAATACCAAAGTGCGGATTGGACAAATCGCCAAAAAGTGGTGCGTACCCAATCCCACGTGCCTCCAAAGCCGGGGCATCGCCAATACCATCGTCCAATTGCAGAGTCGGGCTGCCGCTTGAGAGAATTTCGGGCAAAGCGTGTGTGGCGGGAACGCCTGGTCTCCCGTTTCAGAAATTCGCGTGTATGCAATTGCTGTCATTCTGAGCGAAACGAGCCCCAAGTACTTCTCAGCTTGGGGGTCGTGAGTCAAAGGAACTGTGGTAGATTTTCAAGCAACCTCGGAGACAGTGCACTGGTGCGGAGTTCACAATCCACTGGCCAGGAAGTTGGGGGACGGAAGACATCACGTCAAGAGTGAGGATAAATCGAAATGAAGAGAGATCAGCGCGGAATCAACCCCGCTTCGAAGCCAAGCGGCAATGGGTGTATGGAATGCCTGGCGTCGCCGGAAGGTTGGTGGTTTCATCTCCGCCGGTGCGCGGAGTGCGGGCATATCGGATGCTGCGACAGTTCTCCGAGCCAGCATGCATCCAAGCATGCCGCGGCAACAGAGCATCCGATCATTGCCAGCTTCGAGCCGGGCGAGGATTGGTTCTACGATTACGAGAAGCAAGCGATGATCGAGGGTGTGAGGTTGCTTCCGCCGCATTCGCATCCCAAAAACCAGTCCGTGCCTGGACCGGTGGGTAGAGTGCCGGCAGGCTGGGAATCGCTGTTGAACTAGGTTCAATTTGCATCGCCGAGATAAACGCAGGGACCCCGATGCAAAGGATCTTTTGCTTATCGATACTGGATCTCTGCTCGTGCGCGATGTACAAGGTGGATCGAGATCGCAGGATCAGTATCATGGTTACGATCAAAGCGCTTCGGTACATTTGCGAGATCTTCATCTTTATCTCCTCGTTGAATCAAGTGTCGCGATTGAGTCAGAACAGCCTTGGTCGCGCAAGTGGACGATGGTATCGCCCATACTTTCGTATACCTGAGGCATACGGCTTTTCTCCAACCAGGCAATCCCGAAAACCGGTCAAACGAAGCAACCCTCCTCCCGCACACTTGATACGAAGGTATCGGCGATACCATCGTCCAATTGCGTCCGTTCGCTTGGGTCTGGCCTAATCGCAAGAATCAGGGCGTAGGTGCAACGGGCCTCTGGGTCTTTGTTGAGGAGAACAAATCATGACCGAACCTACCACGAAGTTTGCGGCGCAAGAACAACCGGAACAGAGGATAGAGGCACGCGGCGCGGCCAAGCGTCTCGCCGGCTTTACAACCATTGCAGCGGTCGTGGCAGTGCTCGTCGCTCTCGCCGCCGTGGCCGTTTATGCGCAGGATAAGTACTCGCTGACGTCGCCAGGTGGAATTGCGTTCTCCGACTTCAGGGGCTACGAGGACTGGCCTGCTGTCTCTTCCGCCCGGCAAGACGAAATTCTCAAGGTGATCGTCGCCAATCCGAAAATGATCGCTGCGTACAAGGCCGGCGTTCCCGGCAACGGCGAGCTTTTCCCGGAGAGCTCCATGATCGTGAAGCTCCAGTGGAAGCAAAAGAAAAGCACGGAGGCCCAGTTCGCGGTGGATGTGCCGGACGTCTTTACCCAGGCTTTCGTCATGGAAAAGGACAGCAAGAGATTTCCGAAAACCGGCGGGTGGGGGTACGCGGTGTTCAACTACGATGCCGTGTCGGGCAAGTTCACGGCCGATGCCAAAAGCCCTTCAGACTGCGGCAACGCTTGCCATACGGCCGTGAAGGCGAAGGACTACATCTTCCATCCGTACGAGGTGCGTTGAGCTACGCTTGGCTCGAAGTATCCGCGAGAGGATTGATGGATTGGCCGCTTCCTCGCGTCGTCCGAGATGCGCGCGAATCGTGATTCTTCAAATATTGGTCGTTTGTCGTGTGAGAAGATGCGTTGATAATAGCTATGTGGTCGTGCCAGGTACGGGCGTGGCTTCAGTAGTCGGTTACATTTCGCTTTTCCGCATTGGCGAGATGCTGCTTACACGACATTCGATAGAGGGATCTACCTTGGCTATCATCCGAAGTTGCCCATCATGTGGAAAGTCAAACCGAATTCCGGCGAAACATTTGGCTGACATTGGAAGATGCGGCGCATGCAAGGCAGCGCTACCTGCAATAGCGGAGCCTATAGAGGTGAACCCCGAGGAATTCGACGAAGTTGTTCGCAACAGCAAAGCTCCTGTGCTCGTTGATTTCTGGGCGGCCTGGTGCGGACCCTGCCGGACGGCGGCGCCGCATGTCGCGCAGGTCGCTCGTGACCTCGCCGGACGCGCCGTCATCCTAAAGGTCGACACGGAACGGTTTCCAGAACTTGCTTCGCGGTACAACGTCCGAGGAATCCCGAACTTCGCCGTATTCACTCGCGGTAGCCTTCAGTTCCAGCAAGCGGGTCTTGTGGACGCGAACACGATGAAGAGTTGGCTGACACGGGAAGCCTAGAACTCTGCAAACCGATTGATTCCATGCGCCTGCACTGTTGACGGCTTAGTGGGTTTTACTGCTGCTTCGAACGGCACTCGGAGCACTCCATCACCCGGTCGCTCTGACGTCCATTACGGAATGGCCGAGTCCCGGATCAGTGCTGCCCGCTTTCGAGCCCCGTCGTCCCCGTCCACACCTTCCGAGCGAGTTACGTGATGTTTGGCGAAGAGAAAGAACGCGACAGAAAGAGCACACAAGGCCTCGCTCCTCTCCAAGTCTTGCGAAAGAACACCGGAAAACGGCCCCGAATCGGATCGTATTTCTTGACCGGTCTCCTGGGTGACCTTGCTTTCCGGTAGACAGGGTCGAGGAGGTTATACTGCCACGGTTGCTCGGGGCTCATTGAACAGTTTCAGTCGCGAAATGACAACCCCTTTCACGGATTCGACGACAGGCGCCAAGATCTTATACGGCGCAACTTCGTTGGGCTTTCTGGCTAAGCTTTCTTCCAGGGATCGCCTCCATGCGACCCTTATTTCGGTATTAATATGGATGATGTTGATTCCTGCAGCGATGGCTTTGCGAAAGTCGTCATCGTCGGTTCCAGATCCGCCGTGCAAGGTCAGGAAGACCTCGGTCGCCTCCCTGATTTCGGATATTCTTTCGATATTCAGGTGTTTCTTCGCCGTTCCCTGCACCATGCTCTTGAGCATGCCATGCATGTTTCCAACCGCCGGAGCGAGAGCATCGATTCCGGTTGAGTGAACGAACTGCTTCGCCTCCTCGGGCGTTGTCAGGCTCTTGAGTCCGTTCTGAGGTTCCTCGTGGATTTCAGAACCCGTCCCTATATCGCCTATCTCTCCCTCGGCCAAGATGGCTGGATTGATCGCCTTGATCGCATCAACCGTTTCCTTCGTGCGAATCGCATTCTCTTCGAAAGGCAACGCGGAAAAGTCGATCACTACCGCATCAAAGCCAGCTTTCGCCGCCTCCACGGCTTTCGCCAGTGAATGTGTATGGTCCGCGTTGAGAAATGCCTCCAAATCAAGTTCTTCGCGCAAACTTTTGACCAGAACGGCGAGTTGGCGAGTTCCAATGAAATCTCGCTCTCCTTCGGACGCACCGACGAGCACCGGGACATCAGTCTCAGCCGCGGCGTTAAGCACCGCCTTCAACATTACGAGGTTAGCGACATTGAAATGTCCCAGGGCGACGCCATCCCTTTCCGATTGCGTCAGAACCTCTCGTAAAGTATTCATCCTGGTCCTCCCTGAAAGCCGAAGAGCTTTCGACTCCTGAAGTGTGCGAATCGCTTCGACAATCCTGAATGTTTAAGGCATCCCGGCACTATTCCCGACCTGGCTTGTTTGCCTCCATCAGTTCTATCGGTAGGTGCTGATTCCCGATGAGAAGCTGACAGATACACTGTCGCAAAGTCTCTAAGTGCCCCTGCCAATCTTCCTCGATTCTCCGCTCCCATTGTTCACTCCGAAATCTCTTGGTTGATGCTCTCGTCGAGCGCTTCGTGGACGACCCGATGACTTCCGCAAGTGTTCGACCGGCAGGCGCATGATGTTGGCGAGTACCCATAACATCCTCCAATAGGGCTGGTTCATCGTTCTTATAATCACGTTTTACGCGAGAAATCCTTTGGGTTCCGCTACAAGAATTCGATTAAGCCAAAACACGGAAGGCGAATCAATTGAGCCAAGCTACCGATCGATCCCTTGGTATCGAGCGGTTGACCTAGCTTGATGCGCGAGCCTGAAAGCTGCGCGGGTTAGCCCCAACGGAGCCACGGATTTTCTTCAAGCCGAATTGATGGCGGCCCCAATATGCCTCTTCGCGATCTCCTCGATCTGCGGCTCTGTCAAAGCGGAGAGATCTACAGTCTCGGTCGCGACGATTCGCTGATACTCCTCGGGACGATGCGCTTTGAGATACTCCGTTAGGAACCCGGCCGCGCTGCTTTTACCCGTCCCATGTCCGATCAGGATGATCTCTCCGGCGTGCACTAGGTCCATGGCGATCTCCTCGTAATACGAGTCTTCCTCGGGAACGCGCTCACCTTCGTAATGAGCCTCTTTACGGTGGATCAGATGATGATGGAAGCCAAAGGGATCGTACGGTTTCACAGTGACTTCGCCTTGAGACCGGCTGTCGCCCAAATCGTGATAGATGTGAGCAACATGATGGTCGATGACTGCGACCATTCGCCGGATTTGGGATGACTTGGCGGGCATCCCAAGTGCGCCAGCTTCTTTCAGAAACCTGCGCAGTCGAGATATCTCCTCCACCGCGAGATTATGCCCGCTGGGGCGCTTGAAGAAACCTCTTTGTGCACCGACCGCGAAGATAAACTCGTCGCTTCCGTGTGGTTGCACCTCGCCGATATGCCCAATCAAATCAATCACTGAGTTCCAGCTTAGATTTCGAGGCAGCTTACCGCCGACGAGACTCTCAAGAGATTCTTTATCGTTGTGACTTGTAGGTCGATTCATCGTTCGCCTGCCCCCTCCTTTTGATAAGGGTTGCGCTCCAGTTTGCCCACCGCATCTAGCGTGTAGTGGCGCGCTCCGTCATTGGTATTAAGCCAGCCCTAATAGGGCGAGTCTATTGGACGATGGTATTGGCGAATACTTTGGTATCGGTCAAACAAACTCACGCGACTCGTGCGATGACGACGGAATCGCGGCGGGCAAGTTCAAGTGAAAAGTTGCGCCGCACCCAGGGGAATCGACCGCCCACAAGCGCCCACCATGAGACTCAATGATTGACCGGCTGATGCGAAGCCCCATGCCGGTGCCGTGAGGTTTCGTCGTAAAGAACGGATCGAAAATCTGTTCCGCGAGCTGCGGCGGAAGGCCTATGCCGGTATCGCTGAATGAAACAAGAATCTGCTCGTTTTCAGCCCGCTGCGACTGGACGACCAACTCTCGTGTTCCGTCAACGTCCTTCATCGCTTCGATGCTGTTGACGATGAGATTCATCGCGACCTGCTGCAATTGCAAACGATCTCCGACGATCTGAGGTAGATCGGCTGCCAGTTCGGTGCGGATCGATATGTTGTGTCGCATTGCCTGGTCGCGCAGGAGGGCGATGGTTTCTGGGATAATCTCGTTCACATTCAGACTCTCTTGTTTCGGGACACCCTTCTCGAATTGTGAGCGGATCCGGCTGATAATCTCTGTAGCACGTTGTGCGTCCCTTACAATTCTGGCAAAAACCCCGCGCACCTCATCGAGATTTGGATTGTCGCCCGCGAGCTTTCGGAGGCCGACGTTGGCATTGGTCATAGCACCACTGATTGGTTGACTGATTTCATGAGCCAGGGATGCCGTTAACTCTCCCATGGTTGTCACCCTGTTGATGCGTGCAAGATCGCCCTGCGCCTCGCGCAAAGCCTCTTCGGTGCGCATGCGTTCGGTGACGTCGCGTACCGCGCCGGAGACGAGCGTGCCTTCCTCCGTCTCCAGCGGACTGAGACTGATTTCCACGGGAAATTCGGTTCCGTCTTTCCGCCGTCCGTACAGTCCCAGACCTTCACCCATCGGCCGCACGCGCGGCTGGGCGAAGAACCCATCGCGGTGTTGGGGGTGTCGGCCACGGAATCGTTCTGGCACCAGTATTTCAACCTCTTGCCCCAAGAGATCCTGCCGCTGGTAGCCAAACAGTTTCTCCACTTGAGCATTGACCAACACGATCCTTCCTTGGCGATTCATCACGATCACGGCATCCGGAGCGGATTCCAGAAGCCCGCGGAATTTCCGCTCG
>Ga0181517_10004631_pt1 | contig 12451 bp, 9 predicted proteins | sample PEATcosm2014_Bin_31_FD_119748 | JGI IMG/M metagenome (GOLD analysis project Ga0181517, IMG submission 119748) | Peatland microbial communities from MTU Mesocosm Facility, Houghton, MI, USA - PEATcosm2014_Bin01_30_metaG | ecosystem: Environmental > Terrestrial > Soil > Wetlands > Peat | place... | reverse complement strand
TCGAGATGCTCGCCATCAAAGCGGGCCAATACAGCGAAGTTTCTACTTAAACCATCGGGTGGCCGATACGCACGGCGATAAGTCCGACAGCCCGGCCACCCGCAACGTACTCTTATCTTCTTTCCACTCCTCTCGGCCGTAGTGTGCGCCGACGAACCCCAGTACAAATCACGTCGCGCTGCAAACGCAACGCGCGTCCCAGCAGAGTCTTGACGCGGCACGCACGGGCGCAGAATTGCGTGCTCAAAGTGGCAATCCGGAGTTTTCGCGCTGGCGTTCTATTTCTGGGCCGGAAGGCCGAGCGTTGATTTGGACGCCGGCTGGCCGGGCAGGTTGAGTTTCAGATCGCAGCCGCAATCGTCGCCGGCGTTGTGCGCGGTTTTCTGGTATTCGATTTCGTAATCGATGATGCTCTTCAACGACGCCCAGTCGATGGCCTTCTCGATGCGCCTGCCGTTCACAAACAGGGTGGGCGTGGAATTGATGGCCAGGTCGTGTCCCTGCGCCACGGTCTTGTCCACCTCGGCCTCGGTCAGCTTGTTCTCCATGCACTGCCCCAGCTTCATGCCGTCGATCTGGCTTTGTCCCTTGGCCCACTCCATCACCTGGTCGCGCAGGTTGTCCGGCGTGATCTGGTCCTGGTGCGCGAAAATCCAGTCGTGGTATGCCCAGAACGCATCCAGGCCTTGCCGTTGTGCACAACGAGCTGCCATGGCGGCGCGCTTGGCCCAGGGATGAACCGCCTCGAGCGGAAACTCCTTGAAGTAGAGTTTCACCTGCGTGGGGTAAGTTGTGAGCAGGTTGTCGTGCAGCAGCTTGGCTTCTTCCTTGCAGTACGGACATTCGAAGTCGCTGAACTCGACGATGGCCACCGGGGCTCCCGAAGTACCCTCACCCGGCGCTCCCTCCGTCTTCAGCTTGTCGAGCTCCGCCTGGAAGGGGTTGCGGCTGATGTCGTACACAACGCCCTGGACAATCTTCTTGCCGTCCTTGGAGACGTGGAAGACAATGTCCTGGCTCTGCAATCCCATGGACGCTCGCACGGTCACTTCCGAGAAGCCGGGCATTTCGTCGGGCTTGGGATCTAAAACCTGGACTCCGATCCGCGAATCCATGACATACATGTGGCGCACGTAGGCTTCCAGCGTGGCTTTGTCGAGCGCGGATAGCGTCTGGCCGTATGCGGCTTTGGCGGCCGTCTGCGTCTGGCCATATGCGCCCAGGCACACGGCGGCAAGGGTGAGTGAAAGCGTGCGGAGCATGCTTTCTCATTATAGAGGCGGCTGCCTTGGCTTTGGAGCGTGCAGCGTAATGCGAATAGGCGGAACAGCGAGCTTGGGTGGATAGCGGGGCGTTCTCCTTACGGCGCCCGGAGCCGTCAAGGAGCGCTAGCGAGAGATGCTGCCGCTTTGATGGTCCGAGTTCGTACGCTTCCATGGCGATGGGCCGGCTATTTTGAGCAACCTACCGGAGAAGGCGGAGTCTCGAATCTCACCCCACCCTTTCGACGTATCTTGGATTTCTCCCCGGCAACGAGAGCCCACACGAACCGCGCCATCGGGTAATCTGGGAGGGAACGCGCCAGGTCGCCCCAAACCGGTTCAATGCGAATCCTTTACATTCACTTTACGCAAGTTCCGCCGCCGCTCGACACGCGCATCGACCGTTTTTTCTTGCTTTCGGAGTTTATGGAAGGCGATGTTTTGCAGCCGGTCTGGTTTCGGACGCCCGAAGAAGTTGAGGCAGAGTTCGGCCCCGGCTCCTTCCCGGTTTATGTGTCGGGGCGATTTCGCTATCACTGGTTTCTAGCCCTTCGCCCCGATGGCCGCAACCAGTCGCGCCTGGCGCAGTTCTGGTTCTATATTCGCAAGGGCCTGGAGCTTCACAAGAGGCGAGCTTTTGATTGCGTAATCGCCTATTCCCACATGACGACGGGGCTGATGGCGGCCTGCGTGAAGTTCCTGACGGGTGCGAAGCTGATCATCGAGCTGGCGACCAACCCGCAAACGGCCTACCTGACCCAGCGCGCCCGGCCGACCATGCGCGACCGCCTGATGAAGTTCTATTCCGATGCCTGCCTCTATCTGTCGCTGTGGGCGGCCGACCGGGTACATCTTCTCAACGCGGCTCAACTGGCGGCCTATCCGCTACTTCGCAAAGTCCAGACCTCGGTGTTTCACGAGTTCGTTCCGGTCTCGACGATCCAGGCTCATACTGAAGACCAAGAGCGGTACGTGCTGATGGTAGGCTCGCCCTGGTATCTGAAGGGGGCCGACCGATTAATCGAAGCATTCCAGCGGCTGGCTCCCGATTTTCCCGATGTCAAACTCAAGATCCTCGGCTGGTACCTAAAGGCGGAACGCGAGCAACTGCAGGCGTTGGCCGGAGACTCGAAGCAGATTGAACTGGTGCGGGCGACGACGAATCCGATCACTCTCGAAATCATCAGACGCAGCCTCGTGCTAGTACATCCTTCGCGTTGTGAAGGGGGCCCCAGGACGGTGATAGAGGCGTTGGCGGCGGGCGTTCCGGTGGTCGGTTCCGACGTAGGCTTGATCCCCGAGCTGATCCGTCAGGGTGAGAACGGCTTCGTGGTGCCGGGGGGCAACGTCCGGGAACTGGAAGAACGTCTGCGCGAACTGCTGGCCGATCCGGAACTGCGGCGCCGCCTGGGGGCCAATGGCTACGAATTGGCGCACACGGAGTTGACCGAGCAGGTTTACGTGGAAAAGTTCACCGCGATGGTCGCGGCCGCCGTGCGAGGCGGCCCATGAGCCCGGAAAAGCCACACTCGGTTCGCAGCCTGGACAAAGTGTTGGCGGGAGGGCTGGCTTGGGCCGCCGGCGCCAAGTCGGTGACCCAGCTTTTCACCTGGTCATTCACCGTGATCACGGCGCGTCTTCTCTCGCCAACCGACTTCGGTCTGGTCAACATGGCCGGTTTCATCAACGTATTGACGAGCGCGCTGGCCGAGTTCGGCATGGGCCAGGCGGTGTTGCAGATGCCAGAGTTGGAGGCCGGCACGGTGGCGCAACTGAACACGGCTTGCGCGGCGATCTGCATGGCAGCGTACGGCTTGCTGGTTTTGGCGGCGCCGCTGATCGCGGCGTTTTTCAGGTCCGACCAGCTCAGGCTACTGGTGGTGGTCAACAGTCTCGGGTTGGTTATCACCGGGGTTCAGTCGGTTCCGTTCGGGCTGCTGGAAAAGGACCTGGACTACCGGAGGCTATCGGTGTGCGAGGCGGTGACAATTCTTGTGCAGGCCGTGGTCACTGTGGGATTCGCCCTGAGCGGATTCGCCTACTGGTCGCTGGTGGTGGGCGGGCTGGCCGGCAGAATAGCAGGGGCCGTACTGACCTACTACTGGAAGCCGATTCCGTTCGCGCTGCCGCGGTGGAAGCAGATCCAGGCACCGATGCGCCTCGGGGCGCACATCGCAATCAGTAGAATTGCGGCCACGGCGTACGCGATGTCGGACGGAGTGATCGTGGGGCGAACGCTGGGTGGACCGGCGCTCGGCGCGTATCAGATGGCGATGTCGCTGGCCAATGCGCCGGCCGAAAAGATCGGGCTGCTGGTGATGCGGGTGACCGGGCCGCTGTTTGCACGGGTGCAGAAGGATGAGGAACTGGTGCGGCGCTATTTTCGGATTATCAGCGAGTCGGTGTCGCTGAGCGTCTTCCCATTGCTGATCGGGCTGGCGGTGGTCGCGCCGGAGGCGGTGCGGGTGTTGCTGGGGCCGAAATGGAGCGCCGCAGCGGGGCCGATCCGGTGGCTGGCTGTCTTCATGTGCGCTCGAACGCTGTCCACGCTGTTCAGCCAGGTGCTCACCTCGCTTCGATTCACCCGTTTCAACATGTTCGTGTCGCTGACCAGCTTCGTGGTGATGCCGGTGGCGTTCATCGTGGCATCCCGCTGGGGAACCAGTGCAGTGGCCGCCAGTTGGTTGCTCTTGTCCCCGGTGACGGTGCTTCCGTTTGCGGTGAAGCTATTTCGCGTCATCGGACTACGATATCGAGACTACTTGGCCGTGTTGACGCCGGCGCTGGCCGGCTGCGCGCTGATGGTGGCCGCGGTTCTGGCGGTCCACATCTGGCTTGGAAGCGATCATATGCCGGCCGCCGCGTTATTGTCGGTTGAGGTTGCCGTGGGAGGAGCGGCATATCTCGGATTCCTATGGGTCTTTTGTCGCGAGAAGCTCAACCGGTATCTCCATTTTCTCCTGGGGCTGCGTGGGGGAGATGCGGTGATGGAAGCCGAATTGTAGGAGCCGCGGGTGGTGCGGGGTTCGGATTCTACCTTTCTGCACGTCCAAACCTGTTGTTGAGAACCAAAGGCAGATCGGACTCAGCATCGGAAAGAGCCCGCCTGGGAGCAGCCCTCAGAAGGTTTACGGTCTTTCGGATGAGGTCCTCGAAGCGATTGAGGCCAAGTCTCTCTTGGGCAAAGTGCCGTGCCCCAGCAGACAGTCTCCGGATCTCCGCCGGGTTGGCGGCCAAACCGTGCAAGTAACCGGCCCATGCCGAGGCTGGGGCTCCCACCGGCATCAGGAATCCCGTTTCGCCGTCGCGGACAAGGTCTCGTATCCCGCCGACATCGGTGGCGAGGCAAGGCAGACCGGCCGCCAGGGCTTCGGCAAGGACTTGAGGCATGTAGTCCTGCCGGCTGGGGAGCAGGAAAACATCGTGCGTACGATAGACATCGAGCATCTCGCCGTGGTTCCTGCCGCGAAACCATGCCACGCCTTTGGGGAGCGGCCGTGTGGCGATCGCCGGGTCATTGGAGACAATTGTCAGCGTGCAAGCGCCGGCCAGGCAGTTCGAGTAAAGTCGCAGGAGAAAGTCGCCGCCCTTTCTCACGAAATCGTTGCCCGCGAAAAGAAGCTTGAGCGGCCTCCGGTAATCCCGGGCGGCAGCTTTCCATAACCCGAGGTCCTGCGGCGCCAGCGTGATGAAGCACCGGCCGGATTCGACTCCGTATTCGCGTTCGAGAGCCCCCGCGCAATCCGAACCCATGGGAAGGAAGATGCGGAAATCCTTGGCGGCGCGCGCGAACTGCCGATGATGGACCTGATGCGACAAGCATCGTCGCCAGCCTTTTCTGCCCTGTTGCCGCTGTTGGGTGTCCACCGTGGCCGGCACCCCGTCCAGCAGGACCGCCGCGGGCACTCGTTGGGCAAGATGGCGGAAAGCAACGGTGAGTTCCCATCCCTGGACCAGCAGGAGATCAAACGGCAGATCCATCACCGGACGCGCCTTTTGACGTGCAAGAAACTCCACGTGCCAAGGGTCGGTTGCCCGCGCCCACCACGGTGCGGGGATTGTGTCGTAGTCTTCCGCGTTGACGTGAACGTACGTCGGTTCGAGTTCCGGCAACCGGTTCAGTATCTCGACGAGCCTGGCTGCCATCGCCCTATTCCCGTATAGCGTACTAAAGATGCAAAGCACTTTCGTCTTCGGCACACGACGCCTTTCTTCCGGCTGCGCCACCCGATGTCAGTGTGGCGGGATCAGTTTCTTTCGAGCTTCGTTCGATGTGAACCCGGTGGGCTGCGCTCACTCGTCTTGCTGCGTCACTCGCGCGGTCGCAGGTTCAGGCATACGGTAAGTTCTCCGGAGCGCCGAAGAGCATAGTCAAAGCCGCGCAGGGCCTCGAAGAAGACTTTCTCGCAATCCGCGCCATGCAACTCGATGCAGATGTTCCCGATGGCCCGCAGCCAGGACGACGAATGCCTGCCGAACACATCCAGCTCACTTCGCTCGATATCGACCTTTAAAACATCGATCCGCTCTCCGCCGGTCATTTCCAGGAGGCCGGGAATGTCGTAGCCCTCGACCGACGCGGCCTGGTCCGCACCGGCGAATACCTGCGTGGCCCATTCGCGGCCGTCGCCAAAAGTTCCGCGCGAGAGCACCAGCCGCGAACGGGTGGACCAGGCCGCGCCGGGCACTACGCGCGCACGTTTGCCATACGGCGCGAGATTCCTGCGGCAGAGATTGCAGTTATCCGGGTCCGGCTCGACCGCGATCACCCTGGCGGTTGGAAAACAACTGAGGAAATACGCGCTGGAGTAGCCGACGTTGGCGCCTAGATCCAGGATCCAGCGGGGAGAGGAAACGGAACGCAGACAGGCGTACTCGTCCCACGCGAAGATCTGGCTAAAAACGTCCATGTCGCTCGATCCGCGCAACCGTGCGACGACCGGATGGCGTGCCTGGCGTGGCTTGATCGTCAGGGTCGGGGGATCCCGAAGTCCAAGCGCCGCTTTTGCCTCGGAAGCAACCCAGGCGGATGTCCCCTGCCACCCCACAAAGCGTATCCAGCGAGGAATGCTCCCGGCCCTCCTTAGCGCAGCCGGCAGTTTGGACGTTTGTCCAGAAGCGGTAGGCACAAAGTCAAAGTGGCGCTGTCACGATCAAATTATTAAGTTTTTATTGGCCAACGCTGCTACCTCAACAATCGGGTGCGAGACTGCCCGGTGGTTCGCAGGAGGTCGGACTTATCGCGCTGCAGATCGAGTTCCCGGGGCTTACGCCTTGGCGGGAACTTTCAGGGTTCGCGCTCAATTGAGGTCCGGTTGTCCCACTAGGGCAATGGCACGATCAGCGATGCCGGCGAGCGCGCGCTTCGATTCCAACCGCGGGATCGGATGGCTCCCCGGGGCGAACCGGTCGAAACGCTCCGAACTCGGGAATTCCTCGGCGAGTTTGCGCGCGGCACCAGGTCAAAGGGCGCCGGGGCAGTTTACGCGCCCCGCAGGACCTGGCGTCTCAGGTCCGCGATGCGCCTGGGCGTGCGCAAACCATCACGAACTGGATAGCAAACAGCGAGGGCCACGCCTTGGTCATGCCCCGAAGCAATGGCGCCGGAAGAATCCGCCGGACAGGCGGCCTGAAGTCCCACGCCCGAACGGTGAGTCCGCACTGCTCCACCATTTCGCGGGCCGTCTGCCGTGTGTAAAAGTGAAGGTGAGTCCTGTCCAAAATCCCCCAGTCTGCGTAACGAAAAAGCCCGAGGAGCACTTTCAGTCTGACGGTGAGGAATACGAAGTTCGGAATCGAAACTACCGCGACGCCGCTCGGGCCCAAATAGCGCAACAAATGAGCGAGCGCCCGCTCCGGATTCTTCAAGTGCTCCAGCACGTCGCCGAAGACCAGGACGTCGAAATGGGATTGTGGATAAGGCAGCGAAGGCAGGTCATCCAGGTCCGCCTCTTGCAGGCTGTCGCAGCGCTCCCGTGCCAACGCGGCCATGGCTTTGTCGATCTCAACCCCAGCCACCCAGCATTTCTGATGCTCCCGCAACCAAGCGGCGCGGAGGCCGGTTGAGCAGCCCAGGTCCAGCACCTTGGATCCGGCGGGGATAAACTGCTGGACCAAGGGGTTGCAGATGTCATCGTATCGCAGCGGCCCCGTGTCTCCGTCTGGCACTGCGGACGTAAATGAAGCTGAGAGCATTGCTCGATTTGAAGCCGGGACCGCCCGCCGTCAAGTCGGCTGACAGTCGCCTAACGTTGAACTCCGACCGTATCACAATGGCAAGCTCACGATCAACCGAGGCGGTGTCCGCCCGGCCGGCCCGATGCCGAAACGCCGCTTCAATGTGCGGCGTTCGCCTGCGCGCTCTGAGCATGCCGGTTTCTCGAATGCTCCACCAGGTACCGACCCAACCGCGCCGGCGCGAGGTTCTCATCAAAATAGGTAGCGGAGTTTTCGGCAACGCCCGCGATCAACCCCTTCTTGGATAACCAGCCCTCAATACGTCCAACCACCCGGCTAGTGAACTCTTTCGGCGTGATGTTTTGTTCGGGTGGCACATCCAGGTTGAGGTAATGCACATTCTCGAGTAACGGTATGTGCCACTGCGTTCTCGCCCTGTAATCCAGCACCGGGCAATGTCCCATCGCCATGATGTCGGTCATCCGCCATGGGATGCAATCCTTAGTGCCATGGCGCACAATATTCAGCCTGGAACGCGCGGCCAGACTCCACAGTTTCTTCAGGGGCATCGGGCGGGTTGTCCAGGCGACGCCAGCCTTCTCCAACCGCGCAACCTCAGCCCCATAGTCGTCCGAAATTATATAGGCGACCAATTTCTTGCGGCATGGGAGCTGGGCCAGGGCTTCGAAGAGAGCGAGATTATGATCGATCCTTCCCCACACACGAAAAAAACCGAAGAGATCCCATTCGGCCTCGCAGTTTCGGTAGCCTCGAAGTTCCTCCCGTCTTGGAAACACCAGCGGATTCACATTTGCCAAAGGAACAACCTTCGGGGGGTACTCGCGGTCGGGCCAGTAATTGGTCTTGAAATACAAATCGCTCCACTCCAGCAGATCCGGCAGTTCGATAGCACCGGAGTCTTCAGCGTCGATGCATATTCTGGTCTCCGCGCCGGAACTGTGGTAGACGTACTTGCCCACAGAGTGATCGACCAGAGCACCTGCTCCCAGCAGGCCGGCAAGGCCGTCGAGCACCGGCGTTTTAATTTGAGGCAACAGGATACCATCGAAGCGCTCCGACTCACGCACACGTCCGAGGAATCGCAGGACGCCGGCGGATTTCGGTCTGTTTTCCCGAGAAAGAATGCTCTCCTGTTCACAGTAAGCCCAAATGCTCTCGCGGTAATAGGATTGATACAAATCCTGGTAACGGGAATACGGTTCCAACGTCGTCTCGAAGTACTCCATGGCAGTTGAACCAAGTATACGTCAAACAGATCGGCTTCTTCGTCACTGAAATCTGCGAGATAAATCTCTCCTCTTGACATTCTAAAGGAACGGGCGCATACTCCTTTGGGATGTCTACAAGAGAGACCAAGACGGATATACTGCAGGGCACGCTGGACCTGATGGTGCTGCGGACGCTGGCAACCATGGGGCCGCAGCACGGCTTCGGGCTGGCGCAACGGATTCAACAGATTTCCGGCGGCATGCTGGACCTGAACCAGGGGACGCTGTATCCGGCGCTGCTGCGGCTGGAGCATCGCGGCTGGATCCGCTCGCGGTGGGGCGTCTCCGGCAATAACCGGCGCGCCAAGTTCTACGAAATCACGGCCGCGGGACGGCGGCAGGTGGAAAAAGAATCCGAGGACTGGGCGCGTACGGTCGCCATCATGGACCGCTTCGTGCGGCTGACGGAAACGGAGTAACCCCATGCCCGGAGTTTGGATGCGCATCAAGGAACTGATTCGTCCGGCGCGGCTGGATGGCGAACTGGATGAAGAGGTCGGTCTACATTTGCAGATGATGGAGGAGGAATTCCGGCGGCGCGGAATGAGCGACGCGGAAGCTATGGCCGCCGCGCGCCGCGAGTTCGGCGGCGTGGCCCACGCCAAGGAAGCCTATCGCGACCAGCGCGGCTTCCCGTGGCTCGAGAGCTTCGCCAAGGACGTTCGCTACGCGCTCCGCGGCCTGCGCCGCAGCCCCGGTTTCACGGCCGCGGCGGTGATTTCGCTGGCGCTCGGCATCGGCGCCAACACGGCGATCTTCTCGTTGTTCCACACCTTGATGTTGCGCATGTTGCCGGTGGCGCATGCCGAGCAACTGGTTTCGATCCATCGCACCGGCGGCTGGGGAACGGGGACGGTTTCGCTGCCGCTCTATCGGGAGATCGCTGGCCGCGCGGATCTTTTCAACGGCGTGATCGCCACCAACGGTGTGAACAAGGTACGGTTCACGTCGCAGCCGGGCGATCGCGAAGAGTTCACGCAACGAGAATACGTGTCGGGCAATTACTTCCAGGTGCTGGGAATCCAGCCGGTGATCGGACGGCTGTTCACAGGCGAGGACAATCGCGTTCCGGGCGGGCATCCGCTGGCGGTGCTCAGCTACGACCTGTGGCGCAACCACTTCGCCGCAGACTCCGCTGTTCTGGGCCGCACCGTGGTGGTGGATGAGCAGCCGCTGACGGTGATTGGCGTCGCCGCGCCGGGTTTCCATGGCGTGGCGCCGGAGCGGCACACGGAGGTCTGGGTGCCGTTCATGATGTCCCACTTCGGCCAATTGATGAGTCCCAACATGTGGTGGCTTATGCCACTGGCGCGTGTGCGGCCGGAAGTGCCGCGCCCGCGGTTACGGGCGGCGCTCGATGTATTGATGCAGCAGCAACTGAAGACGATCTACGGGGAGCATTACGATGCGGCGTTCCGCAGGAAGGCGCTCGCGCAGCGGTTGGAGATTCGCGCCGGGAGCGTCGGCCTCTCGATGCTGCGGGAACACTTCGGCAAGCCGCTGGGCGTTTTACTGGGGCTGGTGGCGCTGGTGCTGCTGGCTGCATGCGTCAACCTGGCCAACCTGCTGCTGGCACGGGGAGCGGCGCGGCAGAAGGAGATCGCGATGCGGCTTTCGCTGGGCGCCACGCGCGCCCGCCTGGTGCGCCAGGCGCTCACCGAGACGCTCCTGATCGCGGCCGCCGGCAGCGCGATGGGCATCGGACTGGCAACCTGGGGTGTGCGCACCATCTCCGGCTTCTTGCCGGAGGAAGCCGGCAACCCATTTTCGAGCGCGCCGGATCTGGCGGTGCTGGCGTTCACCGTTGCAATCTCGCTTGGCTCGGCGCTTCTCTTCGGCCTGGGACCCGCGCTCGGTTCCACCGCCGTTAACCCGGCTGTGGGACTGCGGTCTGGGAGCGTCGATCGCGCCGGGCGCCCGGCGCTACGGCGCGTTCTGGTGGTGGTGCAAGTAGCGTTCAGCGTGGTGCTGGTGGCCTTGGCCTTCCTATTCGGGCATAGTCTGCTCGCCCTGCGCTCGGTCGATCTGGGTTTCCGCAATCAAAGCGTGATTGCGTTCAACCTGGATTTCCCGCGCCTATGGAAAGCGGGTTTTCACCAGCCGCAGGACCAGTTGATGAAGACGCTCGCCGCGACGCCGGGCATCTACTCGGTGAGTTGCGCTTTCCCCGGGATGTTTGGCGGCGGCTCGTCCGACGGCACCATTCGCGTACCTGGCTCGGAGCGCACCGCGACGGAACCGGTGGACGTGGACATCACCCACGTGGCGCCGCGCTATTTCGAAACCATCGGCGCCGCGCTCCAAGGGCGCGATTTCGAACGCAACGATACAGAAGGCGTCGTGAAAGTCGCGGTGGTGAACGAGGCTTTTGTGCGCGAGTTCCTGCCGGGCGAGTCCCATCCCGAAGCACGCTGGCTGAGCTTCGACGACAGCAAACCCGAGGGCGGCGAACGCACCAGCATTGTGGGCGTAGTGCGCGATATCCGGCAGGACGGTATTCAGGAAAAGATTGCGCCGAGGGTGTACCTGCCTTTCGGGCAGAAAGACGAGCTGACGTTCCCGCCCGATATTCTGGTGCGGACCGCTCTGCCGCCGGCCGCAGTACAGGCCATTGTCCGGCGCGAGCTGCCGCGGCTTGGGTCGGGCATCGCGGTGGCGGATTGGGGGACCATACGGCAGCGGATCGACGATTCGATTTTCGAGACGCGCCTGCTGGCCGCCCTGGGAGGATTCTTCGGCGTGCTGGCGCTGCTGCTGGCCGCGGTGGGCCTCTACGGCGTGATGTCCTATGGCATGGCCAAGCGCCAGGGCGAGATCGGCATTCGCATGGCGCTGGGGGCCAGGCGCACCGATGTGGTCGGCATGGTGCTGGGCGATGCGCTGCTGCTGGTCTCCGCCGGTCTAATCCTCGGCTTTCCGCTGGCCTGGGCCGCAGCGCGCGCGGTGCATTCCCTTCTGTTCGGCATCGCTGCCGTGGATCCGCTGGCCTTCGGCGGAACCGGCGGCGTGCTGATCGCGGTGGCTCTGGCTGCGGCGTTCCTCCCGGCGCGGCGAGCCGCATCCATCGACCCGATGCGCGCGCTGCGCCACGAGTAGGGGCGGAACTGTTGCGCGCATCGAGCACGAAGAAATGTCGAGATGACTCTCGGCTCAGCAGGCTGGGCAGCCTCTCGCGCAACCGCTTCGACCCGTACGCCGTTTCGTTCTGCACGTGACGCCACAGGTACCGCGGCAAAGCGACACATCTTGCGGGCCAAGCCTGTGATTGCAAAGCTGTCCTTTCGGCATTCGACGTGCTCAGAGTTGATTATTATGCTGCGGAGAGCGATGGTGTGCCTGGCGCTGCTGAGCGCGGCCAGCGAGGCGTCGACGTCCGGCTTTCTGCTTGGGATGGATTACAGCGAAACGGCGCCGGACCCTCTTGCCCTAACCGCCTGGGCGCCGATTGCGACGGACGCCGCCGGAGAACTTTACATTCAGTCGACTTGCACTATGTCTGGCGTCCTTTCTGCTTGCATCACCAAGTTGTCTGCCGACGGACAGACCATCTTGTGGCAGCAGACCGGCGCGGGCTTCCCTTCCACCATGGCCGTCGACCCGAGCGGAGCCATCTACCTCGCATGGGGGAGTCAATCGGCATCTCCATTCGTGGTCGAGAAGCTGAGCCCCGATGGCGCCACGGTCGTGTGGAAGACGCCGATCCCCGGCTCCGCGCTGGTGGAT
>Ga0181517_10004630_pt1 | contig 12452 bp, 11 predicted proteins | sample PEATcosm2014_Bin_31_FD_119748 | JGI IMG/M metagenome (GOLD analysis project Ga0181517, IMG submission 119748) | Peatland microbial communities from MTU Mesocosm Facility, Houghton, MI, USA - PEATcosm2014_Bin01_30_metaG | ecosystem: Environmental > Terrestrial > Soil > Wetlands > Peat | place... | reverse complement strand
TCGGCCCCAACTGCCTGGGCATCATCGTGCCGGCGCTGAACCTCAACGCGAGCTTCGCCCCCGCGATGCCTCGCAGCGGCCACATCGCGTTCATCTCGCAGTCGGGGGCGCTCTGCAGCTCGGTGCTCGACTGGGCGCTCGAAGGGAAGATCGGCTTCTCGAACTTCGTCTCGATCGGCAACGCGCTCGACGTCGACTTCGGCGACCTCATCGACTACTTCGGCGAGGATCCGCGCACCCACTCGATCATCCTCTACATCGAGTCGGTCACTCAGGCTCGCTCGTTCATGACCGCCGCGCGAGCCTTCGCGCGGCACAAGCCCATCATCGCCTTCAAGGCGGGCCGCTTCCCGGCCTCGGCCGAGGTCGCGGCCTCGCACACCGGCGCGATGGCCTCGGAGGACGCCGTGTACGACGCGGCGTTCCAGCGCACCGGCATCGCGCGGGTCTTCGACCTGGGCGAGGTCTTCGACTGTGCAGCGCTCATCGGTCGCGCGAAGGTGCCCCGCGGCCCGCAGCTCGGCATCGTCACCAACGCCGGCGGCCCCGGTGTGATCGCGACCGACGCGCTCATCGCGCAGCAGGGGGTCCTGGCGAAGCTGTCCCCCGCCACCATGGCGAAGCTCGACGAGTGCCTGCCGCCCGCCTGGTCGCACGCCAACCCGGTCGACGTGCTCGGGGACGCCAACTCCAAGCGCCTCGAGAAGGCCGTGCAAGCCGTGCTCGCCGACGCTGCCGTGGACGCCCTGCTGGTCATCCTCACGCCGCAGGCGATGACCAACCCTACCGCCGCCGCCAAGGCGCTGGCCAAGCTGGCCGAGGCGTCCAGCAAGCCAGTGCTTGCCGCGTGGCTGGGAGGCAAGGCGATGCGCGATGGACTCCCCATCCTCGCGGACGCCGGCGTGGCGGCCTACCAGACCCCCGAGCAGGCAATCCGCGCGTTCATGACGCTCGTGGCGTACGCGCGCAACCTCGAGACCCTGTACGAGACGCCCAAGGACGTCGCCATCCAGTTTCCGTACGACCGCGCGGAGGTGAAGCGCGCCTTCGTGGCCCGGCATGCTGGCGGCACCGGCACGCTCTCTGAGGACGCGTCCAAGGAGCTCCTCGCTTCCTACGGGATCCCGGTGGTCAAGCCGAGGGTCGCGGCGACGGCGGCCGAGGCGGTCCAGCTGGCGGCGGAGATTGGCTACCCGGTGGTCCTCAAGATCCGCTCACCGGATCTCACCCACAAGACGGACGTGGGCGGCGTGGCCCTCGACCTGGCCAGCGCCGAGATGGTGACCGCGGCGTACAACAACATCTTGCGAAATGCGGCGGTCCGGCGGCCCGACGCGCGCCTCGAGGGGGTCACCGTGCAGCGGATGATCCAGGCCAAGGACGCGCTCGAGCTCATCGTGGGCATCAAGCGGGATGCCGTCTTCGGTACGGTGATGATGGCCGGCATGGGCGGCGTCGGCGCCGAGCTGATGGCCGACCGGAGCCTGGGCTTTCCGCCGCTCAACGAGCGGCTGGCCAAGCGCATGCTCGAGTCGCTGCGCATGTGGCCGCTGTTCACGGGCTACCGCGGCCGGCAGCCCGTGAACGTCGACGCGCTGGTCGAGGTGCTGATACGCCTCTCGTACCTGGCGGCCGACTTTCCGGAGATCTTCGAGCTCGATATCAACCCACTCCTGTGCACGCCGGGCGACGTCGTGGCGCTCGACGCGCGCGTCGTGCTCGGTCGGGCGCTCGCCGGCGCGGACATCGGGTCGTACGCGCACCTCGCGCTCGTCCCCTACCCGGAGAAGCTCGTCAAGACGATCACGCACAAGGACGGCACGCGCATCGTGCTCCGGCCCATCAAGCCGGAGGACGAGCCGCTCTGGTTGGGGATGCTGGGCGCCTGCTCCGAGGAGTCGATCTACTCGCGCTTCCGGTCGCTCTTCGACTGGGCGACGCACACGGTCGCCGCCCGCCACTGCTACATCGACTACGACCGCGAGGTCGCCATCGTCGCCGAGATCCTCGAGGGCGACCAGCGGCGCCTGGTTGGCGTGGGGCGCCTCATCGCCGACCCAGATCACGAGGAGGTCGAGTACGCGGTCCTCGTCGTCGACGCCTGGCAGCACAAGGAGCTCGGCGGCATCCTGACCGACTACTGCATCGAGATCGCCAAGGGCTGGAAGCTCAAACGCATCGTCGCGCAGACCACCACGTCCAACCGGCCCATGATCTCCGTGTTCGAGAAGCGCGGCTTCGAGGTCGTCATCGGGAGCGACGAGACCGTCGACGCGACCTTGCTGCTGTGAGCGGGGTCGGCCCGGCCGGGTGACGGTCGCTACGGACCACCCCCCACGAGGGTCAGGAAGCGCGCGAGGATCTTCTTCTCGCCGCGCCCCGGGAACGCCACGACCACCGCGGGCTCGTTCGACTCCACCACGCTCTTGATCTCTCCCTCGCCGAACTGTGCGTGCACGACCCGCGCGCCGCGTCGCAGCGCCGGGCCGGACGTGTCGTCCGCGGCGCCGGGGCCGTCGTGGAAGAACTCCTGGTCGACATAGCGCTCGCCCGGCAGAGGTTGTGGCGTGGGCGAGGGCGCCTGCGGGTGCCGCCACGGCGCGTAGCCGTGCCCGGCGCCGTCGTCGTGCGTCATGAAGCGGCCGAGCGACGAGGCGCCGCGCGCCGCCGTGGCCTTCTGCGTGACGGCATCGGCGGGCATCTGCGCGAGGAACGGGCTCGGGCCGCCCAGCCGTGTCGTGCCGAAGATCTGCCGCGTCTCGGCGTGCGTGATGACGAGGCGCGACCTCGCCCGCGTGATCGCGACGTAGGCGAGCCGGCGCTCCTCCTCGAGCTCGTGATCCCCGCCCGGGTTCATCCCGCGGTAGGGGAACATGTCCTGCTCCATCCCCGTGAGCACGACCAGCTCGAACTCGAGCCCCTTGGCGCCGTGCACGGTCATCAGCGTGACGCGCGAGCCGTCCTTCATCCCGTCGACGTCGCTCTGCAGCGAGACCCGCTCCAGGTAGCCCTCGAGCGACACCTCCTCGCCCGCGGCCACGGCCTCTTGCTCGTAGTCGTAAAGCGAGCTCTTGAGCTCCGCCAGGTTCTCGAGGCGCGCCTCGGATTCGGCCGTGTCCTCGGCCCGGAGCGCGGTCAGGTAGCCGCTCCGCTCGAGGACCTCGCCCAGCAGATCGCTCGGCGGCATGTTCGCGACCCGCCGGGCGAGCTGATCCATGAGCGCGTGGAAGCTCGCGAGCCGTCCCGCCGCCGCCGCTCCCAGGTCGGCCGTCCGCGCCGTGGCCGCGCCGGCCCTCGGCTCCGCGATGCGCGCGAGCGCTTCCATGAGGGACACGTGGGCCCGGTCGGCGAACGCCGCGAGCCGCTCGACGCTCGTCGCGCCGATGCCGCGCGCGGGGGTGTTGATGATGCGGAGCACGTCGATGTCGCTCGCCGGGTTCGTCAGCACGCGCAGGTACGAGAGCGCGTTCTTGATCTCGGCCCGCTCGTAGAACTTCGTCCCGCCGACGATCTGGTAGGGGACGTTCGCGGACCGGAGCGCCTCCTCGAGCACGCGCGACTGGGCGTGCACGCGGTAGAAGACGGCGATCTCCTTCGGGTCGACCCCGCGCGCGCGGGCCTCCTGGATGGTCGAGAGGACGTGGGCTGCTTCGTCACGCTCGTCCCTCGTGGCGACGATGTCGATGGGCGCCCCCTCGGCGTTCGCGGTCCAGAGCTCCTTGGGCACCCGCTCGTGCGACCGCTCGATCACGCCGAGGGCGGCGCGCACGATCCGGCCGGTGGAGCGGTAGTTCTGCTCCAGCTTGACCACGTGCGCGTCGGGGAAGTCGTGCTTGAAGCCGCGGATGTTGCGGACGTCCGCCCCTCGCCACCGGTAGATCGACTGGTCGTCGTCTCCGACGACGCAGAGGTTGCGGTGGTCGCGGACGAACGCCTTCAGGAAGCGGTACTGCGCCGCGTTCGTGTCCTGGAACTCGTCGACCAGGAGGTAGTCGAAGCGCCGCCGGAGCGCGTCGCCGGCCCCTGCGGGGTTCTGCTCGAGCAGCGTCACCATGAGGCCGATGAGATCCTCGAAGTCGACGGCGTTGGCGGTGCGGAGCTGCTCCTCGTAGGTGCGGAAGATCGTGACGAGCCACGGGTCGCGGACGTTCATGTCGTCGGGGCCGCGCAGCTCCTGCTTCGCCTTGTGGATGGCGGCCAGGCAGACACGCGGCGGGTACCGCTTCTCGTCGAGATCGAGCGCGCGCAGCGTGCGGTTGACGACCGCCTTCTGGTCGTCGGTGTCGTAGATGACGAAGTTCCTCGGGAGCCCGAGCGCCTCGCCGTGACGCCGCAGGAGCCTCGCGGACGTCGCGTGGAAGGTGCCGACCCACAGGTCGCGCGCGAGGTCCTCGCCGAGCAACCGACCGAGGCGGTTCTGCATCTCGCCGGCGGCCTTGTTGGTGAAGGTGACGGCCAGGATGCGGTGCGGGGGGACACGGGCGCACGCGACGAGGTTGGCGATCCTGTAGGTGATGACGCGGGTCTTGCCGCTGCCGGCGCCCGCGAAGACGAGCAGCGGGCCCGTCGTGTGCGCCACCGCGTCGGCCTGCGGTGGGTTCAGCTCGGTGTCGAGCGCTGAGACGGGAGGAGCCATGTGCGGGGTCACCAGCAACGCAATAGGAGGACGCGCCCCTAGCCGCAACCGCCATGGCGAGAACCGCTCGTCGCGGGCCCGCGGAGGGGCTATATACCGCGCCGTCCACGCTGCCCGTGATCTCCGCGGGCGAACAGGCGCGGCCAGCGCCCACGCAGAGTATCCGATGACCGAACGCCCCGCTCCCAACGAAGAGTCCCAGGCAGAGTCCGCAGGTGACGTCACCCCGGCCAGCCGTCCCCCGGTTGACGCCGTGCCACCCCCGAGCCAGGCGCCGGAGGCGACCAAGCAAGAGGCTGCGCCGGCGCCTCCGACGCCCGCCCCGCCGGACCCTCTGGCTGAGGCCCGCGCCGAGGCCGCGCGCATGAAGGAGCAGTGGCTGCGTACCGCGGCCGATTTCGACAACTTCCGCAAGCGCGCGCGCAGAGACGTCGAGGACGCGCGCCGATCGGGTCGGGAGGATCTGCTGAAGGGACTCCTACCCGTCTTCGATAACCTCGAGCGGGCCATCCAGAGCGCCCAGCGCGCGACCGAGGTGAAGCCCGTCGTCGATGGGATCACGATGATCCTCCGCCAGTTCGTCGACGTCGTCGGGCGCGCGGGGATCACGAAGGTCGTGACCGTCGGCAGCGCCTTCGATCCGACGATCCACGAGGCCATCCAGCAAGTGGAGACCGACGACCACCCGCCGGGGACGGTCGTCTCGGAGATCCAGGCGGGCTACTTGCAGGGCGACCGCCTCGTGCGGGCCGCGATGGTCGTCGTGGCCCGGCCTCGCAGCCCCGAAACGGCGACCAGCTGACGATCCGCGTCCGAGGGGGGTCAGAGGGGCGTTCCCCGCGCCGCTGGCGCCCCGACACCGGTATTCCCAGCGGCGCCCCAACGGCGCTAAGCTGCGGTTTACATGCAGAAAGTCATCGGAATCGACCTGGGGACCACCAACTCGTGCGTAGCGGTCGTCGAGACGAGCGCAGGCTCTGACCGGATCGACGTTCGCATCATCCCGAACTCGGAGGGGGCCCGGACCACACCGTCCGTGGTCGGCTTTCCTGCGTCCGGTGAGCGGCTCGTCGGTCAGGCTGCCAAGCGCCAGGCCGTGACGAACCCGCAAAACACAGTCTACGCCGTCAAGCGGCTCATGGGGCGCAAGCTCTCGTCGCCCGAGGCCCAGCTCCAGAAGCGGCTCGCGCCCTACGCGATCGTGGAGGCCGCGAACGGCGACGCATGGGTGAGCGCGGCGGGTCGCGAGATGTCTCCCCCCGAGGTGAGCGCGCTCATCCTGGGTCGCATGAAGGAGGTCGCGGAGGCCTATCTCGGCGAGGAGGTGACCGAGGCGGTCGTCACGGTGCCGGCGTATTTCGACGACGCGCAGAGGCAGGCGACGAAGGACGCGGGGAAGATCGCCGGCCTCGACGTCAAGCGCATCATCAACGAGCCGACGGCCGCGGCGCTCGCCTACGGGCTCGAGAAGAAGCGCAGCGAGCGCATCGCGGTCTACGATCTCGGCGGAGGGACGTTCGATATCTCGGTCCTCGAGATCGCCGACGGCGTGTTCAGCGTCAAGTCGACCAACGGCGACACGCACCTCGGCGGCGAGGACTTCGACCAGCGAATCGTCGACAGCCTCGCCGACACGTTCCACAAGGAGAACGGCGTCGATCTCCGCAAGGACCGCATGGCGCTGCAGCGGCTCAAGGAGGCCGCGGAGAGGGCGAAGCACGAGCTGTCGTCGTCGCTCGAGACCGAGATCAACCTGCCGTTCATCGCCACGAACGCCAAGGGCGAGCCTTTGCACGTCGTTCGGAACATGAAGCGCCACGAGCTCGAGCTCCTCGTGCAGGATCTCGTCGATCGCACGATCGAGCCGTGCAAGAAGGCGCTCGGTGACGCCGGGTTCACTCCGGCAGACATTCACAACGTCGTGCTGGTGGGCGGGATGACGCGCATGCCTGCCGTGCAGGCCGCCGTGAAGCAGTTCTTCGGGAAGGACCCGCACAAGGGCGTCAGTCCCGACGAGGTGGTCGCGGCGGGAGCGGCGCTGCAAGGTGCCGCGCTCTCGGGCGAGTCCACCGTGGAGGTCCTGCTGCTCGACGTGACCCCGCTGTCGCTCGGCGTCGAGACCGGTGGAGGCGTGTTCACCCCGCTCATTGCGCGCAACACGACGATCCCCACGTCGCGCAGCGAGGTCTTCACCACCAGCGTCGACAATCAGCCGTTCGTCCCCATTCACGTCCTGCAGGGCGAGCGGCAGATGGCGGCAGACAACCGGAGCCTGGCTCGCTTCGAGCTCACCGGGATCCCGCCCGCGCCGCGCGGTGTGCCCAAGATCCAGGTGACGTTCCAGCTCGATGCCAATGGCGTCGTGAACATCGAGGCTAAGGACCTTGGAACCGGTCGCGCGCAGGCCATGACGGTCACGCCGACGAGCGGGCTGTCGATGGACGAGGTGAACAAGCTCGTGAGCGAGGGCGAAGCTCACAAGGCAGGCGACGAGCAGCGCCGCGAGCTCGCCGACCTTCGAAACTCAGCCGAGACGCTGCTCTACACGGCCGAGCAAGCGTTCGAGGGCTACGCCGACCTCGTCGAGGAAGACACGCTGAACCGCGCGAAGCAGTGCGCCGCGACCCTGCGCGACAAGCTCACGAGCCAGGCGTCACTCGAGGAGGTGCGTGCAGCTTACCAGAAGCTCGAGGGCCTGACGTTCGCCATCGCCGAGGCTCTCTACGCCGACCCTGCCGCCGAGCCACCGCCCACCGGTTGATTGCGTACTGCACGGTGCGGTCGCGTGACAGAGCGATCCTGCCGGGGGTGGACGTGTGGTTGGCCTTCTTCCACTTGACAAGAGGGGGGTGTCGCCACTAAAGTACGCGCGGCTGATGGTTTGCTCACCGTTCAGAAGATCCTCGCCGACCCGCGTCACTGTCTGGCGTCTATCCTGCCTGGCTGCCCGCCTCGCTCGATGAGATTCCGGAATAGGGACCGCGTTCTAAGTGTTTGAACGTCGTCCGAGAGCCGTCGCGGCATCACAGAAGCCACTGTAACTTTCCGCGTGATGCGTAAGCGGCACGGGGTCGACTCACCTCGTCGCGAGAATCCACCGCAAGGAGACACTATGCAAGTTGGTACGGACGTCACGTTCAAGGTCGGGGACAAGGCCGTCTACCCCGCTCAGGGGGTAGCCGAGGTCATCCGGATCGAAGAGAAGGACATCGCCGGGTCTCGCCAGCGCTTCTACGTCCTTCGCATCCTGGACACCGACCGGAAGATCATGGTGCCCATCACCAACGCCAGCGCCGTCGGTCTCCGTCAGGTCATCAGCGAGATGGAGATCCGCGAGATCTTCGACATCCTCCGCGAGCGGACGGTTGCGTTCGACAACCAGACCTGGAACCGGCGCTATCGCGGCTTCATGGACAAGATCAAGACCGGCTCGATCTACGACGTCGCCGAGGTGCTGCGCGACCTCTACCGATTGAAGACCGACAAGCAACTTTCGTTCGGTGAGCGCCGCATGCTCGACACCGCACGCACCCTGATCGTCAAGGAAATTGCGATCGCGCGCGCGCAGACGGAGGAGCAGGTGAAGACGGAGATAGAGTCGATCTTCGTGTCGAACTGACCGGCGAACTCGACGACTTGGCGAGGACGGTCTCCCGTTCTCGCCAAGCTTCATTTTGTGGGTCCGTCGGCCGTCACGCGCCGGCCAGCACACCGAAGTCCCAGACCTCGTCCGGGGACCTGATGGGCGCGATGGCGACCTCGACGCGACGTAGCGTGTCGGCTTGCGGAAATGCCGTCGCGACGGTGACCCCGACGGCCACGCCGCCGGGCCACTGCCAGACCCGCGCTCCGATGACCCCCTCCACCGCGTACACGAGCTCGAGCGCCCTCCGCATCCGCGCGGGAACTTCTCGTTCGGTCGTGGTGGATTCGGTCACGCACCAGAGCATACACCCACCGGTCGGGCTGGTTGTGTGCCATATTGGGCCGTCCGAGGGCCCCGCGTGCCGTCGAGATCACGCTCCTCGTGCTCTCCCGGCGCCGAAGCTGCCGGGATTGCACGAGAGACGGATGCTGGCACCCTAGATGCTTCCATCGATGGCCTTGTGAGGGGATTCTTGCACAACGACCGAGCCTTCCAGACGTTCTGGACCCCATGTGGGCTGGCGCTCGCCGTCTGCCTTGCGGGTTGCAGCCTGAATCCGCAGCCGCTCCCGCCCGGGACCACCGAGCCGACCGGGGGCGCCAACACCGGATACGGTCTCGGCGAGGGGGCGGACGCCGGCGCGATGTCGGCGAGCGACGACGGTGCCAGCGACGCGGCAGCCGACGCGGACGCGATGGACGGAAGTGGCGCGGATGGGTCATTGGACAGCACGATGCCCTCCGCCCTCGATGCGAGCACGTCGGACGCCGGCGCCGCGGTGTCCCATGGGGACGCTGGCGAGAACTGTGGGGACGCGCGATGAGAAGCTGGCTGGTGGTCTTGTCGCCCTTGCTCCTCGAGGTCGCATATGCAGGCTGCAGCCTCAACCCGCAGCCGCTCCCGCCCGACCAGTCGTCCGATGCGGGGACGAGCCTCGCGGTTCCGGTGGTCGAGGATGCAGGCCACGGCAAGCGCGGGATCGACGCCGCGGTGCCGTTCTCGGGCGGGTCTGGCGGGGGGGCCGCCGACGCGGGGGCGCGCGCCGATGCCCACTCCGAGACGCCGGGCACCACGGCCAGCAGCAGCGGTGCTGGCAGCGTTGCGTACGATGGCGGCGTGGCAGCGGACGCCTCGCCGCGCGTGGATGCGGCCAGCGACGCGCGAGCCGAGGGGTCGATCCCTGACGGTTCGATGCGCGATGCCGTGAGCCACGACGCGGAGCTCGACGCGAGGGCCTCCGATGCGGAGCAAGATGCGAGGGCTCACGATGCCGCGCCCGAGGAGACGGGTGTCCGCGACGCCGAGCCCGTGAAGGACGCCGCGCACGACGGCCACCACCCCGACCACTGAGGACCTCCCGGCTCTACGCCGGCGGCTTCGCGTAGCGGTCCATGACGCTCCCCGCGACCTCTGCGAGGATCGCGTCGGCGACCCGCAGGCGGCGCGACAGGTCGCGGGCGATGTTCAACGCCACGAGAGCATAGGACCTGACGTCCTGTCGGTAGAGACGGTCGAAGTCCTCGCTGCTCACGCGGACGACGCGGGACGGGGAGATCGCGCGGACGGTCGCCGAGCGGGCCTGCATGTCGACGATCGACATCTCACCGAAGCAGTCGGACGGCCCCAGGATGGCCACGCGGTGGTCTCGCGCGTGACGGCTGCGTTTGAGCACCTCCACCTCGCCCTCGAGCAGCACGTAGAGGCAGTGCGCCGCGTCCCCCTCGGAGAAGATGACATCACCGGCCGCGAACCTCTCGGTCGCGAGGGTCTGGGCGAAGACGGCGAGGACCTCGTCGGACAGCGCGCCGAAGATGCCGGCTTCGCGGAGGGTCGCCGCCGCGAGTGGCGTCTCCGCGATGCCGGGGCGCGAACAGGCGTGGTCGACCAGCTCCATGCCCTGCTCCTAGCACAGCACAACGCGCCCGGCTCGGGCGGTCAGCCGGAGCGTCGCAGCAGCCGCTCGAGCTCGCCGCTGCGATCCAGGGCGTGGAGGTCGTCGCACCCGCCGATCGGGTGGTCGTCGATGAAGATCTGGGGCACCGTCCGCCGTCCTCCGGACGCCTCGACGAGCCAGCCTCGCCGCTCCGGGTCGTCGGACACGTCGACCTCCTCGTAGGCGATGTCTCGTTTGCGGAGCAGGGCCTTCGCCCTGTCGCAGTAGGGGCAGGTGGTCGTGGTGAAGATCCTGACGCTTGGGGGCATTGAGTGTTCCTTATCTCACCGGGCGCTATCGGGCGAACTCGACCTTCGGGGTTCGGGCGAGGAGGCCAGCCTTCACCGCTCTCCGGAAGAGCTCCGCCACCGCCTCGCGAGCGTCTGGCGCTAGCTCGAGTGTGTCCTGGTTCGCGTACATGGTGAGGTACCGGTCGAGCAGCGACCGGTCGAGCCCGACGTCCGGTCGCGGGTCGTTGCCCAGGATCTCCGTGATGACCTCCTCACGGTGACCCAGGGCCCACGCGATGGACTCGCGACAGAGCCGGGAGACGAGCGCGATCTGCGCCTCCCCGAGCCCGCGCCGGATCACGTTCCCTCCGAGCGGCAGCGGTAACCCTCCGGTCATCCTGCTCCAGGCTTCACCGAGGTCGACGACCTTGAAGAACCCCTGGCGCTCGTACGTCAGGCGCCCCTCGTGGATGAGCAGGGCGGCGTCGACGTCCCCGGACCGGACTGCGTCGAAGCAGAGCGTGAACGGCGATATCGGGATCACTTTCGGCTCAAAGCGCGGGAGGAGCAGGCGTAGCGCCAGGTACGCGGTCGTGTGGAGCCCGGGAACACCGATGCGGTGCCGGTCGAGGTCCGCCAGCGACTCCGGTGCTCGACCGATGACGACGGGGCCATAGCCGCGTCCGACGGACGCGCCATGCGGGAGCAGCAGGTAGTCGTCGGTGAGCTCTGCATAGCGTGCGATCGACACCGCGATGACGTCGACCTCGGCGCGCGCAGCTCGCTCGTTGAGCGTCTCGGTGTCGGCGCGGTCGTACACGAACGAGAGGCCTCGCGTGTCGATCTTCCCGTGCAGCAGAGGCCAGAACATGAAGAGGTCGTCGCTGTCGGGCGAGAACGCGAGGCGCACCGGGGGCATACGCCAAGGGTAGTCGCGTCCTCCGCTCTGCGGGTGGTGTAGCTGCCTTCGCGGGCGCGCCGAGCCCGCGAAGCCGTCACGGGCTTGTCACACCGTCTTCACGCGGCCCCCCCTCCAGCCGCGCATAGTCGGCGCAGTGTCCCCTGCCGCGCCCCTTCACGACGAAGACGAACCCCACGTCAAGATGCGGGCGCGGGACCTCTCGGTTCGCTACGGGACGAGCGAGGCCGTCACGGGCGTCAGCATCGACGTCTATTCGAAGCGCGTGCTCGCGATCATCGGGCCGAGCGGGTGTGGCAAGTCGACGTTCCTCCGAGCGCTGAACCGCATGAACGACATGGTGGATGGGGTGCGGGTCACGGGCGAAGTGTTGCTCGACGGCCACGACATCTACGCCCCCGAGGTCGATCCGGTGGTGATCCGGCGGCTGGTCGGCATGGTCTTCCAGCGATCCAATCCGTTCCCCAAGTCGATCTTCGAGAACGTCGCGTTCGGGCTACGGATCGCCGGGATCGGCGACCGGCGCACGATCGCCCCGATGGTGGAGCGCGCGCTCCGCCAGGCCGCGCTCTGGGACGAGGTGAAGGACCGCCTCGACGAGTCAGGGCTGAGCCTGTCGAGCGGGCAGCAGCAGCGCCTCTGCATCGCGCGCGCGCTCGCCGTCGAGCCCAACGTCCTGCTCATGGACGAGCCTGCGACCGCGCTCGACCCCATCGCCACGGCGAGGATCGAGGACCTCGTCTCGGAGCTCCGCACGGAGCTCACGATCGTGATGGTCACGCACAACATGCAGCAGGCGGCGCGCGTCTCGCAGCGGACGGCGTTCTTCCACAGGGGGCGGCTCGTCGAGGTCGCCGACACGTCCGCGATCTTCACGCGCCCGAAGGAGCAGGAGACCGAGGACTACCTCACGGGTCGGTTCGGATGAGACACGCGCCGCTCATGTTCCGCCGTTCGACTGTCGTTCGGCTCTCGCTGTTCAGCGTCGTGGCGCTTGGGCCCGCGGGTTGCACTCGCGTCGATGCACCCGCGGGCGGTGCTTCGGCTGCCGGGGCCATGGCGGCGACACGCGACAGGAGCACCCTCTC
>Ga0181517_10004628_pt1 | contig 12457 bp, 12 predicted proteins | sample PEATcosm2014_Bin_31_FD_119748 | JGI IMG/M metagenome (GOLD analysis project Ga0181517, IMG submission 119748) | Peatland microbial communities from MTU Mesocosm Facility, Houghton, MI, USA - PEATcosm2014_Bin01_30_metaG | ecosystem: Environmental > Terrestrial > Soil > Wetlands > Peat | place... | reverse complement strand
GCCTCGGCCTGTTCTTCCATGACGTTCAATATCGATTGCAGCTTCTTGAACTCCGGATGCCCGTGCAGAGGCCGCAGGCGCGGGTCGGCGAGCATCTGGAAGAACCATGGGCAGCGCGTTTCGTTCGAGATCTTCAGTTCGGCCAGCGCGGCATCGTAATCTCCCAGCGCGACATAAACTGCGGGTATGAACGAATTCAGCACGAAGCGTTCCCGGCTCAGCCATTGCAGCCGCTCCAGGATGGTTCGCGCTTCTTCAGCCTTTCCCGCGCACACCAGCGTATACGCATGGACCGCCGTGCCCAGGTCGAAATAGGCATACCGGTGCGTCAGTTCGTGCGCCAGCCGGTTCGCCTCTTCGGCCGCGCCGTTGAATGCCAGAATCAGCGATCCATAAAAGCAGGACCCCTCGTGATTCGGAAACAGATGGATCGTGCGCCGGATCTGTTGCACGCTCTGCGACGCATCGCCGGCCAGGTGGTGCGCCCATGCCAGGCGTGCATGAAGCCACGGCGAATACGGATCTTCCTCGAGCGCCGACTCCATCACCGCAATCGCTTCGCCAAAACGCTGCCGGCTCAGCGCGAACATCGCGCGCAGGTGGGTGGTCCACACGTCATGCGGCAGATGCGCCGAGTGCGAAAAGGAGGCCAGCGCGCCCTGCATGTCGCGGTCATAATGAAAGCTCACCCAACCCAGCGCGGGCAGGATTCCTTCCGCGCGCAGCGGAAGCCGCGGAGAAGAAGCGGCCGTGCCGCGGATGAAGTTGACCGCAACACTGGGAGCCATGAACCCATACAGCGTTTGCGCCGCGCACACGTTCACCATATCCACCTGTGCCGCAATCAGCGTCGGATCCAGCTCCGTGGCTTTGATCAGGTGTTGCAGCGCGTCCTGCATGCGATGTCTCTGCATCGTCTGCCATTCGTGATGGCCGCGCAAAAAGAACTCGTAAGCCTCCCGGTTGGGCGGCGTCGTCCCGCCGCCCGGACTGCCTTGCTCCGGTTCGGTTGCAGCTGAAACCGACACCAGATCGGACCAATCTTCATCCCCCAGCCGCAGCAGCAGCCTGCCCAGCAATTCCGCCTCAAGGCTCTCAATGCGGCTCTGGGGCACCAGCATGTCTTCGATCCAGATCTGCGTCCCGTCTTCCACCTGGATCATCTCCACCCGCAGCCGGAAGTGGGAGGCCACAGCGCGCAGCGTTCCGGTCAGAACCAGGTCGGCCTTGAGCTTCAGGCCCACTTGCAGGGCGGTGTTCCCCTGTTCGCTCAATGCAAAAACCGAATCCCGCGCCAGCACCGCGGCAACTCGCCGATGCAGCCCGGTCAGCCGTGCGATGGTTTCTTCGGCAATGCTCGAACCGAGATAATCCGGCACCGAGTATCCGGTCGCGAACGGCATGATTGCCAACCGTGGCAAGGTGTTCACAGGCTCGTTTTCGTGGCCGTGAACCTCGGCCGAGAACCGGTAGCCTCGTTTGTAGACGGTTTGAATGCAGTCTTCCGGCTCAAGTTTCGCGCGCAGGGAGGAAAGGCATTTGGGCAGGCTGTCCGCCGACACGTGCACCGCGCCCCACAACTCGCTGCGCAGCTGAAGTGGCGTCACAATGCGGCCGGCGTGGGCGGCCAGCAGGCGCAGCGCGGCAAGTTCCTTGGGCGGCAGATGAACGATCTTCTGGCCGTGCCAGAGAGTCCCGTCCGGTTCCAGCCGGAATGGCCCAAACGAGATTCTCGCATCGAGTGTGCCGTACATCGAAGAGTCTGGCGTTTTCATCGCATCCAACGCATTTCTTCGGAGTCCCAATCAGGATGCCCGCGCGCTCCTTCTGAAGCGAGCTTGAACAAGACGCTCAAATCTCCAGGGAGCAAACGATTCTGATGGCAGGGAATTGGGACGGCAACGACGCCTTTTTTATACGAGGGCCAAACTTTTTCGGCGGTGGGATCGAGCATCGCGGTTGTCTAGAATAGATGCGCGGGCCGATTCCTTTTGGACGCCTCGTAATGACAAAGGGTCGTTCATTCGCGGATAAGGCCATGGGGCTGCTCGACCGCCTCATGAACCTTACTGTTGAACAGGTCCTCTTCCGGGGTCCCTCTGTCCCCCTGCAGGATGCTCCGATTTTTCAAAAGTGAAGTTGAGAATGATCATAGAGAAACATCGTTGTTGCTTGAAAGTGGCTAAAGTAACCATGTTCGTTAAGTCAGCGGTAACGCGCGCGGGCTAAAGCTGTGAATTGTACTGAATTGTGATCCCGCAGCTTCAGAAAAACTTCAGAAAAACATCCTTTGAGCGCAATCCCGCTCCTGCCATGCTGAAGGTACACATCCTTTCCAGGTCGAGCCGTATAGAACGAACCGGCAGGGAAGTCCCTCGGAGAGCCGATGACGAAAGCTGTCTCTTACGCACAATGGTCGCTTGAGTCGTACTGCATTGGAATGAAGCTGCGCGCGCTGCGCACGCAGAAGCGGCTGACGCTGGCGCGCCTGGCGGCTGAAACCGGCCTCTCGACGGCCCTGCTGTCGAAGCTCGAAACCGACCGGATGACCCCGACGCTTCCCACCCTGGCCACCATCAGCCGCGTTTATGGCGTGGGGATGAGCTATTTCTTCTCCGAGCCGGCCAAGCACAAGCTCTCCATCACCCGCAAGGCGCATCTGCAAAGCGCCGGTCGCGGCGTCGAGGCGGTGAAGACCACGCCGCTGAGTGCGGTTTCGGCAGACGCGCGGCTGGTTGCCCAGATGATCGAGTTTCCCCCCGGAGGCGCTTCCTCCGCGGTTGGTTTTCGTGGCGACTCGCGCGAAGATGCGCGCCAGGCGACCAACAGCCTGGTCTACGTGCTGGAAGGCAAACTGCAGCTGGAAGCCGGCGGCATGCAGGAAATCCTCGAAGCCGGCGATTGCGCATACCTGGAAAGCGAGATGGCGCTCGCCATGAGCGCCGCGGGCAAACATCGCTGCCGCATCATTTCCGTCACCCCGCCCGCCGCGCAGGAGTAGCTGGGTGTCCCACCCGTCATTCTGAGAGAAGCGCAGCGGAGTCGAAGAACCTGCGTCTTGCTTCTTTGCGGCTAGGGTGGGAAGCCAATGCGCCAGTCCGAGCGCGCCAGTTTTCGTAGATCGTCCCAGCGGAGGGAGCAGGGGGGTTTAACCCCCTGAAAACGGGCGAAAATACCGCGGCCCGCAGGCTCGGAATAGAGCAGTCCGCAGGCCGGCCCCTTACCGCGTGGCCGCCAGCTCCTTCTCCAACTCGATCGCCAGCGGGAACAGCAGGTTATTTTCCAGGTGGACGTGGCGATGCAGGTCGCGCTCAAACGCATCCAGCCCGTCCAGCAGTCCAACGGTTGTGGGGCAGGCCCCCTCTGATGGCGTGAAGTTCCCCGTTGCGGCGCGCATGGATTCCAACAGCGCGCCGGCATTCTCGTGCTCGTTCATCATGGCGCGGATCGGGCTCTCCACGCTGTTGAAGCACGCGTGCGGAGTGTCTCCCTCGCCGTTGCGGGAGCGGTCGAGCGCCTCGATATACGGGAACAGAATCAGCTCTTCCTTGGTCAGGTGGTTCGTCAGCTCGGTGGCAAGCGCCTGGAACTGGTTCTGCACCTGCGTGAATTCGGGATGCAGCGGTCCGTGCTTGGCGGCAACCTTCGCCGCCATCGGCAGCAGGCGGGGCAGCTCGGCCTTTACGTAGGCGTGATGCGTGCCGACGATGTGGCGGATCAGCTCGGAGGGCGTCGCATTGGTGAAGTCCTCAGCCGGCCGCCGGGCCGCTGTGGCCTCCTCGATTGCCGCCAGCACTTCGTTGGTGTCGATGCCTTTTTCGCCGCAGGCCTGCGCCAGCGGGCGGTTGCCGCCGCAGCAATAGTCGAGATGAAAGCGTTCGAATACACGAATGGTGGCGGGTTGGGCAAGGGCGATGGACCTGAGTGGGGATTGGGCAGTAGCCATGGGGAAGAACCTCCTGATGTTTCGAGAGTAGGCCGGTCTTTGCGCCGCCTCAGCGACTTTAGTCACGCGGACGGAAGAATCCGATAGAATCAGTCTGAAATGGGTGATGCGAAGCTGATCAACGTACAGACTTCCGGGGCGCAAGCCAACTGGATGCAGTGCCTTGGTCCCAACGGAATCTTCGGCGGGCTCGACGAGCCGGAGCGCGAAATGGTGGCGCGGCGGGCGCGCAAGAAGCACTTCGACGCCGGGGAACTGCTCTTCCAGGAGGGCGACCGCTGCCTGGGGCTGCACATTGTGGCCGCGGGGCGCGTGCGCATCTTCAAGAGCTCGCCCAGTGGCCGCGAGCAGGTGCTGGCCATCGAAGGGCCGGGCAGCACGGTCGCCGAGCTGCCGGTTTTCGACGGAGGAAACTACCCCGCCTCGGCCGTCGCCATCGATCCCACGGAAATCATGTTTCTGCCCAGGGAGGAGTTTCGCGCCTTCTGCCTGGAGCGGCCTGAAGTCGCTCTCAAGGTGCTTGCGGCGGTGGGCAGCCGTCTGCGCAGGCTGGTGGACCTGATCGAAGAGCTCTCCTTCACCACTGTTCGCCAACGGCTCGCCGTCCAGCTTGTCCGCCTGGCCAAAACCTCGGCAAGCAAGATCCCGGAGGGCCTTGCCTTCGATCTTCCCGACAGTCATCAGGAGATGGCCCACAAGATGGGCACAGTTCGCGAGCTGGTCTCGCGTAACCTCACCCGCCTGGCCGCCGAAGGGATGCTCAAGCTCGACGGGCGTCACATCGTTGTCCGCGATCTGGCCCGTCTGGAAGAAGCCGCCGGCGACGACCTGTAGCGATTCGGCCCAGGAATGCCGGGTGCCCGACCCTCGCCGCGTTTTTGTTTTTGCGGCTAGGGTGGGAAACCAAAGTCACTCTTCAACGGTGGAATCAATAACTTCACCGCCGGTTTGCCGTCCTTCCCTCCGCCTCTGTAGGATGATCTTTCTTCTTCAAATAGAGGGAAGTGACCGATGCGCCCGAACCTGAACCTGATGAAAGCAACCCTGACCGGCGCGTTGGGCGGTCTGCTTTTCGGCTTCGATACCGTCGTGATCTCCGGGATCATCGACACTGTGGTCAAGCTGTATGGCCTCAGCGACTACGGCAAGGGCTGGACGGTGGCCATCGCCCTCATTGGAACGGTGGTGGGCTCCTTCGGCGCTGGGGTGGTCGGCCAGAAGCTGGGCGGGCGCGAAACGCTGCGCCTCACCGCCGTGCTCTATGTGCTTTCCGCCATCGGCAGCGCGCTCGCCTGGAACTGGCCTTCGCTCATGGTCTTCCGCTTCATCGGGGGGCTGGGCATCGGCGCTTCGTCGGTGTTGGGGCCGGTCTATATTGCCGAACTCGCACCCGCCAAATGGCGCGGCCGCCTGGTGGGCGCATTTCAGTTCAACGTAGTCTTCGGCATTCTGGTCGCCTACACCTCGAATTACCTCATCCGCCTGCTTCACCTGGGCGCGGCGGAGTGGCGCTGGCAGGTCGGCGTCGCGGCCCTTCCCGCTTGCGGCTTTCTCGCGCTGCTCTTCGGCATTCCCCGCAGCCCGCGCTGGAGCGCTTCCCGCAATCGTATCGACGAGGCGCTGGCGGTGTTGAAACAGATGGGCGATCCCAACCCCGAGGCAGAGCTGGCCGACATCCGCGCCGCACTCGCCGAGGAGCACACCTCCACGCACGAGCCGGTCTTCCGCTGGAAATACCGCTATCCGCTCTTTCTGGCCATCTCCATCGGTGCGTTCAACCAGTTGGCCGGCATCAACGCCATTCTTTACTACCTCAACAGCATCTTCTCCGCCGCCGGATTCAGCCAGGTCTCCGGCGATCAGCAGGCTATCGCCATCGGGTTCACCAACCTGATCTTCACCATGGTGGGCATGAGCCTGATCGACAAGATCGGCCGCAAGACGCTGCTGCTGGTGGGCGCGGCGGGCACCGCAAGCTGCCTCGCAGGTGTTGCGTGGATCTTCACCACCAACTCGCATCCCGGCGCGCTGGTGTGGCTATTGGTCCTTTACATCGCGTTCTTCGCGATGTCTCAAGGCGCGGTGATCTGGGTTTACATCGGCGAGGTCTTTCCCAATCACGTACGCTCCAAGGGCCAGGGAGTGGGCAACGCCAGCCACTGGATCATGAACACCGGCATCGCCCTTACCTTTCCGGTGATTGCCACCACCATGGGACGCGGCGCGCCCTTTGTCTTCTTCGCCGCCATGACCGCCCTGCAATTCATTGTGGTGCTCCTGGCCTTCCCGGAGACCAAGGGCCAAACGTTGGAGGAGTTGCAGCGCCGCCTCATCCGGGCAGACTGAACCAGCGGTTTGGGCCGTGATCGAGGTCACCGTTCGCAATTCCCGCCTACCCGGTATGGTATGAATGTGCAGACGGCTTGAAGACAGATAGAATCGGGGTATCCGGGCAATCGGGATTCCTGATTGATAGCAAAATGTGAGGGCAATGATGGGGCAAACAGCCATTGCGGTTCCACAGCAGGTGAGGGAAGTGGTCGAAGCGGTTGTCGCGGCGCTCGGCGAAGCTAAGCCGGAGACTTCGCCCGCGGTCGCCGCGGTTTCATTCGAAGCCGATGCGCTGCGCGCGGAGATCATTCGCGTAGGCCGCAAGTTGTGGCAGCGCCAATATGTCGACGGCAACGGCGGCAACATCAGTGTGCGCCTGGGCTCAAGTTACGTTCTCTGCACCCCCACGCTGCTCAGCAAGGGCGATCTGGAGCCGGCCGACATCTGTCTCGCCGATCTGGACGGAAACATCCTCGCCGGCGACCGCTCGCGCACCAGCGAGATTCTGCTCCACCTGGAAATCTACAAGGCCAACCCCAGGGCGCGCGCTGTCGTCCACTGCCATCCGCCCTATGCCACCGCCTTTGCCATCACCGGCACGGTGCCCCCCAATGGATTGATTCCCGAATACGAAATTTTCATTGGACCGGTCGCCGTCGCGCCCTATGAGACGCCCGGCACCCAGGCATTTGCCGAGACGGTGCTGCCGTTTGTGGAGAAGCACAACACCATCCTGTTGCAGAATCACGGCATTGTCTGCTGGTCCGACACCGTGACCCATGCCGAGTACCTGGCCGAGGTTATCGACAACTACTGCAAGACCTACCTGATCGCCAAGCAGATCGGCGCGCCCATCACCGTCATTCCCGACGACAAGATTCAGGAGATCCTGGCTCTCAAGCGGCGCATGGGCCTGCCCGATGCGCGTCTCGCCGACGTGGCGGAGACTGTCATTCCCGGTGCGGATCTGGAGCAGTTGGTAGCCCGCGTCCAGGCCCGTCTGGAAGAGCAGTAAAGCGCCTTCAGATGGACTTGTAGCGCTGGCCTCCCAGCCGGCTGTAGCGTGGACCTCCCGGTCCACGCTTGTTTCTATTCAGATTATGTCGGTCAAATCCCCGCCCGCGTAAGCCCGCCCCTACGTATTCGCCGACATCAGCCTGCGCAACACCTTCTGGGCCGGCTTCTCGATGAAGTGCAGCGCCATCAGGGCAATCGCGATCAGGAAGAAATAGCTGATCCAGGGGTCGAAGCGGATCAGGCCCGTCCGGTTCAGGATGTGGCTGTTGTGCACAATGGCCCACAGGTTGAAGTGCAACAGGTAGAGGCAGTAGCTCGATTCGCCCACAAACACCAGCGGCCGCGCGCCCAGCAAGCGCGCCAGCACGTTCTCGCCGGCCAGCCCCAGGATGATGCAGGCAAACAGGGGCATCAGCAGCCCGTCGTGGATGATCGCGTAGGGAACCAGCGGCCCCAGGCAAAGCAGCCCGTAGATCCCGATGAAGCCGCCCGCGCCCAGGCAAAGCCGCAGGGCTCCCCCGCGCGGAATCAACTCGTCCAGTTCGGCCAGCATCACCCCGAATACGAAGCTCATCAGGTGTGCGTAAGGCGTATATTTCAGCGCCTGCAGCCACGGCCCGTAGCTCCAGCGGTCGGGGTGGGCAATGCTGTCGGGGTTGAAATACATATAAAGCGCGCCCGGCACCATGCCGAGAATCCAGACCCCGGCCATCTTCGCGATGTGCCAGAGGGCGCTCACGGGGCGTTTCCAACGCGCCATCCAGGGGAAGAGCACGTAGTAGAACGCCTCGGCAGACATGGTCCACGCCGGTGTGTTCAGGAAGGTGGCGATGGAGGGAATCCACCCCTGCAGCAGCAGCGGCGTCAGCGCGATTCCGGTCCAATACATGGCGTGGGTGTGCGCGCCCCACTCTCGGCCCAGCATCCACCAGCTCAGCCCCAGGCTCAGCAGGTAGATCGGATACAGCCGGGTGAAGCGGGCTTTGTAGAAGCGAACCTTGTCCAGTTGCCCGGCGCGGGCGCGGCCGGAATAGTTATAAGCCAGCACAAAGCCCGACAGCAGAATGAAATAGCTGACCGAAACGAAACCGGCGTTCACCACTGGGGACAGAAATCCGAAGTGCTGGGGATTGTCGAAGTGAAAAAAGAGAATGTTGACGGCTGCAAAGCAGCGCAGGCCCGTCAGCGCATTCAGTCGTGCTGGTTTTTCGATTGCCATTCAAACTTCTAGCTGCTAGCCACTAGCCGCTAGCTCTGATTCCAAAGATGATCCAGCGCAAATCCTCAGGGCTGCAATCATATTTCCAAATGCAACGGGCTAGCAGCTAGAAGCTAGCGGCTAGCCGCTGTCCTTACGCCGTCACCAGCGATCCGACCTTTTCGCCCACCACCACGCGCTTGATGTTCCCCGGCTCGTTGATGTTGAAGATCACCATGGGCACGTTGTTGTCTTTGCACAGGCTCACCGCGGTCAGGTCCATCACCTTCAGGCCCTGCTGCAGAATGTCCATGTACGAGATCTCGTCGTACTTCACCGCATCCTTGTCCAGTTGGGGATCGGCGTTGAATACTCCGTCTACCTTGGTGCCCTTCAGCAGCACATCGGCCTTCAATTCCATTGCGCGCAGGCTGGCGCAAGTGTCGGTGCTGAAGTAGGGATTTCCGATACCGGCTGCAAAGATGACCACGCGTCCCTTTTCCAGGTGGCGGGTGGCGCGGCGCCGGATATACGGCTCGGCGATCTGGTTCATGAATACGGCGCTCATCACCCGGCACTGCACTCCGCGCTGTTCCAGGGCGTCCTGCAGGGCAATGGCGTTGATGACCGTCGAAAGCATGCCCATGTTGTCGGCGCTGACGCGGTCCATTTGCTTCGCCTGGTCGGCGACTCCGCGGAAGATGTTGCCTCCGCCCACCACCACGCCAACCTCCACGCCCAAGGCGTGAATATCGGCAAGTTCAGCGGTGATTTCCGCTATCTTTTCGGCATCCAGCCCGAATCCGCGCGGCCCGGCCAACACCTCACCTGAAAGCTTCAAAACAATTCTTTTATACATGCCTTTTCGAGTATCGCATATTGTCAGGTAGCGATGTCTCGCTCATCGAAAGGGCAACGGATTCGTCAAACAGCGCTCATTTTGAAGAGGGGAGCGAGTCGGGCTCGCCGTTGCGGACACACCGACCGGCATCAGCAGAATCAAGCCGATGGCGACGTAGAAACCAGCCACCGGCAATCCTTTGCCGTATAGCCATCCATGGAGAAATATCCCACCAATTAAGCCCGCAACACCTGCAAGACCGGCCGCAAGGGAAGATGGGACAACTGCGAAGAGGATTTCGCCGAAAGTAGATTTCATTTCAGGTTTAGGTGCCGCGATTTTCCAGATTGTCGAGGCGGGCGTCGTGCTGACCGAGGGTGCGGTAGAACTCCCGCAGATCCGCCTCGATCCGGTCCAGCCGGGACTCTATCCGGTCCATCCGGGCGTTGAGGAGATCAAAGGATCGCTGGTTCAACAGAATGCCGATCAGAACCATGAATGTCGGCAATCCCATCGCGAAATAGAGCTGGGCGTTATTCATGCAAACAGCCTACCCCCAAATCCTCGTAATGTATAGATTGGAAACGCCTGTCCAGACTCCCGCTCAGCAAGAAAAAGGCCCGAAGCTCGCGCCCCAGGCCTTTCTGCAGTCCCTAAGTCCCTAGTCCCTAAGTCCCTAGCCCCTAAGTCCCTAGCCCCTAAGTCCCTGCTTCTAACTACTCCGCCGCCGCTTCAACCTGTTTGGTGGTGGCTACGGTCCAGTCGGGCGCGCCAACCTTGAAGCGGGCAAAGCGGCGGACGGTGATGTTCTCACCCATCTTGGCAACCTTCTGCGCAATCAGCTCCTTGATGGTGACGGTCTGTTCCTTGATGAAGGGCTGCTCAATCAGGCAGACTTCCTCGTAGAACTTGGCCATCTTGCCTTCGACGATCTTCTCGATCACCGGGGCCGGCTTGCCGGTCGCGGCTGCCTGGGCGCGGAAGATCTCCTTCTCGCGTTCCAGATCTTCGGGGGTGACGTCTTCCGGACGCACATAGCGCGGATCGGTCGCCGCGATGTGCATCGCGATGTCCTTCACCAGGTTCTGGAAGTCGTCGGTGCGGGCCACAAAGTCGCTCTCGCAGTTGACTTCGATCATTACGCCAATTTTGCCGCCGGCGTGAATGTAGGTGCCCACCGCACCCTCATTGGTGGTGCGCGAGGCCTTTTTCTGCGCCGAGGCCATGCCCCGCTTGCGCAGAACCACAAATGCCGCTTCGATGTCGCCCTTGCTCTCCTGCAGTGCCTTCAGGCAGTCGCCCATCGGCGCGCCGGACTTTTCCCGAAGTTCCTTTACCAGCTTTGCATCAATCTTCTCGCTCACAGTTTCCCTCTCTTGTCTTGAGTTGGTTCAGGCCGGGTCTTTGCGACAGCTTCGAGCTTCTAGCCGCTAGCTCTTAGCTCGTCCAAACCGGAAACGGCCTTCGTAATCGTTTCATTCCGCCTTGCTGTCACAGCCGGCTAGAAGCCAGGAGCTAGCAGCTAGAGGCTGTTTTGCCAAAAAGAAAGCGTGGCGCTCCATTGGAGGCGGCCACGCTTCTCTCATAGTACGCATGATTATGCGCAGGAAAGATTAAAGACCGGCGCCTGCCACTTCTGCTTCGTCCAGTGCGGCAACCGCTGCCGGGGCCTTGCGAATGCCGCCGCCGAGAGCCGCTTCCAGGTCCACTTCTTCCACCGGAGCTGCTTCGGGCGCTGCTTCCGCTGCCACTTCCTGTGCGGGCATCGCTTCGGCAAATGCTTTGTCGCCCACCAGGTTCACGCCCTCGGCCGCCGAGTCGGCGATCTTCGAGGTGAACAGCCGGATGGCGCGCAGCGCGTCGTCGTTGCCGGGGATCACGTAGTCCACAACCGTCGGGTCGCAGTTCGTGTCGACAACCGCAACCACCGGGATGCCGAGCTTGCGGGCTTCCTTCACGGCGATCGCTTCGTTGTTCGAGTCCACGATGAACAGCGCGTCGGGCAGACGCTTCATGTTCTTGATGCCGGCCAGGTTAGCCTGCAGGTGCTTGCGCTCGCGCTCCAGACGAATCACTTCCTTCTTCGTCAGCAGGTCATAGCGGCCATCGGTGGCCATCTCGTCCAGATCCTGAAGGCGCTTCACCGACTTCTGTACCGTCACCCAGTTGGTCAGCAATCCGCCCAGCCAGCGGTTGTTGATATAGGGCATCCCGGCGCGGGTTGCTTCTTCGGCAACGGCGTCCTGGGCCTGGCGCTTGGTGCCGACGAAGAGAACCGTCTTGCCATCTGCGCACATGTCGGTGACGAACTTCGAAGCATCCTTGAACAGCTTCAAAGTCTTCTGCAGGTCGATGATGTAGATTCCGTTGCGCTCACCGAAGATGTATTCCTTCATCTTGGGGTTCCAGCGCTTGGTCTGATGCCCGAAGTGAACACCCGCTTCGAGCAGCTCCTTCATAGTGATCGTGGCCAAGGGGCCTCCTTATTTGAGTTGCATCCGGACTGGCACTACCCTGGTCCGGATTAAGCCCGCCGTAGCGGGGATTTGACACCGAGGGAGTAGGGAATAGGGAGTAGGGAATAAGCAAGCGGCATTGCACCGTCTTATACTCCCTACTCCCTACCTCCCTATTCCCTGAAGTACTACCTCTTCGAGAACTGGAACCTTGCGCGAGCGCCCTTCTGACCGTACTTCTTGCGCTCCTTGACGCGCGCATCGCGGGTCAGCAGGCCTTCGGCCTTCAGCACCTTGCGCAGCTCCGGATTGAACACGACCAGCGCACGGGCAATGCCCATCTTGACCGCATCTGCCTGGGCTGCTACGCCGCCGCTCTTCACCGTGGTCACCACGTCGAAGGTGGTCAGCATATCGGCCACTACCAGTGTCCGCTTGGCAGCCACACGCTGCTGCTCGGTCACAAAGTAAACATCGAAGGCCTTGCCGTTGACTTTCCACTCGCCCGTGCCGGGACGAAGAAAGACGCGGGCGATCGCCGACTTGCGCCGCCCCGTCCCGTAATACTGAACCAGATCTGCCATGCTTTTCCTCTTAGCCTCTAGCTCCTAGCTTCTAGCTTCTAGCTAAAAGCCCCAAAGCTTCAGAATTCCAATCAATCGAGCTAG
>Ga0181517_10004625_pt1 | contig 12459 bp, 12 predicted proteins | sample PEATcosm2014_Bin_31_FD_119748 | JGI IMG/M metagenome (GOLD analysis project Ga0181517, IMG submission 119748) | Peatland microbial communities from MTU Mesocosm Facility, Houghton, MI, USA - PEATcosm2014_Bin01_30_metaG | ecosystem: Environmental > Terrestrial > Soil > Wetlands > Peat | place... | reverse complement strand
CCCTGACGTCGAGTGGGCACGATGACGCTGAGAGCCGGCGCGACCCCTCGCCCGCGCGCCTTCGGCGCGACCCCTCATCCGGCGTTGCTTCGCAACGCCACCTTCCCCCGCAAGGGGGGAAGGGGCGCGCTGCTACCCGATCCAGCTGAGCCCGCCGTTGTCGAACAGGATCGCTTTGCCTTGCCAGATGTCGGCGTTTTCGGCCGCCGACGGGCTGACGCCGGCGATCAGCGTCATCAGCGCGCGGGCGACGCCGCCGTGCGAGACGACGAAGCAATCGGCCTTGAGCGAATCGAGCCACGGCTGCAGCCGTGCGGCGAGCATGGCGTAGCTCTCGCCGTCCGGCGGGGCGAAATTCCACTTGTCGGCCTCGCGCGCCCGCGCGCCAGCGGGATCGCGCTTGGCGACCTGGGGCCAGGTCAGCCCCTCCCATTCGCCGAAGGTGAGCTCTTTCAGCGCCGGTTCGAGCCCGTAGCGCTGCGGCGGAAGGCCGAGCGCCGCGCGCGCGAGCTCCATCGTTTGACGGGTGCGGCCGAGCGGCGACGCGACGAAGGCCTCCGCCGCCTCGAGCGCGGCGATCGCGTCGGGCATCGCCATGCGAAGCGCGCGGCCGATCGCCGACGCCTGGGCGCGCCCGCGGCGGTTGAGCGGAATGTCGCGCTGGCCCTGCAGACGACCTTCGGCGTTGTAGTCGGTCTCGCCATGGCGCACGAACAGAATGCGATAGGAAATGGGCGCCAAGACGTTCGGACCTTCAGTGGACGATTCCGCGCCTTCTACGCGGCTCGCCGCCGAAGCGTCAAACTGTCTTCAACATGCCGCCATCGACAAAATAGCTCGAGCCGACGCTGTAGCTGGCGCGCTCCGAACAGAGGAAGACATAGAAATTCGCCAGTTCCTCGGGGCTGGCGAAGCGCTTGATCGGCGCGTTTTCGTTGGCGACGCCGTCGAGATAGGCCTGCCAGTCGCCGCCCTTGTCGGCGGTGAGCTGCTTGGCGGTCTTGATCCAGTCGGGCGTCAGGATCAGCCCCGGATTGACGGCGTTGACGCGGATGTTGTCGCCGATCAACTCGGCGGCGAGCGTCTTCGAGAACATCAACAGCGCCGCCTTGGTGACGTTGTAGATCGGCTCGTACCACAGCGGCTGCGCGGCGCAGATCGAGGCGGTGTGGAGGATGACGCCGCCGCCGCGCTTCTTCATCAGCGGCGCGAGGCCGCGCCCCAAGCGAACCGCGGCCATCACATGCAGATCCCAATAGGCCTGCCATTTGTCGTCGGGCGCCGCCATGACGGTTTCGTTCGAGCCCGTGCCGGCGTTGTTGATCAGGATGTCGGCGCCGCCGAACGCGCGTTCGGTCTCGGCGATCAAGCGGTCGGTCCCGGCGCGGGTCGCGACGTCGCAGGCGACGCCGACGGCGCGCACGCCATGGCGTTCGGCGATGCGGGCGGCTTCGGCGCGCACGCGCTCTTCGCCGCGCGCGGCGATGACGACGGCGACGCCCTCGGCCGCCAGCCCATCGGCGACCGCCAAGCCGATGCCGACGCTGCCGCCGGTGACGACGGCGACCTTGCCCCTCAATCCGAGCTCCATAGCGACCCCCTTTTGTTGTTTCGTTTCACTCGCCGTCAAACTGGCGGCGGGCGGAATCCCCATTGCTCGGCGAGCGCTAGGCATTCGGCGACGCTGCCGACCCCCGCAGTGGTCGAGACCGCGCGCATCGAGGCGGCGGCGCAGGCGTGGCCGAGCCGCAACGCGTCTTCGACGCCGCGCTCTTGGTGCAATCCATAGAGGAGACCTGCAGCGAAGGCGTCGCCGGCCCCGTTGACGCCGGCGATCGCCGCTCGCGGCGCGGCGACCGAGCCGACGGCGAACGCGGCGCCGTCGCGCGTCAGAGCGATCGCGCCTTCGGGGAAATGGGCGACGGCGAGACGCATCGCCCCGAGCAGGAGCGCCGCGGCGAGCGCAGCGCGAATCGCCGGCGGGTCGGCGATGCCGTCGCGGCGCGTCGCCATCGCGGCGACCGCGCCGATTTCGAAATCATTGACGATCAGCAGATCGAGATGCGGCAGGCACGGCCGCGCCAGCGCGGCGATGCGCTCGCTGGCGGTCGTCATCAACTCGAGGTTGGTGACGATCCCCTCGCGGCGCGCCGCCGCCAATGTCACGGCCCAACCGTTGGCCTCGCCGCGCCAGGGCAGATCCATCCGCTTGTGCGCGCCCGGAATGCCGAGATGCAGGATCTTCGCCCGCGTGCGCGAGAAATCGAAATGCTCCGGGCTCAGCGTCGCCGCGACGCCCTGATGGTAGAAATGGGTGCGGCGGCCGTTCGATTTCACGTTGAAGGCGTCGACGGTCATCGTCGCCCCGCCGGAGAGCTTGATCAGCCCCGAGCGCTCGACGCCCGCCGCGTCGCATTGAGCGAACAGGAAACGCGCCTCGTCGTCGTCGCCGACCATGCCCATCGTCTCGACCGGCAAAGCGGGATCGAGGCGCTTGAGGTCGAGCGCCATGTTGCAGGCCGAGCCGCCGCCCTGACGGTCGACGGCCAGCACTTCGTTGGAGGTGTCCTCGGCGGGCCAGTCGGCGATCGACTTGTTGTAGTCGACGCACCACGTTCCTGCGGTGACGACGCCGTTGCGCGCGCCCATCGGCCTGCCCTACCCCAGCTTGAGCACGGCCTCGGTGATCTCGCTGTCGGCGGCGAAATCGCGCGCCGGCGCGACGCCCTGCTTGAGCAGCGCTTCGTGATAGGCCTTGACCGCCTCGAGCGGCTTGAGCGCGCCGTCGGCGACCGCACGCATCGTGTTGACCATGTCGAGCGGCGATTCGGCGAGGTTGATCTTGCGGCCGAACAGCGCGACGCGCGCGCCGTACTTCTCCGCCTGAAAGATCAGCTCGAAGCAATCGCGGGTCGTGCCCGCGCCGCCGCCGAGCACGCCGACGATCAGGCTCGGGTCGAAGGAGGCGAGCTCTTCGAGCGCGCGCGGCCCGTTGTAGACGATCTTGAGGAAGCGCGGCCGCTCGGCCTCGGTCAGGCCGGCGAGGCAGCGCACGATGCAGTCGTTGACGAAATACGGCATGACGTCGGGCGCGATCAGCCCGGCGTTGGGATTGAAAACTTCGAGGAAGTAGCGGAAGTCGTTGGCCGCCGCGTCGGCGCGAAATGCGGCGTAGGCCTCGAGCGACTCGCGGTCGGCGTCAAGGTCGCCGCTGAAGGTGACCGAATAGAGGCCGAAGTCGGTCAGCGCGATCTTGGCGTTGGGATGGGGCGTCGCCCCGCCCGAACGCACGCGCGACAACGAGGCGGTGCGGAACGGCCGCGACGGCTTGGTCGCGTAAGGCGAACCGCGCACGACCCAGATGTCGGTCGCGTCGTTGGCGCGAACCGCCGGCTTCACCCCCGTGCCGGCGAAGGCGTCGCGCGCCACCAGGCGCTCGAGATTGGAGGCCGAGACCAGCATGATGTCGACGACGTCCTGCTTGATCACCGCCTCGACGCCGTCGATGAACGCCTCGCGGGTGCGCCACTGCCCCGGTTCGCCGGCGCGCGCCGGCCCGGCGCCCTGAATGCCGGGCCCCATTTCGGAATCCAGAGCGGCGGCGAGAACGAAGTTGTTGCGAGAATAAGCGCCTGAGCGGATACGCGCCAATTTTCCATCCAACCGCAACATGGGCGCTCCTTCAGGCCGTTTGTGACGTCACGAGGCGCCCGTTCTAATCGCGGCAGGCGCGCGAGGCAATGCGGCGCGACGCCGGTGGCGAAACGGCGGCGTTCGCGCTATGCCATCGCGCCCGGCGCCGCCAGGAGGAATCCGCATGTTCGTTCTCGCGCTCGGCCTCGTCCTGATGCTCGGCGTTCACGTTTTCGCCAGCCTGCGCGGCCCTCGCGGGCGCCTGGTCGAGCGGCTCGGCGCCGACCCCTACCGGGGTCTCCACACGCTGGTCGCCGCGCTCGGCCTGGCGCTGATCGTCTGGGGCTTCATCCGCTACCGCGCCGATGATTGGGACCAGATCTGGGCGCCGCCCGAACACGCGCGCGACGTCACATGGACGCTGATGTGGTTCGCCCTCGTTTCACTCGCTTGCGTGTTCTACAAAGCGCCGGGCAAGATTCGCGGCTGGCTGCGCCACCCGCTGCTCGCCTCGGTGACGCTGTGGTCGCTCGCCCATCTGATCTCGAACGGCGACGCGGGCGGCATGCTGCTGTTCGGCGCATTCTTCGTCTGGTCGATCTACGCGCGTTTCGCGCTGGAGCTGCGCGGCGACCACGGCGCGGCGCCTTCGGCCGCCTTCACCAGGGCCGACGCGACCGCCCTCGGCGTCGGCACGGTCCTGTGGGCGGCGCTCGCCATGCTCCACCCCTATTTCGCCGGCGTGGTCGCGATCGACTGGTGAGCGGCGGCGACGCCTGAGGGATTTCCGCTTTCTCGCCGCGGGGGCTTCGGTTAGGGTCCCGGCCTTCGTTCGACCAGGGGATCTGAGGGATGTCCGACGCGCCGCGCTTGCGCATTCTCGTCATCGGCGCCAGCGGCGAGCTCGGCCGCGCCGTCGTCGCCGAGCTCGGCGGGCGCCACGACATCGTCACGGCCGGCTCGAAGTCGGGCGCGATCCGCATCGACATCGCCGATCCCGCCAGCATCGTCGCCGGCCTCAAGGCGGCCGGGCCGCTCGACGCGGTCGTCTGCGCCGCCGGCAGCGTCAATTATCCGCTGTTCGAGGCGGTCGCGCCGGCCCCGATCGCCAGTTCCGCTTACGGCCTCGGCCTGGTCAACAAGCTGATGGGCCAGGTCAACCTCGCCTTGGCGGCGCGCGACTCGTTACGCGAAGACGGCTCGATCACCCTGATCGCCGGCGTGCTCGCCGACGCGCCGATCGTCGCCGGCTCGTCGGCCAGCATGGTCAACGGCGCGCTGGAGAGCTTCGTCATGGCGGCGGCGATCGAGATGCCGCGCGGCATCCGCATCAACGCGGTCAGCCCGACGGTGTTCGCGGAATCGATGGGCGCCTATGGGCCGTTCTTCCGCGGCTTCGATCCCGTGCCGGTCGCGCGCGCGGCGCGCGCCTTCAGCCGCAGCGTCGAGGGCCGGCAGACCGGCCAAGTCTACCGGGTGCTGTGAACGCCGATGCGCTGGATCCTTGTCGTCTCGACGCTGATCGCGCTGACGCTCGCCGCGTTCGCGCTGTGGCCGGGCCTCGACCTCGCGCTCGCGCATGTCTTCTACGACCGCGGCGGCTTCATCGGCCATGACGGGCTGGAGCGGTTCGGACGCGACGTTTTCCGCGTCGCGCCGTTCGTCGTTCTTGCCGCCTACGTCGCGCTCTACGCCCTGCGCCGCGCCGGCGTCGCGGTGTTCTGGGCGCCGACCGGCCTCGGCGTGATTTTCCTGATCGCGACGATCGCGGTCGGCTCCGGGCTCATCGTCAATCTCGGCCTCAAGGACCACGCCCACCGCCCGCGCCCAATCCACGTCGTGGAGTTCGGCGGCCCCGACGAATTCCGCCCCTGGTACCGCTTCGACGGCGCCTGCAAGGCGAACTGCTCGTTCGTTTCCGGCGAAGCCGCCTCGGGCTTCTGGATGGTCGCGCCGGCCCTTCTCGCGCCGCCGCCTTGGCGCGCGCCGGCGGTGGCGGGCGCTCTCGTTTTCGGCGCCGCCGCGAGCGTGCTGCGGATGGCGTTCGGCGGCCATTTCCTCTCCGACGTGCTGCTCGGCGGGCTGATCTCGCTGCTGGTGGTCTTCGTCGCGCGGCGTTTGCTGTGGCCCAAGGGCGGACCCTAGACCGTCCGGCAATTCGTAGGAATTGCCGGACGGTCCGGGCCTTTTGACGCCGCGCGCTCTCGCCGAAAAACCGGCGACCAATTTTTTCGTCGCGCGCTTCAGAGGGTTGCGCGCCGCCCGCGTCCGTCTATAAGGGCCGCGGACGCGAGCGGGGTGAGTTCCCTGGCCCCGCCCTCGCCTTCGTGGCCGGGCTTGACCCCGCCATCCAAGCGGTCGAGCCGAAAGACAGCATTTCGGAGCGACGCGCAAAGGCCGCAAGGCCCCCTTGCGCAACCTGCATGGATGGCCGGGTCAAGCCGGCCATGATGCGGCTGGGTCGGGAGCCGCAAACCCGACGCCGCAAGCATCCGCCAATTCGATCCTTTGTCCCCGAGCGAAACCTGATGTCAAAGCCGAAGACCTCCGTGAAGCGCGTCGTGCTCGCCTATTCGGGCGGCCTCGACACTTCGATCATTCTCAAGTGGCTGCAGACCACCTACGGCTGCGAAGTCGTCACCTTCACCGCCGACCTCGGCCAGGGCGACGAGCTCGAGCCGGCGCGGCGCAAGGCGGAGCTGCTCGGCGTCAAGCCCGAGCACATCTTCATCGAGGATCTGCGCGAGGAGTTCGTCCGCGACTACGTCTTCCCGATGTTCCGCGCCAACGCGCAATACGAGGGCCAATACCTGCTCGGCACCTCGATCGCCCGGCCGCTGATCGCCAAGAGGCTGGTCGAGATCGCCCGCCAGGTCGGCGCCGACGCGATCGCCCACGGCGCGACCGGCAAGGGCAACGACCAGGTGCGCTTCGAGCTCTCGGCCTACGCGCTCGAACCCGACATCAAGATCATCGCGCCGTGGCGCGAATGGGACTTTCCCTCGCGCACGGCGCTGATCGCCTTCGCCGAGAAGCACCAGATCCCCATAGCCAAGGACAAGCGCGGCGAAGCGCCGTTCTCGACCGACGCCAATCTGCTGCACGTCTCCTCGGAAGGGAAGGTGCTCGAGGACCCGGCGGTCGAGACGCCAAGCTACGTCTATTCGCGCACCGTCGATCCCGAATCGGCGCCCGACAAGCCGACCATCGTCGAGATCGCGTTCGAGAACGGCGACGCGATCGCGATCGACGGCAAGCGCCTGTCGCCGGCGGCGCTGCTGACCGCGCTCAACCAGCTCGGTCACGACAACGGCATCGGCCGGCTCGACCTGGTCGAGAACCGCTACGTCGGCATGAAGTCGCGCGGCATGTACGAGACGCCGGGCGGCACGATCCTGCTCGCCGCCCATCGCGCGATCGAGTCGATCACGCTCGACCGCGGCGCGGCGCATCTCAAGGACGAGCTGATGCCGAAATACGCCGAGCTGATCTACAACGGCTTCTGGTTCGCCCCCGAACGCGAACTGCTGCAGACGCTGATCGACAAGAGCCAGGAGATGGTCAGCGGTAACGCGCGGCTGAAGCTCTACAAGGGCGGCGTCCACACGATCGGCCGCGACAGCCCCAACTCGCTCTATGATCAGGAACTCGTCACCTTCGAGGAAGGCGCGGTCGCCTACGACCACAACGACGCGGCCGGCTTCATCAAGCTCAATGCCCTCAGGCTGCGCACGCTGGCCAAGCGGCGCAAGAAGGCGGCGGCGAAGCGCTGACGCGAAAGGCGCTCGCCGACCGCGCCTACGTTCGCGCGTTCAGCGGCACTTGCTCGCTTGCGCGTCGAACGCCATGCCGACGAACGGCAGGAAGGTCGAGGTCACCGCCTCCTGGCTGCTCAGCTCGCGGCATTGGGTGTGCCAGATCCAGGCGGCGTTGGTGATCACGCCGACGACGCCGACGATCACCGCCACCGCCGGCCACGGCGACGCGCCGTGGCCAGGACACGGGAGGTACGCGCCGGCGTAAGCGGTGTCGGCGGTGTGATATCCGCTCACGACCCCGCAGCCGACCACGGCTGGCGTGGCCTTCACCGGAATGACCGACGGCGTCCAGAAGGCGAAGCTGGCGGTCGCGGCAAGCGCGACCCATCTGCGAAAGCGCATGGGCGGTCCCTATTGGTTGGTCGATGGCGCACGACGGGCGCGGTCGTCGACCGCGCCGCTAGCGCGACGCTCAGCGGCACTTGCTGGCGTGCGCGTCAAAAGCCATGCCGACGAACGGCAGGAAGGTCGAGGTCATCGCCTCCTGGCTGCTCAGCTCGCGGCATTGGGTGTGCCAGACCCAGGCGGCGTTGGTCATCACGCCGGCGACGCCGACCATCACCGCCACCGCCGGCCACGGCGACGCCCAATAGTAGCCATGCGCATTGGCCGGGACGATCGACGGCGTGGTGAACGCCAGCGCGGCGACCGCCAAAACAGCGACCTGCTTGCGAATTTTCATATCGGCCCCCATCCCGAAGCCTCGCCGCGCCACCCCTACGCGCTAACGGCCGCGCTTCCGCCGATTCGTTACCACGATCGCCGCCGGCCCGTCACGTGGCGCGGGCGCCACAATCGAGCATTTTTGCAACGAACGGGCGGCCCTCCGCCCCTAAACGGTCCGCCGCCGGCTTCAGCCGATCAGCGCCTCGATCGTCACCGGCGCGCCGTCGGCGTCGGGGACCGGCGCCGCGGCGAGGGTCAGCGCCTCCAGCGGCCAGGAATGCAGCAGCGGCAGCCGCGCGGTTTTCTTCGACTGGTGGCGGCTCATCTTGCCGATGACCTCGGCGAGGAAGCCGATCGCCTCAACGACATGCGGGCCCTTGTTGAGCATCACGCATTCGGCGCGCTGAGCCATCGCCGCGTCGGTGGTCTCGGCGCGGCTCGGCAGTCCGTCCTTGACCAGATCGTCGAGCCCCTGGGTCGCCCAGACGACCGGAATGCGCGCCGCCTCGCACAGCCACAGGATTTCCTCCTGGATTTCAGCGAGGCGGACGTGGCCGAGCTCGACCGCGAGGTCGCCGCGCGCGATCATCGCCGCGGTCGGCCGCGAGCCCGCCGCCTGGACGAGCAGGCGCGGCAGATTGCGCACCGCCTCCAGCGTCTCGATCTTCAGCACCAGGGGAATCGGCGGCCCCCCCGGCCGCGCCGCCGCCAGCGCGCGGTCGAGCGCGACGATGTCGCGCGGCCGCTGGACGAAGGAGAAGCCGATCAGGTCGGCGCATTCGGCGACGACCGGCAGCGCGGCGAGATCGTCCTCCGACAGCGGCGGCAGGTCGAGCGGCGAGCCGGGAAAGTTGACCCCCTTCTCGGCTTTCAACTTCCCGCCCTTGCGGCGCGCGCCGACGATCTCGACGATGCGGTCGCCGCCCTCGATCGCCGCGACCCGGCCGCGGATCTTGCCGTCGTCGATCCACACCGGCGCGCCGACGGCTAAGCCGGCGACGACCTGCGGCAGGCTGACGGCGACCACCGGCAGGTCCGAAGGCGTGGCCGCGGTCAGGCGCTGCGCCAGGCGCAGGCGATCGCCGACCTGAAGCCGCGGCGGCCGTTCCGGCGACAGGCTTTCGATGCGGCATTTCGGCCCCGGCAGATCCATCAGGATGCGGCAGGGCCGGCCGTGACGCTCCGCCGCCCGCCGCACCTGGTCGACCATCGCCCGCCAGACCAGCGGCGAATCGTGGGCGCAATTGATGCGCGCGCAATCCATGCCGGCCTCGACGTAGCGGTCGACCAACTGCGGATCGCTCGCCGCTTCGCTGGGAAGCGTCACCATGATCGCCGCGCCGGTCCCGCGGCCGAACAGAACCTGCCGCTGCTCGCGCAGCCGTCGCGCGCCCTCCGAGCACAGCTCCGGATCGGGGAATGGCTCGGGCGCGCCGCCGCAGAGCCGCGCCAGCGCCGCCGCGACGGCGTCGAGATTGGCCATCACGTGGCTCTCGCAGCGGCCGAGCGAGGACAGCCCGAGCGCCGCCAGACTGGCCTGCAGCGCCGACAGGTCCTGGCGGCGCAGCGCCAGGTCGTCGGCGAGATTGCGCGCCGAAGGAAGGAAATCGTCGCGCGCGATCGCGTCGCGCCAGCCGCTGACGAGGCGATCGGACTCGCGCCGCACCCGCTCGCGCAAGGCCCGCAGCGCTTCGCGCGCCTCCTCGGCGCCGGGCGGCGGCGGAAAGGCGGCGTTGAGATTGAAGCCGGAGGCGCTAGCCTTGCGCTGCGAAATCGACACGAGGCGATCACCCGTCTGGAAACGGCCGGCGGCGGGCCGGCGACGCTTATGCCGATATGACGGCGACGCGACAATCGCGCGACAGGGCCCGCGGCGCCTTGTCGCCCGTCAAGCCGGGTTCGCGGCGGCGACGACCATCAGCGAATACCGATAAAGGCCTTCGCTCGGACCGTAATCAAGCCATGCGCGCGAATGTTCGCGCCTTTTGCTCCGTTCGACGGTCGCAGGCCCCGCCAATCCGGCGCGGGAGACCAGCGCGGCGCAGTCGAAGCCCAGCGTTGAAGAACGATCGTCGCCGTCGTAACGCTCTGAATGTTTCGCAAGCCTCGAACCCAAGGAGTACGCAAATGGTGTGGAGAACAATCCGCTCCGAAACCGTCGCCGCGCTACTCGCCGCGACTTGCCTAGCGGCGCCCGCTTTCGCGCAAGCGCCGGCGCCGACGCTGCAAAGTGCGCCGCCAGCGAATCGGTTAGCGCTCGTGATCGGGGAAGCCGGCTATGTCGGCGCTCCGCTTCAGACCGCCGCCAACGACGCCGCCCTCGTCGCCAAGACGCTCGGCGGCGCGGGCTTCGACGTCAGCGAATTGCACGATCTGAACACGTCCGATCTCGCGTCGGGCTATCAAGCGTTCCTGGCCAAGGTTCAGGCGGCGCCTCCCGGCGCGGCGGTGACCGTCTATCTCGCCGGTCTGGCCGTCAATGTCGGCTGCGACGACTATCTCCTGCCGATCGACGCACAGATCAGAACGGCGTCGGACGTCCCGGCCATTTCGCTCAGCATGACGAAGGTCATGAGCGATTTGGCGCAGACCTCGTCGCAGGTCCGGGTCGTGACGCTCGACGGCGCGCGGCCGATTCCCGGCAGCGTCGCCACCGTGACGTTTCCCAGAGGGCTGATCCCGCTCGATCCGCCCGGCGCCACGACTTTCGGCCTGTCGGCCGAAGTCCACGACTTCGAGGCGCCGCCGAAACCGGGCGACGCCGACGACGCCTACGCCGTCGCCTTCGTCGGCGCCGCGCAACAGCCCTTCGTCGACGTCGATTCGACGATGCGCCAGGTTCGCGTCGCCGCTCACCAAGCGACCGGCGGCGAACAGACTCCTTGGCATGCGACGAACCCGACCACGCCGCCGTTCTCGTTCGCCTTGAATGCGGACTCGACCCAGGCGCAGGCGTTGAGCGCGAACTTGCCGAGCGGCGCCGGCCCGCTCGACGGCTTGGACCCCGAGGCCGCCTACTGGGCGGCGATCTGGCGCAACACGGTTGCCGACTACCAGAACTTCCTCGACGCCTTCGCGGCGAAAGCCTCGCCCGATCAAATGGCGCGCGTCCGCAATCTGCTCGCGCTTCTCCAGCAGCCCAACCCCACTTGCCAAGCGCAAGCGCCCGCGCCCGAACCGCCGGTCGTCGGATTGTCGTGCCCTGAAGGTTTCGCGTTCGGCGAAGACGCGGACCAAGGCGTATGCGAGCCGAGCGGACCCTATCTGCCGTGTCCGCTGGAAACGCGCCCGATCTTCGTCAGAGGCCATCTCGTCTGCCGGATCGTCCATTTTTGCCCGCCAGGCGGGCGCCCGATCTGGACGCCGAACGGCTGGCGCTGCGGCGAGCCGCGGCCGTGCCGGCCAGGCGAGCCGCGATGCCCGACGCCGACGCCGACCCCGACGCCAACGCCGACCCCGACGCCCACTCCGACCCCGACGCCGACGCCAACCTGCCCGCCAGATCGGCATTGCCCGACGCCGACGCCAACCCCGACGCCGACTCCAACGCCAACCCCGACGCCGACGCCAACCCCGACGCCGATTATTCAGTTGCGGCCGTCATGCGTCCCGGGCGTCTCTTGCCTGCCGCCGGCGACCAATCCGCCAGTGATCCGACGCTACCCGCACTACCCGCACGCTCCGACCTATCCTTACTACCCAGGTCGGCCGCCGGGCTGGCGCACCGATCACCCCGGATATCCGGGCTACCCGACCTATCGTCGCTATTACCCTTGGCCGCATCGTCCGGTCATGTCTCCGAACGGCGGTTACGGCTACGGACGTACGCTGAACTAGGATGCTGATCGAAGAACCGCGCGGCGCTCGATCCCGCGCCTCGCGGTCGAATTGACGAGCGGAGGACGCATCGATTTGCCGATGCGTTCTCCGTTTCGCCTTCGCCTCCGACGCTGCGAAGACGACGACTCCCGGTCCATCGTCGCTGGCCCTGCCCCGGCTCGACCCTCGCGGCGACTCGGCTCGGCGGCCGTTTCTCTGGGCCGGCGGCGCCAAGAGCTCGCCGCACTTGCTTGGAATCGCCTGGTCTCCAACGCCCCTCATCGTGAGGAGCCCACGCGAGCGGGCGTCTCGAACGACGAGGGCGGCTCACGGCTTGCGCCGTCGCCGTCGTCCTTCGACTCGCCCGCTTTCGCGGGCGGCTCAGGATGAGGTTCGCGTAAACCGACCTGCAATGCGCTCTGGCGCCGATCAATCGGCGCTTGCGCCGATCCGTTCGAGGAATTCCAGCACGCCCGCCTTGTGGACCTTGTCGCCGACGGCGAGATTGTGGTCGCGGCCGGGG
>Ga0181517_10004624_pt1 | contig 12464 bp, 9 predicted proteins | sample PEATcosm2014_Bin_31_FD_119748 | JGI IMG/M metagenome (GOLD analysis project Ga0181517, IMG submission 119748) | Peatland microbial communities from MTU Mesocosm Facility, Houghton, MI, USA - PEATcosm2014_Bin01_30_metaG | ecosystem: Environmental > Terrestrial > Soil > Wetlands > Peat | place... | reverse complement strand
GACCGCGCAACTGGTGCAGGAGGCGCACACCGTCAGCCATTTTCAAAAGGCGGTTTTGAAGATAGGCAATTACTTGATCATCATCGCGGTGGCCTTGGTGGCTCTGATTATTACCGTCGCGATCTGCCGAGGCGATCCGTTTCTTTCCACGTTGCAGTTCGCTCTGGTGTTGACCGTGGCCGCGATTCCGGTGGCGATGCCGACGGTTCTGTCGGTGACGATGGCGGTCGGGGCGCGCCTGCTGGCCCGGAAAGAAGCGATTGTGAGCCGGCTGGTGGCCATCGAGGAATTGGCGGGCACCGATGTGCTGTGCTCGGACAAGACGGGCACTCTGACCCAGAACAAGCTGACGCTGGGCGATCCGTTTAGCGTGAACAATGTCCCTGTCGAGCAAGTCATTCTGGATGGCGCGCTGGCGTCACGCGCGGAGAACAACGACACCATTGATTTGGCCGTTCTGGGTGGAGTAAAAGACAAAGAAGCATTGAAGGCTTATGAGGTGGTCCACTACCAGCCGTTCGACCCGGTGCATAAGCGCACGGAGGCCGCCGTCAAGGGCAAGGACGGAAAGACGTTCAAGGTGTCAAAGGGAGCGCCGCAGGTGATTTTGGCGTTGTCAGCCAATGCCGGGCAGGTGAAGGCCGCCGCCGAGAAGGCGGTCAACGAATTCGCAGCGCGCGGCTTTCGTTCGCTGGGCGTTGCGCGGGCCGACGGAGAGGGCCCATGGCAATTTCTGGGCGTGTTGCCCCTGTTCGATCCACCACGGGAAGATGCCAAAGCCACCATTGAGACCGCGCGCCAGATGGGCGTGAAGGTCAAGATGGTGACCGGCGATGCACTGGCCATCGCGCAGGAGACTGCCAAGAAGTTAGGGATGGGCGCAAACATCCTCGACGCCAGCGGCCTGGGCGACGTAAAGCAGCAGGAGACCGCGGCGGTAGCGGAGTCTATCGAAAAGGCCGACGGGTTTGCCCAAGTGTTCCCCGAACACAAGTTTCACATTGTGGACGTCCTCCAAAAACGCGGCCACATCGTCGGCATGACCGGCGACGGGGTGAACGACGCGCCGGCGCTAAAGAAAGCCGATTGCGGCATCGCCGTTTCGGGCGCCACCGACGCAGCGCGTGCCGCGGCCGCCATCGTGCTGCTGACGCCCGGCCTCTCGGTGATCATCGATGCCATCAAGGAGAGCCGGAGAATCTTCCAGCGGATGAACAGCTACGCGATTTACCGCATCGCCGAGACGATCCGCGTGCTCCTGTTCATGACGCTGGCGATCCTGGTCTTTAATTTTTATCCCTTGACGGCGGTGATGATTGTAATGCTGGCTTTGCTTAACGACGGCGCCATCCTGTCCATTGCCTATGACAACGTTCACTACAAGGACCAGCCCGAGTCCTGGAACATGCGCATGGTGCTGGGAATTTCTTCGGCGCTGGGCGTGATCGGCGTGGTCTCCGCCTTCGGCCTGTTCTATCTCGGTGAGCGCGTCTTTCATCTCGACCGTGCGCACATCCAGACGCTGATGTATTTGAAGCTGTCAGTGGCAGGGCACCTGACGATTTTCCTGACGCGCACGCGCGGCCCGTTCTGGTCTATCCGCCCCGCGCGGATTTTGTGGGTGGCCGTGGTCGGCACGCAAATCGTGGCGACATTGATAGCGGTTTATGGGGTTTTTATGATGCCGCTCGGTTGGGGTTGGGCGCTGTTCGTTTGGGGCTACGCGCTAATATGGTTCCTCCTGAATGACCGGGTGAAGCTGCTCGCATATCGGATTTTGATCGAATCAAAGCCAAGGCAGCGTCCGATTTGACGCCGCAGATCGTAGTGGTCCCGGTCCGCGGCAGTGTCGTTGATATTGGATTTGATGAGCATTTGCCGCCCATCTACTCCTTGCTGCGCGCGGGTCGGCGGCAACGGCACTTATAAGAGATCTCACTTTGCATAATGCACGATGTGTTAGCGCCCTCGTGCGAGCTGCAATGCCTTGACGCCCATCAGCGCCCACTAGAACCAGCCCCCAACAACCCTAAACAGCCTGAATTCAGCGGCTTAGAGCGCCGGGCAACAGGTTGGCCCGCCCTTAGCTAGAGGAGAAGTAGCAAGATGCGAAAACACGGATGCATGACGTTGTGTTAACAAATCACATTCTGACCTTGAAAGGAAAACTATGTTGAGGAATGGCCCGGTTCAGCAAATCAAGATTGGCCTTGGGATGGCGCTATTGGCCGGCGTGATCGGTTGTGTGGGTTACGTGGACGGTGGTTACGGGGGCGCGGTGATCGTGCCCGGGCCGCCGGAGATCGGTTTTTACGGCGGCCCCTATTTTGAAGGAGGGCGCGATGTGCATGTATACAGCAACCGTGGACATGAAAGCCGCGCGGTGGCGCACCCAGGCGGAGGGCGCGGAGGAAAGCGCTAAACCGCACCATTCATTGAACAAGAACAGACTTGGTGAACTTATGAAATCTTCAAACCAATTTACAGCCTATCCAAGACTCCTGCCCCTCGCGCTGCTCGCCGCTGCCTGCGGAGTCTTGCCGGCGAATCTTCCCGCGGCGGAGCAGATGGAAGCGCCGCAAAAACCGCTCGCTGCACAACGCTCGTTTGCGTCGCCGGAGGAGGCTGTGAACGCCCTGCAGGCCGCCACCGAAGCCAAAGATAACGCGGCATTGCTCGACATTTTTGGCCCCGAGTTCAGCGAGCTCTTGACCGGCGACCAAGTGCAGGATGCGAACAATGCGCGGCGGTTCGCGACCGCCCTGGGGCAGTCCTGCAAGCCTGTGAAAGAGGGAGAGGACAAAATCACCTTCGAGGTCGGCACGAACGACTGGCCGATGCCGATTCCATTGGTAAAAGCGGACGGCCAATGGCATTTCGACACGGCGGCGGGCAAGGAAGAGATCATCAACCGGCATATCGGGAAGGACGAACTCCACGCCATCGGCGTTTGCCGCGCTTACGTGGCGGCGCAACACCAGTACGCCGCTGCAAACGCGGATGCGGGAACGAATTACGCGCGGAAATTCATGAGCACGCCCGGGAAAAGAGATGGACTCTACTGGCCGTCGGCGGAGAACGAACCCGCCAGCCCATTCGGGCCTTTGGTGGCGAAAGCTCATGCCCAGGGTTATGTCAGGCAGAGCGGCGCGGGGCCGCAGCCGTTCCACGGTTATTATTTCAGAATTCTGACCCGCCAAGGCAAGGCCGCACCCGGCGGAAAAATGGATTACATGAGCAACGACAAATTGACGGGCGGATTCGCTCTGGTGGCTTACCCGGAGAATTGGGACCAGTCGGGCATCATGACCTTTATCGTCAGCCAGGATGGCAAAGTGTTTCAGCGAAATCTCGGCGAAAAGACCTCCCGGATCGCGGCAACGATGAAGGAATACAACCCGGATAGCCAATGGACGCTGGTGCAAGACGACGGAATATCAAGCGCGGTGTCCGAAAGATGATGCCGGGGATGCCTCTCTCCTCATGCGCTGACGACTAAAAGATCGAATGTCTGTCGCGGCATGCCAACGAACTGCGGCAGTTAAAAACCAATGGATAATCAGGCGATCGTCGCAGCCGATCTGACCAAATGGTTTGGCGAAGGCGAAACCAGGAAGATCGCCGTCAATGGTGTCGGTCTGGTCGCTCACTTTGGCGAGATGTTGTTCATCGTTGGTCCCTCTGGCAGCGGCAAGACCACGATGCTCAGCATGATCTCCGGCATCCTGCGTCCCAACGCCGGCACGGTAACAGTCAAAGGCGCCGATATCTGGACCCTGAACAATGACGAGTTGGCTGATTTTCGTCTCAACACCATTGGTTTCGTCTTCCAGGACTATCATCTGTTCCCGCGGCTCACCACGGCCGAGAACGTCGCCATCCCGTTGATCTTGAAGCAGCGTGACTGGAGCGAATCTATCACCGAGGCGAAAAAATATCTTGAAATCGTCGGCCTGAAAGACCGGGGCGAAATTCTGCCTGTCAAGCTCTCGGGCGGCGAGCAACAGCGCGTGGCGATTGCGCGCGCGATCATCAGCCGTCCGGAGATTCTGATTCTCGACGAACCGACCGCCTCCCTGGACGGTGATACCGGGAGAATGATCATCGCCTTCGTCAAAGAGAAAATACTCAATGAGAAGCGCTGCATCCTGATCGTCACCCATGATGCGCGCATCAACGAATATGCAGACCGGATCATGCATATGGAAGACGGACATCTCACCGCGTTCGACAAGGGTACCGAATGAAAGAAACCGAACCTACTCCTGAGCCCGCAGCCGCCGAGGCACCACTCGGAACCAAGGCCGAGCCCACACCCGAAGGCAAAGGCAACACACCGTCCAATTTGAACCCGCAACTCATCAAGCGAGTCCATGAACTCTACGAGGAACTGGGGCGAGAGGAAGTTCGAGCCGTTCTGGCCTGGGAGAAGACGGAGCCGGAGGTCCGGAAAGATGAAGCCAAGGCCGAGCCCAAACCCGAACCCAAGGCAGCCGAACCTAAATCCGAAGCCAAAGCAGAGAAGCCTAAGTTCGAAGCCAGAAACAAGATCATCTTTACACTTTCGACAATAGGTGTGCTGGCGGCGCTGATCGCCGCCTACCTCTTCGGCAGGGAGCGAAAGGCCCAAACCCCCGTCTTCAACCCGGTCAGCAGTCCTTACGAATCAGCCATCTATGCCAATGGCATTATCGAAAGCGACCAGGCCAGCGGTGCCAACATCAATATCTATCCTGAAGTTGCCGGCCCGATCACCAAGGTGCTGGCGCGCGAAGGCCAGCAGGTGTCGGCCGGCACTCCGCTTTTCACCATCGACGATTCTGTCCAGAAACCCACCACAGAACAGCTAAGATTGCAGTCCGAAGCCGCCATGGCGCTTCTGGAGGAACTCAAAGCGGAGCCCAGAATGGAGACGGTGGCGATTGCCGTAGCGCAGGTGGGGCTGGCCGAATCCAATCTGAAAGTGGCCCGCGATGAGTACGACAAGCGTCGTGCGTCCTACGATATTGACGCGAAATCGATTAGCCGGGACGTGCTGGATACCGCGAAGGACGCTGTGGGCCAGGCGGTAGCCGCACTGGACGTAGCGAGCAAGCAATATGAACTTACCATGGCTGGCGCATGGAGCTACGACATCACCAATCAGGCGAAGTTGTACGAGGCGCTCGACCAGTCTTACAAGGCAGCTAACGCGCTGCTGGTAAAGTATTCGGTCAAAGCACCGGTTGACGGAGTTGTGATGGCCGTCAACGCAACGGCTGGCAGCTATGTGTCTTCCCAGGGCGCCTATGACCCCTATACGGAGTTATTCGACCCTGTCGTGATAATGGGGCCGCCGCAAGACCATCTGGCGGTGCGCTGTTTTGTGGACGAGATACTGGTCTCACAACTGCCATCTTCGTGGCATCTTCATGCGCAGATGTCGCTCCGCGGGTCCTACACGAATAAGGTGCCGCTGGAGTTTGTCCGGGTACAGCCTTATGTGTCGCCCAAGATCGAGCTGTCCAATGAGCGGCAGGAGCAGGTTGACCTGCGAGTGCTGCCGGTGATTTTCCGGTTCGAGAAAAAGGATGCCCCGGTCTATCCGGGCCAGTTGGTGGATGTTTACATAGGTTCGCAATAGCGCGCGGCCCGAAGGGACACCAGCCAAAGCGAAGGCGATGAACAACTCTCGATCATACAACCAACGCCCGAGAGGCAAAAGCGAGGCGCCATGAAGTACGGTGGCATCCTGCGCATCGGGTTCAAGCTGCTGGTCAACGACAAGCCCAAGTTCACCGCGCTGTTGATCGGGATTACCTTCTCCGTGTTCCTCATGATGATGATGACCGCGATGTTCGCCGGCATCCTCAACCACTCTTATTCGACGGTCACCAATATCGGTGCGGACATGTGGATCATGGACCCGTCGGTCAACACTCCCACCAGCCCGATCCCTATGCCCGACTACGTGCTGGACGTGGTGCGCAGCCTGGACGAGGTCCGTTACGCGGTGCCGCTCTTTATCGGCGGCGCCCTGATCAAGCTACAAAGCGGCAACTATCAATCTGTCACGATCGTCGGCCTGGACGACGACAGCCTCTTCGGCCGGCCCGACCTTGAACAGGGCAGTATTCTGGACATCTATAACGACAATACGTTCCTGGTAGTCGACGACGCTGAATTCCCGAAGCTGGAGAACGCCAAGGTCGGCACGTCCTTTGAACTCAATGATCACCGCGGCACGATTGTGGGCATCGCCAGAGTCGCCGTCAACGGACTCAACGGCGTGCCCACCCTCTATACCACCTACTACCGCGCGATTGAATACATCCCTTCGACACGTTTCACCCTGTCCTACGTGCTGGTGCAGCCCAAGAGCGTGACCGCCGTGGCAGCGATCAAGCAGAAAGTGGCGAAGCTAGGCTATGTCGCCGTGACCAAGGCCGAATTCAACAAAGGCATCGCCCACTATTACACCTACAAGACGGGTGTTGGCACCAACATCCTATTGATGGTAGTGATCGCCTTTATCGTGGGACTGTCCATCTCAGGCCAGACCTTTTACACGTTCATCCTCGAAAACCTGGAGAAGTTTGGTGCGCTCAAGGCCATCGGCGCCAAGGGACGCGAACTGGTTTACATGATCTTGTTCATGGCGAGCTTTACGGCGCTGACCGGCTACGGGCTGGGTGTCGGTTTCGTCACGCTGATGATCTTCATCGCCCGATCCCGGCTGCCCAACTACGCGGCCACGATCACCTTCTGGAACCTGGGGCTGGCCTTCGGCATGGTCGTGCTGATCGCCGGTATCTCAAGCTACGTCGGGGTGCGCAAGGTCCTCAAAATTGAGCCCTTTGACATCTTCAGGGGATAGCAATGCGGGTGCCGCTTCCAACCTACGCTTTACGATGCCGGACGGCGACGCTCCGCTCACCGGGAAAACAACGACCGCATGCTGGCAGGAGCCATTCCATGAAAACCATTATCTCACTGCGCAAAACGGAAACCAGAATGACGGTAGTTGCCCTGGCGTGCCTGGTGCTGTTCGCCGGATGCAGCTTCGCGCCCAAATATGCCAAGCCGCCAGTTCAAACGCCCGCCGCCTTCAAGGAACTGTCCCCGGAGCAATTCAAAAATACCGACGGTTGGAAGACCGCGGAGCCCAAGGACGACAGGATCCGCGGCAACTGGTGGGAAATGTTCCATGAGCCTGAGTTGAATGCTCTCGAAAGCCAGGTGACCGTCTCCAACCAGAGCGTCGCTGTGGCGCTCGCCAATTTCCTCGCCGCGCGAGCCGTGGTGAAACAAATCCGGTCGCAGTATTTCCCAGTCGTGAGCGCCAGCCCTTCGGTCACGAGATCGAGGCAACAATCACAGTCAACGGGTTCGTCCTCGGCCCCCGCGACCAGCACCGAATACTCGCTGCCCATCGACGCCTCCTGGGAGTTGGATTTCTGGGGCCGCATTCGCAACTCGGTGAAGGCAAGCTCTTTGGAGGCACAAGCCACACTGGCCGATCTCGAAAGCGTGCGGATAACCGTTCAAGCGGAGGTTGCCGCGGATTATTTCCAGCTTCGCCTTCTGGATGCGCAAAAGCAGCTTCTGGATGCGTCGGTGCTCGCTTACCAGGAGTCGCTTAAACTGACAAAAACTCAGGCTGACGCGGGCCTGGCGTCCGGCCAGGACGTCGCTCAAGCTGAAACTCAGCTTAGCACGACCGAAGCGCAAGCCACCGACCTCGGCATCCTGCGCGCGCAACTTGAACACGCCATCGCGGCGCTGCTCGGCAAGCCGGCTTCGTCCTTCTCCCTCGCCACCAATTCGCCTGCAGAACCCGTCGCCATTCCCTTCGGCGTTCCGTCGCAATTGCTCGAACGCCGTCCTGACGTCGCCGCCGCCGAACGGCGCGTCGCGGAGGCGAACGCGCAAATCGGCGTGGCGCGCGCGGCCTATTTTCCGACCGTAACGCTGATGGGTTCGGCGGGGTTCCAGAGTTCATCACTGGGCGATCTAATGTCCGCGCAGGGCTTTGTCTGGTCGGTGGGCTCGACGCTGGCGCAAACGCTTTTTGACGTAGGAAAACGCAAAGCCGTCACCGAACAAGCCCGCGCAATCTACCAGGGCACCGTCGCGAGCTACCGTCAGACCGTGCTCACTGCTTTTCAAGAAGTCGAAGACAACCTGTCGGCGTTGCGGATCTTGTCAGAGGAACTGCGCCAACAGAATATCGCCGTCGAATCCTCGCAGAGCTACCTGACGCTCGCCAACGACCGCTACAAGTCCGGCATAGAAATCTATCTCGATGTGATCACTGCCCAAACCACTCTATTGAGCAATCGACGGGTGGCGCTTAACCTCCGGATGCAGCAGATGACGGCGAGCGTCCAGTTGATCAAAGCACTCGGCGGCGGCTGGGAGGTTCCGCATGGAACGACTGCGGCCATTCCATGAGCGCCATGCCCGTTGAGTTTAAAGACTATTACCGGGTTCTCGGCGTGCCGCCCAAGGCGACGGAGGCGGAGATCAAGAAGGCGTTCCGAACCCTCGCGCGAAAGTACCATCCCGATGTCGCCAAGGATAAAAAAACAGCCGAGAATAAATTCAAGGAACTCAACGAGGCCCATGAGGTCTTGAGCGATCCGGAGAGCCGCAGAAAGTACGACCAGTTGGGCGCCGACTGGAAAACGGGAGCCAACTCGCGGCCCCCGCCGGGCCGCGCGGCAGGCCGATCCGCCACACAGAGAGCGGGTGGCGAGGCCTACGATTTCCAATTCGAGGGCACGGGCTTCAGCGATTTCTTCGAACAGTTTTTTGGCGGGCGCTCCGCGCCATCCCAGGCTTCTTCTCCGTTTGGCCATTATGGGGCTGCGAATGGCGCCGACCAACCCGAGCCAACCCTGCGAAGCCAGGATATTCAAGGGGACATCCTCATCACGCTCGACGAGGCGCTCAATGGCGCCATGCGAGCCATTTCGGTGCGGCGAACCAATGCCAACTCAGGCCGGGAGGGGATGGAAACCTACTCCGTGCGAATCCCGGCTGGAGTCCGGGCTGGTCAGTCCATCCGAGTACCAGGCAAAGGCGGCGAGGGGTTGGGCGGCGGCGGTGCCGGCGACATCTATCTGCGTGTCCGCTATGCCCAGCACCCGGATTGGCAGCCCCGTGGCGCCGATTTGCTCGGCCACATCGAGTTAACCCCGTGGGAAGCGGTTTTGGGGGCGACGGTTCCCGTGCGAACGCTCGAAACCATTGTCAAAGTCAAAGTCCCCGCAGGCACCCAGCAGGGACATCAACTGCGTATCCTGGGCCAGGGACTTCCCGCCGGCGGCGCCAGGCGCGGCGATCTTTATGTCGGAGTTTCCATCCAAGTCCCACCCCGCATCAGCAAAGAGGAAGAGCGATTATGGAAACTGTTGGCGGCCGAATCCACCTTCAACCCGAGGAAGACCTCGTGAGCAAACCCGCGTCCCGGTGTCTCAGTCCGCTGTTCTTAGGCCATTGGGCCCTCTTGGGCTCCGCCACTCCACGTCTTTCGTCCACAGTGCAAGGTGCATGGTGTAACCATTGTGGTCGTGCATGTTGCGGTGCGTTTACACCATGTCCAGTGCATGCCTAACGAGGCATTAAGCCCTCAATTGGGCTGCATTGAAGAGGAGTGAACGCCGCGCGTTAGGTTGGCCTGCCATTAGCTATAAGAGATAGTAAGGCAACAAGAAGATCGACTTGGCGATGACAAATCACCATACGATCTTGAAAGAAAAATTATGTTAGGAACTGTTTTAGTGATTCTGCTCGTTCTAATGTTGATCGGCGCGCTCCCGGCCTGGCCTCACAGTCGGAATTGGGGGTATGCTCCGAGCAGCGGATTGGGTGCGGTTCTGGCGGTTCTGGTCATCCTGGTCTTGCTTGGCAGGATTTGAGCCGCGGGGCGGGGCGCTGGCCCTTGAATGCCCATCCCGACAGTGCAATAGGGGTGCGCGAAGTCTGATTTTACCGTCGCGTTGACGGCAATTCATAAACAAACAAAACAGAGTAATATGACCACACTTGAGATTAAGGGCGACTGGAACATCACCAAGGGCAAGCTGAAACAAAAGTGGGCAAAGCTCACGGATGACGATCTCCAATTTGTCGAGGGCAAGCACGATGAACTGTTCGGCCGCATTCAGAAGCGCACCGGCGAAACCCGTGAAGCGGTCGAAAAGGCCATCAGGGAAGCCTCCTCCTGTTGTTGCAGCTCCAAATAGGCTGCCTGCCACGCGGGCGCATGGGGAAATGAGTCAACTCCAGCGCCCGCGCTGGTAGCCGGGTCGCGTCTCGGCTGCTGCTGCATGCCCCTTTCCTCCTCACCCGCATCCCCTCCTCGCCCCCGAGGGAAACTGTTCCCGCGGAGGCTCGCAACTCGCGTGGCCCTCTACCTCGGCGCGGTCATCCTGGCCCTCCCGGCTCTTCTTTGTATGTTTGGTGGGACGATCCTCAATAGCTATGGTAAAAGCAGGATAGAGCGAGCTTTCGCCAGAGCGCATCCGGGCTGCACGCTGCGAATCGGCAAAATGGATTACTCAACTGGCGCCGACCGGCTGCTCGCTCAATCCGTCACCCTGAACGCAACCGACGTGACCATCAAAATCGGCCGGATTTCACTGTCGGGCGCTCGCTGGGTGCGGCTTCTTTCCGGGACGACCGCTCTGGCTGACGTCCTCGCCAAGGCCAGCTTCGAGGCCACGAACATCGATATGGAATTCCCCCATGCGCACTACGGGATTCGCTGTGCGCAACTGCGCGCCTCGGTGCCGGACTCGGAACTAATCGCCGAGAGAACCGAGCTTCGGACTTTGATCGGCGACGAAGAGTTCTTTGCCGCGCATGAGTTTCGAACGACGCGGTTTCATCTGATCGTGCCCGAGTGCAGAATCTCGGGCGTGGCGTTTGGCGAGCTGCTCCAGGGAAAGTCTTACCGAGCCAAATCGGTCCACTTCTCCGATCCTTCCTTCGATGCGTTGGTCAATCGCGACAGACCGGCCGAGCCGTTCGTGACGCCTCCGCTCATGCTGCATGAGGCGCTGGCGGCCATCCGCCAACCGTTGCGGATCGACAGCCTCACCATCACCAACGGCCGCCTGACCTACCGCGAGCGGGTGGTCGCTGGAACCGACCCCGGTGTGCTGACATTCGGGACCGTTAGTATCTCCGTCGAGGGCCTCGCCAACCGTGATGAAGCCTCGGCTGCCATCCTGCTCCTGGCACAGGCCAACCTCATGGACGCTGGAACGCTGAAAATCCGGATGACGATTCCCATCACCCCAGAGGCCTTCTCGTTCCACTATTCCGGTTCGCTCAGCGCGATGGACCTCACCCGCCTGAATGCGTTCCTGGATATTGCGGAGCGCACCCGGATCAAGTCCGGAAACGCGCAAGAGGCCTCCTTTGACATCGATGTGGCCGCCGGCCAGGCTCGCGGCCATGTGCGCGCCGTCTACAAGGATTTGGAGATTGCCATTCTCGACAAACAAACCGACACCGAAAACGGATTGGGCAATCGCCTCGCCTCGTTCTTAACAAACGTGTTAAAAATCCGGAATTCCAACCCTCCCGACGCATCGGGCTCGATGAAAGAGGGAGTGGTAAATTGCACGCGAAGACCGGAAGATGAGTTTCTGCAATCTGCGTGGTTCGCACTGCGGACGGGTGTGCTGGATGTCATCAGCCATTGACGCGCGGTCTGCAAACCGGGAGCGGGGAGGAGATACCGGACGCAAACATATTGGGTCCGATTGACCGGCGGCTCGCAGGGTTGAATGGGCGTTCGCTTTAAGCTGTCAGAACATGGCCGAGACCGTGAGCCGATTGCCGAATCACTCATCCGATGCTACTGGTTTTATTTATGAATCAAACCAACGGAAACACAACGCTAGAAAGTGCAGCCGAGCAGCCTGTGGCGCCGAACCGGGACGCGACGCTTGGGGCTTCCAGGGGCCGCTCGACCATCTCCTCGCCAGCGCCAGAGCCGCTCGAAGCTCCGGGCGTGAATCCCCACCTCCTGTCGGACGCGGACGTGGAGTCGTTCCAACAGGGGACTCATTGTCGTCTGCAACAGAAGTTGGGCGCGCATCCCGTCACGGTGAAGGGTGTGTCCGGTGTTCAGTTTGCCGTCTGGGCGCCCAACGCCGAGCGCGTGGCCGTGATCGGCGACTTCAACCAATGGAACCCCCTGAGCCACCCGCTGAGCGCGCGCGGGAATTCCGGGGTTTGGGAAGGCTTCGTGCCGGAAGCCAGGCAGGGGTTGTGTTATAAGTACTTCATCGAGTCGCGTTATGGAGGTTTCTCCGCGGAGAAGGCCGACCCGTTTGCGTTCCGCGCCGAATTGCCGCCGAAAAGCGCCTCCATCATCTGGGACCTCGACTACGCTTGGGGTGACAGCGTCTGGATGAAAGAGCGCGCGCGGCACAACGCGCTGGATGCGCCGATCTCCATTTACGAAG
>Ga0181517_10004621_pt1 | contig 12470 bp, 10 predicted proteins | sample PEATcosm2014_Bin_31_FD_119748 | JGI IMG/M metagenome (GOLD analysis project Ga0181517, IMG submission 119748) | Peatland microbial communities from MTU Mesocosm Facility, Houghton, MI, USA - PEATcosm2014_Bin01_30_metaG | ecosystem: Environmental > Terrestrial > Soil > Wetlands > Peat | place... | reverse complement strand
ATTTACCGGCGGCGCTGTAAAGAATGCCCGCGGGAATGCGGGCATGGCAGGCCCGGAGGCCCGCTCTACGGGCGGCGGCGACATTCCGACGATACTGTAGAGCCGGCCACTACACAGAATCAGTTCCTGCCGGGTTTCCGAATCGACGGAATATCGGACTCACCGAAGCATTGCGGTATGATGTTCTCGCCATGGACAAACAGCATTACTATTTCAAGCTGATTCCGCCCCGGCCGACCTTTCCTCGGGACATCACTGACCCAGAGAGGGCCTTGATGGATAAGCACAGCGACTATTTCCGGGAGCGCTTTGACGCCGGCAAGTTGCTTCTTTATGGTCCGGTGATGGCTCCCGGTGGAGCTTTCGGTTTGGGGATACTCGAGGTAGTGGACGAGCGGGAAGCCCGGCAATTCGGCGAAGACGATCCCTCCGTCAGCGCCGGCCTGAACCGCTTCGAGGTCTATCCCATGCACGTGGCCGGTTCTCGCGCAATGAGTTAAACGCGAAAGGCCCGATTGCGGCGGACGGAAGCCCGTGATCGAGTCCGGCATGTTATTTCGGCTCCAACGGTATCCGGCGAAGAACTCGGTTCGGGCGGTTTGGCTTCGGGGCCGGAGAACCATTCGTGGTCGAGCGCGTTTGCTGGGCCGCACTGTAAAGAACGCGCGCGAGTGCAGATTCCAGCCACGAGCCCGGTATGCCCGGCCCCTACCTTACGAACCGATACACCTCGTACGTCGGGCGGCCCCAACTATCGGGAATGACTGTCAGCACGTCCTTGCGGTAGCCTGCTGCCTCGGCGGCTTTGACGAACGTCTCCCCGCGTCCCTGGAAGAACTCGAAGTCTTTCGTGTGATCCACAAAGAGATCGCCGGGATCGCCCGCGGCCTCCGCGACGCGGTTGGGGTCCGGAGGGCTCCCATCCGCCGGCACAGCGTCGAAAATGATGCCCAATGGCAGTTTCCCCCGGCCGAGCAGCCGCAGTTGATCCACGATGCCCCAGTCGAGGCACAAGATCCGCTTCTCGGGCGTCGTCCGCACGTAGGCGTAAAGCCGGTAGATGGCGTCCGTCCAGTTGATCGCTCCGCCGTTCTGCCAGGCCAGTCGATAGTATTCGTTGATCGGAAGGGCGCCCGCCAGCATCACCGTCGCCAGCGCACAGGCGGCGACGGGCCGCCCCGCGCGGCCCAGGCGGCGCGAGGCCGCGGCGAACGAAACGCCGATCAGCATCTGGGGAAGGGGCCAAATGAGAATGGTGTGATGGACGCCGCCACCGGCGGTCGCGGTGATGGCCATCTGCGCCCACTGCACCACCATCGCGATCAGGGCGAACAAAATGGCGCGCAGGTCGGAACCGCGCGCCAGGGGGGCCAGAAGCAGCGCCAGCACGAACGCCCATAGGAGCAAACCCTGCCGGGGACGCCCGGCCGCCGAGGAAATCGCCAAACTGACCTTCTCCAATGCGCCGTGAGGAGAGTGAATCCGGGGCGCCTGCCAATCTTCGTCCACCATCCACCCGTACAACCCCTGGCCCTCGGCCGTATACATGAGGAGGTGCGCTTTCACCGGCAAATCGTCGGTGCTGAAACCCGGCCCGCGGAATGTGGACAACTGGGTCTCGGCGTTGTAAATCACCAGCGGCAAGGCGCCCACGGCGAAAGCCGCCACGGAAATGGCCACCCGCCGAAACGTAGTCACACCTAAAATCTGGCGCGGAAAAAGCGCCAATCCAGCTACGCCGATAGCCCCTAACATCCAGATTGCAAGGGCCTTATCCCACATGGCCAGACCCCATAGCAGAAACCCCGCGGCGAGCGAGAGTGAACTACCCTTCTGATAGAATCGCAGCAGCAGGAACAGGCCGCCGACCAACAACAGGTGCTGGAGCGCCACCGGGCCCCAATCGAAGCAGGCAGTGAGCAGATACATTGAATCCGCCGCCAGCAGGCCGCATCCAATCAGGGCGGCGCGCTCCCCGGCGGCGCGGCGGAGAAACAGGAAGAAGAACCAGATGCTGACCGCCCCGGCCAGAAGCGCCGGTTCGCGCAGGCTCCGTACGCCGACGCCGAACAGCGAGAAGATGGGCTGGTAAAGCCATGCCTTCAAGGTTCCCAGGTAGCTCATCAACATGAGCGGCAGCCTGGAGTGGCCGATGGGTAGCATGTAAGCCGCGCGCGGCTCCAGGAAGGCATAGCCGAATATCGACTCGTCGTCCTGTACGCCCAGGCGCGAAAGAAACGGCTGGCCCGCCAGGAAGAAAAAGAGACATGCGGCGATGGCCAACCGGCTCGACCGCGCTCTATTCGTGTTGGACTGCACCATTCGGTTTGGGCTGGGTAAACAGAAATGTTAGCATCCAGCCGATAAGAGAATGGAACCGGAACCGCGCGGGTCCAGGGCGCTCCGCCGCGGAGGTCTTTTGGCCTCTGGGTTGCCGCGTTCGACGAGGGCGGGGCGGTTTGTTCGGAAGAGGCTGGCCCCAATGAGGGGTGCACCGGTTGAAACTTTTGACCGTGCCCTTTTCGTCTATATTTCTGCGGAGGGTGAAGGCGCTTAGGATAGCAAGCCGGAGAAACAGCCGGCGAAGGGAAGGGAGATGGATCCATGAACAAGACCGACTTCGAAAAATACAAGGCGATGCTGGAAACCAAACGGGCCGAATTGTCCAGAGGGCTCAGGAACCGGGAAGACATCGCTATCGAAAAGACCCCGGACGCTCTGGATGAAGTGCAGCTCGCCGGAGAGCGCGAGCTGGCTATCCGCAATCTGGACCGCGAATCGAATCTGCTGCGGAACGTGAGAGGCGCGTTGGCCCGCATGGCCGATGGCAGCTACGGCGTGTGCCTGCACTGCGAGGAAGAAATCAAGCCCAAACGGCTGGATGCCGTACCGTGGACGAAGTTCTGCATACGCTGCCAGGAAGCCGCGGATCGTCACGAGTTCGAAAGCGATTTGGGCGAGACCATCGACGAGCTGCTGGCCGCATAGAAGCCGCTGGGCCGAGGGCGCGGGAGAGATTCCGCGCCCTCAGTGTTTGCGGACGGTCCCCGGGACGGGTGGGGCAGGATTGTGGGGCAGGCGCTTCCGCCTGCCAAGTTCGAGCGAAACTCGCGCTGCCCGGGCATAAGCCCGCAGTTGGCAGGCGGAAGCGCCTGCTTCACAAGGGAAACTCACTATTCATCACCGCGGAGGCCGCTGTTGCGGACGGATTGCGGGCTACCCTATAGGCATGCAGTTCTTCCAGCGGGCGGCCGGCGCTCCGGCGCGCCTGGGAATCCTGCCGGGCGCCTTCAACCCGGTCACAACCGCGCACCTTGCCTTGGCCCGAGCGGGGCTGCGGTGGGTGGATGAAGTTCTGTTCGTGCTGCCACGGGAACTGCCCCACAAGAAATTCACCGGCGCCACGTTCGCCCAGCGCATCGAGATGCTGCGGCTGGCGCTGGCCGGCGAACCGGCTTTTTCCCTGGCGTCGTCGGAGGGCGGGCTGTTCGTGGAGATCGCCGGCGAGTGCCGCCGGGAGTACGGCGCGGGCGTACGCCTCTGGTTCCTGTGCGGGCGCGACGCCGCGGAAAGGATCGCCGGTTGGGATTATGGGCAACCCGGCGCGTTCGCCGGCATGTTGGGCGGTTTCGGCCTGCTGGTGGCCGGCCGCGAAGGCGGTTACGAGCCGCCGGCCGGGTTCCCCGAGGCCGTCCACCCACTGGAGCTGCCGGGCGAGTGGGATGCCGTCTCGGCGACCCGCGCGCGGCGCGGAATCGCCCGCGGGGAACCTGGGGAGCTCATGGTCCCCGAGGCCGCGCGGGAGATGGCTCTGCGAATCTACCGTGGCGAAGCGAGTAGGGGCGGGGCACGCCCGGCCCGCCGCGCTACCATGCGGTCGGAGACCTAGTTGCCCGCCGTTCCCGGCGCCACCACCGGGAGAGTCACGATATTGCTGACGTAGGACTCCTGTCCAACCCAGAGCTGCGTATATGGGTCCGCGATCACCCCGGGCGAGAGCTGAATCCAAACCTCGAATTCGCCCACGGTCCCGGGTTTCAAGGTGGCTTGCAATATTTGTGCGGTGCTTCCGCCAGCCAGACCGTTGGTCAACACCGGCGGCTGCGTCACGGGAGCGCCAATCGGGTACTGCACTCCGGTCTTGACCAGCGACGAGGTAATATCGGAGGCCACCGGCAGACCCAGGCCCGTGGCATAGGCGATGACGACCTCGCCCGGCAAGGCCGGGTTATACAGCGTCACCGGCGAGTAAGCCACATTGGCGCAGCACAAGTTGGTAGAGAAAGCCGTCATGGTCTCAGTGGCGGTGCCTCCATTAAAACCCGTGGAGCTGCAGGTGTAGGGAATACCGTTGCCGTCCGGGCCTTGAATCCTGGCTTGTAGAATGATGCGGCCAAACAAACCCGCCGGACTAGCCGTCACGTCCGGGTCCAAAGAGTTGATCATGGCTACCAGAGCATCGCGGATGGTCGCCTGGGTGTCGCCGTCTTGCACCGTATAGCTGTAGCTGTTGTTGCCGACCGTGATGGTGTCCACATCCCCCGAGGTGGGGCTCAGGGAATCCTCCGAGACGATTCCAATGGCGCTGCTCGAACCGTGCAGAATGACTCCCACCGCCGGGCCGCCGGTTGTATTGGGGTACTGAAACAGGCCCGGATTGCCGGCTACGATGGTCGCCGCCATGGGCGTGGTGACCGCGATTGTGCCGTCGTTCCTGACGGCCCGGACGTAGGCGCTCACGCTGGTCGTAGTGTTCACTTCCCACGGGATTTGGGCGTTGATCTGGGTGGGCGAGACGTACATCAACGGCGCGCGAATCCCGTTGATGTAGACCTGCGCGCCGGCCAGTTCGGTGGGCAGGGCGTTCTGGCTCAGGTCGGCGGCATCCTCTCCGTAGGCCAGCACGGTTCCCGGATTGGCGATAATCGAAACCAGAGTGCCGGCGGCCACTTGGGAGGCGTCGCCGCCGCCTGCCAGCGCGGCGCTCCCAAGCGTCAGAACGATATCCGCGCCGGTGGACATCTCCACTCCGACGGTAGTGCTGTTGCCGGCCGTGCCGGATACCCGGGATTCCAGAATTACCGCGTTGGTGGTGGGATCCAGAATCGCGAACACGTAAGGATCGCCGGCCCCGCTGTTGGAGGAGTTGATGACGTTGACCAGAGCCTGGGCGACGGTAGTCAGCGTATCGGTCGCCAGCACGGAATAGGGGTAGTCCGCGGCCGTGGCGCTCGAATTCTGCGCGACCGTAATGGTTGCGATGTCGCCCGCATTGATGGTGCCGCTCACCGTCACCCTGTCCGAGGCGATGATATCGAAGCTTGCGGCGTTGCGCACTCCTCCGTAGGGAATGCTGGTCTCGCCCATCGAGAACACGTTGACGCGCCGGTTGTAGGTGTCGGCTACGTACAGGTTGACGCCGTCCCATGCCAGCGACATGGGAGTTCGCAGAGAATCGGCCGCACTGGTGGCCTGGTACACGCTGCCGCCGACCTGTCCGAGGACGACGTCCGCCGAGGCGCCGCTCTGCGTCGGGACGGTGTCGAAAACCAGCACGCGGTCGTTGCCGCCGTCGGCGACGAACAGCCGGCCCGCCGCCCCCAGCGCGAAGCGCGGAAAGTTCACCGTCGAGTTGCAGGCCGCCGGGTAGGTAGGATTTCCATTGGAGTCCGTCCCGTTGGAAACCGTACACAGCACCGCCGTCTGCGCGTCGTTATTGCTGGTGTTGATCGTATAGGCGTTGTTGGCAATCGAGCTGACCATGTCCGGCTGGCCCACCGCAACGTCCGCCGGGGCGTCGTTCGTGGTCGGGATCGTGTTCCAGATCAGGACCCGGTTGAAACCCAGGTCCGTCACATACAGCCGCTGCCCGTCGGAGGTCACCGAGACCGGGTTCAACATGTTACTGGCCGTGGCGTTGGTGGTCTGCTGGGTAATGTCCACTTCCACGTAGGTGGAGAAATTGGGCTGCCCCAGCACCACGTCCGCGGCTGCGCCGTTGGTGGTGGGGATATGGTTGAAGATCAGCACCCGGTTGTTCAGGGTGTCGGCCACGAAAAGCATTCCATTTTGAATCCACACGCCCTGCGGGCCGCTCATCGATTGCGCGTTGGGCACGTGATCAGTGGGGACGGTCGCGGTAACGAAACTGGGCTGGCCCACCACCACGTCGGCCGGCGCATTGTTGGTCGTCGGGATCCGGTTCCAGATGAGGACGCGGTTGTGATCCGTGTCGGCAATCACCAGGTGCACCCCGTCGGAAGCCACCGCGGTCGGCGTGCGCAGGTTGCTTTGACTGGCCGCGGCATTCGCGGTGCTAGTGGAAAAATCGGGCTGCCCCAGAACTACAGTGGCCTGCCCCACGCACACCGGGCACTGCACGCCGGCTAACTCGGCCGCCGGAGGCAGCATAGCCGAGGGAGCCGGTAACTGGCTCGACATTCCCTGGAACAGCAGCACGCGCTGGTTGCTATACATCGCGCCGACTTCGTTGGCGTCCGCCACAAACAGAGTGTCGGCCGCGAAAGCCAGACCGCTCAGTCCGCCCAGTACGGTCTCGCTGGGAGCCGGATTCTCGTCGGTGAAAGTCACCTGCCCGATCACCGCTCTGGCCGCCTGGCCAGTCAGGAAATCCGCGGCGCACAGCGCCGCCGCCGAAAGGAAGAAAACAGAGATAACCTTCATGGGCAATGTCGTAGACGCGATCAAGTGGCTAGACCCCCAATTATAGCAAGCATTTACCAAGACGCCGGTGGCTCCGGAGCGCCACATGGTGTGAGGAATCGGCACTCCCCGACGGCGCCGCCGCCTTCAGGTTCAAACACATGGAAGCCAACCAGCGTGATCGGGGTGAAGCAGGGCACGCGCAGGGCCGAAAACCGCTTCGGAAGGGTGGCTTGGCCCGCTGGCCGAATCGCCTCACCCATTTCGGGTTATTTCACCCATGAGAACGCCTTTATAAGGGGTACTTCATGGCGTAATTCGCAACGTTCCGGCTTGAATTCCCCGCGATTCGCACTTTCAGGCCGTTTGGTCCTGAGCTTGCTCACCCGCAGCGGGGACTCGGGCGAGCGTTTGCAGGCCGCTCTCGCAACTTTCAAGGGGGTGCTCTTTGCGCCAGTTATTCCGGGATTCGGGCCATCTGATCCGGCCAGCCATGGTTCTGCTGGCCGCTCTGGGGGTGTTTCTGGTGATCCGCACGGCATTAATCCCCAAAGGATTCGGGAAGTACGGCCACTATAGCCCGGGCGCGCTGGACGTCGTCCGCCAGCGGCCCCTGGTCTACGCCGGGCAGGAGACGTGCATACTGTGTCACGAGGATGAGGGCAAGGTGCGCGCGTCGGGCAAACACGCGCATGTGGCGTGCGAAGCCTGCCACGGGCCGCAGGCGGCGCACGCCAACGCCGACGATCCCGCCGGGCGCATGCCGGTGCTGCCGGATGTGCCCAACCTGTGCCGCCGCTGCCACGAGAAGGACGCCGCCAAGCCCGCCGGCTTTCCGCAGGTGGTCACCGTGGAGCATTCCGGCGGCATGTATTGCAACCGCTGCCACAAGCCTCATAATCCGCAACTTTGAGAGAGGGGAACGAATGAGCGTGGAAGGAACCATGGACATCAGCCGGCGTAACCTGTTCGCGGCCGGCGGCAAGCTGCTCATCCTGGCCTCGGTGGGGGCCACCCTCGAGCAGATCACCGGCGCGGCCCCGCCGGAGGAAGCCTACCGTATGGCCGATCACTGGTGGGGCATGTTGATCGACATAGACAAGTGCATCGGCTGCGGAAACTGCGTCCGCGCCTGCGCCAACGAGAACCATGTCCCAGCCGGCTTTTTCCGCACCTGGGTGGAACGCTATCAGGTCGAGGAGGGCCGGCGGCAACCGCATGTCGATTCCCCCAACGGCGCGATAGACGGCTTTCCGCCTACCACGCGCACGGATTTGAAGAGCTTTTTCGTCCCCAAGTTGTGCAACCAGTGCGCCGATTCGCCGTGCGTGCAGGTCTGCCCGGTGGGGGCCACCTTCGTCAGTCCGGACGGCGTCGTGCTGGTCGATGAGAGCTACTGCCTGGGCTGCCGCTATTGCATCCAGGCATGTCCCTACGGCTGCCGGTATCTTCACCCCGCCAAACACACGGTGGACAAGTGCACCCTGTGTTACCACCGCATCACCCAGGGGCTCACCACCGCCTGCTGCGAGAGTTGCCCCACCGGCGCCCGCCAGTTGGTGGATTTCAAGAATCCGCGGGACCCGGTCCACGAGTTCCTGCGCCAGAACAAGGTACAGGTCTTGAAGCCGTACATGGCCACCGAAGCCAAGGTCTATTACAAGGACCTGGACGGCTCGGTCCGCTAAAGGAGCGAATGCGATGATTCCCGGCGTTGAGGGCTTCATGTATCCCAACGAGGTGGAGCTGCAATGGAGCCTGCTGATTGTCCTTTACCCGTACATCACCGGCCTGGTGGCCGGCGCGTTCATCCTGGCCTCGCTCGAACGCGTTTTCAAAGTGGAGGCGGTGCGGCCCACCTACCGCTTGGCGCTGCTCACCGCGCTGGCTTTCCTGCTGGTGGCCCCGCTGCCGCTGCAGCTTCACCTGGGGCATCCCGAGCGGTCCATGGAGATGTACCTGACTCCCCATACCTCTTCGGCCATGGCCATGTTCGGGTTCGTGTATCTGTGGTATCTGACGGTGGTGCTGCTGCTCGAAATCTGGCTGGAGTATCGCGCCGATATCGTGCGCCTGGCGCAATCCACCACCGGCTTTACGCGGCTGGTCTATAAAATCCTCACGCTGGGCTCGGAAAACGTCAGCCCGCGCGCGCGAATGATCGACGACAAAGTGGGCTATACGGTCACCGTGATCGGCATCCCTTCGGCCTTCCTGCTGCACGGTTATGTGGGCTTCATTTTCGGATCGGTCAAGGCCAACCCCTGGTGGTCCACGCCGCTGATGCCCATCGTCTTCCTGTTTTCGGCCATGGTCTCGGGCATCGCGGCCGTGATGCTGCTCTACATGGCTTCCATGAAGCTGAGGAAGACGCCCATCGACATGCGCTGCCTGGACACCGTAGCCAAGTATTTGTTCTATACCTTCGTGATCGATTTTTCGCTCGAGATGCTGGACCTGGTGCACCGCACCTACGAAGCGGACGAATCCTTCCGCAGCCTGGATTTCATGGTGCACACGCGGCTGTGGTTCTCGCAGGTGATTCTGCAGATCATGCTGGGGACGCTGGTCCCCCTCGCCTTGCTGGCGGCCACCCAGCTTCACAAGTTTTCCGAGGCCGCGCGCCGCGGCATGTATCTGGCGGCGGGACTGCTGACCATGGTGGGCATCTTCGCCATGCGCTGGAACGTGGTGATCGGCGGTCAGCTTTTCTCGAAGAGCTTCCTGGGGTATACCAGTTTCAAGGTGCAATTCGCCACCCGCGAAGGGCTGCTGCCGGCCATCGCGCTGATGCTTCTGCCGTTTGCGATCTTCGTGGTCCTGGTGAAACTCCTCCCGCCGTGGGAGAAAACTCCTGGAACCGGCGAAGCGATGGGTGACTGAGGGAGAGAGTCGGAGTCGGCATGACCCTCCCTTGACGCAGAGACGCAGAGCCGCCGAGAAATGCGAGGTCAGAGAAAGAGAAGCGCGAAGCGGAACGCTCCTCTTTTCCTCTCGGAATTCTCGGCGTCTCTGCGTCAAAGAGGGTTTCTGCTAACCGGACACGAAGGAGGTTGCCATGCCGCAACCGGAATCGGCGGCCGCTCCCGAATTGAGCGGCCTCTATCGCGAGGTGTGCGACCTCCAGCGGCGTTTGGCGCTCATCGAGCGGCGCCTCGAAATGGAAGCCGATGCGCCGCCGGGCGCTGTGGCCGCCGCGCGCAGCCCGGAGCGCGAGACCGCTGCCATCGAGACGGCCTCCGTGATTCCGCTCGCCGGCCGCGCGCTGCTGGGCATGGCCGGCGCCTACCTGCTCCGCGCGCTCACCGAATCCGCTTATCTGAGCGCCCAGGCCGGCGTCGCCGTGGGCCTTCTGTACGCCTTGGCATGGCTGGTGTGGGCGGCCCGTACGCCCGCCGAACGCCGCCTGGAAACCGCTCTGCACAGCCTTACTGCCGCCCTGGTTCTGGCTCCCCTGCTGTGGGAGGCCACATTGCGGTTCCACGCCATCACCACCTGGACGGCCGGGGCCATTCTGCTCTTCTTCACCACCTTCGGACTGGCCGTCTCCTGGCGCAAGAACCTCCTCATCGCCGCCACCATCGCCACCCTCACGGGCCTCGGAACCGCGGCCGGCCTGCTCATGGCGACTCACGATGTTCTGCCATTCACGTTCGTATTCCTGGCCATCGCAGCCGCGGTAGAGGCCTCGGCCTGCCTGGACCATTGGCTGAGCGAGCGATGGCTGGCCGCCGCCGCCGCCGACCTCTCCGTATTGCTGGCCACTTGGCTGGTTACGAATCCACGCGGCTTGCCGGAATCCTACGCTCCCATCCCGCAGGGCTGGCTGCTGGCCGCGCAGGCCGCCCTGCTGGCCATCTATCTGGCCAGCATCATGGTACGCACCTTGCTTCGCGGCTTTACGTTCACCGGGTTTGAAACCGCGCAGTGCGCCGCGGCGTTGCTGATCGGCGTGGGCGGCGGGTTGCGGCTCTCACGCGAAGCGCCGCTGGCCGCGGCCTTCTCCCTGGCCTGCGCCGCGGCCTGTTATGCCGTGGCCTTCGCGCGGCTGGACCGCCCGGACGGGCGCGGGCGGAATTTCTACACCTACTCGAGCTTCGGATTCCTGCTGGCCCTGGCCGGCACGGACATTCTGCTGCCAGGCGCCGCCGAAACCGCATGGCTGGCGCTCGCGGTGGCGTGCATCTGGGCCGGCGGGCGCTTTGGCCGGCTCACGTTGCAGATCCACGGCGGCCTCTACCTGGCGCTGGCGCTGGCGTCCTCCGGAGCATTGAGCCAGGCTGGAGCCCTCCTGTTAGGGACCGACGTGACAAGCCGCGCCTTGGCGCCGGTATTGGCCGGAGCCGCGGCCGCCTTGGCATGCTATCTGCTGGCCGTCCGATACCCGGCGTCGCGGCAAGGGCGAACGGTCGAGTTCCTGCGATTGACATTGGCCGCCGCCCTGCTCTGGCACTCCGCGGCCATCGCCGCCTGGGCGCTCACCGCCGGCTACCACGCGTGGCTCGGCGCGGACGCCACCCACGCCTACTGCGCCACCCTCCGCACCAGCCTGCTGGCCGCCTCTGCATTGGCGTTGGCCTGGGCCGGATCGCGCTGGCGCATCGTCGAGCTCTCGCGCCTGGTCTACCCAACCCTGGCGCTAGGCGCTTACCGCCTCCTGGCCGAGGACCTCCGCCAGGACCGCAAAGGCGCCCTGTTCCTCTCCCTGTTAGTCTACGGCGCAGCCCTAATCGCCGCGCCGCGACTGGGTAAGAGCCGCCCGGTACAGGCAGGCTAGGTCAAGGCTGCAGGCCGGGCATGCCTGCACCGCGCCGTAGGGGCGGCCGGGCACGCCCAGGGCACGCCCGGCCAGCGGCGAGCAAAACCCGTCAGCCCGAGAGCCTGTCGCAAAACCCGTCCGCAAAACCCGGGCGATGCGCGCGGCGCAGCCAGGCCGCCTCCTCGGCTCAAACAATTATTACAAGACTATGAAATGAAAAATAGTACTTGACAGAATATTCGGGGGGGGGGTATTCTAATTTTCCGGACATATCAGTCTAATTTAACTTATCGAATTCTAACTTGCCTAAGGAGGCTCCCGGGGATGTTCTCGCGAATTCTCGTTACAGCGCTTCTGGCCGCCCTCGGCCTTCCGGCGCTCTGCCAGCAGCCTCAAACCTCGCAAACCGCCCGAACCACCCAAGCCGCAGCGCCGCTTCCGGACTACGCCGTCTACGGCGCGTTCCTGTACCGCGTCAAGTGGCTGAGCGATCTTGCCGATAAGTACGCCTCGCGAGGCAAGGCTCCCTCGGCGGCCTATTTCCGGTCACTGGTCCAGATGCAGGCCGGGCTGACCGACCAGGAAGGCGCCGCCCTCAAAGCCATCGCGGCGGACTGGCGGGCGGGCGACTCCGGCATCGTCAGCACGTCCCAGGCCCTGGTCAAGGCGGGCGCGGCTGCCAACGCCGTCCAGTTACAGGCTCTTGCCGTGCAGCGGCAGCAGTTGGTAACCACCCATATAAGCCAGCTTCAGGCCGCCCTGGGACCGGCGCGTTTTCAGGTACTCGATAGTTTTGTGCACGCCCTCCCGACCCTGAAGGGCGCGACGACCGCGCCGGCGCCGAAATAGCCGAGGGAGAGGAGAAGCCAAATGAGACTGAGATACCCGACCATCCTCCTCGCGGTTCTGGCGGCGGCGTTTCTGCCCGGAGCGGCCCACGCGCAGGATTACGAGTATTGTCTAAACTATGTCTGCGAATCCTACGCCGTCTACGACCCGACCACCAACGAGATCAACGGATATGCGCGCACGGTGGACTATGGGGAGT
>Ga0181517_10004620_pt1 | contig 12472 bp, 12 predicted proteins | sample PEATcosm2014_Bin_31_FD_119748 | JGI IMG/M metagenome (GOLD analysis project Ga0181517, IMG submission 119748) | Peatland microbial communities from MTU Mesocosm Facility, Houghton, MI, USA - PEATcosm2014_Bin01_30_metaG | ecosystem: Environmental > Terrestrial > Soil > Wetlands > Peat | place... | reverse complement strand
GTTACGTAGGGCGATCGAAAAGGAGTCGGCATGAGTATTCTGGACGCGGCCACCACGTGGACTCTGGACAAGCTCTCCGCGAGTTACCGGCGGCGACACAACCCGGTCTACCGCACGGTGGACCGATTCCGCCTTCTCATTTCGGCGCATAAACTTGAGATAACGCAAATCCTGCGGTTCGTGCCGAAGGAATGGAAATGGTCGCTGGCGCAGCTTCAAGACGATGCGGCCCTGCTGCAAGCGCTCGATCTGCAAAAACTGTCCTGGTTTGCCAAGTGGCTTGGCGTCAAGTTGGATTGGCTGGAGGGAACCAGCGATCAGATTTACGGCACGTTCCGCTTCTACAAGCGTATCGGGCTTCTGCCCAAAATGCTTGCGCGACGACGCTTGGTCCACGAGGGTTTGGAGATAGTCGCATTCGCAGACTCTGCGGAGCCTCTCGACATGAACGCCAGATTCAGACAAGAGCTTGCACTGGTCTTCTCCGTTCCGATCGCCACGATCGGCGACACGGAGATTCGGCGCTTTGTCGTCAGCACCGATAACTGGCCTTGGGACCATGCGCCATGCCGCTGGGACTTAAAGATGCTGGCGAGAGCCGCGTCGAATCTGCCCGCAACTATCATTCCGATTATACCGGTTCCGCGAAAGACCGTGGTTGCGCTCTACAAGGGCGAGCGTTTCCCGGCACAGGATATTCCGTCTGGGATCGGCCGATTCGAGCAACTGGAAGACTACGGCTTGACGGCCGCCGAGGGCGGAAACGGACGTGAATCCGACGATCTGACCGAGCTATTGCGTCAACCTGCCAGGCAACTCGCCAGCCTCTTTCCGGCGAAGCCGAAATAAGGTCTTGGCAGCTGGGGCCGCGTAAACATCAGGCAGCGCGCCGTTGGCATTGGTAGCAGGGGCGGCCGCCGATCCGGTCTTCGGCGCAGTCGATTCGGCCCAAATCGATGCGGATTCGCTGATGCGTCTCGTAGGAACTTGATGACGCTGAAGTTGCTGCCAGACGCATCGGTTTTATGCCGTCCTGGACCGCCAAAGGCAGGTCGCTCGTCAACGTCAACTCAACTTCCACTGCCTTGGTCTCCATGTCTACGATAACCCGGCCGACGATCGCCTTGACCAAAGCCCGTAGGGCAAATGTCGGCATGTCGTTCGCCTGCGCCGCCATTTCATGCAGTTGGGCAACAACCGCATCGGCGATGGCGGCGGGATCGACCGACTGCATGGCGGAGGCGGCCTCGGCGGCTGCGATTTGTTCATCGAGCGTCCGGCGCTCTGTTTTCAGCCGATCCAGTTCTTCCCTTGCATCAGCCAGGGTCTCATCATCCAGGTTTGAGACAATCAGGGCGGTCTTCCTCCTGATCCGCTCCCGTCGCTCCTGCAACTCGACCAGTTGCGCGCCTGGCGTCGTCTTCTGAATCTCCGACTCGATGAACCCCATGATCCGCTGGCGCAGCCCGTCGTCGGCCGCTACTACCTGCGCAACCAGATTGAGAACCGCATCTTCCAACGGCTGCGCCTGGATCATACGGCTGAAGATACCGCCCTTGACGTAATCACGGTTGCCACGTCGATGGCGATAATAGCGCACCTTATGTCCGACGCGCCCGCAGAGCACGCCCGCCAATGCTTCCCCGTCTTGCTTGGCGTGCAAAAGGCCCGTCAGCAGATACTCGCTTGCCTGATGCTTGGTCATGGATCGCTTGGGCCGATCCGGATCACCACGCTCGCGCCAGATTCGCTCGTGCTCGACCATGGCCAGTTTCCGGACCTCGGGGTCAAGAAATGTCTCCATCTTCGGCTGTTCCTGAACAAACCACTCCGCCCTCGGTCGCTGGCGCACCGGGATGTTCTTGGCGGTCGCCTGAACCGCCGCATCCAACTCGACGCGCTTGGGCGCGCTTTCCTGTCGCTCATGATAAATCGCGCTGCTGGTCCGGTTGCCGACGGAGCGGCCCGTATAAACCTCAAGTCTGTAGATGACCTCGACCTGATGCTGACTCCATGACTTGCGTTGCACCGACAAGACGCCCCGCCGATTTAGGATATCCGCAATGCGTTTTCCGCCCATGCCCTGCCGGAAATGTAGATCGAAGATTTCCCGGACGACAGCAACTTCAGCATCGGCGCCTGGGATCAACAGGACTCTTTCGTTCTTCTGCTTGCGATAATGTCCCTTGCCGCCGCCGCCGATCTGTCCGTATGTATCAGTTACCGCGCGCGTTTCTGGATCAAGTTTCTGCTGCCGACCGTCGCGCAGGTCGGCGATGATATGGCTGGGCTTGCCGTCGGTCGTCAGATACAAACGCCAGCAACCGAAAGGCGTATGGGCAGAGGTAATGTTCCGCCCCTGCGCCAGCGCCAGTTGCGACCCCTGGGTTGAACGCTGCGAGATGCTGATCGCCTGCTCCTGGGCCGCATCGAACTTGGCGACTTTGATGAGATTGGCATAGCGTCCGACGGGGATATCGTCGCCAACAAATACAACCCGTAGACCGACGCGATCGCATTCATGCTGAAACCACAATCCATGCGAAGACCCGCCGCGAGTCAGGCGGTCGAGCCGCTGCACCAGCAACACGTCAAAATCGTTTTTCTCGCGTTTGCGAGCCAACAGACCATCGAGGTCTTCGCGATTTCCCGGTCGCGAGCCGGTCACGCCATCGAGGACGATGGCGTCCACGTAGATCATCCCCATCCGCTGACCGTAATCCTTGAGAAGTGCGAGTTGGGCCTCGGTGGAGGTCGTCCCCTCGCTAGTATCGCTGGCGCGGACCAGACATATATATCGCTTGTTTTCGGTGTCCTTTCTCTCCATCTTTACTGTCTCCGGCGCCTGATCTGCTGGCGGACCATTTCCCGCAAAAGCACATCGAGTGCCGTTTGAAACCGCTGCTGCTCGTCGCTCGTCTGCTGACGAATCACGACGGCGAGCGTCGGCTTGGGCGGCTTGCGATCCGACAGCCGCCGTGTGGCTGCCACGATTTTCCTATTCTCTATGTGCATTTGAGTTCCTTCTTTTTTTTTTGAGATTCTCTTGGGCAAGCAGATGGCACTGTCGGTGTTAATCCCTCCGTCAGAATGGTGGATTGTCCGGGTCAAAATCCGGCTGGGGCGCAGGAGGCGCATCGTCGGCTTGCTTCTCCCATAGGCGCGCATGGCCGGCGCGCAGGGCGAGCAGACAGGTCAGCCCGACCTCCAGCAGATCGTCGGCGGTTTGGCGCACCAGAGCGGGGCGGGTTTCCCCAAGAGCCAAACGGCCCGCAACACAATGGGCGGCCGTCAGTAAATACCCGAACAGCGCGGGTTCTGTCCGCTGGAGCGTATCCATCGTCGTTGGAACTCCGTCGTGGGAGAGTTGCGCCTGCGCGGCGACCAGGTCGGCGGTGGTGATGATCGCATCGGTGCTGGTGGGTTCGTTGCTCATGGTTTGCTCCAATCGCCGGAGTTCAGCACGGTGGCCGCGCCGAACGTGAGTTCCACCAAGCCCTGCATTCCGCAGCCGCACACCGGTAGCGCAATGTTCGCCGGGTGCGGCGCGCACGCCAGGCGCAACTCGACCCCGTCGGCGACGCGCTCGGCGGCCACGGCGGTCAAGATGCGCGCGTGCTGCTCCATGAACCCGCACAACAGATGGGTTCGGGCGAACATCACCACGTCGATTTCCGTGGTCTGGGCGGAAAGGTGGTAGCGCGTCCACGTTTGCACCGACGTGGCGAGCGCCGCCAGGAGTTGCCGCTGCTTGTCCGGCGTCAGCGCCCGCCAGATTTTGGAATGGGAGTAGGGGTTCACGACGTTCTCCTGTCCGGCCGGGCGTGTTATGACTGTTCGTCGCCGTCGGCTGGCAGAAGCTCGTCCCATTGCTTTCGGTGGGCACGGTCCAGCAGCACCATCGGCACCCAGATTGCTCTGAGTATTTGCCGCCTCAGGCGCTCGCGCTGCGCGGCGTCGGGGACAAACTGTTCGAGACGCGACGTCACCGCCTCCATCTCGTCTACGAACACCAAGACCAGTTCCGGCTCACGCATCAAGATGTCGCATACGGCGTCGAACCATTTCTTGTCGGCGATATCTTTGGCGATTTGCCGAACATCGGCTTCACGGACCAGGGCATCGGATGGCGTTGTATTCATAGGGGTATCTCCTATCAACGAAGGTGCGGCCAGGTGGAAAACACGGCATCGTCCAGGCGCCGACAGGGAACGATCTCGACACCCTTGCCGCCGGGCAGTTGGTTGACCGCCGACGGCGGACACAAAATCCGCACCGGCAGCGCGATGTCCCCGTTGGTGATGGAGTTGGCCAGATCGGTCAGCAGCGCTGGCGGAACATCGCGGACATTGCGGCACAGATCGATCTCACCAAGTTGCAATTGCTCCGGCGGGATGGGCTGCTGGATATAGCTGGCCGCCAGCGCCATGCACAGCGGCAGGCCCAGCACGCTGCGGTAATGCCGCTCACCGGGGACACGACACTGAATGGACAGATCAAAATCGGCCAGTTCGAAACCGGGGACTTGGCACAGCCCATTGACGTATTGCTCGATCTCTTTGCGGGGCAAGCCGGGCGCGGTGACTTTCGCCGGCGCGCCCGGTTTCGGCAGCGCCACAGCGCCCTGAACTTCCGTTAGCCCAGCGCCGGGCAGATAGCCCCGCGCGACGGCGGGCAGCGTTTCGGTGTGGGGCGACACCCGCAGCTTGAGCGTGATCGGGTCGATCTCAAGTTGCAGCGGCCGGGCCGTTTCCGGCCCGAAGCGGTTCTTCAGGACCGATACCATCCGGCGGTTGTATGCCTTGCGTATCAGGATGGAGCAATCGACGGCGTGCTCCAGCGACTTCGGCCCGGCAATCTCTCCGCGTTTGGTCACGTGGCAGATCGCAAGCGTCATGACCTGCGCCGCCCGGCTCAAGGCAAAAAACTGGTTGAGCGCCTGATAGGCATCGAAGTTGTTGGCTGACAGGCCCGGTCCTTGGATCGAGTCGAGCACGATAAGTGAGACGCCGTGGTAGGGACCGTGGGGGTGGAGCACCTGCGAAGCGAAGAAGTTCGGCAGCATCCCCACGTCGTGGATGTTGGTCTCGACGTGGATGTTCGACAGGGCCGCCCTGACCTTCGCCGCCGGCCATTCGCCGGCCATGGTGACGAATCCCGCCTTCGCCCGCTCGGCCGATTCTTCGGTCAGGATCATCAGTGCACGATGGCCTTGATCGACCAGATCGAGTGTCAGTTGGCGGGCCAGCGTACTCTTGTTGCTGCCCGGCGAACCGGCCAGCAACACGGTTTCGTCGCGAACGATTTGCCCGCAAATGTTGTTGAAGAACGAATTGCCCACAAACTCGATGGTTTCGTGACGCGGTTGGCGCACGTCGATTAGCAGTCGTGATGCGCCGGACGGCCCGCTGGCAAACGGATCAATCATCGGCGGCACGGCGACGGCATCGGCCGGACATGCGCGCACCTTGGGTACTGGGGGCATAGAAGCTCCTTAAAAAGCGAGGTGCCACGGCTTGCGGGCCGTGGCACGATCAATTTCAACAACGACGGAACTTCTCGCTCTCCCAAATAGCTCCACGGAAGAGCGAAGGTGGCGTCGTCAGCGAAGGCCCGGAACCCACGGTTTCGACGACTCAGGCCCTCGATTCAAGGAGGAGCTATTTCGGGCCAGAAGTCAAGCTATTTTTTTGCATTTTTGTTTGAACGTCGGCAAGCCGACCATCCATTTGGCGACCCTGTCGGTCATTTCCGATCAGGCAGGCTCGTCGGGAATGCCGCAATACTCATCGAACGGGGCGAAAAGGATCATCCCCAGCAGAAAACCGCCCGGCTCATCGTCATAGCCCTGGCGTTCCAGCGTGATAATCGACGGCCCGATGGGCGACGGTAGAGCCGTATCGGGATCCACGCCCGCTTGTTCAAGCCATTGGCGAGCAACGCCTACTGGACCGGTCCCGGCAACCATCAGATGCACCTGATCGCAGCCGCTGGCGGTCAGCATGTACGCCAGACCAATGCCATCGGCGAGCCAGCGCCAGGCAGTGGTGATCGGGAACCCGGTGTCATGGAAGCGCACGATCAGGTCCGAGCGGCGTGACTGCTCCATCAGCCCCTGGACCTCGCCGAGTTCGACCGGGCTTTCATTCGTGCCGGGAAATTCTGCCATCCCGAATAATTCCCGTTCAATGCGGTCAAACGCCGGTCCAGGAACCTGACGGACATGGGTGTGAACGCTCGCCATTGTACCTTCCGATATATCGTGTTCCGGCGACGAACGGCAAAAAGTGGCAATGACCCATTTCGTCAGTGCAACATGTAAACTCGATGCACCGCCTTGATCGCGGGTCGCACGAAACCCGGATTGCGGGCCACATAGTTGTCGGTCAGGCCATGGACACGATGACCCGCCACAACGCGGGCCTGGCGTTCGTCGGTCGCGCCTTCCATGGCAACGGTATAGGCGCCGTCGCGGATTTGGTCGAATTTTACGTCGGGCAGGCCGGCGGCGATGCGGATGGCGTTCCACCGCTTCCATTGCCCCTTCGAGTTGAAGCGGGTGCCGTGCGTGGAGGTGAACACCCACGGGCTTTGGGTTCGTTTGATCTCTTTGAGTGCGGCGGCGGTCTCAGGCCAGAGCGTCGCAACCCGGCGCACCTTTGTCTTGCTGCGACGGGAGACGAACACGCCTTTGCCCAGATCGATTTCGTCCCACTGGATGGCGAAGCATTCGTCGATGTGCAGACAGAAGTTCATGGCGACCAGCAGCACGCCCGTCCATCGGGCGTCATTCTTGGCGGCCTTGAGCAGTTTCTGGTAGTCGCCGGGATCGATGGGCTGCGGGTCGAGCGGGCTTGTGTTCTTCGGCGGATGGAGCACCGCCATGCGGGAAAGAGTCTCGTCAAGTTGCTTGGTGTCGAAGCCCCATTTCTTGGCAAAGCCGACGATCCATTTCACACGCCCGAAATACGCCGCGACCGTGCCGGGTGATTTGTTCGAGTTGACGATGCCCTCCCGAAAGGCCAGCAGCGCCGGGGTCGTCAGATCGGCCAGCGTCTTGGCGCTGCTGCTCTTGATGAGCTGTTTGAAGGCCGCCACCGTGCTTGCCTTGGTTTGCGGAATCGACGTGCTCTTTTCTTTATACAACGCAATCAGGTCGGCGAGTTTGATGCTTGGCTTGGGAATGTCCATGCTGGCGAGATTGGCCAGCTGCGGGATGCCGGTGAGTTCCGCCACCCGCACCGCATCTTTCAAAATCTGCTCCCGGACATAGTGCCACAAGATGGCTTCGGGAATGGAACTGCCGAGTGTTCGGGTGCCATCGCTCTCCAAGCGAAGCGCGAGCCAATCACCGCCGGCCTGGATGGCCTGGTCCTGTCCAGCGGGGATGTCTTGAACGTCGATGGCGACACGGGCGACGGTGGACTGGCTCTGCTGCCAGCGGCGAAAGCGCATGATCGCCAGACGCTCATCGGATTCGGCAAAGCGCTGGCGCGTGGGGACGATGCGCCAGCGGCCGTCCGAATCTCGCGCAAGGTCTGGTATCACCTCGCCCCAGGTGGTAATATACGGTTTTGGCTTTCGCCCTTTTTTTGCCATGACGACCTCGATGCGAACAAGACGAGCCAACCAGCAAAACCGTGATTATACGCTGGAAAGGGCGAAATTGGGAAGAATTGTGGAATTAATTGCGAAAGGCGATATTGTAAGTCATTAAAATACAAGTAGTTATGTGCGGGCGTAATTCAGTGGTAGAATGCAGCCTTCCCAAGGCTGACGTCGAGGGTTCGAATCCCTTCGCCCGCTCTTGTCCTCGTGTATTGCGTGCGGCTCAGGGGGATTAATCGCCGCCAAGCAAATCCGCCAGCGCGCCCTCGAGATTCGGGAATTGGAATGTGAATCCCTCGTGCATGATCCGCGTGGGCACACATCGCCGCCCCAGCAGCGCCAGTTCCGGATCGGTCCGGAGTATCACCGAGCCGATGCGCACCAATACGGCCGGGACGGGCGGCGACCACGGGCGATGAACGGCGCGGCGCAGCAGTCGCATGAAATCGCGGTTGGGGACTGGATTGGGAGCGGTGACGACATACACGCCGCGCATTGAATCGTCGACGATGGCGCGATGGATGATGCGGTGAAGATCGGTTTCGTGGATCCAACTGATGAATTGCCGGCCGGTGCCGATACCGCCGCCCAGGCCAAGTCGGGCCAGACGCGACAGTGTTGCAAGCGCCCCGCCGTCGCGGCCAAGGACGAAACTGATGCGCAACATAACCGTGCGAACGCTGGGCAGCGCAAGTTCGGCCAGCGCCGCTTCCCACGCGAGGCCCACCTGCGGCGCGAAACCCGTGCCGACCGGTGACGACTCGTCGAGAATCTGGTCGTCGGTGTCGCCGTATATGTGCGCCGTCCCCGATTGAATCCAAACCGGCGGCGGCGATGAACAGCGTTTCACGGCCTGTCCCAACACGTTCACCGAATCGACACGGGAATCCAATATTGCCGCTTTGTTCGCCGTGGTCTTGCGGCAATCCACGCTCCGGCCGACGACGTTCACGATGGCCGACGCGCCCTCCAGTTCCTCTTCCCACGGCCCAATGGTCTTCGCATCCCAGGCAACAAACCGCACAGACCCGACATCTCGAGCAGGCCCGCGTGTCAGCACAACAGCGCTTTGCGCCACGGCCGACAAGTGACGAATCAAACCGCTGCCCAGAAACCCGCTGCCCCCGGCGATGACCAGGCGTTTGATTGCGTTGGCATTTGCGTCGCTCATGGCAAACCATATTCCGGTGCTGGCGGCACTTCTCCATATTTCGGAAGTTTCAAAAAATACCATGCCGCCAGTTCCGCAGTGATTCTGAAATCCGGGCTGGGTTGCCCGCCTTGCCGTTGCCTGCCGTTTCCCAGCAGGTCTGGCCTGTAAGAAGTCGCCAAATCCCGGACAGCGGAATCAACCCCCCCCGCCGGCGCATGTTGCGACCGCAACGGCGGCGGCCCGTGCCACGATGACCTCCAGCGGCAGGATAACAGCAATCCCAACCGCGAAGCACCGACGCCCAAGCGCGCAAGCTGGCAGGCAATCAGCCAAGTCCAATAACGTGTAATCGCTCTGCGCGGAACGTTCCACGTTTGATCGACGGCGGTGCGCTGCAAAAGGAATCTCGCAAAAAAGTAACGTGCTCCTTACCCGCCGTCCTATTCCAGACGATCGATATATACGTTGCAAGTGCTACAAATACCGCAGGTTCAACTCTACCAGCCTGTGGCAAAAGTCGCGCCGACGGGAGTTTGGCGAAGGGTATCATATGGCAGCCCATTGGCGGCGGTGGTCGATCACATTCGCGATTGTGCTGGCGACGGCGTCTTTGGCCCTGGCCGACGACACTCCGCCGGCCACGCAGCCCGCGACCTCTGGCACGCCTGCCGCGTCCGGAGGCGACTTCACGAACATGTCGCTGGAGGATCTGCTCAACGTTCAAGTCGTGGGGCCGGCCGGGTTGACGGCCACCGACGTGCGGCATCTGCCCCTTGACGTGACGGAGCTTGATGCCCGGGATATCGAGCACTCGGGGGCTGTGGATCTGAATCACTTGTTCCAGGACTACGTGCCCAACGCGGAAATCATCAACCATCACGCGCCGGAGATGAATCTGGGATTCAACGGGATCATCAGCGACCGCGAGGATAAGTATCTCTACCAGGTCAACGGCGTCACGCTGAACAACCGAATGCTGTTCGGCGCCAACGATGAACGCGACCTGCCGCTCATGGGAGATATTAACATGGTTGATGTGGTGACCGGACCGGCGTCGGCCACCTACGGCTCGGGCGCGCTGGCGGGCGTCATTGATGTCAACACGTACAACGGACTGACGTTCCAGGGATCGGACGTCACCGTGCGGCAGGGCCTCGTGGACCAGTATACATCCGCCGAGGCCCGGTACGGCCGCAAATTGAGCGATACCTCCGGCTTGTTTGTGTACTACGGGTACGCCGACATGTCCGGAACCGACGATTCCTATTTTATTGGCAAATCGTACCCGGCGACAAACGGCCTGCCCGCCAATATCGCGGGTCAGCCCTATTCCGGCCCGAAGGACAACGACGGCACGACCGCGTTTGGCGCGCCGTGGCAAAAGGCCTTTGTGAGCTATGTGGACGGGCCTTGGGAACTATGGGGGCGCTTCACCCAGGACGGAAGCGAGACACAACCCCGCCGCGATATCTACACCAACTCCAAACCGGCGAATGATCCCGTGGACACATGGACGGAAGGACGCTCGACCGAAAATCAACAGGTAACCGCGACGGCCCGCTTCAGGAAGGATCTGTCGCAGACCTGGAACCTGGATCTGCTGCAAAGCTACGACGTGTGGGTGGCGACGGACCAGCGCTGGGGCGACAGCCCGGGCAAGCCAGTGCGGGTTTCCGACGAGAACCAGCTCTTCAGCCATGCGATAGCGACATGGACGCCGTGTGATTCCCAGTCAATCGCCTTCGGGACCGAGTATTCGCATCTGTGGTACGATGATCCCCCGGACTCCGACTCGCTGGACAGCACGCCGGTGGTAACCCAGCGAACCTGGCAGGTCGACACGATCTCGTTCCTGGCGGAAGACCAGTGGAAGATCGATAAGCAGTGGACGCTGTTCCTCAGCGCGCGGACCGACAAGAACACATTTACGCATTGGCTGCTGTCGCCGCGCGGCACGCTGGTCTACACGCCCACCAGGGACGACACGATCAAATTCATCGAAGGCAAAGCCGACCGCCGCCAGGACGACGAAACTCTGTGGGGCCAGTGGGAACGCACCGGAACCTTCGCCAGTCCGGAAACCCTCGGCACCACGGAGCTCGAATACGAACACAAATTGACCAAACAACTCAAATTCGGCGCCAATGGATTCCTGGAAAATTACAACGCCGTCGGCTGGGATCCCAATGCCCTGGAGGCCACAACACTCGGCCGGTTCGAGATTGCCGGTGGAGAACTCGCGCTGAACTACAAATCCGACTCCACGCGGTGGACGTTCTCGGAAGGTGTCTCAACGCTGGTGCATGCCAGTGTGCCCTACGGATCACCCCCGGCCTCGCAGGGAATCAGCGCCGCGCCGTATGGGTACGGCAACGAACTGGCCGAGTGGGCTCCCTCGATCACCAAGCTGGCGGTCGAGCACGACCTGACCCGACAATGGACGGCCAGCGCCTCGATGGTCTATTACTCCGGTTTCCCCGGCGCAAAGGATTATTCCCATTACGCCGCCACGCTCACTTCCGCTCCTTCGGCCGTGCCGCTCAGCGACCCGGGAAACAACACCGCCTACGGCCCGAACTTGTACGTGAACATGGGACTGGAGTACCACCCATCGAAGAATTGGACGTTCCGCGTGGACGCGTACAACCTTGAATCCCTCGTGGACCCGAAGTTGTCGAAGGTCAATTACATCCTGCGCGAATCCGAATACAACGAACAGCCCGCCGCCGTTGCCTTCATGATCCGCTACACGTTCTGACCGGACCATAGGCGTAGGGAAATGCGGGATTTCAGTACCGGCGAACCGTCACAGCGTCCAGCTATCCGGTCGGGAACAGATCGCCGATGCGATGGGATTCGCCTGCCGGCAACCGGGCATTCTAATGCGGCACCAAATTCGCTCCGATGGATGTAATTGAGGAGCCAGACATTGAGTGCGTTTCAAATTGCATGGCTTTCCAGATGCACGTTTTGACGACTAGCGTTTGTTCGATTGTGGCGGCTGTGGTTTTGCTGGGTTTGTGCGACCCCGCTCTGGCCGACGCGCCGTCCCTCCAACATCAGGTTGAGGGCGCGTTCATCTACAACTTCACGCAATACGTCGAATGGCCGCCCCAGGCGTTTGCGGACGGCGGCTCGCCTTTTGTCGTCATGGTGATCGGGGACGATGCTTTTGCCAAGGAGTTGGAACAAATCATGGCCGGCAAGGCTGTTGAGAAGCGGCAGATTGTTGTTCAACACTGCGCTTCGGCCGACAAAATCGGCGGTTGCCAGATTCTGTTCGTTCCGGCCTCCCAGAACAATTCGCTGAAGACGATCATTGAAGCCATCGGCACCAAACCGGTTTTGACGGTGGGCGAGAGTGATTCGTTCATGCCCGACGGCGGCGGGATTCGTCTGTTCGTGGAGGACGGGAAGATGAAATTCGAATTGGACCCGGATGTGCTGGAGGCATCAAAGCTGCGGCCCAGCGCCAAGTTGATGAAACTGGCCAGGATTTACCACAGGTAAGCGTCGGAGTTGGACCATGCCCAGGCTGAAGAATCTGAAAACAAAACTGCTGGCCATGAACCTGGCGACGACGTTCGCCGCGCTGTCGGCTGCATGCGCCGTACTGTGTGCCTGCGATTACATCACGTTCCGAAGCGCCATGGTGAGCGACACGACGACCCATGCCAGGATCGTGGCCGACAACAGCACGGCCGCCTTGTC
>Ga0181517_10004619_pt1 | contig 12476 bp, 12 predicted proteins | sample PEATcosm2014_Bin_31_FD_119748 | JGI IMG/M metagenome (GOLD analysis project Ga0181517, IMG submission 119748) | Peatland microbial communities from MTU Mesocosm Facility, Houghton, MI, USA - PEATcosm2014_Bin01_30_metaG | ecosystem: Environmental > Terrestrial > Soil > Wetlands > Peat | place... | reverse complement strand
GTGGAGGCGGATTCGGTGGCGGTGGCGCCGGCGGGTCCTGGTAGGTTTATCCCGGGTAGGATTTCTTAGGGTCAGTTTTCTTAACGAAGGGGTTTCCCCGATGGGGAGACCGGAGGAGAGCAAAACAACATGAAGGGACTTTGGATTTTCCTTGGGGTGGTAGGAGTTCTAATCCTCGGCGCGGTCATGGTTGTCGGGAGCTATTTCTCGGCCAGGAACCAGATGGTGCAAAAAGATCAGGCCGTGAAGACCGCGTGGTCGGATGTAGACGTGCAGTTGCAGCGGCGCGTCGATCTGATTCCAAACCTGGTGGAGACCGTCAAAGGCTTCACCAAGGAAGAAAGCACGGTCTTTGACAATATTGCTAACGCGCGCGCTGGGATGCTGAGTGCTCAGGGACCGGCGGCCAGAATCCAGGCCAACGGTCAGCTGGATGGGGCGATCGGCCGGCTGCTGCTGTTGACGGAGAATTACCCGCAACTGCGGTCGAGCGACCAGTTCATGCGCCTGCAGGACGAGCTGGCGGGCACGGAGAATCGCATCGGCGTAGCGCGGAAAAACTACAACGATGCGCTGCAGGACTACAACACCTTCATCCTGCAGTTCCCAAACAGTTTCTGGGCGGGGTTCACCCCATACAAAGAGAATGATGCCTACTTCAAGGCTAGTGCGGCGGCGCAAACTGTGCCATCGGTGAAGTTCTAAACTGGAGCATGGTATCCCACCCATTCCGAGTCTTTTCCTCGAAAAGCCGCGGCGTGGATCGGGCACCCAGAGTTTTGCGGTGAACCCGTCAGAGGGGAAAATCAGTCTGAAGACGCGAGAGGCCACCCCGCATTGCGGGATGGCCTCTTTGAGCCTATTTCGAGAGCCGGTCCGGCGGGTCTTACTTGAACGAAGCGATAGCGCTGGCTTCGTCGTCGTAGATGTCGAAGACCGTGTAGAGCTTGGTGAGCTGGAGCAGGTCGTGGACCTTCTTGGTCAGTTTCAGAAGCTTCATCGTGGCGCCCTGATTTTTCGAGGTGGTGAATGCCCCCACTAACTCGCCGAGGCCCGAGCTATCGATATAGTTCACGTCTCCCAGATTCACAAGAATGTTCTTGGAACCCTTGCCGATCATGTCGCGAATGGCATCGCGCAATTGCACACTGCCCTCGCCAAGGGTGATTCGTCCAGTCAGATCCAGAACGTTAACGCCATCCACTTCACGGGAAGTGATACTCAGTGCCACGGGAATTCCTCCTTGTCGCTCTTGTTGCTAATTTGGTTATAGCACTTTCGCAAGTAGCAGAGTCTGGATAATCTCAACCTGCTGGTCTTGCCGGCTTCAAATCGCTGCGGAAGGAACAAATCCAATCCGCCGCCGGCGCCCGCTGCGCAAGCACTCTAGGTCGTCTTGTCCTCGGCCGGCGCCAGGTGTTTTACCAGCGTCAGCTCGGTACCAGGATGCAGTTGTCGAAAGTGTACCTCATCCATGAAGGATTTGATGAGGAAGATGCCGCGGCCGGTGCCCCGCAGGAGGTTCTCGGGCGCCAGAGGATCGGGCAGTTTTTCCGGATCCAGCCCCTTCCCCTGGTCGGCGATGGTGATCACGAGCGATTTGCCGGTGTTTTCAAAAGTGACCGAGATCTGCTTGTCCGGGTCGTAGTCGTTGCCATGCAATACTGCGTTCACGGCGGCCTCGCGGACCGCCATGGTTAGTTTGAAGCGCTCGTCCTCGTCCATTCCGGCATCCTCAGCCATCTTGTCCGCGACAGCCTCCACCTCGCTGACACTCTCCATTGTGGAACTCAGCGAGAAACTCATGCGTCCTTCCTTGGGCACATTCACCGGGATCGAATCCGCCTCTTCCGGAACGGTCCGGGAGTCTGCTAGCCCGTCCGCGCCTGACCAACCTTGCTGGCAGTTTCATGGCTGGGGACAAACCGTGTCAAGCCGGGAGTGAGGCCAGAGAGCGCTTGTGCATCCGAGCAGGCAAGGAGAGGGGCCGAGCTGCCAGACTTTCGTCGCATTGGCGGTGCCGAGCGCGTGCTTAGCGCCTTTGCGGTCGAGGCCGAGTGGGACGCGTGGGCGAACAGGACGCTCCACCATTTCTGAAGCCGGGGGAATAAACTCATTGCATGGAACCACGCACCTCAGCCCGCGTCAGTCTGACGGCGTTGCTCGGCACCCCGGTGACCGATTCTCAGGGCCATTTACGCGGCCGGCTCAAGGATGTTGCGGTGGCCACGGGCCCGGATGCGGGCAAGGTTGCCGGTCTGGTGCTTAAGACCCGCGTGGGCCTTTCGATCGTTCCCTCGCAGGAGATCATGGAAACCCCAGCCGGCACGCTTGAGCTGCGCTCGGCCGCGGCCCTTGTACCCCTGAAGGACGAAGGGAACTACATTTACCTGCAGCAGGACCTCGTCGATCGCCAGATTATCGACATCCATGGGCGCAAGGTGGTGCGCGTCAACGACGTGGACCTGGAGTGGATGGGTCGGGGAGCGGCCCACCTGTTGCGTGTGGCCGAGGTCGAGGTGGGGATGCGGGGGGCCATTCGGCGTGTCTTCAAGGGCCTGCTGCCCCGGGCTAGCCTCGAATCGCTGTCGCGGAAGTTCAAGGCGAGTGCGATTCCCTGGGAGTTTGTCGACGTGATCGAAGTCGACCCCGCGCGCCGAGTGAAGCTGCGCATCGAATACGAGCGCCTGGCGGAGATGCACCCGTCGGACCTGGCTGAGATCCTGGAGGATTTGGCTCCCGCCGAGCGCGAGGCCGTGTTTACTTCGCTCGATGAGGAGGTGGCTGCCGAGGCCCTGGAAGAGGTGGAGCCGAAACTGCAGAAGGCGCTGCTGGAGAAGCTGGGCGAAGAGAGGATCGCCGACATCGTTGAGGAGATGGACCCCGGCGCGGCCGCCGACCTGCTGGGCGAGTTGCCTGAAGAGCAGTCCGACGCGATTCTCGAGGAGATGGAGCCGGAAGAGCGGCAGGAAGTGGCGGAGCTGCTCGAATTTGACGAGGATTCCGCAGCCGGCTGCATGACGACGGATTTTGTCTTCGTGAGGACCGACGCTTCGGTGGCCCAGGCCGTTCAGGCGTTGCGCAACTTCGACGGCGATCCCGAGAGCATAACCGAAATCTATCTGCTGGACGAGAAGCGCGCGCTGCAGGGGTCTGTCGGGCTGGCTCGCCTGGTGATGGCGCACCCGGAGACGCGGGTCTCGGTTCTGGCCGAGCCGCGCGTAATCTCCTGTCCCGCGGACCGGCACCAGAATGAACTGGCCGAACTCTTTGACAAGTACAACCTGCACACCCTGCCGGTGGTCGACAGTCAGGGGCGCATGGAGGGCGTTGTCCAGGCAGATCACGTGATCAGCTTGCTGCGCAAGAAGCTTTGAGGGATGCTCCGGCCGGGTCTTTTAACCATGGGGAAGCTGCGTGCGAATGTTCAAAATGGGTCGCTTTTGTCCCAATTCAGCGACGGCGTTGCCCTATTTGCCTCATCGATACCACTTCCGTATGAGAAAGTTCCGGCATTTAGGTGGATTTGTGAAAGAATTCAGAGATGGTGGACTTTCCCAAAATCATCCAGGGAGGGATGGGAGTAGGCGTTTCCAACTGGCGCCTCGCCCAGACGGTCTCGCGGCTCGGTCAGCTCGGAGTGGTCTCCGGCACCGCGATCGATCAGTTGTTTGTGCGACGCCTCGCGGATGGGGACCCGGGCGATAACATGCGGCGCGGCGTCGAGGCATTTCCTTTTCCCGACATGGCCCGCCGTCTTTGGCAGGAGTATTTTGTTCCGGGTGGCAAGCCGGCTGACGTGCCCTATCCCAACCTGCCGATGCATCAGCGCAAGGACCCGCGCAAGCTGGTTGAGCTTTGCATGTTAAGCAACTTCGTCGAGGTCTTTCTCGCACGCGAGGGACACAGGAATCCAGTTGGCATCAACTTCCTTGAGAAGGTCCAACTGCCCCATCTCGCGTCGATCTACGGCGCCATGCTTGCAGGGGTGGGCTACGTGTTGATGGGTGCGGGGATCCCGTTGCACATTCCGGGCGTGCTCGACGCCTTTGCCGCGCATCACGTTGCGGAGTACAAGCTGTCTGTGACCGGCGCTCTTCCAGGGCAGGATACGCAGATGCGCCTCGATGCCGCAGAGTATGCCGAGGGCTTTTTGCCCATGCTGCGCCGTCCGCGGTTCCTGGCGATTGTTTCATCGAACACCCTGGCAACGACGATGCTGCGCCGGGCGAGCGGAGTGGTGAATGGCTTTGTGGTTGAGACGCCGATTGCCGGCGGGCACAACGCCCCGCCTCGCGGCAAGCTGCAGTTGAATGAGGCGGGCGAGCCGGTATACGGCGAGCGGGACCGCGTGAACCTCCAGGAGATGAGCGAAATGGGCGTGCCCTTCTGGATGGCAGGCGGCTATGGAAATGCCGACAAGTTGCGCGAAGCGCTCGACCAGGGAGCAGCCGGCATCCAGGTGGGAACTGCGTTCGCGTTCTCTGAAGAATCGGGCATGCGCCCTGACTTGAAGAAGACGCTGATTGAGCAGGCCCGTAAGGGAGAAGGCGTTGTGTTCACCGATCCGCTGGCTTCGCCCACCGGATTCCCGTTCAAGGTAGCCCTGCTGGAGGGAACGTCGTCGCAGCTTCCCATCTACCAGGAGCGGAAGCGAGTGTGCGACCTCGGCTATCTGCGGGAGCCGTTTGCCGCCCCGGATGGGAACATCGGCTATCGCTGCTCTGCGGAGCCTGTGCAGAACTACGTGGCCAAGGGCGGCAAGGTGGAAGACACAGTCGGCCGCAAGTGCCTGTGTAACGCACTTATGGCCAACATTGGCCATGCGCAGGTGCGCAAGGACGATGTGGTGGAGTCGCCGCTGGTGACCGTGGGCGACGACCTGAACAGCATTGCGCAGTTCCTGGCGCCCGGGCGGGACAGTTATAGCGCCGTGGACGTGGTGAATTCAATTCTGGGCGAGACCGCAAGGCGAGCTGCTGCGGCGGAGATGCGGGCGCGGACCGAGATGGTTTTGCTGGCGACGGCTTAGGCAGGCAACGAATTGAGGGGCAGAGCCCGGGCTGCGGTCCGGGCTTTGCTGCGTTTGGGGCGCTGGAACGCATCAGCTGCGGACCGGTCTAGCTCTTCGGGATGGGTGCCGGACCGGCGGGACCACCCGCGGCATAGATGCGTGGGGCACGATCTGCGGGAGCGGGCAGGGCCGGAAAAGCAGCATGCGGCTCGGCCTGGTACCAATAAGCCGTCGAGTAGAAGTTGTCGGAGCGATGATTGGCGTGGCCGTGCTCCATGGTCACGCGGATTGACCTTTCAAACGCAAGCGGGCTCTCGATGTGCCAGCGGTAAAGGCAGTAGCGGCCGCCGATCCGCTCGGCATCGACGATGTACGGCGCGCCGTTGTGCATGAAGCCGAAGGACTGACCTCCAAAGTCCCAAGCGCCGTTGTAGTAGTCCTCCGAGCCGGTTCCGTTGATCGTCGGCATTGGGTCGCCATCGATGAAGATCATGTCGTCGCCTTCGCCAAACCAGCCCTCCTGGTTCTGCTCGACCGCATGCGTTACACCGACGAAGTGGCCTTTGCCCGCGGCCTCAAGGAATACGTAGTTGTCCGCGCCGTCGAGGTTTTTGCGATCGCCCACCGGCGGGTCCCAGTTATTCCTCCAGTTGTCGGTCCAGCCCTTGCAGGGCGCGGCCTGGCGGTACTGCGCGTGGAAACGGCCGAGATCGCCGGGCAAGGAAGGCAGCGTGACGTAGTCGATGGCGAAATAGAGGTTGTCGGTGCGCACCGTGCCTTCATTGGTTACGGTGATCCTCGCCGCTGTGGCAAAGGGCATCTGGAAATATGCGTTGAGCGCCTTGATTGGAGCGACGGCCAGGAGCGCTGATTGATACGTGTAGTATTCGCCCAGGCCGAGGCCGAAGAAGTCGCCGATCGGCACCTCGACGGATGGCGAACTCTCGCCGTCCCACCAAGCGCGCAGGACAAGGTTTTTCAGGTGCATGCGGTCCGATGAGTTGATGGTGAACCAGAGATGCGTCACCACGCCCGCGCCGGTCAGATCGAGCAGCGTCGCCGTTTGGCCAGCGGCCACTGGAATCGAGTCGCCGTTGCCGCCGCTGCGGTCCCAACTCGAAGAGCGGCGCGACTTGTATGCGCGCAGGCGAGCCAATGCGAACAACTCCTCAGGCCCGAGGTCGGACAAATTGGGGGCAGGGGCCGCGGCTGCGGAACTGGCAGCACCAAGCCCCCAAAGGGCAGCTCCCGAGGCCATGCTTCCCAATAGCTTGCGCCGTGCGCGAAGCGTTCCTGTTGCATTCAGTGAATCCATCGTGCGTCCCTCCCGGCTATTACTGGTGAAAGGGTGTTGTAGTCGCGCGCGCGGAGCCCTGTCAAGTGACTTCGGGCTCACGTGAGATTACGCTCCTTCATTCCGGACACCTGTACCTCGCGGCGAGGGGCAGGGTGGATGTGTCGAGTTTAGGAAGCTCGCGAAATTCAGACCAACTCCGGATTCAGGCCCTCTCAAGGTTTCGCTCAGGAGGGTTTTTCCTGTATGGTCAGGGAGGAATTTCAGATGAATCCTCCATAGGAAGCCGCGAGCATGCTGAAGCGCTGGAGAACCCGGATACTGCTGTTCCTGGCCGTTCTTGGCCCCGGGTTTATTACAGCGAATGTCGATAACGACTCGGGCGGCATCCTCACCTATTCCCAAGCCGGCGCGCAATACGGATACAAGCTGTTGTGGACCATGATTCCGATAACAATCGCTTTGATTGTTGTGCAGGAGATGTGCGCCCGCATGGGCGTGGTCACAGGCAAAGGGTTGAGCGACCTGATCCGCGAGGAGTTCGGGCTGCGGCTGACCTTTGTGCTGATGATCATGCTGGTGGTGGTGAACTACACCAACGTAGTTACCGAGTTCATCGGGATTGCCGGATCGCTGCACTTATTCCACGTGTCCAAGTTCATCTCAGTACCCTTGTGCGCGTTGCTGGTCTGGTACATGGTGGTGCGCGGCAGCTACAAGAGCACGGAAAAGATCTTCATCATCGCCTCATTCATCTATATCTGCTATATCCTGGCCGGCGTGCTGTCGCAGCCGAGCTGGCACGATGCCCTGCTGGCCACGGTCCAACTGCCGGCGAGGTCGGTCTGGAACGACAAGGCCTATATGTACATGGCCATCGGCGTGGTGGGCACAACCATTGCTCCCTGGATGCAGTTCTATCTTCAATCGTCGATCGTGGAAAAGGGCATTCGGGTGAAGGACTACGCCGCTTCACGCCTCGACGTGATCGTCGGCAGCCTGTTCACCGACATTGTGGCCTGGTTCATCATCGTGGCTTGCGCGGCCACGCTCTACGTCCATGGCATGGGGGCGATCCAGGTAGCTTCAGACGCTGCAGAAGCCATGCGCCCCCTGGCGGGGGACTACGCATTTATCCTGTTTGCGTTCGGCCTGTTCAACGCGTCGCTGTTCGCTGCGTCGATCTTGCCGATCTCGACTGCTTATACCGTTTGCGAGGGGCTTGGTTTTGAGTCAGGTGTCGACAAGCACTTCAGGGAAGCGCCCTTTTTCTATTGGCTCTATTCGCTGCTGATTGCGGGCGGCGCGCTTACGGTGCTGCTCCTTCCCGACGCGCAACTGATCAACGTGGCCATCCTGTCGCAGGTGCTGAACGGGGTGCTGCTGCCGGTGGTCATCATTTTGATGCTGCTCTTGATCAATCGTGCGGACCTGATGGGCGAACACAGGAACTCGCGCCTGTGGAACTGGATTGCGTGGGGTACGAGCCTGATCGTGATCGGGATGACGCTGGTAATGCTGTGGGGCATGATGCCAGGGCATTGAGTGGACGGCGTGTTCGGCAATAAGAATTGGCAACGCAGATTGCAACTACACGACTTTGCAATCCAAACCAACAGGCCCGAAGACAAGGCGCTGGGATTCCCGTTTTTTGTTTGGTTTCCTTGTTGGTTCCTTTTTCAACCAATCCCTGAGAGGCCTGCGAGACGTCTGTGCCACGAAACCCTGGCCATGCTAATATTCCGGCATTTAATCGATCATTCTGGGGGATGCAAGCATGAAACTGAAAACAGCAGTCCGGGACTTTGTGAGAACTCTCGGCCGCACCAAGATTCTTGTTTCGTCGGTTCTGGCGCTGAGCTCGATCGTGGCCACGGCGCAGGGGAACACGCTGGTTGGCCAGTGGCGTGGCACATTCCAGAGCATTACGCTGACTATCGAGATCCAGCCGAATGGTCAATACATCCAAACGGCCCAAAAGGGCACGATGATGACGCAACAATCGGGCCCTTACAAGCTGGTGGCTCCCGACACCATCATCTTCTCTGTGTCAGAATGGGCGCCGAAGACCCAGCAGATCTACCACCCAACAGGCACCGTGGGCGGCTACCATACGCCGCAAAACACGCCCAAGCCTCCGGGCGCAACGGACACATACGTTTTCAGCGGACCGAACACAGTCGTCTTGACCGACCAGACGACGCATGGCGCGATCAAAATGGTGCGCACGCAGTAGGATCGTTCACCACTATGGCTAGTCAAGCCACGGCCAGGCGTTTGAGCTGAATGCGGCCTGCGGGAATCTGCGCAAGATCGTAATGGGCTTGTTGCGTGATCCAGCTTTGGGCACTGCCGCCAAAGACCTGGGAGAGGCGAATCGCCATCTCCGGCGAAATGCCGCGTTTGCAATTGACCAGTTCAGAAAGAGTGGTGCGCGTAACGCCGAGAGCCTCTGCTGCCTGATTGACAGTGAGCCCGAGAGGCTTTATGCATTCCTGAAGAACAACGCTGCCGGGGTGAGGTGGGTTCTTCATGGGCATCGGGGGAACCCCTCTACAGCAGCTTGCCGGCAGCCAGGTCGCGAATCAGCCCGCGGTCGGCTGCGAGGAACTCGTAGTTTGTAAGCTCTTCGAGCTTGGTCCAGCGCACCTGGTGGAAGATGCGATTGTCGATTTCGCCGGTGAACTCGTGCACGGCAAAGAACTGCAGGTCGACTGCGCCGCCGTGACGGTAGTTGTGGCGAATGCGCGTGACCCGCTTGCCAACAACTGCCTTGATGCCGAGCTCTTCATCGAGCTCCCGCGCCAGTGCCTGCTCAGGGCTTTCCCCTGACTCGATCTTGCCGCCGGGGAACTCCCACTGCAGGGCCATCGGCTGATCCGCGCGGCGCTGTCCGATCAAAACCTCGCCGGCGCGCAGGATGAGAGCGGCCGCCACAAAGCGAAGGGCGGGAACCGAAGGCTTGACTCTGGATCCTGGAACCAACTCGTCCACAAAACTAGTGTAAACGCCCCAACTGGAGTAGCTGGCAGGACTTAGAGTCGGCCAACGCGGCGGCGTGAAAAAGGAAAAGAGGGCGGGAATGCGCTGTGCTGGGAGGGATCGGGAGGGTTATTCCCCCGTAACTGCGGTTTCGTTGCTGTCGGCCGACTCCGGCAGAAAGTAGCCCCAGGAGTGCTTCGCAGCGGCTTCAATCAGGGCGGGGGAGGGGTTCACCGGAAAGGGATTGCGGGCGATCTCGAGCATGGCGAGGTCGTGGATGGAATTGCCAAAGACAGCATCGGGTGTGGCAAGACCCACGCGGCGAAGGCTCTCGGCCTTGCCTTCATCGGTGGGCACGTCAATCAGCTCGCTGGTGATGATGCCTTTGTCGACGCGCACGTCGGCAGCAAGGACTCGCTCTTCGGGGAAGCCGAAGCGGCGGACGCCTTCAGCGACGACCCAGCGGTTGGTGGAGCTGACCGCCCAGAGATGGACTCCGCGCTCGCGGAGCCTGGCGACAAGCGCGGTCATCTCGGGGAAGATGCGGTGCTCAACAAATTCGAGAAAGTACTGCGCGGCGGCCTCGCATAGCTCCTGCTCGCGCAGCCCGGCGTAAATCTGCACCATCTCGCCGCAGATGGCAAGCTCACTGACCAAGCCGGCGCGGTAGGCGCGGTGGCGCGTGTCGATCCAGTCGCTGGTGGAGCGGGAGACCAGTCCCCGCTCGAGCGACCACACCATGAATTCGTAGCCGGCGTCGCCGCTCCACAGGGTGCCATCGCAATCGAATACGGCAACCTTCGGGTCGCTTTCAAGGACCAGCCGCTCAAACTCCTGCGCGGTCCACCTGCGAACTTCAATGCGGGGAATCTCAATTTGCGTTGGGGTCAATGATCCTCAATCCTGCCTCAATCGATGTTCAATTCTATTTTCCTCCAAAGCGGGGGTGAATTGCACGTAAACGTTCGATTACGGGCTGGGCTGAACAATGCAACATGGGAATGCTCGATGCGCGTTAATGACTTTGAGTCCTTGATGAATGAGGTTCGGTAACCGGGGCAGGTGACCGAGGGGGAGCAGAACGGCGCGGATAATCAAGGGGTGGACTGCACGCCGAACTTGCCGCTCTTGAAGGAGTACCAGGCGTACCTGCGCGTGGAGAAAGGGCTGCGTCCACTGACCTGCGAAGCGTACCTGGGGGACCTGAAGACATTCGCGGAGTTTCTGGACGAGCGGAATGGCCTGTTGATGGGAGCGGGGCAGCGGGACGTGGCCGGGTTCCTTGAGCACCTGCGGGCGCATGGGATCGATTCGCGATCGTCGGCGCGCAAGCTGAGCTGCCTGCGCGGATTCTACAAGTGGCTGGCGCTGGACAAGCGCATGCGACACGATCCCACCGTGAACATCGAGTCGCCGAAGGCGTGGAAGGTGCTGCCCAAGGCTCTGGCGGAGCCGGAGGTGGCGGAGATGCTGGACCGGGCGGGGATGGCGGCAACGCATCCGCAGGCGCGTGCGACGGACCTGCGGGATAGGGCGATACTCGAGCTGCTGTATGCCGGAGGGCTGCGGGTCTCGGAGGTGACGGCGCTGACGACCGGCGACCTGGGGCTCGATCTGGGCCGCGTGCAGGTGAGGGGCAAGGGCGACAAGGAACGAATTGTACCGCTGGGGCAGGCGGCGATTGAGGCGCTGGAGACGTATCTGCGTGAGGGACGGCCGCACCTGGCGCGGATCAGCACGGCGCAGAAGAAGGGTGCGGCGGGCAAGGTGAGAGCGGCGGGCCGGGACGGGACGAGGCTGTTCCTCTCGCTGCGAGGAATGCCGCTGACACGGCAATGGATCTGGCACCTGGTGAAGACATCGAACGGGGACGCGAGCCCGCACAGGCTGCGGCACAGTTGCGCGACGCACATGGTGGAGCACGGGGCGGACCTGCGGAGCGTGCAACTGCTGCTGGGGCACGCCGATATTTCGACGACGCAGGTGTATACGCACCTGGCGCTGGGACGGCTGAAGGCTGTGCACCGGATGCATCATCCACGCGCGACGCGAAGGACGGCTGCGGTGGATGAGGGCGAGAAGAATGCGGGCGCGCCGGACGCGAGCGGTGAGATCGAAGAGTTGCATGATCGGCCGCTTGAGGAGGCGTCGTGAGCGCGGAAGGCGCGGTTGCCGAGGCGACGGCGCTCGAAGCGCCGGTGCTGCAGGTGCGGGTTGAAGAGTATCTGCGCGTGCTGGCGCATGAGCGCGGGGCGTCGGCGCACACGCTGCGAGCGTACCGGCGCGAGTTGGAAGGGTTTGCGGCGTGGGCGGCGGAGCAGTTCGGGCCAGAGCGCGGGGCTGACAGCATAGAGCACACGGACATTCGCGCGTATCTTGGCGTGCTCTATGAGCGAGGACTGCAAAAGGCTTCGGCAGCGCGGGCGCTGGCGGCGATACGGAGCTGGTTCAAATGGCTGGCGCGGACAGGGCACGTGGAGCAGAACGTAGCCGCGCTGGTGGCGACGCCGCGTCTGCCCAAGCACCTGCCGCGGGTGCCGTCGATTGAGCAGATGGCGCGCGTGGTGGATCAAGTAAGCGCGGACGCGGCGAGCTGGCCGGCGCGCGATACAGCGATACTGGAGCTTCTTTATGGGTGTGGGGTACGGAACGCGGAGCTGACCGGGCTGAATCTCGCAGACATTCACTGGGCGAATGAAGCGATCCTCATTCGGGGCAAAGGACAAAAGCAGCGCTACGTGCCGCTGGGCGATGCCGCGGCCGCGGCGCTGCGGACGTATATAGCAGAGCGATCGGCGAAGCTGGCGGCGGAAGGCGGTGCGGCACAAGGTTCAAAGTCCGGAGTGGATCACGGGACGAAAGCACTTTTCGTGAACCTGCAACTGCGCGGACTGGACAAGCCGGGCGGCGAGGCGCGGCTGACGACGCGGAGCGTGGGACGGATTGTAAAGCGGATCGCGATGATGCGCGGGCTCTCGGCCGATGTGCATCCGCACACGCTGCGGCACGCGTTTGGAACACATCTGCTGGAGGAAGGCGCGGACCTGAGGGCGATCCAGGAACTGCTTGGGCACGAGCGGCTATCGACGACGCAACGCTACACGCAGTTGACGACGGCGCAGTTGACGCAGGTGTATGACAAGACTCATCCCCGCGCGGGAAAGAGCAGGGTCCAGGGTCTGGGGT
>Ga0181517_10004618_pt1 | contig 12477 bp, 9 predicted proteins | sample PEATcosm2014_Bin_31_FD_119748 | JGI IMG/M metagenome (GOLD analysis project Ga0181517, IMG submission 119748) | Peatland microbial communities from MTU Mesocosm Facility, Houghton, MI, USA - PEATcosm2014_Bin01_30_metaG | ecosystem: Environmental > Terrestrial > Soil > Wetlands > Peat | place... | reverse complement strand
TTGCCTGAGGCGTAACACGCTCCACAATTTCGCCTCGGCATCCGTCGGCTTTTTGCGCATGGCGCGGGCGAAGTTTGTCAGTCGCCGATCGCGGCCCCGTGGCGCGTCCATGCCCCCATCATCGCGGACGGCATGCCGCCGCGCAAACCCCCACCCCGACCCTCCCCCGGAATACCAGGGGAGGGGGAAGAAGGAGGTCGCCGATTGTGTCACGCGCCCCGCCCGACATCGGCCCGTGCTGCTATCGCATCAACTCGGCGATCATGGCCGCCGGGTCGCCGCTGCGCATCAGTGTTTCGCCGACCAGCACGGCGTTAACGCCGGCGGCGGCCAGTTTCTCCGCGTCCTGCCGCGTGCGCAGGCCGCTTTCGCTGATGAGCGTGCGCTTGTCCTCGACCAGTTCGGCCAGGCGGAGCGTCGTGCCCAGGTCGGTATTGAAGGTCGTCAGGTCGCGGTTGTTGATCCCCAGCAGGCTGTAGCCGTGGTGCGGAAAGCCGATCACGTGATCGCGCACACGAATCAGATTCTCCATGTCGTGAACCTCGATCAGACAGGTGAGATTCAACTCGGTGGCGAGGATCTGCAGGTCGATCAGCGGCCCGGTGTCCAGGCATTCGGCGATGAGCAGAATTGCGTCGGCACCCGCCGCTCGCGACTGGTAGACCTGATACGCGTCGACGATGAAATCCTTGCGCAATACCGGAATCGTCACCGCCTGCTTGATGGCGCGCAAATCATCCAGACTGCCCTGAAAATACTTGGCATCGGTCAGCACGCTGATGGCGGCGGCGCCGGCCGATTGGTAGGTGGTCGCCGTCTTCACCGGATCGAAATCCGCACTGAGCAGCCCCGCGCTGGGTGAGGCCTTCTTCACCTCGGCGATCACATGAACCAGGCCGCGCGGCGGTGTGCTGACGGCCTGAAAGAAATTTCGTGGCCGCGGCAGGGCGGCAATATCGGCCTGAAGCTGGGTGACATCGCGCCGGGTCTTGGCCAGTTCCACTTCCTGGCGTTTGGTCTGGATGATCTGATCGAGAATCGAAGCCATTGGAAAACTCGTCCGGCAACCTACAATTCGCACGCGGCGCGTCGCCACTGTAAAAGCGAATGCGCGAATGTCAATCAACCCGTGGCAAACGATGGCCGTTGCTCTTACCCACACGCCGAGGCCGGACATGTGGGTCGCCCTCTACCCGATCGTCGTGTTGTGGCTGGCGCTGCCGGCGGCGGTGCTGGCGATCGCATGGATTGGGCCGTTTCGGCTGGATCGAGCGCGGCGGCGCGTGGGCGAGGGAGACAGCCGAAGCCTCCTGCTGCTGATCCTTGCCAGCGCGGGATTTATCAATTTATTCGTGCAGATGGCATACCTGCAGGCGAAAGGCGTGACCTATGCCAATGCGATTCCGCCGGCAGACCTTGTCATCGTTTCGATCCTGTCCGATGTGCTGGCCGGGGCGGTCATGATCTACATGACATTTGCGATGCGTCACGACGGCCTGGCGCGAGTGGGGATTTCGTGGCGGCACGCGAGGGCATCGCTGGGGCAGGCGCCGGCGTATCTGGTGCTGGCCTACCCGCTCGTAATTCTCGCCAGCGCCGCGACGGAATATGTGTGGTCGCGGATCAACGGCGGGGCGCCGGGCGAGCACGAGCTGATCAAGATCCTCCAGGAACACCCCAGCCGGTCGCTGCAATGGCTGATCGTCGTGTCCGCGGTCGTCGCAGCGCCGATGGCCGAGGAGTTGTTCTTCCGCGGGTATCTGCAGACGTTCGTGCGTGAATTGCCGGTGCCGCCGTGGATGGCGATATTGTTTTCATCGCTGGCGTTCACGCTGATCCACCAGCCGCCGGAGATTCAGCCCATGATCTTTGTACTGGCGCTGGCGCTGGGATACGTCTATGAGCGGACGGGCAATCTGACGACAACCATGCTCATGCACGCGGCGTTCAACGGGACCAATATCTATCTGGCGCTGCACCCGCGTTGATACGCCCGGTGCATGTTCCTACAATCGGCCCACTTATGCCTATCAGCATTGACGAACAAATCAAGCTCCTTTCGCGGCGGTGCGAACGCATCCTCTCCGAGGACGATCTCCGCCGTAAACTCAAGACCAGCGCCGAAACCGGCCGGCAGATGCGGATCAAGCTGGGCATGGACCCGACGGCGCCGGACGTGACGCTGGGGCATGCGGTGCCGCTGCAGGTGGTGCGCCAGTTCCAGGACTGGGGCCACAAGGCCGTGCTCATCATCGGCGATTACACGGCGCGGGTGGGCGATCCATCCGGGCGCGACACGACCCGGCCGATTCTGACCGGCGAGGAAATCGACTCCAACGCCACCACCTACGTCAAGCAGGTCGAGAAGATTCTGTTGACCGATGAGCAGCACCTGGAAGTGCGGCACAACGGCGAGTGGTTCAGCAAGATGAACCTGGTGGACATCATCCGTCTTGCGGCGCGAAAGACCGTGGCGCAGATGCTCGACCGCGACAGCTTCAAGGAGCGCTTCCAGGCCGGGACCGATATCCGCATCCACGAATTGCTGTATCCACTGTTACAGGGGTGGGACAGCGTGGTGGTCGAGGCGGATGTGGAACTGGGCGGCAGCGACCAGCTTTTCAATAATCTCGTCGGGCGCGAGTTCCAGAAGGAACTGGGTCACGACGGGCAGGTGGTGATCGTCACACCGCTGCTGGTAGGGACTGACGGGTCGATGAAGATGTCCAAGAGCAAGGGCAATTACATCGGCGTGACCGATCCGCCGGCCGGGGCGAAGGGGATTTTCGGGAAAGTGATGAGCCTGCCGGACGCGGTGATGGACAGCTATTACATGCTGCTGACGGACATTCCGCCGCAGGAGTACAGGGCGAAGATCGCGGCCGATCCGCGCGCGGCCAAGGCGTTTCTGGGGAAGTACCTGGTGGCATGGATGCACAACCAGGCCGAAGCCGAGGCGGCCGAGGCGGAATTTGTCCGCACCACGCACGGCGGCGTGCCGGATGAAATGCCGCAATGCGAGATTCCTCGCCAGGCGACGAAGCTGGCGCCGCTGCTGGTGAAGGCCGGGCTGGCCGCCAGCAACAGTGAGGCGATCCGCAAAATCAAGGAAGGCGCCGTCCGCATCGAGGGCGGGAAGGTGACCGATTTTCAGAAGGACTACAGTTTCGATGCTCCGGTGGTGCTGCAAGTGGGCAACCGCCGGTTCGTGCGTTTGGTGCCGCAGTAGCGGCGTTCACATTTCCACGGCCATGGAGTCTCGCAGCTTGGCCAGGGCCTCGTGTTCGATCTGGCGGACGCGTTCGCGCGTCAGGCCGATCTGCTGGCCGATCTCCTTGAGCGTCAGCGGATCGTTGCCGCTGAGGCCATAGCGCAGGCGCAGAATCTTCGACGCCCGCGTGTCGATTTTATCGAGCAGTTCCATGAGCTGACGGAGATCGTCGCTGTGGCGGACGGCCTGGTCGGGCGTGGGATTGTTGGTGTCGGCGACCATGTCGTTGATGGTCAGCTCCCCGTCGGCGCTGCCGGACTGGGTGGGGGAGTTGTAGGCCTTGACGGCCTTCTTGATAATCTTGAGCTTTTTGAGCGACATTTGCAGATAGCCGCACAACTCCTCGTTGGTGGGGAGCCGGCCGAATTGTTCCTCGAGTTCTCGCACGGCGTGCTTGAGCCGGGCCATCATCTCGATCATGTAGGCGGGGATGTGGATGGGCTGGACGCTGTTGATGAGGGCGCGTTTGATGGCCTGCTTGATCCACCAACTGGCGTAGGTGCTGAAGCGGGAGCCGTTTTCGGGGTCGAATCCCTCGACCGCCTTGAGCAGGCCGATGTTTCCCTCCTCGATGAGGTCCGGCAACGATAGTCCGCGATTGAGATAATGCTTGGCAATATTGACCACGAGCCGCAGATTGGAGCGGACCATGTGTTCGCGGGCGGCGTGGTCGCTGTGGTGAATGATCCTGCGGGCCAGGGCCTTCTCCTCCTCGGCGGAGAGCAGGGGCGAGTCGTTGATCTGGCGCAGATACAATTGCAGTCCAGTCAGGACGTTTACGGCTGTAGGCATAGGCGTCTTCGGCGTTTTGCGACAAGGGGGCGGACAGGCAGGCGACTCCCTGGCGGGAAGCCGGCGTGCCTGCACCTCCGAAGCAGAGGTGTCCGCATACCCGAACCCGATGAACTATCGGTTGCGGCATGCGGCAACTTTTGCGCTATGCTCAATTGAACAGCGCAATTCAAGGGTGCTGCCGCTGATTTGGCGGTGATTCTGGGGCGTTGGGGAGGGCGCGGATTAAGCTGTGCCGGTTGTAAGGGCGAGCCGGAGAAGAATATCCCTCGCAGAGGCGCAAAGGCGCGGTGAGAAGAAAGCCTTCTCTCCGGGCGCCGTTATTCCTCGATATTGATATCGCCCAGGCCGCGGGTTTGTTCGCCGCCTTCCAGGCCGCCGCGGAGGCCGCGCTTCTCGGCGCGCTGAGCTCGGGCGGATTCGCGGGCTTCCTCTTCCTGCGCCCACTGGGCGCGCTTCAGCGACAGGCCGATCTTCCGCTCTTCGCTGTCCACGCGGAGAATCTTGACATCGAGTTCCTGGCCGACCTTGAGCTGGTCCTCCGGCTTCTCGATCTTCTGGTCGCTGATTTCGCTGATGTGCAGCAGGCCCTCCAGGCCCGGTTCCAGTTCGACGAACACGCCGAAATTGGCGATCTTGGTGACGTGGCCCTTGACGACCATGCCCGGGCGATAGTTGGCCGGGATGACCGTGGTCCACGGATCTTCCTGCATCTGCTTGAGGCCCAGTGCGATGCGCTGCTTGTCCTGATCGACCGACAGCACCACCGCCTTGACGCTCTCGCCTTTCTTGAGAACCTCGCTGGGATGGCCGATCTTCTTGGTCCAGGACAGATCGGAGACGTGCAGAAGGCCGTCGATCCCTTCCTCGATCTCGACGAACGCGCCGTAGTTGGCGATGTTGCGAACCTTGCCCTCGACGACGGAGCCTGGGGGATATTTCTCGGCCACGCGCTCCCAGGGATTCTCCTCGACCTGTTTCATGCCGAGGGAGATTTCCTGCTTGTCTTTGTTGATCTCCAGAACCTTGACCTTGACCTTCTGGCCCTGAGCCACCACCTCGCTCGGATGGTTGATGCGCTTGGTCCACGACATCTCGCTGATGTGGACCAGTCCCTCGACGCCTTCCTGTAGCATGCAGAACGCGCCGTAGGACATGATATTGACGACGGCCGCCTCGTGAACGCTGCCGACGGGATAGCGCAGCTCGATGTTTTCCCAGGGGCTGGCTTCCTTCTGCTTGAGGCCCAGGGCGATCTTTTCCTTTTCCTTGTCGATGGAGAGAACCTTGACCTCGATCTCCTGATCGATCTTGATCATGTCGCTGGGATGGTTGAGCCGGCCCCAGGACATGTCGGTGATGTGAAGCAGGCCGTCGATGCCGCCCAGGTCGATGAACGCGCCGAAATCAGCGATGTTCTTGACCGTGCCCTTGCGGAGTTCGCCGATGACCAGGCCGTCGAGAGTGCGGCGTTTGAGTTCTTCGCGCTGTTGTTCGATGAGCTTGCGGCGGGAGATGACGATGTTGCGGCGTTCCTCGTCGATCTTGAGGATGACGGCGTCGATGCTGCGGCCGATCCAGTCGGAGATTTCGCCGGGGCGGCGGATGTCGACCTGCGAGGCGGGAAGGAAGACGGGCACGCCGATATCGACCAGCAGTCCGCCCTTGATCTTCTTGGTGACTTTTCCGGAGACCGGGTCGCCCTCTTTCTTGGACTGCATGATCACTTCCCAGTTGATCATGCGGTCGGCCTTGCGTTTGGAGATTTTGACCAGCCCGGTGTCGCCCTCGACGTCTTCCAGCAGAACGCGGACCTCATCGCCGATCTTGACGTTCTGCGGCTCGTCGAATTCGGTCTTGTCGAGAACCCCTTCGCTCTTGAGCCCCAGTTCCACGACAAAATCATCGCCGACGACGCTGGAGACGCGGCCCTTGATGATGGCCCCCGGCGTAAAATCCTGGACCTCGTCGCCGCTGACGAGCTTGGACAAGTCGTCAGCCGAATCACCCAGTGCGGTGGCAACTGCACTCTTCACATCCGCGTCAATATCTCCCAACGAAAGTATCAGATTGAAATCGACCATAAGTCAGAACCACGCATGGCGATAAAAACAGCGTCGCAGCGCCATGCCCGCCGCAACGACAGACCACTCGAAAACGCCCAAGCGGACCAACCGCTCGACTGCGAACCCCGAATTATAAACGCGGACATGGCTCGGCGTAAACAGCGGAGCGATGCCAAAATTGCCAAAAAGAAAAGCCGCCCGGAGGCGGCTGGAGCAGGGGATGGTGCCGAGTTCGGATTCGGCGCGTCGACCAATCAGGCGCCGAGCACGCCCAAAAGCGTGAGCGAGGCTTCCTGTTTCTGGGTCAAAGCGCTCTTGAGATCGTTGCGATCCTTGGTGAGTTTCTCCGTCGCGGCCAGCATGGCATCGTGCAGGGCGTCCAGTCGGGCCTTGATCGCGTCAGGAGTGGCGTCGGTCTGGGCGAGGACGGCCTGAAGGTCGTTGACGGCCTTCTGAACTTCGTTTGTGGCCGCGGCTGCCGCAACGCCACCGGGAGCGGCCGCGCCGCCGGGCGCCACTGCGCCACCGGGGCCACCCGCGCCACCGGGCCCGCCGCCGCCAAATCCGCCGCGACCGCCACGGCCGCGGCCGTTGGAGAACATCGTGCCGTTGCCGGCTTGAACAACCGCCAGGTCATCCAGTATGGCGCTGATTTTTGAAGTGAGCGCGGCCATTTCATCGTCACTCAATCCGACGGTCTGTTGAATCTGAGCAAGCTGGTTCTGGCGATTGTTCATTCCGCCGCCGCCAAAGCCGCCACCGCCGGGCCCGCCGCCAAACCCGCCCCCGGGTCCACCGCCACCGCCGGGTCCACCACCACCGCCGCCAAACCCGCCGCCGCCGGGTCCACCGCCGCCACCGCCAAATCCGCCGCCGCCGCGCCCGCCGCCGCCACCGAATCCACCACCGCCGCCACCACCACCAAAGCCACCGCCGCCGCCGGCCCAGGCCGAGCTCGTCAGCAGCGCTACCATCATCACTGCCGTCAGGCAGGCGATTGTTCGTCGAGTCATCATGAGTATCTCCTCAAAAGGGACAGAAGTTTGTGCGGGAGTCACCGCCGGTTGCAATCCAGAACCGGCCGGGGAACCAAACTCCCAGCGCTGGACACATTGTCCACCCGCGTACCTTAAGGCGCGATGAACAAAACGACAAATATCGGGAAATCGCTGCCTTCATGGATTCTTCAGATTCGCGGCCAAAATGTCTCTATGGCCAATTCGAGCATGGCTTGCCGGCCGCCGCCAGCTTACGATCCGCCGACATGAACTGGCGTCTGATCAAGGACTATCTTGCCGAGGGCTTGATTCAGTTCCGGCGGTTCGACCTGCGCTGGTCCTATCTTGTGACGGCGGCCGCGATCGTGTTGGGAGTGGTCCTCAATGTGTGCATATCGCAGGGCTGGGTGGTGTGGCCGGTCATTTTCGTGGTGAGCTTGATCACGATGGTGCATGAAGCGGCCAGCCGGAACACCCAGGGCGTGCCACCGATGCAGGTCTATGCCTTGTTCGCCGGTGTGCTGGTTGTGTGCCTGGTGTGGCTGATGATCATGGCGGCCTTCGGGCCGTGGCTGCTGGTTATCGCCACGCCGCTGCTGGTGTGGTACGCGGGCAAGGGGATCCTGGAAAACCGCCGGCGCGACAAGCTGATCGAACAGCGTCGCAAGGACGGGCAATGCGTCGGCTGCGGCGAACCGATCGACGGTTCGTTCGAGGTGTGCCCCAACTGCGGCCTGGATTGCGATCCGGACGGTCAGCGTTTGCAGCGCGTGGCCACCATGGCGCGGTCGCGCGCCAACCCGGTGCGCGGCCGCGACGTCATCAAGGGAACCGCCGCGTTGACCCACGCCCAGCGGCGCGCTCAGGCATTGGCCGATCGCAGCGCCAGCCGCCCAGGCCGAAAACGCCCGAGCTAACCCCCGATTCCGGCCGCGTCTTGAGCGCTCAACGGCGCGGCCGGAAGACACGGCGGTATCGGACGAGCGGCTTACCGGCCGGCGCCGCGACCAGCTCCGCCAGCCCCGCCACCGGCGCCGGCGCCGCCGCGGCCACCACCACCGCCGCCAAAGCCGCCGGCCGTCAGGGCGGCGCTGGAAACCGTGAGTTGCTTGTCGTATTCGACCTTGAACTGATGCGTGACTGTGGCCGCCTTGTCGCCGATCGCCTGCGCCGGCACCGACACGTCCCAGCGTAGAATGCCCTTGGTCTTGTCGTCCGGAAGGTATTCCGGTGCGGCCGACAGTTCCTTGCTGGTCGCCCCCAGCGTGATCTTGGCCTCATTGGCCTTGGTGGTCGGGACGCGATCCATCAGACGGACGATGGCCGGATCATTGCCGAAGTTCTCGATCGTCAGCTTGTAATTGAACCCGAGCACGCGGTTTCCGGCCTGGACGGTGTCGGTCTTTTCGACCAGTTCACGGCCTGCGCGGAGCGAGGCGTCAATCCCAAACCCGAGCGTGAATGATTCGCCAGTGGTGACCGTGGGAAGCTGGCCAATGCCCACGAAATGGTCATTTTGATAACTCGAAACCGGCCCGGCCAGCAGGACGTTCTTGCCGTCGTTCACCACGCTGGCCTGATCATAGATGAAACTGGTCAGCACGGGCATGGCGGTCTTGTAGAAGGTTCCCTTCAGGGCCAGCGTGCTGATCTGGATGAGCTGTTCATCGGCACGGCTGGGGAGGGTCGTTCTGTTGGTCAGGTGATAGGTGACGCTGACGCTCTGATGTCCTTCGGAGGGCGTCTGCGGCTTGGTGGCCTCGGCGACCAGCTCAAGAACCTGAAGCTGCCGCGCCACGGAATTCAGGTCGGAGTCGAGCGACTGCGCGGGCGCGAGATTCTGAAGCTGCTGCTGCGTGACGCCGAAATTGCCATTGAAACTGCCGTTGCTCAGCGAGCCGCCGTTGATCGTGACGGGGCCGTTATAGTTATTGCTCAAGCTGCGGTTGGCTTCGGCCGCGGTTCGCTGCTGGATGAGCGCGTCGCGCTGCTCGGCATAGGCGCTGGTAACGGCGGTCTGGCTGTTGGTGTAGGGGACGCTGGCCAGGGCGATTTCCAGCGGGTCAAGCACCGGCGCGGTGGCGACCAGGCTCGGCGTGGCCGTCGAGAGGATCATGTCCACATCCGGCCAGTCCTCGCCGCTCATCTGACGCACCGAGGCGTCGTATTCCAGGTTGACCGATTGCTGGGAAGGATTGCCGTGGGCGATGTAGGAGGCGGTCCAGTCGGCCTGATCGACCAGATAGTGGACGCGCAACTGCCCGCCGGCGTTCTTGAACGTGACGGAAACGACGGCTTCGCGGACGCTCTTGGTCGATCCGCCGGTCAGTTCGGCGCGCTGGCGCTGGTGAAGATCAAGCTGCTCCTGCGCGGCGCGCTGCTTGTGGGAGAGATCGAGTGATTCGTCGCTTATGTCCTTGCGCTGGTCGAAAATGAACGTGGTCAGCGCCTTGAGCACATCGGCGTTCAGCACGCCCTTGGACAGTTCGGTCATGGCCGTGGGGGCGGCGAAGGCCTCGAGCTTGTCGAGGTATTGGCTGCGCTGGGCAAGTACCTGCTGCGAGCGATTCACGCCGTCGATGTCGTCCTGGTCGGCGCGGATCAGTTTGTCGATCTGCTGAACCTCCACGCGGTTGTCCTGCTCGACCGCCCGCGTGCGGAAGCCCACCGAGTGGATGTCGATGCCGTCGGCCGATTCGGCGTAGACGCTTCCGGGGATCACCCGCTCCGGCAGGCCGGTCACCACGATGTCGGTCAGTCCCGCCGGCGCCGACACATCGACGGTGCGCGTGACCAGCGCCTGCCCGCGATAGACGGTGACGGAATCGATCTTCCCGGTCAGCGAGATGGGATCGGCCGCGTGCGCCGCGGTGAAGAAGGACGCCAGTGCGCAGCCAGCGACGCTCAAGCATATCAGTCGACGGATCATGGTGGTTCTCCTTGGCAGGAATCGATGTTGTTGTTGTAAGTTATCGTCCAATCACGCAATTATCGTCCGGTAAAACTGGTGGCGGAAATGGACAGTTGTTTGTCGTATTCCACCTTGAACTGATGGTCGACGGTGACGGCTTTGTCGCCGATCGCCTGCGCCGGGATGGTCACGTCCCAGCGAAGAATGCCCTTGTTTTTGTCGGTCGCGACGTATTGGCCGTCGGTGGACAATTCCCGGCTGGCCGCGCCCAGCGTGATCTTCGCCTCGGTCGCCTTGGTGGTGGGGACGCGGTCCATCAGCCGCACCACGGCCGGGTCGGAGCCGAAGTTCTCGATCGACAATTTGTAATTGAAATTGAGCACGCGGTTGCCGGCCTGGAGCGCGTCGGTCTTTTCGACCAGTTCACGACTGGCGCGGAGCGTGGCGTCGATGCCGAACCCGAGCGTAAAGGATTCGCCCGTCGCCACGGTGGGAAGCTGGCCGATGCCCACGAAATGATCGCTGTCATAACTGGAGACCGGCCCGGCCAGCAGAACGATCTTGCCGTTGTTGACGACATTGGCCTGGTTGTAGATGAAACTGGTCAGGACGGGCATGGCCGTCTTGTAGAACGTTCCCTTGAGGGCCAGCGTGCTGATCTGGATAAGCTGCTCATCCGCACGGCTGGGTAGGGTCGTGCGGGGGATATTGTAGGTGACGGCCACGCTCTGATGGCCTTCGTTGGGCGTCTGGGGTTTGGCGGCCTGGGCAACCAATTCAAGTTCTTGAAGCTGCCGCGAAACGTCCTTGAGGTTCTGATCCAGCGCCTTCTGCTGGACTTCCATCCTGTCAAACACCTGGGACGGCCTGGTCGTCGCGTAACCGAGACCTATTGTGCCATCTGTGACATAACCGCCCGCACTGCCGCCGCCCATACCGCCGTAGCCGCCGAGATTACCAAAGCTGCTCGCGCCGGCTCCGCCAGGCGCGCCGGCAGCGCCGCCGGCACCCGCGCCGCCCCGGCCAGCCCGTGCGCCGCGTCCGATTGTGCCGCCGCCACTGCCAATGCTGCTGGCACTGTTGGCGGCCACCGGGCCGTTGCGCAGGACTTCCGCGTCGGCCTGGGCCTGTTCGAGAAATTTGCGTTCCTCGTCATATTCGCCCGCGGCCGCCAATTGCTGTTCAGCCTGCACCAGCGGCACGCTTTGCAGGGCGATTTCCAGCGGATCAAGCTGCGGCGCGGTGGCGACAAGGCTCGGCGTGGCCGTCGAAAGGGTCATGTTCACATCTGGCCAGTCCTCGCCGCTCATTTGACGCACCGAGGCGTCGTATTCCAGGCTCACCGTCTGCTGTTTGGGATCGCCGTGGGCGATATAGGATGCGGTCCAGTCGGCCTGATCGACCAGATAATGCACGCGCAACTGCCCGCCGGCGTTCTTGAATTCAACCAGCACGGATGCGTCGCGCGCGGTCTTGGTCGAGCCGCCAGCCAGTTCGTTTCGCTGACGGGTATGCAGCGTCAGGGAGTCGCGAGCATCGCGGTCCTTGCGCGACAGGTCCAGCGATGCGTCACTGATGGCCTTGCGCTGCTCGAAAACGAATGTGGTCAGGTTCTTGAGCACATCGGCGTCCAGCACTCCCTTGGACAACTCGGCCGTCGCCGTCGGCGCCGTGAAGGCTTCCAGCTTGTCCAGATATTGGCTGCGAGCGGCCAGAACCTGGCCGGCGCGGTTATCGGCATCGAGGGCATCCTGATCGGCCCGGATTTGGTCGTCGAGGGTCTTGACCCCGGCCCGGATATCCTGCTGGACGGGGTATTCCTGGTAGCGGACCGAGTGGATGGCGACGCCGTCACTGGATTCGGCATACACGCTGCCGGGTATGATCCGGTCCGGGAGATCGGTGATGGTCACTTCGCTGACCCCGGCCGGCGCGGTGACATCCACCACCCGCGTCACCAGCGCCTGCCCGCGATAAACGGTCACAGACTCGATCTTCCCCGGCAATTTGATCGGATCGGCCGCCCATGCGCCCCCGGCCAGCCACCCAACAGACAACGCGGCGACAACACACCCCAGACATCCTCGAACCATGGCGAATCCTCCCGCAAAAGCCAAACCGCCCAACAGCCCGGCAATCCCGGCCACACCCCATAGACGCCGAGTGGGGCGGAAAGTTTCAAATCGGTTGAAAATAAGCGACCGCCGGCACGATCGGGATGATCCGCGAGGACGGCTCGGCGAAAACCCAACGCCCGTCCCACCGACCCATCGTCTCTGGAACTCCGCGACCCAACATCCCGCTGATTAACCTCAATCATCACCCCGGCGGCGATGGCTCCCCCGGCGGGTCGGTTTCCGGCGGTTCCAAATCCTTCCCTGACGGCCTGTCACCAGTCTTGTCGAGCGGAATCGGCGTCCCGCATTCGGGGCAGCGTTG
>Ga0181517_10004617_pt1 | contig 12480 bp, 4 predicted proteins | sample PEATcosm2014_Bin_31_FD_119748 | JGI IMG/M metagenome (GOLD analysis project Ga0181517, IMG submission 119748) | Peatland microbial communities from MTU Mesocosm Facility, Houghton, MI, USA - PEATcosm2014_Bin01_30_metaG | ecosystem: Environmental > Terrestrial > Soil > Wetlands > Peat | place... | reverse complement strand
CCGTAGTGGCCGCGGCCACGGGCTCGCCGTTGCGTCCGATCACTTCGATGCGCGCGCCGCTCACTGCTTCGCCGCGGTGGATGGACTGGACGAAGACGTCGCGGCTGCCATCGTTCGACTGCTTCACGATGAAGCCGAGATCGGTGACCAGAATCAGGCGGGTGTCTTCAATCGGACGCGTTTCTTCCCTGTCACCCTGGTTGTCTCCCGCGTCGCCGCCCTCCTCGTCTTCCTCCGATTTCTTCTCGGGCTGCGCCGAGCGGATGTGGAGCAGGAACAGGCCTCGTCTGTTCTGCGCCTTGTCCTGCAGGTACTGGCCGAGATCGATGCTGTCATAAGTCGGCTTGCCCGGCTGCCGGCCGCGGTACTCGCGAGTGGCGGTGAAGCGCTCCACGATGGTATCCTCCAGACCGCCCACAAAGGGCTTGGAGAAGTCCCACATGGTGGGCGCGAGGTGCTGGAGCTGATTGGGAAGCACGCGTCCCACTTCCACTTGCACCTTGTCTACATCGCGCACCAGGAAGCCGACTTTTTTGTCGCCCGCGAGAGACAGCAGCGCGCCATTGCCGAGAAAGGTGAGCGCCTGGCGGTATGGGATTACCTGGATGGTGGCGGTGTAGGGCTTGCCCGAGACATAGCCGCCGGCGCCCTGCACGCCGTCCTTGACCCACAAGAAAACGTAGCGGCCCACGGGCGCATTGAATTTGAACCCGTGCGTGGTTTCGGCGCCGCCATCGGAGGCCACGTAAGTGAGCGGAAGGGATTGAGACCTGGCGAGAATGTCATTCCCGATCTCGCCTTCCTCGCTCCAGTTGCAGGGATCCTTGTCCTCCTTGGGTTGATTGGGGTGGCGCACGGGAAGCAAGTAGGCCTGAACCTTGCCGGCGAATGCCCGCTCCGCCACGGGCGACGAGCTGGTGAGCAGCAGGACCTGTTCGGGCTCATAGCGGGCGTTATCCACCAGGGTCATTTGCGCGCCGCCAAAGCGGAGGCTGGTGCGGCCGGGGATGATCACATTGGATTCGAGCCTCTCGCCGGTCTGATTGCCTCCCCGCGCCGCCCGGACGCCTTTAGCTATCGCGACGGCGATGGTGGTGTCGTCGCGCGGCATTCCGAGGGCGGCCGAACGGATGTAAGCAGAGAGCTTGAACTTGTCATAAGCCACGGTGAAGTGCTTGCTATCGGGGGTAAGCCCGAGGAATTCCGCGTCCTTGGAGGGGATGAGCGAGACGTGTTGCTCGAACTGGGTGGTGTCTACAGGGTGACTGAAGCCTACCGTGGCCACCAGGTTCTTGGTGGCCGGGTTTTGCGGATCCTGATAGAACTGGCTGCTGACGATTTTGGCGGAGAAAGGCTGGGTCTTGAACTCGAAGCTGTAGTCGTCAAGCTCCACGGTCTTGGCGAGGAACCCCCGGCGCGCGATTTTGACGGTAAAGGCGGCGTCCACCGGCCAGTCTGAGCTGGGGGTGAACTGCAGGCGCTTGTCGTCGAGCCAGGTCCACTTGCCGGCGAAGGCGGGGGAGATTTGGATACCGGCGGTGAGGCGTTTATCGAGGCTGGCGAGAGGCGCGGCGGGTTCCTTGAAATCGACCATCAGCGGGTAGATGGATGAGATGCCATTCTCGTCGTACTCGGTCAGTTTGGGGGCGGTAACGGCGTATTCGACGTAGTGCGGCTTGGGGCGGACCTTGTACCAGGTGAGCGCGCCGGCGGCGACCACGACGGCGAGGGCGGCGACCAGGAGCCGCTTTCGGTCGGCCATGAGATAGCGGCCGGCGTGGCGGAACCGAAGGCCGGTCCACCGAATCCACTCAGGCGCTTGCCACTGCACGTGACCAAAGACTCGGTGTATCCACTTAAGCATGAATAGAACGACGGGATTTGGGGAATCCGGGGGGCCAACGGAGGTCATGGTAACCGATTATACGCACGCGGCGGGCCATTAGCTACCGAGATGATGCTGGGCAGCGTCCTCAACCAAAGTCCTAACCCGGATATCTCACAGACACTCGGCCGTGACAACGTGGCGCACGCACTCGTGCGTGCCGCGTCGGCACACATGCCGGCGCCCCGGCTCGACGGACTGTCCGCACCCCCGAACGTGTCGAGAAGAGTCTCGACACGGCACGCACGAGTGCGTGCGCCACATCTCGGGCCACGTGTGAGAAATGCGGGCTAACGAATCGAATACGCCTATCCCGACAGAGAGATTCGCGGGCTTGGTTCGCCCGGGCGCACCGTACCCGGCGCGCCAAAGTCGAAACCGGCGAAGGGCACACCGGCGCGGAAGTGGGTGAACCCACACAGGGCGTGGATGGCGGCACACAGAACCTCCAAACCATAGAGTCGACACCCTGCTGGCCCTACTTTCGGAACACCACGCCGCCCTTCATCACGAAGCCGACCTTTTCGAGCGCGCCGATGTCCTCAAGCGGATTGCCCGTCACCGCGATTACGTCGGCAAAGTAACCCGCCTTCAATGCTCCAATCCGGCCTTCCCATCCGAGCAGCGTCGCGCCGTGCAGGGTTCCGGCTTGGATCGCCGCAAGCGGTGACATTCCGTACTTCACCAGGAGCACGAATTCGCGAGCCTGCGCGCCGTGGGGAAACGGCCCCACGTCCGAGCCCATCGCGATCGGCACGCCAGCCGCCAACTGCTTGCGGAATTCCGCGGCGTGATAGTCCAACATAGCCCGTTCCCGCGCTGCCATGACCGGCGACGGCGCATGATCGGCGAAGTAATCGACGATGGCGAAGGTGGGCACCGCGAAGATGCCGCCCTCCCGCATCAGCCGCATGGTTTCGTCGCTCAACTGGTAGGCGTGATCGATGGATACCACGCCGGCGCGCGCCGCGTACAACGCGCCGGGCTCGCCGGTGGCGTGCACGGCCACTCGCTTGCCCACCCGCGCCGCCTCGGCGACCGCGGCCGCGAGTTCGGCCTCGCTGTACTGGTATGGCGTGGCGAACTTCCCGGCGGCCAGGGTATCGGGGCCGGTCTCATAGATTTTGATAAAGTCGGCGCCCTCCTTGAATTGGCCGCGGATGACGCGGATCAAATCGAGCGCGCTGTTGGCCTGGGTGGCGTTGGGCAGCACCCGCTGCTCCGGGTTGTAGCCGATGGCGTCTTCATGACCGCCCAGAATGTCGATAGCGTTGCCGCTGATGCGCAGCCGGGGACCCGGAACAGAGCCGGCGTCGATCGCATTACGCACCGCCGCGTCGGCCGATCCGGCGCCCTCGGTCCCCATATCGCGCTCAGCGGTGAATCCCGCCATCAGGTCGTCGCGCGCCGCCAGCACCGCCATAATGGTTCGCTGCGGCGCCGATTCGCCCACCGTCTGCAGATCCTCCGCGCCCGGATGCAGAAACAGGTGAACGTGCGCATCGACCAATCCAGGCAGCAACGTGCGGTCCCCCAGGTCGATCACCTCCACATCCGATGGCCGGTTGACCTTCACGCCGAGCTCAACGATCCGGTCGTCGCGCACCAGCACTTCGCCGGGGGCGATCATCTTACCCGTCTCCACGTCCAACAGCCGGGCTGCGTGCAGTACGATGGCGTGATTCGCCGGCTGGCTCCATGCCGCCTGGCTGGCGAGCGCAAGAATCAGTAACGAAGGACAACGCAGATTGTTCATCGCTGTTGCGCGCCATCATACCACCTCTGGGTGTGGCAGGCGGCGCGGAGACATCTCAGGTCCGGGTTGCCCGCGCGCGGTCCACGAACACGTTCATGTTCTTGTGGGAGACTTACTCGCCGGGATGGTAGTTGCGCTCCGTGTGCCCTTTGAGTTGCACGGGGTAGTAGTAAACCTCCCGCAATTCGCCGGCGGCATAGCGCTTGGCTTCATCGTTGAAGTGCGGGGACGCCGGATTGCCGCTCTCCCCGCCGGCGGTCACCGCCTTCGCGCGCACGGTTTTGCCGAACTCGACCACCGCCACGAAGCTGTTGCCGCTCGCGCCATACCACTTCTTGGTTTCCGGGTAGGCGCGCGCTCCGAAGGAGGCCAGCGAGCCCCAAGACGCCGAAGGGAAGCCCACCGGAATGCTCGGCGCGGCGTCGTCGAACCGCGGCGCGATGTCGTCGTTCAGGCGCTGGAATCGATTGATATCGCCCCAGGGCGTCTTCCAGCTCCCGAAATCGGCCGCGAGCCGGCCGGACGCCGTCACCAGGGCTCGCAGGAGTTGCTCAGCCGGCACATTGCCGAGGGGATCGTCAACGGACCCCGCCGCGCCCCTGGCGCCGGCGCCTGTCCCACCGCCCCAACTTCGCCGAACATCCTCGGCCCAGTAGATTGCCAACGACGTCGAAACAGAGTCCGCTCCCCACCGCAGATCCCACTTGCGCAGGAGGGCGATCTGCTCGGCCGTTCTGGCTTTCAGGGGGTTGGCGTCCGGAGTGGCGTCCCACGCTTTGACCAGCGCTGGGATGGGTCTTTCAAACCACGTGAGGTAGGTGTCATACGCCGCGGCGATCAGGGAGTCGAGCGCGAAGTCCTTCCTGTTCTCCAGGACCCGGATCGCGTGCAGCCCACGCGCGGATGCGCCACCGGTCTCGACATAGGCTGGGTAGTCTTCCTTTTTCAGGCTACCGGGCCCGGCCGCGGACCATGGCCAGTCATTGCAGTTGTAAAGCCAGCCGCTCTTGGGGTTCAACAGGTGCGGCGTCTCGTCCACTTCCAGAAGTCCCTTCCACTCCGTCGCCGGATTGCTGCCATCCACCGGCCTGGTCCAATCGAAGCTGGTATCGCGCCGCGGGATGAAGTTGCCGTGAAAGTAGGCGATGTGGCCGCCGGCATCGGCGAAGATGGTGTTGTTCGACGAGTTCGCTCTGAGTTCCATGGTCTGGCGGTATGACTTGTAATCCTCGGCTTTGGTACGCGTGTAAGACTGCACCAGCGCCTTGATGGGTTCCTGCATCAACCGGATGGCCACCCACTTGCCGTTGGCCTCACGAATGATGGGCCCGTGATGCGTGCGGTAGACGGTGAATTTCTTTTCGGCCATCCCGTGATCGGTCTTGTACGGCGCCGTGATCTCGGTGGTCGCCATGGGACGCTCCTCGCTCCCGTACTTGTAGTAGTAGCGATCTCCCTTCTTGAGGACCGTTTCGAGATACTCGTCGACCGCATCGACGCCGCTCGAAGTGTGCATCCAGCCGGCGCGTTCGTTGAACCCCTGGTAGACGAAAAACTGGCCCCACGTCACGGCGCCGTAAGCATTCAGTCCTTCGTCGCTGGTCATCTGCAGTTCGGACCGGAAGTAGAACGAGGTGTGGGGATTGATCAACAGCAGCGCGTGATGGTCAACTGTGTTCGAGGGCGCCAAGGCAATGCCATTCGATCCGCCGGGCTCCGGCTCATACTCCGCGACTGCACGCTCCTGGCTCACCGTGGTCCCGCTGTAGAACGAGGCAAGCTGGCTGAGGTCGATCCTGTCGATGTCGCCGCCAAGGGGAACGCTCCCTTCGGTCAAGGAAAGCGCCATCCAGGGCTCGAACCGCTGGATCACTCGCGGTTTCACCTCGGGGTGCTTGTAGAGGTAGTAATTCAGTCCGTCGGCGAAGGCGTTCATGAGCTTCTGCAGCCACGGCGGGCTGGCCGCGTAGTCCTTCTTCAGCTCCGCGGGGTCGATGAAGAGCTTCATCCGCAGATCCTGGAAGATTCTCGATTCACCCTCTGCTTCCGCCAGGCGCCCCAGCGAGACGATGTAGTTCGTCTCGACGCGCTTGAAGTCGTCCTCCGCCTGGGCGTACTCCATGCCGAAGACCGCGCTGGCGTCTGTTCTCCCGTGGACGTGCGCGATGCCCCAATCGTCGCGGACGATGGTAACGCTCGCGGCCTCTTTCTCCCAGCGCGCGACTTCCGGGTCTTTAGCCTGGAAGGCGAGAGAGGCGGATACCACCGGGAGGACGAAAAGGAGTTTCGGAAGGGAGAGTTTGTTTTGCATGATGTAACGCTTCTGGATTTGAGCTGATGCGGCGGGGCGTCCAGCCTTGAAAACGGTAACAACAGAACTGTCCGTTGTCAACAACCGGTAGAGATGTTCCCTGACGTCCTTCTTTAGGGATTTTGCTCCCACGAAGAAGCACTCGGTCCGATCCAGAAGCAGGGCGCAATCGACGGATTATCTTGAGGCTTCCGCCGGCATTCCGTCGCACCTCGTCCAATTCCCCTAAATCCCGGCCCAAGGCGCTGAACGCCGGCTCGGAATCGACTATAGATAGCCTAACGTTTAGACACTGAGCACGGGACATGGGGACTCACGAATGATGGCGTAGGCGTTCGTGGGTAGACGTCCTGCCATGCTGTCATGACTATTTCGCCCGATGACAAGGAGATCGGCTCGCACGTCCTTGGCTGCGTCGGCTACCGCGCTCACAATCGGACCGATTTCAGTGTGAATATCGCCATGGGCCCCGGCGGTCTCGAGCAGCCGCGCCAGTTCAGCTTTGGCCTCGCCGATGACGTAGCCTCTCCATTCCGGCGACAAGCCATAATCTTCCAAACGGGGATCGAGCGAGGCAACCGCATGAATCAAGCTGAGCGATGCTCCAAACTCCCGGCACAGCCGGCTGGCCCAGCCCAAGACGCTGCCGCTTTGCGGTCCCAGATCCACGGCGCACGCGATGCGACGCGGATTTGCCGATACGCCGGACGACGCCTGCGGCGTATGGGCTGCCGTCCAGACAAGGCAATCTGCGTCGTGAAGGACCTTTGCCGTGATCGAACCGAGGAGCAGGCGCCGGAATGGGCCGTACCCATGAGTGGGCATCATTATCAGATCGATGTGCTCCTCAGTGGCGTACTCCACAATGGTCCTGGCCGGGTCGCCTTCCCGCAGGACGCGCTTGACCCCCAGATGGCCCCATTCCTTCGAACGGAACTCCTTCATTTTCTCCTCGGCCTCGACTCTTGCGCCGTCGTGCAGCGCTTTCATCTGGGCTGACGTTGGGAGCGGCAGGTCCAAACGCGGAGCAAGGACGTGGAGCATCGCGATCTCAGAACCAAAGTGTTCAGCGACTGCCGTCGCAGCGTCGGCGGCGTCGAACGACCGCGCCGAGAAGTCTATCGGCAACAGGATTTTCGCTATCGTAAACATGCTGGCGTTCTGCCTTCGAGGCCCGCTTTTGGGGCGTCTCCAGATGACTCACTCAATGCAATCGTTTGGCCCTTTGGCCAAGCCTGATGATTGGACGCCCTTGCTCTTTCGGCGGTTCCCCTCAAGGCCGTCGCGCCAGATCGCTTCCCTTCGGAATCATGACATCAAGCGGCATTCACGACGCGGCCGGCCAGCGCCGAGCGATAGCGCGTGCCACCATCCACGGCCGCGCGCGGCTCCCACCGGCTTCAGTTGTATCCCATGATCTTGGTGAACGCGACCTCGTAGCCCAGGACCCCCAGGTCGGTCGTCCCGCCCCCGGTCAGCGGCGCGGTGAACGTCCCCTGACCCTTGCTGAAATCCGGAACCGCAAATACCGAGAGCAGCCCGAAAGTTGCGCCGGTCGCATCTCCCGAGACCGCCGGCAACTGCTGGAGGATGTTCGAAGGCACGGTGAAACTGCCCGCCGAAGCCGCGGCGGTACAGGTGAATCCGAGCGCGGAAAAGGTCGCATTGAAGCCCGTTCCGGCCGTTCGCGTCAGCGCGGCTCCAAGAATGATGACGAGCCCCCCTTCGCCGCCCGTCCATGTGACGGTGAGCGGCGAGGCGCGCGGGATGGGGTTCGCGATGGCGCTTTGATCGGTCCAGGCGAAGTCGCCTGGAAGAGTGACCGAAGCCGAGAAGGCGCCCACGTCGGCCCCGCCCGCGCCGGCCACGGTGTACGTGCCCGCGGCCAGAGTGGGGCTTCCGATCACTCCGCTGCCTTGCAAACCAGTGGAATATAGCGTGGCGAGAAAGCTTTTATCCGCTTGAACAGGGACTGGCGTATTGGAAGCGTTGGGGCCATTCAATGTCAACTGCGCGCCGGCATCCAGGGTTTGCGCCGGAGGCTGGCCAAGGCCGAGCTGGTAGACGGCGCCGGTGCGCTGTACCAGGAAGCAGGCGCCCGGTTGAACCACGGCCAAATTCGAGTTGGCGACTGCATCGACGGTGTACTTGCCGAACCAGCCGGCGGCGAGGTCGATGCTCTCGCTGACGTTCGCAGTGTAGGTCGTGGCGGTCTTGGCGAGTTGGATTCCCCCGGCGGTGAGGGCGCCGCCCATATCGAGCGTATGCAACTGGGCCTGCGTCAGCACCGGGCTGGAGCAGGCGGACTGACCCGCGGGCGCCACGGCGATGGTCCCCAGGTTGGATGACCGGCCGCCGGCCATCACGAGTAGGCTGACGAAGCAACTGGGCGTTACCGTCGACGGAACATAGAAGTCGATTTGATCCAACCCCGGCGAACCGGGGGACCGTCCGGCGTAAAGCGGGGTCACCGCGATTCCGCCCACGATCACGCTTACCTGGGCGGCGGCTGTCTGATCGCCCGAAGTGCCGCCGGTGATGTCCGAAGCCGGGTCGGCCCCGATCCCCGTTCCCCACAGCACCATCAAGTCGTTGGGATTGGCGGCGCGCAGGCCGTACTGGCCGAGCGTGCCGGTGGTGAACCGGTTGAGAACGAGATTGTTGTAAGTGGCCTGGGCCGGACCCTGGCCGTCGGCCATCTCCGTGGCAAACCCGAAGTTGCGCTCCACCACATTGACGCTTGCGGCGGCGCTGGTCTGCCCGTTGTAAGTCACTGTGACGCTGTAGGCGCCGGCCAGAGTGCTGGACGGCAGCAATCCCGCCACCTGGCTGGCGACGGTGTAGTACATCAGCGCGCTGACGGGTGCGCCGCCCAGGGCGGGCGTGAACGTGATACTGGTTTTCGAGAGCACGGCCGGGAACGGCAGCGCGGTCTGAACGGAAATCGTGGCCGGACCGAGTGCCGTGCCGAAGATGACGAACCAGGATCCCCTGGCCACGTCAGGGAGTCCGGAACTCGCGTTTAGGACGCTCCCGATCGCGGGCTGCGCCTGCGCGAGATTCGATGTCAGCACTAGCAGCGCCAGACACAACAGAGTCGTTGTCTTCATAAGTTCCAGATCGGGCCCGGGCGTTTCGGCCAGGCCCGCATATCCTCCTCCCCGGAGTTTTGGCTGGGTACTCAAATGCACCCGGCTAAGGTCTCTTTCAGGGATTCCATCCCGTGCACCAATGATGTACACGAAAGGCGAAAAGAGCGCCGGAAAAAGGGGAAGCCCACCTTGTTCAGAGCGTCCGCCAATTCAAGTTCTCCAGGTGTGAAAAAAGAATAGCCGAGTTAAAAGCCGAAGTCAATGATTCACCCCCGGGGTTCATCCCGTTCGGGAGCGGCCATCGCCTCGAGAATCCGCAGGGTGGGCCGGTGAACCTCAGATCTCAGTTTTGTCCACTCGGAAAGAGTCGTTCGGCATGGGAGAAAAGAGACAAAAGGCCCCAAAAAGGCCCCAAAAGACGCACTTGGATGTATAATCGATACCGGCCAGGAGGCCAAAACGGGACCCGACTGATGAACTGGTGCGACATTCCGAGGGGACAGAGAGGAGCAACGAGTATGACCAGGAAACGGTTTTCGGGTGCGCTCCGAGCGCGTGCGCTTCGGGCTATAACGGCGCTTACCATAATTTCGATCTCCCTTGGTCTTGGCTGGCCGCGTGCCTCCGCAGCCTCGCCCGATACCAAGCCGCAGGCGGCTTCCGGGCAGGACGGTCCCGGATTGCCCGCCCTTCCAGCGGACGCCGCCCAATCTATCCCGCTGTCCAGGAACCGCTCCGAAGCGAAGCGCCTGGGTGCGCCATTGAGTTTCGAGCCCAATCAGGGCCAGGCGGACTCCACGGTTCAGTTTCTCTCGCACGGCGCCGGCTACGCGCTCCTCCTGGCTCCGGGCCAGGTCATCGTAAACCTGGAGCGGCAACAGCCGGCGCCGGCCGCTCCGGCACGGCAAACACCCGAAGCCCAGTCCGTCGAAACCCTGCGCATGAGCCTGATCGGGGCCAATGCCAAGGCCAACGCAGTGGGAATGGCCCCGCAGCCCGGCGTGGTGAGCTACTTCATCGGCAATGACCCGAAAAACTGGCGCTCCGGCATCCCGACCTATGGCAAGGTCGACTATGCCCAGATCTACCCCGGCGTGGATTTGGTTTTCTACGGCAATCAGCGCCAGTTGGAGTACGACTTTGTCGTCAGCCCCGGCGCCGACGCCAGCCGTATCGCCTGGCGAATCGATGGCGCTCGCGCCAGGCTCGACGCCGAAGGGAGTCTGGTTCTGCAATCTCGCCATGGCCAGGCCACTTTCCGCAAGCCGGCGCTGTATCAGATGGATGGAACGAAGCGGGTCGCCGTCGATGGCGTCTTCGCCGTGCGCCGGAACGAGGTTCGCTTCCGGTTGGGGAGCTACGACCACTCGCGGACTCTGACCATCGATCCGGTGCTCAGCTACGCCACCTACCTGGCCGGCAGCGCCACGGATTATATCGGGCGTCCGACCGGCCCCGGTATCCTCGAGGTCGGTACGTCCCAGGGCCTCGCCGTGGACAGCGCCGGCAGCGTATATGTCACGGGCCGCACCAGCTCGGTGGATTTTCCGATGGCAAACGCTTTATACGGCAGCTTCCCAGCCAGGCTGCCGGGCACTACCCCAACGTACACACCCTCGACCTTTGTGACCAAATTCAGTCCGGACGGCTCTTCGCTGGTGTATTCCACCTATCTGGGCGGCGACTCCGAAGACGACGGCTACGCCATTGCGGTAGACTCCGCCGGCGAGGCCTATGTGGCTGGATCCACCACCTCGGCCAACTTTCCAATCACATCCGGAGCGTACCAGACACTCTGCGGCCCTACTGTTTACGCGGGCCAAGCGGGCGCCACCTGCCCCGGTTCCATGAACGCATTCGTGACCAAGCTGAATGCCACGGGAACAGAACTGGTTTACTCCACATTCCTGGGCGGGTACGGCAATACTTGGGCAACCGGCATCGCCGTAGATGCCTTGGGCCGCGCTTATGTGGCCGGCAACCAGGACACAGTCTGCAATGCCAACTATATGTCCACTTGTTTTCCCACCACCGCCGGCGCGGTGATCGGCACGACCTCAATGGCCTGTTGCTCGCAATTCAACTTCATTTCCGTATTCGACCCCACCGGCGCCAAGTTGCTCTATTCCACTCTCTTCGGCGACTTAAACGACATTGTGGGGGGCACCACTGTCACCTCGGGCAATACCCTGGCCACCGGGGCCGCCGTCGATTCCAGCGGCAACTTCTACCTGTTCGGCGAGACCCAGGCCGGCAAGTTGCCGACGACGCCGGGCGCGTATCAGTCCAGCGGCGCGCCTCTCGACACTACGGGCAGCTTTGTGACGGCTGACCGCGGCTTCATCGCCAAGTTTAGCCCGGTCACTTCCGCCGGTGGAGCGACCCTGTCCTGGGCCACGTACCTGGGCGGAAAGACGGGAAACCAAAGCGATTACGTCTCCGGCCTAACCACCGACAGCGCGGGCAATGTCTATGTCACCGGCTGGACCAGTTCCCCCGATTTTCCGGTGACCAATGGCGCTTACTCCACCGCCTGCGGGTTCGGAAGTGGAGAATGCGCCGCCGCTCATGTCACCAAGCTCAATTCATCCGGCACGGCGATGGTGTGGTCCACTTACGTGGGCGGCGCCAGGCAAGATGGAGGCGACGATATGTTCTATATGGGCCCCGTTCAGTTGGACGGCAAGGAGAATGTCTACATCTTGGGAACGGCCAGTCCGCGTTTTCCGTTGATCAATCCGGTCGAGTCCGCGATCACCGGCGGGTCTGGAGATGTGATCGTCGCTGAACTGGACCCCACGGGCTCAAATCTGCTTTTCTCCTCGCAAGTCGGGTCCGGGGGACGGGACAGTGCCGGGCCAGGCGGGATGGTGGTCGACGCAGCCGGGAATATCTACGTTGGCGGGTTTATTTCCGGGCCGGACCTGATCACCACGCCAAAGGCTTTTCAGCCCGGCCCGATCAACACCCCATGCTGCGGTCACGGCTTCGTCGCCAAGATTTCGCCAACCGGGCCGGCAGTCACGCTAGGCCCGTCCGGACAGGTCGAAGCCCTCGCGGCGGAATCCATCATCTCGATATATGGCGTTAATATGGCCAGCGGAACAGTCGCGGCGACAACCATACCACTGCCCACATCGCTCGATGGCAACACGGTCACGGTCACAGACTCGGCCGGCGTCACGCGTTCGGCGCCCTTGTACTTCGTCTCGCCGGGCCAGATCAATTTCGAGATTCCGTTAGGCACGGCCGCGGGAACAGCGACCGTGACGATCCAGAATCAGAATGGGACCATTCAGTCCACAACTATACAAATCGGCGGCGTTTCGCCGGGGATCTTCCCTCTCAATGGCTCGGGGCTGGTAGCGGCTTGGGCTCTGCCGGTGATTTCCGGAACCCAGCAAGCATTACAGCCGGTGTGGCAGGTCGTCTCCGG
>Ga0181517_10004613_pt1 | contig 12491 bp, 10 predicted proteins | sample PEATcosm2014_Bin_31_FD_119748 | JGI IMG/M metagenome (GOLD analysis project Ga0181517, IMG submission 119748) | Peatland microbial communities from MTU Mesocosm Facility, Houghton, MI, USA - PEATcosm2014_Bin01_30_metaG | ecosystem: Environmental > Terrestrial > Soil > Wetlands > Peat | place... | reverse complement strand
CGAGGCCGTCCCTCGCCTGGCGCAATCGGTGGCCTTCCTTTGCCGCCGCTTCCGGCCGCGGGCCATTCAGGTGGAACCGCTGTACCGGATGGGGCGAGGGCGCGACGCGGCGGATGCGGAGACGGCGGCTTTCATCGAGGCATACCGGGCGGCGCGCCGCACGTCCCCAAGAGCGGCGAGGCTGGTGCGCTTCTCCGGCGCCCGCCTGGGAACGCTGACCACCCGCTTCTGCGGCGTGGCGAACGACAATTTCTGCGTCTCCCCGGGAGGCAATATCAGCGCTTGCCATGAGGTGGCCGACGTGCGGCAGCCTTGGGCGGAGCGGTTCTTCTATGGGCGGCCCTCGGCCGGAGCGTCCGGCTTCGATTTCGACGAGCGGGCGTACTCGGCGCTGCGCGCGCATACCGTGGACCGCCTGGAGTATTGCGGCGGATGCTTCGCGAAATGGAGTTGCGCGGGCGACTGTTATCACAAGGCCCTGCATTGGGATTCCGCGGAGTTCGCCGGCGCGGGCCGATGCGACATCAGCCGCGCGCTGACGAAGGACCAGATTCTGGAGAAGATCGCCGCTTCCGGCGGAGTGTACTGGAAGGGCCGGCCTGCACTGCTTGGAAAAGAGGTAACTGACGATGGACCAACCGAGCCGCGACCGTGAGGGAGCGGTTACGCCCTCCAAAAAGCGATTTGAAGACCGAATCCTCGGTTTCCCGCTGCCTCCCAGCCAGGCCGGAGAAACTCCCGGCGTCTCCGCTGTGGAGCGCAGCGCGGATGGATGGAGGCTGACGCGCCGAAGCCTGATGGGTCTGATAGCCGCCGGGGCTTTTGCGGGACTTCCCCGGCTCGCCCGCGCGCAAACCTGTTCCGCCGGCGCCTTTGCGCACCAGGCCCTCCTGGAGAGCCTCGGTTTCTTCCCCGACGGCCATACCCTGGTGAGCGCCGGGCGGGACAGCTTCGTGAAGTTCTGGACCATTCCTGGCGCCGCTCTTTTCCGCGCGATCGCCACCCAAGCCATTCCCTTGCAGGTGGCCGTGAGTCCGAACGGAAATCGGATCGCCGTGGCGATGGAGGGAGGCCATCTCGAACTCTGGTCGGCCGACGGCGCAACGAAACGCGCGCTGGTGGGACACACGGACGCGGTCAACGGAGTGGCATTCACGCCCGACAGCAGCCAACTGGTCTCAGTCAGTCTGGATCGAACCACTAAGGTCTGGTCGGTTTCGGGCGCCACACTGCTGACCAGCTTCGCCGATTCGCCCGACGCGATGACTCAAGCGGCCGTCTGGTGGTCCGCCGAGCGCGGCGCTACGGCAGCCCAGTCACGTGTCCCCGACAGGCCGCCGGAGCGGCAGCAGCGTTTTCTGATAACCTCGGGCGCACAGTTGCATCTGCGCCTGCTCTCCAGTGGAGCGATCCAGAAAACGGTGGCAGGCAAAGCGTTCGCCCTCAGTCCGGACGGCAGTTTTCTTGCGGCGCACGATGGAGTGCGATTGCATATCTACGCTTTTCCAAGCCTTACCCCGCTCGTCTCCGTGGTGGAGAACCTCGGCGCGACATCGCTCGCCTTCAGCGCCGATGGAAAGCTCCTGGCTATCGCCTATACGGACGCGCCGGCGCGGCTCTATTCCTCGCCCGATCTGACCCTGGCGCGCACAATGGAAGCCAACGAAGGTCCGTGCTTATCGACGGTCATGGATGCCCAAAACACGTACTTCGCAGTTGCTTCGGGCAAGAGCATACGCCTGTATCAATTGCCGGCGGGCAACCGCTTTCTGGTCTGTTTCATGGACATCGCGGCGTCTTCGCCGGCATCCACTGGACTTCAGTACACCTGGGGCGGGGTCGCCTACACAGCTTGTTGCGGGAGGGGGATTCCGTACGGCAGCGAGTGCACGTGCGACTGCGTCCCGGGCGACTGCCCTTGCGTTTCCGACACGGGATGCTCGTGCGACTCGGATTCGGGATGCGCCTGCGATTCCGAGACCGGCTGTCCCTGCGTCTCGGACACCGGCTGCGCCTGCGTCGGCGATATCGGGTGCTCCTGCGACTCCGACTATGGCTGCGGGTGCGTGGACGACACCGGCTGTTCCTGCGATTCGGATTCCGGCTGCGGGTGCGACGGCGATGCCGGCTGCGGCTGCGACGGCGATGCCGGCTGTTCCTGCGACTCCGAGTAAGACCGCGGGCGCCGCCTCCTGGCCGGTATCGATTATAATCCAAGCGCGTCTTTTGGGCCTTTTGTCTCTTTTCTCCCATGCCGAACGACTCCAGGCGTTGTGGACGAAAACGGCGTTTGGGGAAAATGAGCTTAGCCGATTCCCCACGCCCGTTTCCGGGCTCCGCCGCCGCATCCGGGTTGCGCGGCGGCGCACGGCCGAGGCATCGGTCCGCCGGCCAGCGGAAGGGCGCCAAGGGCAGGCTTCGGGCCGGCGTTATTTCGTGTTATCGGTAGCCGCTCTCGCTGCCAGGCGAGCAAATCCATGCGCGCTAAGCGCGCTTGCTGGTAAGATCCCAAAAGGCCGGGGTGCGGCGCCTTGCGCCGCAGGCCGCCGCGGGACGTTGCGCCTCGCCGAGAGGAGGTCCGATGTCGAGACGCATATCGATTGGAACTGTTCCTGCCATGGTGCTACTGTGCGGGTTGGCAATCCCGAGTAACGCCATGGCGCAAGCGCAGGATGGCAAGCTCCGCGTGATCGCCTTCGGCGCTCACCCGGACGATTGCGACGGAAAGTTCGGCGGAACCGCCGCCAAGTTCGCCAAGGCCGGAGCTGCCGTGAAATTCGTTTCTGTAACCAACGGCGACGCCGGCCACCAGGAGATGGGCGGCGCGGCCCTGGCGCGCCGCAGGTATGCGGAGACCCAGGAATCGGCCCGGCGCCTGGGCATCGCTGAGTACGAGGTGATGAACAACCACGATGGCGAGCTGATGCCCACGCTCGAAGTGCGCCGTCAGGTGATCCGCGCCATTCGCCAGTGGAACGCCGATGTCGTAGTGGCGCCGCGCTCCAATGACTACCATCCCGATCATCGCTACACCGGCATCCTGGTCCAGGACGCGGCTTACATGGTGGTGGTGCCCAACATCGTTCCCGAAGCGCCGGCGCTGCGCAGGAATCCCATCTTCCTGTACTACGACGATAACTTCCAGAAGCCCGCGCCTTTCCGGCCCGATGTGGCCGTGAGCATCGACGAGGTCTGGGAAACCAAGATCAACGCACTCGACGCTCAGGTCTCCCAAATGTACGAGTGGCTGCCATGGGTAGATGGTAACCTCGACCGCGTCCCGAAGGACCCCGAAGCGCGCAAGAAATGGCTCATGCAGGCGCGCGGCGGGCGGATTTCCGCCACAGTGCGGGCTGCGCTAGAAAAGCGCTATGGCGCCGAACAGGCTCAGAAGATCCAGCATGCCGAGTGCTTCGAACTCTGCGAGTACGGCCGCCGAGTGGCCGTGGACGAACTGCAGAAGCTGTTCCCGAAATAACGCACTTGGGAAGGAGACTCTACACATGGCCGGTAACGGTTCCACACGCCGCGACTTCCTGACCCGGGAGGTCGCGGTTTCGGCCGCGGCGCTTTCCGCGGCCAGCGTGGGGGCGCAATCCAGACGGGTCGCGTCTGCGGGGCGTATGCTGGGCGCCAACGACCGTATCAACATCGCCTTCATCGGCAACGGCATGCAGTTTCAGACGCTGCTCCAGGTTTTCAAGAACCGCAAGCAGCAGAAGAATGACGTCGAGTTCATGGCCGTGTGCGACGTTTGGGAACCGCGCCTGGCTTACGCGCAGAAACAATCCGGCGCGGAGAAGACCTATCGCGATTACCGTGAGGTTTTGCGGCGCGGCGACATTGACGGCGTAGTCCTGGCCGTGCCCGACCACTGGCACTACCCTATGGCCCCGCGAGGCGCTGCTGGCTGGCAAGGACGTCTACCTCGAAAAGCCCATGACCCATACGCTGGCCGAGGCTGCCAAGCTGAACGACTTGGTCAACCAGACGCGGCGCATTCTGCAGGTGGGCGGCTCCGGGCCAGCCACGCGGCTCTACTGGAAGATCAACGAGTACATCAAGGCCGGCAAGATGGGGAAGATCGTCTGGGGCCTCATCAGCTACAACCGCAACACGCGCGTGGGCATGTGGGACTATCCCATTCCCGGAGTGGGAGATGACTCCTGGCCGGATGCGAAGGTGGGCCCCGACAATCTAGATTGGAACATGTGGCTGGGTCCGGCCCCTAAGCGGCGCTTCAGCAAAGAGCGCTACTTCCGCTGGCGGAAGTTCTGGGACTACTCCACGGGCAACGCCGGGGACCTGCTGTACCACCGGCTGGGAACCATGTCCACCATGATCGGTTTCGACTTTCCCTCCCGCGCGGTGGGCATCGGTGGCATTTACGTGCAGAAAAACCGGGAGGCGCCGGACACCTACATGACCATGATCGAATACCCCGGCGAATACTGCGTCAACATGATCTCCTGCATGGCGAACGCCACGTCGGCGCCGCTGACCGTCTACGGCAACTGGGCGACGCTTGAAGTGCTGGAGGGCCAGGCCGCCATGAGTTCCATGGGGGACCAGCGGCGCGCCGGCCCGGCCCAAGCCGCGCAGCCCCGCGCTCGCACCGCGGCGGTAGTCAAGCCCGAACGCGAGTTCCTCGACGAGTTCAAGCAGGCCAACGGCGGCCAGACCGAAGTCTCCATCCTGCCGGAGAACGGTCCCACGCTGGGCGACAACTGGCTGGACTGCATGCGTACACGCGAGTCGCCGGCGTATAACGCGCTGCGAGGTTATCAAGTGATGGCCGGCATCGTGCTGGGCGTGGACTCCTACCGGTCCGGCCGGGTGGAGGCGTTCGACGCGGCGCGGCGTGCGGCTTTCACCAATCCGCCGCCGCACAAGGAGTTTCCACCGAAGGAAACGTAGCGGGCATCGGGCCGCCGTTGTCTGACCGCCTGCTATAGAATCGGGACATGCCCCCCGTGACCCGCCGCGGCTTCCTCACGTCGGTTGCAGCCGCTCCGCTGGCTGCCGCCGCGGCGTCAACCCGCCTGCCGATTCGCAAGGCCGTGGAGTTCAGTATGCTTCCGGCCTCCCTCAGCGTCGCCGCGCGATTTCAGCTCGCGCGCGACGCGGGCTTCGAAGAAATCGAATGCCCCACCACGCCGGACCAGTCACAAGCCGAAGAAAAGCTGGCCGCATCGAAAGCGAGCGGTCTCCGCATCCACTCGGTGATGAACTCGGAACACTGGCGCAGTCCCCTGTCCTCAGGCGACCCGGCGGTGGTCGAGAAGAGCATGGAGGGTATGCGCACCAGCCTCCGCAACGCCAAACTCTGGGGCTCCGACACGGTGCTGCTGGTGCCCGCGGTGGTGAATCCGGAGACCACCTATGCCCAAGCCTGGGAGCGGAGCCAGCGCCAGATCCGCCTGCTGCTCCCCTTGGCGGCGGAACTGAAGGTCGTCATCGGCTTGGAGGAAGTCGAGAACAAGTTCCTGCTCAGCCCGCTGGAGTTCGCCCGTTATGTGGACGAATTCGATAGCCCGTGGGTTCGCGCCTACTTCGATGTCGGCAACATCATGAGCTACGCCTATCCCCAGGACTGGATCCGCACCCTCGGCAAGCGGATCGTGAAGGTGCACATCAAGGACTGGGCCAACCGGCTCGACCCGACCATCAAGAAGCGCGTGCCGGAATACGTGCCGCTGCTCGAAGGCGAGGTCGATTGGAAGGCCGTACGCCAGGCGTTCGCGGACATCGACTATCGCGGAACCGCCACCGTGGAACTCGCGAGCGGCGACGCCGAGTACATCAAGGAAGTAAGCCGCCGGTTCGACCGCATCCTGGACGGCGTCTGAGCAGTCTTCACACGAGCTTGCACTCTCCCGGAACCGGCAGCGGCGCCGGTTCCATTTTGACCTCATATCCGAACTCCTTCGGCGTGAGGTCCTGCTTCGAGCTCATGATCTGGTCCCAGGTGATCGTCATTCTTGAAACGATCGTCGAGCAGCGGTTGTGTTTCAAGTATCAAGAGGCGCATCTTCTCCAAATCGCCTGCCCCAAAACACGAAAGTAGCTCCAATGTGGCTGTCCCCGGCGCGAAGCGGCGCCAGGCCACCGCCCAGGTCCTGCATCGCAGACACGCGGCAGATCCCGAGTTTGCGGGCCAACCGTGGACGGGAAGCGAGCGTCAGTTCCAGTAGTTCCGGTCCAGGCTGCGATACTGAACCGCCTCGGCTACGTGTTTGGCGGAGACGTTCTCAGACTCGGCGAGGTCGGCGATGGTGCGGGCGACTTTCAGAATGCGGTCGTGAGCGCGAGCGGAGAATCCCATGCGCCGAACCGCCATTTCGAGCGTGCGCTCCCCGGCTTCGTCGAGCGCGCATTGCTTGCGGACCATGCGGGCGGGCGTGTGGGCATTGTAGTATCCGCGGGCTTGCTGCTTGGAGCGGGCCCCTTCGACGCGGGCGCGGATCTCGGCGGAGGAGGCGACCACAACTTCGCCCCGCAACTCCTTGAACGGCACAGCCGGCACTTCCACCTGGATGTCGATCCGGTCCAACAGCGGTCCGCTGATCTTATTCAGATACTGCTGGATTTGTCCCGGCGTGCACCGGCATTCCCTTGAAGAATCGCCGAGATAGCCACATTTGCACGGGTTCATGGCAGCGACCAGAATCAGCGTGCTGGGGAACGACAGCGTCATGTTAGCTCGCGCAATTGTGACTGAGCCGTCCTCGAGTGGCTGGCGCAGCATCTCCAGCACATCCCTCGGGAATTCGGAGAATTCGTCCAGAAACAGAACGCCGTTATGCGCCAGGCTCACTTCACCCGGGCGCGGCATGCCCATGCCGCCGCCGATCAAGCCGGCGTCGGAAATGCTGTGGTGCGGCGAGCGGAAGGGGCGCTCGTGCAACAACCCGACGCCGCCGCTCAGCGCGCCCGCGATACTGTGGATCTTGGTGGTCTCAATCGCCTCCTCGAAGGTGAGCGGAGGGAGAATGCCCGCGAAGCGCTTGGCGAGCATAGTCTTACCCGACCCTGGCGGCCCGATCATGAGGACGTTGTGCGATCCGGCCGCGGCGACTTCGAGGGCGCGCTTCGACATGGTCTGCCCGCGGACATCGCGGAAGTCGGGGGCCATGATCGATTCCGCATGCGCGCTATGATCCTCCGCCACGGCCGGGGAGAATTCTTCGGGCCGCGTGAGCAGGGCCACCACCTCCGCCAGATGTCGCATGCCATACACATTGACGCCCTGGACCACCGCCGCTTCAGCCGCGTTCTCAGCGGGCACTATGAGATTGGAGATGCCTTTCTCGCGAGCGCAGACAGCCACCGACAAAGCGCCCCGGATGGAGCGCACCGCGCCATCGAGCGAAAGCTCGCCCGCGAAGATGTGATGGTCCAACCGTGGAACCTGTCCCATGGCGCCGAGAATCCCGATGGCCATAGGCAGGTCGAAGCCCGCTCCCTCTTTGCGGACGTTGGCCGGGGCCAGGTTGATGGTAAAGGCCCTGTTGGGGTACCCGAAGCCGGAGTTCAGGAGCGCGGATTTGATCCGCTCGCGGCTCTCGCGCACGGCTACGTCGGGCATTCCCACGGTCACCGAATCCTTGGGATTGCCGAAGGCGTACAGGTCGACTTCGACATCGATCAGGTGAGCATCGATGCCGTAAACGGCGGCGCTGAGGATCTTGAAGAGGGCCATGGCTGAAGGTCCGATTAAAAGTAAAGTGGGTCGATGCCGCGAAATTCTCCGAAAGAATTGCAATCCTCGACGCGGCGGTGCAGTGAACCTCGCAAGTCGCGAGCCAAAAAGGAAAACGAAGGCTACGCGGCGAGAGGTTGTGGCTTAGGCCAAACCTATTAGCGCTGTCTACGAGCATTTCAAACCATCGCCGGCCTCGCCGAGTCCGAGAACGTCTCCGCCAAACACCTAGCCGAGGCGCTTCAGTATCGCAGCCTGGACCGGAACTACTGGAACTCTCACTTGCTTGCCGGTAGCTACGTCTGAAGGCCGCGCGCATCCGGAGCGGATGCGGCGCTCGCCGGGCTCGAGGCGGGCTCAACCGTGGCGGCGCTGGGCTTCCTGGGCGCGGGCATCTTCAGCAGCCCGATGGCAGCCAGCGCGGAACCGAGGGCCAGCGCGGCGCTGCCGTAAAAAGCGTAGTCCCAAGTGCCGGTCCTTTCGAAAAGGCCGGCTGCCAGACCGCCGGCCAGAATGGACGCCACTCCCTTGGTGCTGTAAAGAATGCTGTAATTGGCGGCGGCATGGCGGGCGCCGAACATGTCGGCCAGTACGGCGGGAAACAGCACGTACAACTCGCCCCAGGTAAAGAAGACCAGCGCCACCGCCGGCACAAACCAGCGCGCGCCCCAGCGTCCCACGGTGGCCACGCTCATCAGAAAAACGGCCTGCAGCAGGAAGGCGCCAAACATGGTGCGCTCACGGCCCATGTGGTCCGAGACCCATCCCCAGAAGACGCGGCCCGCCCCATTGGCCAGAGGATTCAGCGAGAGCGCAATCGCCAGTCCGGTGGCGCCCACGCCGTAGCTGGCGGCTACCGGGGCCACCTGCGCGGTGGCCATCAGGCCGCCAATGCCCATCATCAGCATCATGCCGTACAAGACGTAGAACTGCGGCGCGGCAAGCATCTCCCGCCCGCTGAAATCCTCCCCGTGGCGCCGCACCCGGGGCCTGGCGGGGGCGGCTGCCAATACCGCTCCCTTGGGCGGATTCCGCAGGCAGGCGCAGGCGATCAGAATCAAGACGCCTTGCGCCACGCCGGTGTGGAGAAGCGTGGTCCGATAACCCGTGGCGCGGATGAGATGGGCGAAAACCGGATTGCAGAGGGCCGCGCCGGAACCGAAGCCCGCCACGATCAGCCCCACCGCCAGGCCCCGCTTGTCGGGGAACCATTTCAGGGCGATGGCCAGGGCCCCGCAGTAGGCGAAGGCCACGCCCAAGCCGGCCATGGAATAGCACGCGTAGAAACCGGCGAGACTGCGGGCGAAACCCATGGCGGCCCAGCCGGCGCCGCACAACAGGCCGGCAATGCCGATGAAGACGCGCGGTCCCATGCGGTCGATCAGCCAGCCGGAAAGCGGCATCGCCCAAGTGCCCAAGGCGATGAAGAAAGTGAAGCCCCACTGCACTTCGGCCAGCGTCCATCCGGTGGCGGAAACGATCGGTTTGACAAACAGAGTCCAGCTATATTGCAGGTTCCCGATCAGAATCATCACCACCATGGCCGCGCCGAGGCGCACCCAACGGTTCATACTGCCGTACTCCCCGGCTTGCCCGTGGTTTCCAGAAGCCTGGCGCAGGCGTACACCGTGCGCATGTGCGGCATCCCGATACCCAGCCGTTCGCCCAATTCGAGGACCGCGCCCACCACGGCTTCCAGTTCCAGCGGACGGCCCGCTTCCAGATCCTGCAGCATGGAGGTCTTGTGCTCGCCTACCTTTTCGGCCCCCGCTATCCTCTGCTCGATGGAGATCGGAATCTCGACTCCCAGGCGCCTGGCGACCGCCTCGACTTCGGTCATGATGCGCCGGACGATGTCGCGCACGCCGGCGTCGCGGGCCATGCCGGCCAGGGTGGCGCGCGTCAGAGCGCTGATGGGGTTGAACGCCGCGTTGCCCAACAGCTTCGCCCAGATTTCGTGGCGGATGCGGGTAGTCACCGGACAGCGCAGTCCGGCCCGGATGAGCGCCTCGGCGATGGCCCGGCAGCGGGACGAACGGCTGCCGTCCGGCTCGCCCAGCGAGATGCGGTTGCCTTCGGTGTGGCGGATGACGCCGGGTTCCACGATCTGGGCGCCGAGATAGACGATGGAGCCGACCACCCGCGCCGGGTCGATGGCGGCCGCGACGATGCCGCCGGGATCGACGCGCTCCAGGCGAAGCCCCGGATTCCGGCTCTCGCCCACCTGGAAGTACCACCAGGGGATGCCGTTTTGCGTGCTCACCACGGTGGTTTCCTGGCCGATCAGAGGTTGCAGAAGCGGCGCGAGCTGGGTCAGGGAATGCGCTTTGACGCCCACAACGATTACCTCCGCGGGGCCGGCTTTTGTCAAGCCGGCCAGGTCGCCGGTAACTGGCGGGCGCACGTGAAAATCGCCGTCGGCGCTGATGACGGCGAGGCCGCGCTGCTCGATGGCCCGCAGGTGCGGACCGCGGGCAAAGAGAGTGACATCTTCGCCGGCGCGCGCCAGGCAGGCCCCCATGTAGCCGCCGATGGCCCCCGCGCCGGCGATCAGAAACCGCATGGTTATGCCCCCGTCAGCGCCTTGGCAACCTCGCCGCGTTGGATTTTGCCGGTCGAGGTGCGCGGAATGGCGGTGACGATGTAAAGTTTCTTGGGACGCTTGGAATCCGCCAGCCGGTCTTTGCAGTAAGCCAGGATGGCGGCTTCGTCGGCGTGTTCGCCGGCCTTGAGCGCCACGGCCGCGGCGACCTCTTCGCCCCAAATCGGGTGGGGTACGCCGAAGGCCGCCGCCTCGGCCACCGCCGGATGGCTGAGCAGAACTTCGTCGATCTCGCGCGGACCGATTTTCTCGCCGCCGCGATTGATCAGCTCCTTGATCCGGCCGGTGAGCGTCAGGTAGCCATCGCGGTCGAGGAAGCCCTGATCCCCGGTGCGGAACCAGCCGTTGGTGTACGACTTGGCATTAGCCTCCGGATTGTTCTCGTAACCGGACACCACGCTAGGGCCTTTAATGACCACTTCGCCGCGCTGGCCGGTCGCCAGATGCGCGCCGGCCTCGTCCATGATGCCGATCCGGACCCCCGTGCCGGGGCCGACCGAGCCCGGTTTGCGCTCGGCGGGCGGTATCGGGTTCGACGCCATCTGGTGGGAAGCCTCGGTCATGCCGTAGGCTTCGAGCACCGGCGCGCCGAAGACGCGCTCCATCCGCTCCATCATTTCCGGGGGCAGGGACGCGCTGCACGAGCGGATGAAACGGAGGCCCTCGGCGCCCGCCGGCCGCTCGGCTCCGGCTCGCGCCAGCAACAGGTTGTGGATCGTTGGAACCGCCGAGTACCAGGTCGCGCCGGCGTCGCGCACGGTGCGCCAGAACGAGAGGGGATTGAACTTGCCCGGCGCCACCACGGCGCCGCCGGAGAGCAGCGTGGATAGCGTGGAAGCTACCAGCCCATGCACATGGAACAGCGGCATGGCGCATAGGGAAACGTCGGCCGGCGAAAGCTGGTAATGCGCCACGATGTTATGCGTCGAGGCGGTAATGTTGCGATGCAGGATGGGCACGCGCTTGGGTCGCCCGGTGCTGCCGCTGGTGTGCAGCACCAGGGCTACGTCGTCGCCAGATGGAGCGGAAGCTGTTTTTCCCCTGGGGGCGCCGGCGATGCGAACCGCTCCGGCGGAATCCATCTCCAGGGAAAACACCGGCACGCCGCGAGCCGCGGCCGCTTTGCGCGCGCCCTCCGCGCCGTCGGGCGGGCAAAGCAGGACCTTGGCCCCGGTGTCTTCCAGATAGAAGGCCACCTCATCCTCGCGATAACCGGGGTTGAGCGGCGCGGCCGTTCCCGCCACCGACGCCGCCAAAAAGCTCACGATAGCCGGCAAACCGTTGGGAAGATAGGTCGCGACGCGGTCCCCACGCGCGATGCCCAGCCCGGCGAGCCCGTCCGCCACGGCCGTTACCTGTTCCCGCAAGGAACCGTAGGTCACGCGAATGCCGGCTTCCGGCAGAATGATCGCCGTCGATTCCCCTTGGGCCATCTCGATGAGCTGCAAAAGAGTCTGTGGATCGGACATCATAAACATGATCTCAGAAGCAGGTGGGACGATGTCGATAGAGCCGGCCAGGCGTCGTCGCGTATGACCGGCGACTACGCCTGGTTCCGTTGAAGAGGCAGCGGGATCCGCGCCGTGTCTTACTTCACGCTCGCGGCCGCTACACGCAGGCGGAAACCACCGGTCAGTGGAGTCGCCTGGGTCAGGCGGATGTCGTCACCGGTCACGTCCACGCCGGTGGACGCGATGCCGCTGCTGAGGAACAGCGTGGTCCCCTTGTCGCCGGCGGCGGCGTGCGCGTGCAGGGGGCTCCCGCCGGCCAGCGCGACCAGGCTGTTGTTGCCGCCGGAGAGGGACACCCAGTGGATATCTCGCCTGGAGGAACTGAAATAGGCGTCCTTGCTGGTGGCGGAGCCGTGGGGGTTGCCGATGTGCTCGGGCGGAGTTTCGGTCCAGAGGCTGTCGCTGAACCAGGACATGCGGTCCGTGGCGAGGGGGAGCAGGAATTTGAGCCCTGCCTCCCGGGCGGTGGCGTCAGCGGCTTTCCAGGAGAGCTTCCAGGAGAGATCGGCCTGGGCATCGGGGCTGATTTCGAGGGTGTAATTGAGTTGACCCTTCAACTCGTCGGAGCCGGCCAGGTAGACGTCGGATGTCACCTCGAGCCTGGCGTTGGCCCCATCCATCCTGGCGGTGACGACGGGGTTGCGCAACTGGGGCGGTTGGGCGCTGCTGATGGGGG
>Ga0181517_10004611_pt1 | contig 12500 bp, 9 predicted proteins | sample PEATcosm2014_Bin_31_FD_119748 | JGI IMG/M metagenome (GOLD analysis project Ga0181517, IMG submission 119748) | Peatland microbial communities from MTU Mesocosm Facility, Houghton, MI, USA - PEATcosm2014_Bin01_30_metaG | ecosystem: Environmental > Terrestrial > Soil > Wetlands > Peat | place... | reverse complement strand
CCTGCGGGCATCCTCATACCGTCAATGTTCACATGGAACATCAGCACAAGGAACACGGCAGCCGCTCGCAACCCGTCGAGCTGCGGAAAGAACTGACGCCTTGCCCTTGGCGGGCTCAACGCAGGGCTCTGCGACCCGGGAGTTTCGTCTGTGAGCGATGGCATAGCTTTTTCCAATGAAGTTTGCCTTTGAAAGGTAGAGACAGCAACCAGCGCGAGATCTTGAACGCAAGATGACGCGAAGGAGGACTGCGTGCGCAAGATAGGATGCAGGAAGTTAATTGCTTCGAATTCTGTGTGCTCGTTGGCGGCGGCATCCCAGCGAGCTGTGCCTTTTCGAAATCAGTTCGCCAGAGAGTGACTACTTGTTTGTACAGGCCTGCGGATCTTCGTCGGCATCGATTCAAGAGGAACACCGACTTGTTTCAATCCCGCCAGGGAAAAGGCCATACATATCACCATGAACCCTTGTACCGTCGGCTGATCGACTCCACCCAGCACTAGAGTCATGAAGGTCACGGAAACAAGAAGCCAGGAAAGAGGCTGGCCCTCTCTTGCCCGGCTGAGCGCCTTGGCTGCGATCATGATCGCCAGCAGAAAACGAAACAGCATAAAAGCTAGACCGCAGGGCCAACCGAATTCGACCATGATGCGAGAAGCCTCGTCTTCTCCGGCCAGGAAAGTAACATCGCCAGTCAGCAGTTTTGTAATCGCATTGGCGCCGTGACCGATGCCGATGCCAAGCAAATTGTTTTCGGCAAGGCTGTATTCGATCGATCCCGTGATGGGGTGGATAACCCGCAGCAAGATGGATGATTCAGCGCTTCCCCCTTCCGAACTGTTGGCGCCTTCAAAGCGTTCGAAAAAACTGCCCGCCGCGTCGGAGAAAACCGGCAATTGCGAAACCAGACCGAAGACAACCACCAGCACCGCGATCATCTGAAGCGACTTGGCAAACTGGGATACGCCGAACAGCGCGGCTACGCCCACGCACACCAGCAAAGCCGCCAGTTCATACGCCACTGTTCGAGATCCGATAACCGGAATCGACAGAATCAGGGCGCCGGCTGCCGCCCACAACAACCACTTCTTCGCGAATTTGGGATTCGCCATGCCATAGAAGACGAATGCAGCCGCCAGTGGAACGTAAAACGTGGGACCGATCACATAGCTGAAGGTGGCGGAAGCTCTCACATGTCCGGCCACGTAGCCAAGTTGCGTGGCGCCTACTGAGGCTCCCGCGTTCCAGAACGAATTGGGAGGCGCGTTGTACTGAATGACTTCCAGTAGGGTGAGCGGCAGGAGCAGCCACAAGATGCAATTGCCGAATTTGCGCAAATCCTCCGCATCCAGGTTTTCTCCCATGATGAAGGCAACTGGAAACGGAAGCAGGTAGGATCGTAATCCGTACAACGCCGCAAACCAGGGGTTATCCCCGGCGACTAGTTGAACCAGGCACAGGCCCACCAGTCCCGTGGCCAGAATACCGGTGACCGCAGACCATTGCTTGGGCCATTTGGCGGTGCGATATGCCTCCCAGATGATCACGATTGCCACCGGATCCCTGACCAGCAGCAGCGGCGTGGAGAGCTGCGGCAAAAGCCACTTGCGCAGCGCGCCCTCAAAAACCAACAACAGGAAGTACAGCCAAAAGAGCCGCTTCAGCGCGGGCATTCGTTTGCGTGATCTCGCTTGACTGTTCAATCGCATTAGCGCCATGACGAAGTTCTCACTGTTTCCGCAACCGTTTCTGCAAAGGTCCGTCGATAGTTTTCCCACGTGTGTGCAGCCGCGGTGATCTGGGCATTTTGAGACATCTGCGCCAGCAACTCGCGATCCCGGTCGAGAGCGCTCAGCCGGTCCGCGATGTCTGCGCCCGATCCCACTGGCACCACAAAGCCCTCCCGCCCATCGCTTACCAGATCACTGGCGCCAACTTCCGGTGTAACAATGACCGGCACGCCGCACGCCAGCGCCTCAGTAACAACAAGTCCAAACCCTTCACTGAACGAAGGAAGCACGAGTACGTCAGACTCCATCATTACTTCGAGTACCTGGCGGTGCGGAATCGTCTCAAACCAGCGCCACTTGTTACATGCCTCGTCTACCCGGCGATCGGCGCCCAACCGCCTTCCGACCAGAGTCAGCTCAACCCGCGAATCGAGAAGGTCGATTGCGTCTAGCAGGTAACCGATGCCTTTTTGACGAGACAGCGCGCCTGCGAAAAGAACTTTCAATGGCCGGCTCGCTGGCTGCCTAATTCGATTCCGCTCTCTCACTTGCGGTGCTCCGTAGCAAAGCACTCGTATCTTCTCGTCGGGGACAACTCCGGCCAAGGTTCGCCGCACGTGCTGGCTCGGAACAAATACCAGATCCGCAAGTTGAAGCTCTTCGCTTTTTTCGTCCAAATGCCGGGCTGAATCATTCAACTGCGAGAGCAATCCGGCAGATTCGGGATTGCATTCCGCCTCTTCCCTTAACCGGTTGCGCTTCCAGTTCCAATGTCCCGTTGTCAACTCATACAGAGCCGCTATCCCTTGCCGCCTTGCCTCACGGAAGGTTTGTAGAGCTCCGCCCTCATAGGCATACACCGCATCGGCTTCGAGCTCTCTGAGACGCTGCGCCACTTTTGCGTCGAAATTGCGATACATGCCGACAACCGAAAATGGGCGTTCTCCTGCGGTTAGAAGCTTCCCAAACGGCGAAGACCTTGCGCCGAGCCTGACCATCTCTCTCCAGGGAACACTCTTAACCTGGTCCCGCGGCGCTTCCTGAAACGTGCGTCTGGCTAACAGCATTTTCAGCTTATCCGGCAGCAGTGGATTCCACCGCGACTCCGGTTGCCAGGCGATGGCTGTCCAGAACTCGGCAAGCATGTTATGTTCAGCCAGACTTTGCACTGCATTGCGAACATTCTGATTGCCGGTTGGATGAGAGATCAGAACAGCAGGCTCATCAATAGCGGAAGTCATTGCCACCAGTCTCTTTTCCTCACCACATCGTCTGGAACCGTGAAGCTTCTTGGATTGCAGAGATGCCCATCTCCTGCCGGCATCGCTCCGAACAGAAAGACAGGCGGCCAGCGTCGGAGTGGGTTGCCATATTCCAAAGCGCTCGTCAAACGCCGCGATCGGGAATGCAGAACTGGCTAAGCATGCACGTTTCGGTCTGCTCGCCAGGATTCCCACGCTCCACAGACGCCACGGGTCGATGCGGCGAACTTGCGCCAGGCGGTGTTGCCTAACTTCGGCCAGGAGAGCAGGCACTTCAGAAGTCCGCAATAACCGCTGCCAATGCCCACAGCAGTCGCATTGATAAGCAAGACGATTCGTCCCGCCGGCCGCAAATATTCAAGCAGCGCCAGAGTCAGATTATAAATCTGATTTTCGTAGGCCTGCGCGTTGAAGACAGTGCGTTGATCGTCGTCGTGCCGCACCCCCACGATGTGGTCGACAACCACAGCGGGATCGTAGGCCAGCCGCTTCCCTTGTGCCCGCAAGTCGAGACAGAGCTTCAATTCACAGTGCCACTGTGCTCCCGTACCGCGAAGACGCTTGTCCATCCTCTGCTTGCCCAGCGATTTCATGCGAAACGACATGTTCACGCCTTTCAGGGTGTCCACATCGCGCCGGGGCCCCACGCCCAAATGGTTATTTCCTATGGTGCGCCCATGCCATTTCACAATCCCAACAACCGGTTCCTCGCCCTCCAGCCACCTGCCGTCTCCAAAGACCCGGTCCTTGCCGCCCAAGCCTGCCAGATCCGGATCTTCCTCGAAGGTTTGAACGATTCTTCCAGCCCAGTCCGAATGCGGCGCCGCGTCATCGTCAATGAAAGAGAGGATGTCGCCCGTCGCCTGATCCATGGCGCGGTTGTAAGCCTCCACCACGCCCGGTTTCTCTACCTGTTGCAGGACAATGGGCAGCGAACTCGCAAACTCGCCCGCCACCAGGTGCGTCCCAGTGTCGTCCTTGCGGGCAACCACAACCACCTCATCGACCGGACGTTTCTGGACCAACAGCGCATTGAGGGCGCGACGCAGGTCTTCCGGACGGCGGTAAGAAGGTATGGCGACGGTAAGCTTCATCAACCGGATTCACCTTTTGCAGGATGCCACTGCCTGGAACCTGTTTTCCTGGACGAGCATTCGAATGCGCCATGTTCATCCCTGCGTAAACGCCTTAGGCGCAATCCGCGCCAGTACGGAACCGCCCCTGTTTCAATACGCCACTCCGCCCGGTCACTGGTAGGCAAGTCGATAAGTCAAAATTGTCGTGCCAACGGCAATGGCGGAGCTTATAGCCTGTTCAAACACAATTTTCGTATTGCTGACGGGAATATAGAAGATATCCCCGTCTTTCAGGGCAATGTCAGGTGTCTTGTTCTTGAGGATCTGGTTTACGTCGAAAGCAATATCCTCTTTCTTGCCGTTGTCGACGGTACGAACAATATGCGCATGGTTCATGGTAGCGCCGTGCGCGCTACCCCCTGCCAGCGCCATGGCCTTCTCTACCGTCAGGGTGTGGCGCCTTTCAAGAAGATAGATCCCCGCTTTACCGACGCCGCCAAGCACGTACACGAGGCCGGCGTTGCGAACCAGGACTGTGTCCCCCGGAAAAATCTGGATCCGCGGGACCACCGGGGGAGAAGCATCGGGGTCGTATTCCACGGTGATCGGGTTTTCCGGGTCGGTCTTGCGGGTAATCAAAACCTTGGAACTGGCAGTCGGCAGCAGTCCGCCTGCGGCATTTACCACGTCACTCAGCATGCGCACACCGAGCGCGGGAAAGAGTCCGGGGGTTTTTACCTCTCCATTGACAACAATCCCCTGGGTTGCATACTCCGCGATGAGGACTGAGACATTTGCGTTGGGGGCGCGCAGAATCTCAGCTTTCACAAAGCCCAGCTCAATGGTCGTACCTGCCTCAGCCGCGGTCTCGCCTTCCACGTGGACCGAACCGAGGAGAGGAATGTGGACGTCCCCCTTCTCGTCGACTCGAAACTGCCCGGAGAGATCCGGACTGTCGTACACGCTCAACGTGATCAAATCTCCCGCGCCGATTCTCAGCGGCGGCGCCAACATCTGTGCGGGACCGCCGGTTTGCTGCGCGGCTCCACTAGCCGCCTGTATCAAAAGTAGAATTCCAACTGTCGCCGCTGACGTGAAAATCTTTGTCATATTACTCTCCCTTCTCCTCATCCTCAGGTTCGTTGCCAGTGGTTGAATAAGGCTGGGCATAAGGGTATCCATAGCCGTAGTGGTAGCCGTACATGCCGTAGCGGTAGGTATAGAAGTTCTCCAGCCGCATATCGACGTCATTGACAACCACCCCGGCCACGCGCGCGTTGATGCGCCAGAGAAGATCGCGAGCGCGGATCAATGCGCGCTTGCGAGTAACCCCGGCACGAACAACCAATATTACGGAATCCGCTTGTGTAGCGATCGCCTGGGTGTCAGATACGGCAAGTATCGGGGCTGTGTCGAGAACCACCCGATCAAAGTCCTTTGCCCATTGGTGCAACTGCTCCTCCATGCGGCGGGAAGACAGCATTTCGGCTGGATTGGGCGGGCGCGGTCCCGTAGGCAGCACGTACAGCGTCGGCAGTTCCGGCAAGGGAGCCCGAATTCCTTTGCGATCGCCGGGCCGAGAAAGCACCGTGGACAGTCCGACACTTCTGTCTGTCTCGCCGCCAAACACCCGGTCGAGACTTCCGCGGCGCAGATCGGCGTCAACCAAAAGAACCCTTTCGCCGCGCTGGGCTAGCGCGATCGCGCAATTTGCCGCAGTCGTCGTCTTTCCCTCCCCCGGAAAGGCGCTGGTGATCACAATGACTCGCGGCGGCTTGTCTATCGAAGAGAGCAGCAGAGAACTGCGCAGCCCCCGGTAGGCTTCGCCGGCAAGCGATTTGGGACTGTCCAGGGTAATCAGTTGCCGCGCATGCGCGGGGATAGCGCCCAGATCTTCTTCCCGGTCCTGCTTCCGTCTTCCGGGCGCGTCGGCTATGTGAGGAATGGTTGCAAGCGATGCCAACAGCGACACATTTTCAACCTCTTCGGATGTCTGCACTCGGTCGTCGATCGATTCGATCATGAATGCGATGAGTACGCCGCAAAGGAAGCCTCCGAACAAGCCCGCCACCATGGCCATTGTCTTTCTTGGCGCCACTGGAATTGATGGAACCTGGGCGCGATCGATGACCGTGATGTTGGTTGCCGAAAGACCTGCCGTCACGCTGGCCTCTTTAAGCCGCATTTGGAGTGCGTCGTAAAGATCGCGATTCAACTCCGCCTCGTGACGGAGAATCATGTATTGCGACACATCTTCGTTCAGGTTGTAAGCTGCCTCTTTTTGTTTATCCAGCCGATGGCCCAGTGTCTGTTCCAACTGCAGGGCATTCTCGTACTCATCCCGCACCTGGCGCCTGGCTAGCGCAACCTCGCGGGCAAGGTTTGCGCGAACCTTGTCAATCTGGTCCTGCAGTTCCTGCATCCTTGGATGCTTGTCTCCAAATTTCAGTGCCAGTTGCGAGCGCTGCTGTTGCAATTCACTGAGTTGAATGCGAAGCGCTCCTACCTGCGGATTGTCGCCGGTCAGAGATACCAGGTCCGCATCCTGCGATGCAAACTCGCGCATCCGCGCCTCTTTTACAATCCGGTCCGCTTCGGCAGTCTCCAGGTCCCCGCTGATCTGACCCAGGTTCTGCATGGTTAGATTCGAAGTCTCGTCCGTACCCACAATATTATGTTCGCGCTGATATTCCACAAGCCGGCGCTGCGCATCGGACGCTTGCTGCTTCAAGTCCTCGAGCTGCTTCTGAAGCCACTCAGACACGTGCATGGTGCGATCGAACTTCGACCGCAGATCTTCGTCGATGTATGTATCGACAAGTTTGTTTACCACTGCCGTGGAGAGCTTCGGATCTTCGCCTCGATAGCGAATATCCACCATCTGGGTTCCGCCAACAATCTTGACCGACAAGCCACCCTTGATCATGCCCACCAGAGCTCGGCGCTCCGACGGCGTCATTTCGCCTGAAGCCATGGGCTCATTCGCTTTGCCCGCGTCATGGATCGCTTTCCTCAGTCTGTCAAGCAGATTGAGACTTTGTGCCGTCTGCAGCATCACCGAGTCGCTTTGCAGAACCAGGACCTCGGTGGCCAGAGTCGCAGAGGTGTCGCCGGTAGTGGCTTGCTCCACCAGCAAACCGACTTTTGGCTCGTTGTTGGGATTGATTTCTATGCGTGCAAAGCTCTCATATACCGGCTTGGTTCGGAATGAATAAAAGGCCGCACCGGCAAAGCAAATCACCGTCACTGTCAGGATGACGAATCGCTGCTTCACCACCGTCCGCCAAACATCCATCAGCGAGAGACGTTCCTCGGTGGCAGTTATGATGGCCTGGTTGTGAGGCGTTTGGCCGGGTTGCGGGTCGGGCTGGGATTCAACGGACATTTGTACTCCTGAATTTGTCTGGAACCAGTTCATGCTGCCATTGCCGCACCAATCCCTTTAGCAGCTTGGATCGGCCGGAATTGCGCCTTTATAAAGGGCCGGAGAAGAGGCGGCCCGGTTTCCATGTAGGGAACATCTGGAAAACTGCTGAATTCGCCGCTCTGAGGGGCGGTCTGCCCGCTTCAAGACAACTGGTCGCATGCCAAAGACCATGCTAATCAGGGAAATATCCACGGTCAACACGAGTTGGGCATGCGAAGGATGACGGAGACTCTTTGGCGGATTGAGAAAGTACAAGTGCGACAGCACCATGCGGCATCCGGTGGATTTCGCGCACTTATAAGGGAAGCCGATCGGAAATCACAGGGAAGAATACCTTACCCGCCAGCCCGCGCTCCGTTCCTGGCTCCCTCAAATACGTGGTTGATGGCCAACGCCGCGCCATTCATCGCGTACCGGCGGACAAAGCAGGACCGGGTGCGCCCGGCCATCGCATTGCGCTCTGCCGGGAGCATCCCAAACCAGAGACGCAGCAGGCGAATCGTGCCTTCGCACGTATCTTCGTCCACCAGGCCCACCTGGTCGGCTTCAATCTCCTGACAGATGTTCACCTGGTTGGAGATCAACACTGGCCGCCCAACCGCCAGCGCTTCAACCACGGCGATGCCGAAGTTCTCCTGGTGTGACGGCAGGATAAATGCCTCACTGGCCCGCAAGGCGCCCCATTTAAGATCGCCGGCAATCATGCCCGGCCAGTAAATTCTTTCGGCGATGCCCAGTGTGTCCGCCTGGCGCTGCAGGCGGGCCTGCAATCCAACCTGATCGGGCCCTGCAATGACCAGGTCAACATCCGGAACCGAAGGGGCCACCTTTGCAAATGCCTCGATCAGCAGATCGCAGCCCTTCTTCTCGTGGATGCGGGCCATGAACAGCAAAAAGCGGCGGCCGCGAAGTTTTGGAAACTGCTGGTGGAACGCCTCTATCTGCGCGGCCGGATCGCGCCCGCCGTTCTCGGGATCGTTGATCCCGTACGGCACCACCACGCTGTTCCATTGGCTCGGCTTGAAACTGGTAATCGCCAGGTCCCGTTCTGCTTCCGTGGTAAAAAAGACGGCATGCGCATCGCGCAACACTGCATGCTGCACAGGCCAGTACACGCATTTCTTGATGTGCTTGAACGGATAAACCCGGTTAAACCAAGGATCGAGGGCGCCGTGCACAAAGACCCCATAGGGCCTCCTCGCGTGACGGGCAGCGAAGCGCGCGGCAACCCCCGGAAAAGTCCAGATCCCGTTCATCACAATCCCGTCGAAGCGCCCGGCATTCTGGTACAGCCAGTGCCAGAGCCGCGGCGAAAATGCATAGCGTCCAACATAGGACTGGCCCAGGGCATGAACCGGACACGGAATCCCCTCAAGGTAAGGCGCACCGGGCTCATCGAGACACACCACCTCGATCCCGGCGCCGACCTCGAGATAGGATCTGACCAGCTGCCGCACCGCCTCTGGCGGACCGCCGGCAGCTGGAGAAAGACTCGCGATGATATGAAGGATATGCAAGGATGACCAAGAGACCTGGGGTGGGGATGGGCCGTTCTGAACCATCATACGCGTGACAACCGCCGTCTCGAGGCGCATTCACCCTGTGCAAAGGTGCAAGCGCGAACTTCCTCCGGGCGAGAACCGACGGAAAATCAAAAACCGTTAAGCATCACTAAAGCTGCCGAATCCTGCGCCGATGCGCGGCGTGCAAATCACATTATCCTAAGCAACACCGAATGGGATGCATAACTCTGTGTCTAGTCCGTAATAAGTCTTGCCGGTGGAGTTTCACCAGTGTTGCAAAACCGGCCGGCCTTGTCCGTTAAAATGTCGCAAAAATCCGCGTAAGCGCTGAACACCGTATCCGGAACTGACCTGCCGTTCAAAAACATGCGGTGCAGTGAGCTATAGTTCACTGCAAACGAGATTAGAGCCAGAACTACTGCCTTGGCATTTGCCCCGCGCCCTGCTCCCGCTCCGGCCCATGGCTCCAGGTAACGGGCAATCACTTCAATAAACTCACCCAGATGGCGCCGTAACAGTGGGTTAATATCCTCGCCTAACTCAAGCGCGCTGAATTGCATCAGTCGAACCATCTCGGGCCGATGAGTCATGGTGGCGGATATCAATTCGAACGTCCGAGCCAGCGCCATCTTCCCGTCGCTGGCCTCGGCAACCCTGGCCAGCAAGTCGCCCCGCAGGATCACCTGCTTCAACTCTGCCTCAAGCACCGCCATGTAAAGGTCCCGCTTGCGCGGATGATGGCGATAGATCGTGACCTCGTTTACCCCTGCCCCCGACGCGATGTCGCGTGTGCTCACGCCGTTGTAACCGAAGGTCGCAAACAGGCCTGCGGCGGTGGCCATAATCCGTTCTTCCGCACTGGCTTTCCGGGGATTCGAGTTAAGCGCCATATTCGTTCTCCGCCGATAGCTGACCGGTGCAGTCGCAGGGAATCTATATGTGGGAGGGTTCTCTGATTCGGGGAATCGGACTCAGGATGCCGGGGCAAATTCGTCCAATGGTTCCAGGTCTTGTTCGGATACTTCTACGGCGATGCTTTGCATGATTTCTCCCAGAGTGATTACCACCCGGAAGCCGGTCTTCTTCCTCACCACGATGCCGTTCATCCCGGCAAACGCTCCGGAACGAATGCGCGCACGGCGTCCAACCGTCAGTAATGGATGCGGTTCGGCTAGGCGGCGTTCAAGCCCGTTGCGCAGCGCCTGGATTGCATCGTCCGGCAATGGGGCGGGCTCTCGGCCTGTTCCGCCCACAACCGCCAGGGCGCCTGGAACGCTCAACACTCGTACCCGCTCTGCCCTCAGAATGTGAACAAAAATGTACCCCGGAAACAGGGGAAGGCTCAGAGTAACCTTTGAACCGTCTTTCCACTTCCGCTCCGACTGATACAGCGGAAGGAAGTGTTCAATCTCCCGTCGGCTAAGGTGCTCGGCAACTCGCTTTTCGTGCCGCGAAGTGGTGTATACAGCGAACCAGTTCGATCCTGGCCCGGTGTCAAGCATGGCGCCGAAAGCAGGTATAGATTTCGGCGCGACCTTCCAATGCTCGATTTTTTGCAAAGCTTCGCTATCCTCACTTGGGTGGGGTTTTCCAAATAGCATTCAGCCAGATAGCAAAATGAGATTCCAAATGCGCCTGAATTCAAAAAATGAAAGCAAGTGCACTCATCCGGTCCTCACTCCAAACTCACCCGGCTACAGAGGAAGTTCCTCTCCAGTGTATCAGCGCCGCTACTTCGGTCAAAACTCGCTATTGTAATCAATAGATGAATTGCCATTACCAAGGCGACTTTCTCCCGGCGCGGTGTGAAACTTCGTGCCAGCCCGCAAGTTCGTATCCGCAGAGGTCCCCTCTGCAAGCGGCTTCCTTCACTCTTTGAATGCGGTTCCTGGGGTTTCAGTTGTCCCAGCCTCCTGCCGGCTGAGTTTGCACTGGACAGGCTCTCGATCCGAAGGCGAAGAACCAGGCTTGGACGATGGCCGGTGTGCCAGTCGTCCACGCTGCCGCTCCCGCCCGAATTGAGGCGATTGCGAGGTATTCACCACTTGAACAGAAGGCCACTGCCACCGGTTCACTGCCATCCGAGAAAGATTTGGGCCGGTTCGCGTTGCAAAGTGGCCAAGATACTGGCTTGCCGGGCATCACGTGCGCAGGACTTTTACTCTAACTTGTTGTAGAATGTGGTTGTTGGTTTCGTTGCAAGCCCTCACCCAGCTATTTCCCTGCTGACGTGTCACGAACCGGCAATCACCGATGTTTACGATCGAAGTATGAACCGTCCGTTGGCGGCCTGTGAGTGAACAGCGCCACAGCCAGTCATACGACTAAACCCTTGTTGACGATTCCTGTTTGAATCCATCCGAAAGATGGATACCGGCAGGGCTCAGTGGGTTGTCACCAACCGGGTTCGAACCAGGAACCACGACTGTAGTTTCCCTGGTGAGCAATCACGCGGAGGTGGGTTCGTTTGCTCACGGAATGAGCCATTGCTTCACGACCCAAACTGCACAGAAGGCGAGAGTCCATAGCTGTCATAATGATTCGAATGGGCTTCAAGTACTTCCGTGTGCCCGTCTAGGTCAAGAAATTGACCGTCCGTTGGGATTGTCCATTTACACTCCAATCAGGAGTGACGCCTCGGTTGACGAGCGAACTGAAATGCTGAAGGAGACGCAAATGCATCCGAATCCGATACGCCAGCTGATCCTCAAATTAACGCTGCTAGCCTTGGTCGCGACCGCGGCATCCCAGATGCTCGCCCAGGTGGTGCCCCCAATCAGTGAGAGCGGAGTTCCGGTGAAAGTCGGTGGCGGCTTTTCCAACTTTGATGTCGACTGGGCACACACAAGAATGGACGGATACACGCTTTGGGTAGATGCGCGCCCACCCTACCTGCCGCGTATTCTAGACGGCCTCAATGTAGAGATTGAAGGCCGCGACATTCGTTGGCATCCCGGAGACAAACCGGCGGGATACCGCCAAGTGGTAGGTTCCGGCGGCGTCATGTATGAGTGGCGTCATTTCCGCAACTTTCGTCCCTATGCAAAGGGTCTGATCGGTTTTGGAAGCATCTACTTCGGCCAGTGCCTCGACCTGTGCGACACCAAACCCTACACGCATGACACGCGAACCGTCTATGCCCCCGGTATCGGGCTGGAGTATCGGGTTTTCCGGAGCATCTGGGCCCGAGCCGACTGGGAATACCAATTCTGGCCCCAGCTTACCGGGAACACCTATCTCAATCCACAGGGCTTCACCTTTGGGGCCCAATACGACTTCAGCCGCCGCGATCGGCGCTAAAGGCAGATTAGGCCTGAGCGCTGCACGCCCCTGGAGCCATCTCTCTTCACCGGCGAAATAGCACATCCCTGGCTAACTGGGGAGCGCAAGCTCCCCAGTTGATAACTCCGATTGCCCGAGGATCATTCGCGTCCTGCCGCTTGACCGGGCGAAACATCGTGGCAGAGATGCCAGGGGTCTTT
>Ga0181517_10004603_pt1 | contig 12509 bp, 12 predicted proteins | sample PEATcosm2014_Bin_31_FD_119748 | JGI IMG/M metagenome (GOLD analysis project Ga0181517, IMG submission 119748) | Peatland microbial communities from MTU Mesocosm Facility, Houghton, MI, USA - PEATcosm2014_Bin01_30_metaG | ecosystem: Environmental > Terrestrial > Soil > Wetlands > Peat | place... | reverse complement strand
TTCATGAATGAGGTTATCGCGTTTCTGATGGTCGCTGCGACGGTCTACTTTGTGATCATCGTGCCCACGAACGCGCTGATGGCAAAGTTCAAGAAGCCGGTGCCCGAAGAGCCACCCGCGACCAAGGCGTGCCCGGAGTGCCTGAGCGATATTCCCGCGGCGGCGAAGCGTTGCGCGCACTGCGCACAGCCGGTGGCGTAGGGGAGCGGGGCAGCGAGTCTGCGGGTCAGCGAGTCAGCGAGTTGGCAAGTTAGCGAGTCAACTAGATGGCGGGGCGAGTCCGGGGGGTTGGGAGACCCTCCGGGCAGCTGGCTAGGAAGCCTGCACTACGCCGCGGCACCCTTGAGCAGATCAATCCAATTCGCGCAGCGGCTTTGAGAAGGCGTAGAAACCCAGAAACACAATCATGCAGACACCCGACATGGCCGCGAGGGCGTGCGCGGTGGGGATGTGCCGCGATAGTTCTCCGGCGAGCAGCGCGCCGACGGGCGGCAGGCCAAGGAACGACGTGCCGTAGATGCTCATAACGCGGCCGCGCATCTCGTCGCTGGAGAGATGCTGCATGGCGACGTTGACCGAGGAGATGGTGAGGATCATTCCGTAGCCCTCAATGAACATGAGGAACTCAGAGAGCAGAAAGTTGCGCGAGTAGCAGAAGGCGACGACCGCGGCCATGACCGTAGCGCCGACGAAGGAAATGACCGCGCCGCGATGACGAATGCGGCCGTGCCAGGCGACGGTGAAGGCTCCGAGCACCGCGCCGGCGCCCGAGCAGGCAAGCAGAAGGCCGAGACCGCTCTCGCCAACCACCAGGACCGAGCGCGCGAAGTAGGGGATGAAGGTGAGGATGGGGATGGCCAGCAGGCTGGCCACGCCGATCATCCATACCAGCACAAACATCTGCGGCTGGCTGCGCACGTAGCCGAGGCCGGCGCGGAAGCTCGTGATCATGCTCTCGCGCCGGGTCTTGTTCTCTGCAGGATAGCGGATGCGGGCCAGAGCAAAGAGGACGGCGAGAAAGCTGATGCCGTTGAGCAGGAAGTTGCCGGCTACGCCGAAGAGCGCCATGGCATAGCCGCCAAGGGTGGGGCCAAGGATGCGCGACATGTTGAACTGCGCGGAGTTGAGGGCGATGGCGTTGGTGAGGTCTTCGCGCGGGACAAGCCGGGGGACAAGGGCCTGGTAGCTGGGCGCGTTCATGGCCATGGCGGTGCCGTTGAGGAAGGCGATGAGGGCGACCTCCCAGACGGTGACGACCTTCCACCAGGCGAGTGCCGCAAGAAGAAACGCGAGCAGCATCATGGTGGTTTGCGTGGCAAGGAGCAGGTTGCGTTTGTTGACGCGATCGGCAATGACGCCGCCGAAGAGCGTGAAGAGCAAAAACGGGATGGCTCCGCAGAAGCCGACAACTCCGAGCCAGAAGGCGGAGTTGTTGGTCAGAGTGAGGACGAGCCAGCCCTGAGCCACGTTCTGCATCCAGGTGCCGATGTTGGAGAGAAAGTTGCCGCTCCAGAAGAGGCGGAAGTTGGGATTGCGGAGAGCTCTTGCGATCTGCGGAAGACGGCGGTCTTCTTCGTCGGGAAAGGCCTGCGTGGCTGCGGTGGCCTCCTCGACGGCAAGGCTGCGCGGGTCTTCGTCGGGAGTGCGCGCGGCTTCGGCAACGTTGCGCGGTGCCTGATTCTGACTGCTTCCGGCCTCCGAAATACGCACCCCCATCAACCTCTAGTGTAAGCTGTGGGGTTATTGCGGCGAGGGACGAAGGACGCAGCAAGAGGGCCGTTGCGGGAGGCGAGTGAATTCGCGATGGTGGAGTTGAAGGAGATCACAACGATCTCCGCACCGATAGATCGATGCTTCGACCTGGCGCGCAGCGTGGAGGTTCATCTGGCGGGCAACGTTCACTTTGGAGAGAGTGCTGTTGCGGTGGGAGGAATCACGTCGGGGTTGGTTGACTTGGGCCAGCGGGTGACGTGGCGCGCCAAGCACCTTGGCGTGTGGCAAAACCTGACCAGCGAGATCACGCGAATGGAACGGCCTAGATACTTCCGCGACCAGATGATTCGCGGCGCTTTCAAAACGATGGAGCACGATCACTACTTTTCAGCGACGGCGCAGAATGAGACCGTGATGACGGATGTTTTTCGGTTTGCCGCGCCACTGGGGATTCTCGGGAGGATTGCCGAGGCAGCTGTGCTGAGGCGCTACATGACCAATCTTCTGCGCGAGAGAAATGACGTCATCAAAGAGATCGCCGAATCGACGGAGTGGCAGCGCTATTTGACCGCCGGACCACCAACGGCTTCATCCAACTCCGCTTCGTTCGACTCCACCGGGGCGACCGCATGAATCCAGCTCACGAAGAGGCAACCGCATGAACGGGTTTCAAAAAACCGCGGCCAGCATTGGTCTGGCATGCGCCGCCGCGGCGCTCCTGGGACAATCTTCAGCGCCGCCCGCTCCGGTTGTCTTCGGCTATTCCGACTTCACCGCCGAAGCGAAGATCGAGAGTGAGTTCCTCGCCATACCCGATGCGAAGTTGGCCGGCCAGCATCTGAAGACGCTCACAGCCCAGCCGCATCTCTCGGCGACGCCGGAGGATCGTGCGACGGCCGAATATGTGGCGCAGAAGTTTCGCGCGGCGGGACTGGAGACCGAGATTGTTCCCTACCGCGTGCTGTTGAACCGGCCGATCGAGCAGCGCGTGGAGGCTTACAACGCAGCGGGCGAGCTGCTGATGAGCGGGCCGACCAAAGAACATGTTGAGGGAGACCGGTTCCAGGACAATCCGCGCGTGACCATGCCGTTCCACGGGTCGTCGGCCTCGGGCGACGTTACGGGCGAGGCGGTGTACGCGAACTACGGGCGGATCGAGGACTTCGACCAGCTTGCGGCGCAGCACATCGACTTGCACGGAAAGATCGTGGTGGTACGGTATGGCAACAACTTTCGCGGGATCAAGGTGTACCTGGCTGAGCAGCGCGGCGCCATTGGGGTGCTGATCTACTCCGATCCGCAGGACGACGGCTACTACAAGGGCGACGCATGGCCGCTGGGGCCATGGCGGCCGGAGACCGGGGTACAGTACGGGTCGGTGCAGAACCTGTCGCGCTACGCCGGCGATCCGACGACGCCCGGCGTGGCATCAACGCCGGATCTGCCCGACTCGGCGCGACTGCCGGCGGACAAGACAGGCAACCAGCCGCACATTCCGTCGCTTCCGCTGAGCTACCACGACGCGGCGCCGATTTTGAAGGCGCTCACTGGCCCCGGCGCGCCACAAGGCTGGCAAGGGGCGCTGCCGTTTCGCTACCACGTGGGCGGAACGGGTGTGCGAGTTCATATCGTGTCGAAGCAGGACTACGCGCTGCGAATGATCTGGGATGTAATTGGGAAGGTGAAGGGCGCGGAGTATCCCGACGAGTGGGTGGTGGCGGGAAACCACAGAGATGCCTGGGTCTACGGCGCGGTGGACCCCTCAAGCGGCACGGCGGCGATGCTGGAGGCAGTGCATGGCATCGGCGGACTGCTGAAGCAGGGCTGGCGGCCGAAGCGGACGATGGTGTTCTGCAGTTGGGATGCCGAGGAACAGGGGCTGATCGGCTCGACGGAGTGGGTGGAGCAGCACGCGCAGGCCCTGGAGCGCGCGGTGGCCTACTTCAACGTGGATGTTGCGGTGGCCGGACCGGATTTTTCAGCGGCGGCGGTGCCGTCGCTGAAGCAGTTTGTGCGCGAGGTGACGCGGGCCGTGCCCAGCCCGCTGGGGGCGACGGTCTACGACCAGTGGAAGATCGCGCCGAAGGAGGGCAACCCGAACCGGGCCCCGGCCGCTCCCGAGGCGCAAGGAGAAGTGCGAATGGGGGATCTCGGGTCGGGGTCAGACTTTACTCCGTTCTTCCAGCATGTGGGAGTACCGTCGACCGACATCGGGTCGGAGGGGCCGTATGGGGTGTACCACTCGGTCTTCGACAACTACGACTGGTTTCAACAGAACGCCGATCCGCACTTTGTGTATTTGGAGCAGATGGCCCGGGTGCTGGGGCTGGAGTCTGTGCGGATGGCTGATGCGGACGTGCTGCCCTACGACTATGTGACCTATGCGAACTCGATTGCCACGTACACGGCAACGGTGAGGCGGAAGGCGCAGGACGCCGGCATGGGGGGCCTCGACTTTGCACCGCTGGAAGCGGCAGTCGGACGGTTCCTCGCGGCTGCACAGAAGGTCCATGGACAGCAGCTTGCGCCGGCCGGAGACCTGGCCAAGCTGGACAAACTGAACAGGTTGGAAAAGCTAAACAGGGCGCTGCGACAGACGGAGGGGGCGTTTCTGTCGGACGAGGGCCTGCCCAATCGACCGTGGTACAGGCACACGATCTTTGCTCCGGGCGAGTTTACGGGCTACGCCGCCGTGGTGATGCCTGGAGTGAGCGAGGCAATCGACAGCCGGGACACGCAGCGCGCCAAGGGCCAGCTCGAGGTTCTCACGCGGGCGGTGGACCGGGCTGGGGCGACCTTGAATGGGGCTGAGTAGCAGGGGAATGGTGAACCCAGCCAAGACGGGATGGCGCTTTCTTTCGGGTGGATGCGGGTGTTTTTTCGGCCAGACACAGAAGTTACCATAGTAATTCTTCCCCATTCTCCTGGCTGACTTCCCTGGAGGTAACACTTTAGGGGGATGTGGCCTGCCCTGTTTTATCCACAGAAAATGACTGAAAATCTTACATTTATCGATTGAAGTGTCTTCGTCCTGGCGTAAATTGGTAATACGCTGTACGTTACCCAGATGGGTGATCGCAAGGGTTACTGAGCCGGGTGCGCGTTCCGGTCCAGAAGAGCAACCTCCCTGCGATAAGCCCCGCAAAGGAACCTGAGATGGTTGTGGTTTGTATTGCAATCGCCTTCGTCTTGCTGGTCGCCAGCCCGGCTCTGATCGCCTTCCTTCCCCAGAGGAAGATGGAAGATGAGGCCCGCCCGTCGGGCAAACTGAGCAAAGCCCTCGCGGCTTCGCCTCTTCAGCGAGGCTAGAAAGACCCGGCGCCTGGCTGTCCCGGCGGCTTGACAGCTGCGCGACAGGCTGTCCGCACTGTGTACAGGCGGACCCGATCCGTGCGCCTGCCGTAAACTCCCGTTTACAGACTGGCTGATGTCCTGATTCAGGAAAACCCTCTCAAGTTTCTGACTTCAAACGTTGAGGGCTCTTTGCCTCGATTTGGCACACTGTTTGCACTTGAGACGGTGTTCAACCCGGCGCGGCAGGCGGCAATGTACGGGACAGAACAGAAGGAATTTTCACGTGACCGTGACCCTGATTGCAACCGCGTTCGTCGTTCTCGCAGCCAGCCCGGCGCTGGTGGCGATCTGGCCACAGAGAGAGCCGGTGGAACAGCCGAGCCCCAACACCGCCGGTCGACTGAGCAATTTTTCTGCGCCCACAGCCGTGAATCGCGGATAGACGGACAGCGAGACAGCGAGTCAGCCGACGGCGCGTATTCTTTTCCACCAGGAAGAGCCGGAGCAGGGTTGAAGGATCACTTCCCCTGGTCATCCAGCCGACCTGTCCAGTTGTTTGGGATGATCAGACAAGGGCCACCTTCCCGCCGGGTTTAAGTTCATCGTCTCACTGGTCTTATGAACGGGCCGTCCGCCACCCAGACTTAATGGTTAGGAATCGGCCATCAGTTCCCATCTAAAAGCTCTTTCCTTAGAGCGGGATAATCAATTCCTTTGTCGTTCAGGAGCTCTTTTTCGTACTCATCCAGGAGCTTTCTCTTTAAAACAGGGTCATCAACGAGATAGAAATACGGCATTCGATTTCCATGTTCGTCATTTTGGGCTTTATACCCTGTAATTTCTGGCACGCCGTTTACAACATTCAGAAGGAGATTTCCCAACCGAACCGTCTTGCCGCTTACCTCCGCCAGTTTTTTGTATTTTCTATTAAGTAACGCCACCTTTATATCAGCATGATATAAGGCTACTTTCAGATCAGCACCTCGTCGCGTTGGTTCCATGGACGCACGGATGACTATAACGTCTGGTCGTGTGAGGCCAGTCGGGAGCGTGAGCCACCTTGGCAGTCTCGAATCGCTCGCTAAATAGTTGATTGAGTCAACACATCCATTTATTGCGCAAGTGGAAATGCAGAACGCAGCGATGAGCATACGTCGAAACATGGCTCTTCCTTCCCTTTCTACGAATTGCGATTTGCGACCGATTCCTACTGAACCTGGGCGAGTTCGATCTGCCCGGATTTCCGCTTTCTGAGGGGCCAGCGAAGATGTGCGGCCGACGGATGCCCAGGATGCGTATAGAGGGTCTTGTCGTCGTTGAAAAGCGCCATCGGCATGGAGGCGAGACCTCCGATGGCCGCGCCAATCAAACCACCGATGCCCGCAGCCTTTAACCCTGACGCTACGTTGGTCGTTAGAGGCGACACGCCGCCAAGGACAGCCCCTGTGCCCGTTAGAGTGAGCACCACAATGTCGCTTTTGTGAGCGGCATCGTCGGTGCGAACGCGCTTGACTTCGTCCCGCGCGAACTCGCGGTGGCGGATGCCGAACAGGCGGCTGCCCTGGTCGCAAAGCAGCGAATGATCCGTCGTCCCGCGGAAGATGCAATGGATGGGGAAGCCCGCGTCCAGGCTGACGGCAATCCGCTGGCCGTTAAACAGGTCGCTCACGCGGTACCAGCCGGTCATATCGGGCGCGTCGGGCGGCGTTTGCGGGCTGGACTTTTCCGGTGACGTTTGGTCCGGCGGCGTTTGGCCGACCGCTTCCACTGCAACAACTGCGCCGACGCAAATTGCCAGCGCCCACACCAAAACTGTTCGCAACATAGAATCCCTCTTTTCTTTCGTTCCATGCGGTGCCTCGCCGCATGCGAGTCGCGAATGAGTCATACGCCAAACATGACGATTACGAGCATCACGCAGACAAAGAGAAAGGCCACATGGAAGATATGCAAGAAAGACGAGAACATCGATTGCCTCCTTTCCTGGTTTTTTTGGAGTTGATTGCTTGCGAGCATGAGTCTCAATCGTGCATGCCGCCCGCCAAGAGCAGCACCAGGAGCACCACCGCGACGATGGCCAAGATGTGTAAGAAATGCGAGAACATCGATTGCCTCCCCTGCCGATGTTGGAAATCTCCGGCTGTCAGAAATTCAATCGTGGACCGTGAGGAGCACAAAAAGGACAATCGCGACCGCGACAACGGCTGCGAGGGCCAGGGTATGCCAAAGCCAGGACATCGTTTGCCTCCTTTTTGGTTCGTTTGAGGGGGTTTCGTGCATCGACGAACCTCAGTCACGGGGAATCGCCACGAGCAGCAAAAGGAACACTACTGCGACGATGGCCAAGATGTGCAAGAGATGCGAGAGCATCGTCTGCCTCCTTTCTGGTTGATCTGGGGCAATGGTAGGCAGGATGCGGATGGGGATGTGAAGGGATGTGACAGTTTCGCGAGTGTCACATGGTTAGGACACTTTCGGAAGTGTCGCAGCGGGGGAGTTGTCAGGGCGGGGCGTAAGTCCTAAGTTCATTCAGGGTCGGCCAGGAAGCAACAGCAGATCCCCTTCGGCTTCGCTCAGGGCAGGCTTTCGACTCACCATCCCCGAGCTCCACCCCAAAGAGCAAAGACCGCTCTTTGGGGACCCCGGGGCTGAGGAGTACGCCGGGGACCCCGGTTCGCTCAGGATGACAGCAATCATTTTGTTAGTTTCTGGGTCGGGATAAGCATTCGTGAGTTATTGGGACTCGCTGGCCTCGGCACGGCTGGCGGCTTCCATGGCGCGGAGGTGGGCCATACCGTCGGCGTCGAGCAGCGTGAAGCGCATGGGATGGACGCCCGCGGGCAGTTCGCGCTCGGTCACCGAGTCGACCACCACGCCAACAGTCTCTTCGAGGCCGCGCTCCCAGCCCGGCTCGTTGGCGTCGCGGACGAGAAGGGTGTCGGCGGGCAGCCCCGCGGCCACCAGCATGACCTCGGCAAAACGCTGAAACTCGGTCCAGTGGGAGGCGATGCCGACCAGCGAGCCCAGCTTCTGGGGCAGATAGCGCTTGAGATAGGCCTGCAACTCGGGCGCGATGGGATGGACCCGGAGCGTGGTGAGGGGCGTGCCCGGCGGCAGCAGCGCGCGGACCATCGCCGCCTTGCTGGGCAGCACAATGGGCATGGCTCCGGCCAGCACGGCCTCGTCGGCACACTCTTCGGGCGTGCATCCGCTCATGGGCAGGTCGAGTGCCGTGGCCAGTTCGGTGAGGACGATTTCGCACAGCGCGGCGTCGGGCTCAATCAGCAACCATCGCGCGGGCGGCGCAAGCTCAAGCCATCGGGCCATGCGCGCGCGCACGAGTTTTTCGTCGGCTCCCAGGCGGCGCGCGCGGACCACCAGGTTGCCGATCAGCTCGTCGATCACCATTTCGGGGGCCATCTCGGGCGAGAGCGGGGCGGTGGGGCGCGTGGCGCGCACATAGACGCCGCTGCCGTGGCGGACCTCAAGCCAGCCCTGGTCTTCGAGTTCTTTGTAGGCCGCGCTGGCGGTGTTGGGATGGATGCCGTGGCGCTGGGCCAGCTCGCGGGTGCTGGGCAGCCGCTCGCCGGGGGCAAGCTCGCTGCACAGGATGCCCAGAACGATCTGGGTCGAGAGCTGCTCGCGCAGGTTAACGTCGCTGTTCCGCTTAAGCCAGAGGCGCATGGATATCTCTTGGACTTTGGGACCGGGATTAGGATACCCGCTGGCGCGGGCTACTGTTCGGACCGGCCCTAAAGGCGCGTGACCATTTAAGGTTCCGGGTCTCCCATGTCTGAAAGCCCTGACCCTTCAACAGGCTCAGGGCAGGAGATGGGTACCCGGACATTTCTTGGGGAGCAGATTTAGTTGGGATGGCCCGATTTGGGGTACTCCTTGCCCTCCTTTCAGATGGGGCCGAGGCCTGGACGGCGATGTAAAGTGATTCAGATCACATGAATGTCGGCCCGTTCCCCTCGACAATGAATTGACGGCAAACGAGGGCCAAAAGGGTCAATGGGTTGCGGCTTGCTTCCCCTGTGCGGTTGACCCCGATGATCCGGCCCCGTATCGTTAGAGGTTGAGATGAAGATTCCTGCAAACACAATGCGCATCGGCATAGCGGCGGTCATTATTGTGGGCACGATTGCCTGGCTGGCTTTTTCAGGCTATGGCGCCAATAAGAGCTACTTTGTGACGATCGCTCAGCTTAGCGACATGGGCGACAAGGCCTATCACAACCAGATTCGCGTTGAGGGCTTTGTGGTTCCCGGTTCGATTGAGACCAACGGGCCCCATGTGACCTTCACGATCAATGAGTTTGAAAGCCACTCGCCGAAGGCGCTGACAGGGCGGCTGCTGAAAGTGACCTACGCGGGATCGGAGCCGCCGCCGGATACGTTCAAAGACGACTCGCAGGCGCTGGCCGAGGGCACGTACGGACGGGATGGGGTCTTCCACGCGAACGCGCTGCAGGCCAAATGCGCGAGCAAGTATGCGCCCGCGACGCCGCTGCACCCGGGCGGGGCGAAGCCGGGTGAGGCGCAGCCCAAGTCAAATGTTTCAAGCGCGGCACAGCCTGGCGTACCGGCCTCCTAGGGAATCACCGCACAAGTGGCGTTTTCGTTGAGCCAGGAATTGCAGGGGCTAAAGCCCATTCATTCTGTTGGCCTTATCGGCACGACTGAAGTCGTGCCCTGATACAGTGCAAGTTGCGCAGAGGTTCCCAAACTATGGCGGCACAACCCAGCGACGCTGCCTCCACGGAGGCGCCAACCAAGCTGAGCGCACAACTTGCGGGCGTGTCCAAACTTTTCGGATCGTTTGCCGCGCTGCGGCAGGTGACGGCCGATCTGGAGCCGGGGCGATGCTACGTGCTGATCGGCGAAAACGGCGCGGGCAAGTCGACGCTGCTGCGCATTCTGGCGGGATTGCTGCGGCCGAGCTTCGGTACGGTGAAGGTGTTTGACGGGCTGGAGCCGCACCAAGATGAAGCGCGCGGACGGATCGGCTACATGAGCCATGCTCCGATGCTCTACGACGAGCTGACAGGCGAAGAAAACCTGCGCTACTTCGCAAAACTTTACAAGGGCAGGCCGAGCCTGTCGCCTTCCGAGGCGCTCAGGCAGGTCGGACTCGATCCTGAGCTGCAGCGTCCGCTGGGACAGTATTCGCAGGGAATGCGGCAGCGGACTTCGCTGGCGCGGGTGCTGCTGCCTGTGCCGCAGCTTTTGCTGCTGGATGAGCCGTTTTCCAATATGGACGTCGAGAGCGTCGCGCAGATGGTCCAACTGCTGGCGGGCTTTCGCGCGGGCAACCGGACGATTGTGATCACGACCCACCAGCGGGAGCACGCCGCGCCGATTGCCGACTGGGTGCTGGCGCTGAAGGCCGGGCGCGTGGCGTCGTTCGATCGAGGAAGCCCGACGCTATGAAGACCAACGGCGCACGATTCCTGGAGTCGCTCGGCATTCCGTTTGAGCTGCGCGAGTATGAGGTCGATCCCGAAGACCTGTCCGCGATCACCGTGGCCAGGAAGATTGGCATGCCGGCCGAGCAGGTGTTCAAGACCCTGCTGGTGACGGGCGGCGCGGGCGAGTACCGGTTCGCGGTGATTCCCGGCGATGCGGAGCTGGACTTCAAGAAGCTAGCCAAGGCCGCGGGGCTGCGCAAGGCGGAGATGGCGCCCCTCAAAGGCGTGCAGCCGCTGACGGGGTATATCCGCGGCGGGGTCACGCTGTTTGGCGCGCGGAAGCCCTACCCGGTCTACATCGACGAGACGGCGGTTCTTTTTGACCGCATCAGTGTTTCGGCTGGGGCGCGCGGGACGCAGCTGATTCTGAGCCCGGAGGACTATCTGAAAGCCGCGCAGGCGTTGGATGTGGAAGTGCAGACGGCGGACCTGACGAAGGATGTTCCACGACAGCATCCGCAGGACGGGCAGGAGGGTCAAGCGCGATGATCGATACCCTGCTGACGCACCTGGCCAAAGACCTGCGGATCGAGTGGCGCTCAAAAGAGGCCATCAACTCGATGCTGTTCTTCTCGCTGCTGGTGGTGGTGCTGTTCTCGATCGCGTTCGACCCGCGCGGGGCCTTCTCGCGGGAGATTTCCGGCGGCGTGCTGTGCGTGGCCACGATGTTTGCCTCGGTGAGCGCGCTGAACCAGGCGTGGGCGCGGGAGATTCGGCACCAGGTGCTGGATGCGCAGCGGATGGCGCCGACCGCTGGCGCGCAGATGTATCTGGCCAAGGTGCTGGCGAATTTCTTCTTCGTATCAGTGGTGCAGATTCTGCTGGCGCCGGTCTTTCTGGTCTTCTATAACCTGCATATTCTCGGGGATGGCTGGCTGTTGCTTCTGGTGCTGCCGCTGGGGACCTGGGCGCTGGTGGCGAACGGAATCTTTTTTGCCGCGCTCTCGATCAACAGCCGTAACCGCGAGCTGCTGCTGCCGCTCATCCTTTTTCCGATTTTCACGCCGGCGCTCATGGCGATGGTGAACGCGACAACCGGCATCTTTACCGGAGAGTTCGATCCCGCGATCTGGATCAAGCTTCTGGTTGCCTACGACATCATTTACACGACCGTTTCGCTCTTGCTGTTTGATACGATTTTGCGCGCAGAGTAGACGCTGTGCCGCATTCTGTGCAATGTAAACTGAGATGGTCAGATTGGGGACCTCGATGAAAAAGATCCTTTTCGGTCTCTATGCCGCTGTCAGCATCGCACTGTTGGTGTGGGCTTTTGAACTTGCTGTCCATGCGCCCGCAGAGATGATGCAGGGGGACGCATACCGCATCATCTTCTACCATGTGCCCTCGGCATCGGTGGCATTCCTCTTTTTTGCTATCTCAATGGCGGGCTCAATCGGGTTCCTCGTCCTTCGCGAGAAGAACCCCGTCAAGGCGCTTGCATGGGACGGATGGGCTGTTTCCGGCGCGGAAGTGGGCATCATCTTCTGCACCGTCGTGCTCGTCACAGGACCGCTTTGGGGCTATCGTGCCTGGGGCATCTGGTGGGCGTGGGACGCGCGCCTCACAACGACCCTCCTGCTCTGGCTTATTTACGTCAGCTACCTGCTGACGCGCCGGTTCGCAGCCGGCCCGCAGATGCGTACATCTTCCGCCGTGCTGGGCATCTTCGGCGGAATCGCAGTCCCCATCGTTTACATAGCCAACCGTATCCCGGGCCAGCATCCTGGTCCGGTCTTCGGAGGAGACAGGGCTTCGGGCATGGCCCCTGAGATACTGCGCCCGTTCCTGTGGAACATGGTGGCGTGGCTGTTTTGGGGAGTTTTGGTCCTGATCCTGCGTCACCAGTATGAACTGAAGCAACAGGCAGCTGCCGCCCTTGAAGCCGAGCAGTCGCTCAACGCCTGATTCAACGATTATCGAGGTTTCCATTGAAAAAGGCTGTCGCACAAATCTTCGCGCTCGTCCCCATCGCCCTCCTTGTCTGGGCTTTGTATAGCCTCTATGCAGCGCCGGCAGAACCGCCCAGGGATTG
>Ga0181517_10004602_pt1 | contig 12509 bp, 12 predicted proteins | sample PEATcosm2014_Bin_31_FD_119748 | JGI IMG/M metagenome (GOLD analysis project Ga0181517, IMG submission 119748) | Peatland microbial communities from MTU Mesocosm Facility, Houghton, MI, USA - PEATcosm2014_Bin01_30_metaG | ecosystem: Environmental > Terrestrial > Soil > Wetlands > Peat | place... | reverse complement strand
AATCCCTGCGTGACCCAACTGGCCTGCACGTTTTCAATGTTGTCGAGATAAAGCCGCGCGACGGCGAGCACTTTCAAATATTCGACGGACGTCGCTTCTTCCCATCCGCGGCCACCCAACGCCGTGTTCTTGGGCTGGAAGCTCCACGGGATAAACGCCGTGAAGCCGCCGGTTTCTTCCTGCAGGTTGCGCACGACCTGGAAATGATTAATGCGCTGGTCCATCGTCTCGCCCACGCCAAACATCATGGTCGCGGTGGTGCGCATGCCGAGCTGATGGGCGGTGCGGTGAACGCTGACCCAGTCCTCGGTGCGACATTTGAGCCGCGCAATGCGCTTGCGCACATCGTCGTCGAGAATCTCGGCGCCGCCGCCGGGAATTGAATCGAGACCCGCTTCGCGCAGCCGCATGATCGTGTCGCGCAGGCTCAGTTCGCTGTACTCGGCGATGGCGAGCACCTCGGACGCTGAGAGGCAGTGCAGCCAGATCTGCGGAAACCGCTGCTTGATGCCGGTGAACAGCCGCTCGAACCAGTCAATCTTGAGGTCGGGGTGGATGCCGCCCTGCATCAGCACGCCCGTTCCGCCCATCTCCAGTGTCTCGGCAATCTTCTCGTAGATCTTTTCGAACTCGAGGATGTAGCCTTCCTTCGCCCTGGGCCCTTTGAGCGGGCGGTAGAAGGCGCAGAAGTTGCAATACTCGGTGCAGAAGTTGGTGTAGTTGATATTGCGATCGATGATGTAGCTGACTACGCCCTCGGGGTGCAGCCGGCGGCGCACCGCATCCGCCTCAAATCCCAGGCCGATCAGGTCGGGAGAGTGGAAGTAGTCGAGCGCCTGCTGGCGGGTCAGAGCCATATCGAGATTCTACCAATTCGCGGGTTGCCGCGTTTCTCAGCGTGGGCCGCGCAGTCGCGGTTTAGCGTGGATTTTGCTCTTGCGCCTGCTGCTCGGCCGGAGGTTTGCGGAAGAGGAACAATCCCCGCCCGCGGACTTTCCGGCCTTGCGTGCGGGAGAGGTTCGACGCGGTGGAGATTCCGCTGAACAGGATGAAGAAGTCCCAAAATGCGCGACCCCAGGTTTTCTTGTTTTCCGCACTCATTGGCCACTACCTCCCCTCAATCTTGCGTGCAGCCTTCTCACTTCCATTGGAGGGACCGAGCAAAGCTCTGGTTGCAGGATTCTTCACCGCAATCATCAATTTGGTTGAGGGCAGGGAAGGAATCGGGAGCCAGCTTAACCTTCAGCGCTATTTTCCGGTCGATCCGGGGCCCAAAACCTCGAGACAGCTGCCAACCGCCTCGACCAGGCTTGCAATCAGTTCCAACGGCCATTCCATGCTGCCTCAGTCCTGCGACACCTTTGGCGCCGGCTTCGGGACAGGCTTGGGCTTTTTGGCCGGGCTTGAAACGCCAAAGCTCATCAGAAAAAATCCCAGCCCCTTGCGAAACGAATCCAGTACGCTCATCGTTCTGCTACCTTTCCAATTCCCACGGCCCGCACCGGTTCGCTGCCCCAACCACGACGGGAAGGTTCTGGCCTAGTGATTTGCCGCTGATGCAGGTGCGGGCGGTGCCGGGGTAGCCGGCGCAGCCGAAGCCACCGGAGCCTTGCCAATCAGGAGGCCGAGCGCCGCGGGCGGGAGCGGCTTATTGGCGTTGGCCAGCAGTAGGCTAACCTGCCACAACTGCGTGTCGGTCAAAACGTCTTTATATGCCGGCATGCCGGTGAGCCGAATGCCGTTGAGCGCCTTCCAATAGGTTTCGCCTGGCGGGTCATCGCTCACGCCCACCACATCGCCGTTGTGGTGCTTCTCCCAGAGCGGCGGCGCGCTGGGATACATATGCGGGCCAAATCTTGATGGAATGCCATGGTACCCGTGGCAGACTGCGCAATTGTCGCGATAGATCTGCGCGCCGGCGATCAGATTGGCCTCGTTGACCGGTATTGGCGGGGTTCCAATCTTCTCGCGCTCGATCCGCGCGTTCAGGGGCACATGGGTGATCAGTTGTTCATGTGGAAACGGCTTATCGGCCACAGCCACAGGTACCTGGCCAAATTCCAGGTATGCCAGCACGACAAAAGGAGCCAGAATGAACCCGACGATGATGCCCAGCAGAATCTTGCCCATAGCCTGCGCGCCTCTCCGGAACCACCATGGTGGCTCTCAGCATTCCCGTCTCTCATCCTAGACGATCCAGATCGTCCGCTCACGGGAACCAAGGTCATTCCTGCCGTTCGTGCCAGCTCCCGGCGCTGGCGCCAGGATGCTGACCCATCCCAGAGCGACGGACCCTTTTCAGCGGCGAATCGCCCCCGCGCGCGTCCAAAGCAGTACAGGCTCACCCACAACACTCCCTTGGGATGGTTTAATACCTAAGGGGGGAGCGCTGCCTCACTTTTCAGGTTGAGCTTCCGTACTCCCGTGGAGGAAACCCGAGTCCGATGTATCTATTTCGCCGTCTTGCCCTTCTGCTTGCGATCATTCTGAGTGCAACTTACGTCGTCCAGGCCGAAGAGCCGAGTTCGAGCAGCAGTTCTGCCTCTGTTGACCCCGCCCAGGCGCACACCCCCATCCAGCCCAATCCGCCGGCCGACCAGCAAACGCAGCCCGCGACCCAGCCGCAGGCCCCCGCGACCGCGGATACACAGAGCCAGCCAGCTCAGGGTCAGGGAGCACAGAACCAGTCTTCGCAGAACCAGGCAGGGCAGACCCAGGGACAGATCAGCGTGCAGGCCCGCATCAGGGCTCGCCGCGAACAGCGCCGCGCCCTGGCCATCCACCAGATCTACGACCACCTCTGGGATGGCTACGTCGGCGCAGGATACCTCCGCTTTCATCCAGGGCCACCCAGCTTAGGCATAGAACGCGTGAACATGTACGACTGGAACTTCGGGTTTACGCGCTACTTCAGCGAGCGGCTGGGCGCCACGGTCGACGGCCGCGGCTACTACGGCACTCCGTTCCTTGAGCCCATCCAGGACGCCGGGTCCGGCATCATCAAGCCGGCGATCAGCTTTTACACCGTCATGGGCGGGCCCACGTACCGCTTCTATATCCAGCCCAAGTACTCCGTGTCTGGCCGGGTGATGGCGGGCTACGCGCGAGGCAACTTCACCGGAGACACTAACGGCGAGGGGAGCCTTTGCACTTCGCCTGGTGTTTGTGCCCTTTGGCCCGATGGCTCGACCTTTGCCGCACATGCCAGCATCTTTGTTGAGATCAACGTCACGCCGAGCGTTGGCCTACGAATCGCTCCCGAGTATATGGTCACCGGCTTCGGCTCAACGCTGCAGAACGGACTGGGCTACACCTGCGGGCTGGTCTATCGGTTTGGGAAGCAGTAGAAAGACAGTTCTCAGTTGTCAGTTCTTAGTTCTCAGTTGTCGTGGAAAGAATATTGAAAGGGCTGGCAGCGTTAACCCGGGAAGAATCGGTCACCACTGCCAGCTTTTGAAGGTGAGCTGGGCTCAGGCATCTGACAACTGATAACTATGAACTAAGAACTACGAACTTCGAGCTGCGAACTGCGAACTGTCACTGCAGTATCGGAATGCCCGCGATGCGCTGCTGCCACTCCGCCGGGCCGGTCTGGTGGACGCTGGTGCCCTTTGAGTCGACGGCCACCGTTACCGGCATGTCGCGCACATCGAACTCGTAGATGCCCTCCATGCCAAGGTCCTCAAACGCAAGCTGCTTCGCTGCCACAATCGCCTTTGAAACCAGGTACGCGGCGCCGCCCACGGCCATCAGATACACTGCACCGAACTCCTTGATTGCTTCAATCGCCGCAGGGCCACGCTCGGCCTTGCCGACCATGCCAAGCAGGCCCGTCTCGGCCAGCATCTGGCGCGTGAACTTGTCCATGCGCGTTGCCGTGGTCGGGCCGGCCGGCCCAATCACCTCTTCGCGCACCGGGTCCACCGGACCCACGTAATAGATAAACCGGTCCTTGAAGTCCACGGGCAGCTCTTCGCCGCGGCTCAGCATCTCCGTCATGCGCTTGTGGGCCGCGTCGCGGCCAGTGAGCAGCTTGCCGGTCAGCAGCAGCACTTCGCCCGGCTTCCACGTTGCGGCATCCGCGCGCGTTACCGTGTCAAGGTTCACGCGCCGCGCGCCTTGTGGGTCATAGGAGAGCTTCGGCCAGTCCGCGAGATCCGGCGGATCGAGATAGACCGGCCCGGAGCCATCGAGCACAAGGTGAGCGTGCCGCGTGGCCGCGCAGTTGGGAATGACCGCAACGGGCAGATTGGCCGCGTGTGCCGGCGTGTCGCGCACCTTTACGTCGAGCACGGTGGTCAGTCCGCCCAGTCCCTGCGCGCCAATGCCCAGCCGGTTCACCTTGTCGTAGAGTTCCACGCGCAGCTTCTCCGCGGTTGTCTGTGGCCCGCGGGCGATCAGATCCTGGATGTCGATTGGGTCCATCAGCGACTCTTTCGCCAGCAGCATGGCCTTCTCGGCCGTGCCGCCAATGCCGATCCCCAGCATCCCAGGCGGACACCATCCCGCGCCCATGGTCGGCACAGTTTTCAAAACCCACTCCACCACGGAATCCGAGGGGTTGAGCATGGCGAACTTCGCCTTTGCTTCCGACCCTCCGCCCTTGGCCGCGACCGTCAGGTCAACCTTGTTGCCCTTGACCAGCTCCACGCTCACCACCGCGGGCGTGTTGTCTTTGGTGTTGATGCGCTTGCCGGCCGGATCGGCTTGCAGCGATGCGCGCAGCTTGTTGTCCGGGTCAAGGTAAGCGCGGCGCACGCCTTCGTCGACCATCTCTTGCAGGTCCTTCACGGCTTCGCCCGGGCCGGGCTCGAAGCGCACATCCATCCCGACCTTCACAAACGCGTTCACAATGCCCGTGTCCTGGCAGATGGGCCTGTGCCCCTCGGCACACATGCGGCTATTGATGAGGATCTGCGCGATGGCGTCCCTGGCTGCGTGCGACTGCTCGCGGTCGTAGGCTTTGGCGAGGCTGGTGATGTAGTCCACCGGATGGTAGTAGCTGATGTACTGCAGCGCGCCGGCGACGCTGCGGATGAAATCTTCCTGGCGAATGACGGTCATTAGGGCTCCTATGCGAACCCTTCAGGGTAACGGATGGGACGGGCAACTCGCTGGATCGGGATCCAAATCGGCTCGGCCAGCCTTAGGCGAGGCCTCGGCGCGTCACACCGGCGTCGACCGCCAACTTGGACCCACCAGAATCGCGCGCCCATATCTGATGCAATCGACGATTTGCGGTCAAGCTGCCGGCATCGCCACGACACCCGGTCTACACTAACTTCGGCCGCGCAATTCTTCGATGTGGCGCCCAATTCAGATGGGAAGACGATCCAAATGAATGTCTCTCTCCAGAACGTTGAACTCCCAGTTCGCTTCCGTCCGCCGGTTCCAATGTCGGACGACGACTTGATGGCCTTTTCCGAGGCCAACAAGCCACGCAAGGTCGAGCGGCTGGCGTCGGGAGAGATTCTCGTAAGGTCGGCGAGTGGGTTTGCAAGTAGCCGCCGCGAAGCGTATGTCGCGCATGAGCTTTTTTCGTGGGCTGAAGCGGATGGGCGCGGCGAACCATTCAGTTCAAATGCGGGATTCAACCTGCCCGATGGCTCAACGCTCAGCCCGGATGCGGGATGGGTTGAATCCGGCCTCGTGGCCGCATTGAGCGAGAGCGAGCGGGAGCGATTTCTTCCTTTCGCGCCCGATTTTCCGATCGAGATTCTTTCGCCCTCCGACGCTCTGCCCGAGCTGGACGCGAAGATGGAGCAGTGGATTGCCAACGGCGTTCGGTTGGGCTGGCGCATCGATCCATTTGCTGGAACCGTGGCCGTGTATGCAGCCGGCGCGTCGAAGGTGGAATTGGAAAAGCCAGACGTGGTTGAGGGCACCGGCCCTGTGGCAGGTCTCAAGCTGAAGATGGCGCGGGTCTGGAGTTAGTTCAAGCCGAAGCAGCCTGCGCCTCCCGAGGCCAGCTAAAGACAGCCTACGGCTGCTTCACAGCCGTCCTTAAGTCGGTATGCACAAAATCGTCGCCCTTGAAGAGAATCGGCTCGCGCTTCTCCCGCGCCAGGGCATAGCTGAAGCAGTCGCCGAAGTTCAGGTTGGCCCGATGGCCGCTGCCCTTGCCGTAGTTCCGGTAGGCCTGGCGCGCGATTTTGGCTTGTGTTTCCGTTACTGGCTCAATCTGGATTCTCGAATCTTCAATGAGTTCGTCGAGGAGTTGGCTTGCGCTCGGGTTGCCCTGACTATCGATCACAATACCGGTCTCAAAGTAGGTGGCTGCTGAAACCCTGACAACGTTTGTTGCTTCAAGGAGTTCGGAAAAGGCCGCACCCTCCGGCTCACGCTTCAGAATCGCCACCAGCGCGGATGAGTCGACGATCATAGCGGCAATCCAGTTTCCTTGTCGTAAAGAAGATCGCCGATCTTATCGGACGGAGGTAAGTCTTTCAGTAGCGGGGCCGTTCGTTTGGTCAGTTCGTCGAGCCGATCGGCGAGGCCTGTCTTTGGATTTGGCGCCAGGCGTTCCAACCGCTCTCGAAGAGCGATCGTTACAGCCATGGTCACGGTCTCGCTGTTGCGCTGGGCCAACTCCCGAGCCAGCTGGTAGGCTTCCGGATTCTTGATATTCAGGCTTTTCATTCATCCTCGGTTCTGGTTGCAGCGGTACTATCGAGAATCATTTGAGCAACCCGTCCTCATCGTAGAGAAGCGCATCAATCTCCCAGGAATGAATGGGGTCCTTTACGCGCGCGGTGTACTCCTTTGCAAATTCCATAAGCAATTCAGACCGGCTCTTTTTCCTGGCTGCTCCGTTGAGCCCCTGAATGGACTTCAGACGTTCCAACTCCCCATCGACTGCAATGGTTACGGCAGACGTCATGCTTACGCCCTTCAGCGCCGCCAGTTCCTTCACTTTCTTCGTTGTCTTTTCATTCTTGCTGTTCAGCGCCGTCGCGTTTCTGGCTTTCTACCATTTCATTCTACCATTCTACCATTTTCGACGCTGAAGCGCCCAGAAACGCTCTTTCATCCGAGATCCCCCCAATTGCCCTAATCTAGTTCCATGTCCGATTCCGCTTTGGAAGCCGCCCCAGGAGCGACAGCTCCCGCCGATATTTTTGACCTGCTCGTCGTCGGGGCCGGGCCCACCGGCCTGGCTTGCGCGATCGAAGCCCAGAAGGCCGGATTCCGGGTGGTCCTGGTGGACAAGGGCTGTGTCTGCAATTCGCTCTTTCACTACCCGGCGCACATGACCTTCTTCACCACGCCGGAGCTGCTCGAGATCGGCGACATTCCGTTTCCCAGCCCCAACCCCAAGCCCACGCGCAACGAGGCCCTTCAGTACTACCGCCTGGTGGCCGCGCACTACAAGCTCGACGTCCGCCAGTATCACCGCGTGGAACGGGTAGCAGGCGCCGACGGAGACTTCACCGTCCATCTCGTCGACCGTTTCGGCCGCCCCAGCGCCCTGCGCGCCCGCAAGCTGGCCCTGTCCACTGGTTATTACGATCTGCCCAACCTTATGGGCATCCCCGGCGAAAACCTCAGTAAGGTCCACCACTATTACGTCGATCCTCATCCCTACTTCGAAATGGATGTAGTCGTCATCGGCGGCAAGAACTCGGCGGCCATCGTGGCTCTTGAGCTCTGGCGGAGCGGCGCGCGCGTCACCCTTGTTTATCGTGGACCGGGGATTCAGCCGCACGTAAAGTACTGGATCAAGCCGGACATTGAAAACCGCATAAAATGCGGCGAGATCAAGGCGTATTTTGATTCCAATGTGGTCGAGGTCAGCCCGGACACAGTGTCGGTAAAGACGCCGCAGGGCCTTGTCACGCTCAAGAACGATTTTGTCTTCGCCATGACCGGCTATCACCTCGACTTCAGTTTTCTTGAGGCGATGGGCATTCGTTTCGAGGGCCCCGACCGGCTTCCTGTCTGCGATCCGGAGACCCTGGAAAGCAACGTACCTGGAATCTACCTGGCCGGCGTCATTGTGGCGGGCATGCGCACCAACGAGATCTTCATCGAAAACGGCCGCTTCCACAGCCACCAGATCGCGCGCGCCCTGGCCGCAAAGCTGGCCCCGGCCTTTTGAACCCCATGCCTTTTCGGGCCGGATTCCCGTACACTGAAATTCCTCAGGCGACTGAGCCGAAGAGGAAGCCGATGCGATTCTGGCCGCGGTCAATTCGATGGCAGATGCTGGCCGCCCTGTTGTTGCTGGAGGGCCTGTCCATCTCGCTTTTTGCGGTGCTCATGATCCGCCAGCAGACCCGCGACATCTACCAGCGCGCGCAGCGCCGCCTTGCCTATGAGGCGCGGTCGCTGGCATTGCAGTCGCGCGAAGCGCTGCTCGAGAATCAGCCGGGCTGGATCGCTCACTCGGTGAAGATGATGGGCCAGGGCCCCTCGGTCTTGCGCGCGAAGGTGACTGACAGCGCGGGCAAGGTGCTCTACGTCAGCAAGGGCAATCCAGCCGAGACCGCACTTACCCCGGTCGAGCGAGCGCAGATTCCGCTCCTCAAAGGCGATCAGGCGCAGACCTTCTCGCTTGGCGGAGATTCCTGGGAGGGCGCCGGGGCCATCTACACCGGCAACGATCTGCGCGGCTACGCCTGGATCGAGTACGACCCGACCTCGGCCCGCGAACTGCTGGGCTCCATCCTCGACGACACCATCCTATTTGGCGTGATCTGGATCGTGGCGTCCGCGGTCCTTGTGTTTCTCATTTCACGCTCTATCTCGCGCCCGCTTGAAGTGCTGCATCGCGGAACCCGCGACCTGATGAGCCTGCCGGAGAGCGGCCGCAAATTTCCGCTCCCCATCGCCGTTCATAACGAAATTGGCGACCTGATCGAAGCCTTCAACCGCATGGTTGCCTCCCTGGCGGAGCAGCGCGCCGGCCTAAGTGACACGTTGTCTCTGCTTGACTCGATGCTGGCCAACGCGCCCATCGGACTCGCCTTCTTCGATCGCCATTGCCGCCTTGTCCGCGTCAACCAGGTCTTCGCGGACATGACGGGCATTCCGCTTTCGAGCCACCTGGGCCGCACGCTGCCGGAGCAGCTCGATCAGCCGATTGGCCAGCAACTGGAGGATGCGGTGCTTCGCGTCTTCGCCCAGGAGAAGCCGGTGAGCAACCTTGAACTCAGCGGGCCCCTTCAATCCGGCGCGCCAGGCAAACAGGATCTGACCTCGACCTGGCTGGTGAGCGCCTATCCGGTCCACACCACGACTGAACTGATGCGCTGGGTCGGGGTCATTGTTCTGGACGCGAGCGAGCGCAAGCGCAACGAAGAGGCGCTGCGCAAGACCGAGAAGCTCGCTGCCACAGGCCGACTGGCAGCTTCCATCGCCCACGAGATCAACAACCCCCTCGAGGCCATCACCAACCTCCTTTTCCTGCTGCGCAGCTACTGCGGCCTTCAGGATCCCGCGCTCAACTACGTGGTCATGGCCGAGCACGAAGCCAAGCGCATCTCCGAGATCACCCAGCAGACGCTGCGCTTCTATCGCCAGTCCACTCTGCCCGGCCGCGTCAGGATGGGCGAGCTGCTAGACTCCGTCCTCAACCTTTATCCCGCGCGCATCAATTCATTGAAACTCCAGGTTGAGCGGAAATATGATGCGGAGCTGGACATTTTCTGCTACGCCGGGGAATTGCGCCAGGTCTTTGCCAACCTGGTGGGGAACGCCATCGACGCAAGCAGCGCCAACGGCAAGCTTATCCTGCGCGCGCGCCCCTCACGCAATTGGAAAGACCCTGCGCAGCGCGGAGTTCGCTTTGTGGTGGCCGACAATGGCTCCGGCATGGAGCCGGCCGTACGCCAACGCATCTTCGAGGCGTTCTTCACCACGAAGGAGATCACTGGAACGGGCCTCGGCCTTTGGGTGAGCCAGGAGATTGTGGAAAAGCACCACGGCCTGATGCACGTGCGCAGCCGCACCGGCGCCGCGGGCAGATCGTCCGGGACGGTCTTCCAGATCTTCATCCCCGACGACCCGAACCTCGCCGCCCCGGCAAAGCAAATGGCGTCGGCTTCGGTGTAGCAAGGCGCGGGCAATCAAAGATTAATCTTTGCAGCTTCCCGTCGTTATCCCGCGCCCACTAGAATGAGTTGCACCCTGGAATGGGTTCAAAAAGAGGAGAGCCGCCCGATGCCAGTTCCCGCACAAATCACCTCCGCCGCTGCCATGTTCCGCCACAACGAGGTCTTGCTTCCCAAGGCCTATGAGGGTGTGACCGGGGAGGAGTGGAACCGCCGCCCCAACGAGACTTCGAACTCGCTGCTCTGGGAGTTGGGCCACATTACATGGGCACGCGGGTGCACGCTTTACATCCTTGGCGTGGAGTGGAGCACGCCCTGGCTGAACGAGTTTGGACGAGGCAAGAGCGCCGAGGATGTTTCGCAGTACCCATCGGCGGAAGAGCTTTTGGCGGCATGGAAAGAGGCCTCGGCCGCGCTCACTGCGGCTCTTGAGTCGGCGACCGTAGAGGCGCTATCAGCTCCGATACCAGAAAAGGCGCCGCCGTCGCTGGATGGCACCGTTGGCGGAATCGTCGGCTTCATGGCCCACCACGAGACGTACCACGTGGGTCAGGCCGCCTATGTGAGTCGCTGGCTGGGCCACGGGCAGATTATGGGCTAAGGGACCTGACACCGAAACCAGCGTTCAAATCCATCAGGCGCGTTCAGCTTCCTGGGTGTTGTCTTTTCAATGTTATGGAGTCGAAACTGTCGGTCGGTTTTGACCTTAACGCCGTGTGCCTGCAGATGTAACTTCCTGATTGGCGACAAACCGCCCAGAACTGCCCTTCTGTGGCACGCTGGGAAATGCGCTCGACATTCCGGGCATGGGACTGTGCATTCCGATCTGGACGATTTTCCCGCCCCAGTTCTCCCACTCGATTGCCTCATCCTCAAGTTGCATGTTTACAAGGTGCATCTCATTCACCGTGATGCTGCGCACCGAGAACGAATGCGAGCACAGGCTAACATGGCCTCTCATGGTTTCTGGAGGTGTGGCCCTGACAGATCAAGTTGTGGAGGTACTTCGCGATCGAATCCCATACATTCTGTTTGGTACAGTTTTCCTGTTTATCGGATTGTGTATTTGCGGCATCGCCGCGATGCGGCGCCGGAGCGAAAAAAAATTCTTCCCCTGGCTCGGAATCTGGAGTGCGATTGAGGGAACCGAATACCTGTTTGGTTCGTTGGCCGACCTCGGACTTTTGCCGCATTGGCTTTTGGGCAGTCTTCCATACGTGGGCACCATTTTGTCGTTCTCGGTCGTAGTGATTGCCTTGCTGGCCTTTCTCGACCTAAGCCAGGACAAACTGCGACTCTTTCTTCAAGGAGCGATTATGGCGGGGCTCGCGATTGCTGTGGCAGGCATTGCTTTTTTCTTATCTACCGGCTCTTCGTTCAAAATCATGCCATACAACCATCTCCTCGCAGCGATTTCGCTCACGGTCCTGGCAATCGTCGTCGCTGAGCCAAAGCTCTCTAGGAGATTCCTGGTCCTGTCCAACCGCGCTGTCCTTTCTCCAGGGATCCTTCTTTTCGCTTTGGAGGCGGTTTATGGCAACTTGTCGCTTCCACTCAGGCTCCCGAGTCCGCCTGAGATCCTGGACCCGCTGGGGTTCGCTGTCCTCCTATTCTGCTTTGGATATGTTGCCGTGCAGAGATTGGAAATGAGCTCGTCAACCTCCGCAAGGTTTTGAAAGCGTGTCGGCATGCCGGTAACCCCGTCTTCTCTCGTCCGATTCCTGAGACAGCAAATCGTTTACATCGCGATCTCGGCAATCGCCGGAGCCGTCTTCTGGGCCATTGGACAGCAGATTAACCCGCTCACCGTCCTGGTCTATTCGATTGCGATTGGGAATATTGTGGTGCCTGTAACGCAGACGTTGCACAGGTACTATTCTGAAAAGCCATTTCCTTACAACTGGTTGTTCTTTCTCCCGATCCTTCTCGTTCTCCTGATCCCGGTTTACGTACTCTCGTCGGTGGTCGTTTGGATTCTTGCGCCACCCACGCCACAAACTCTGGGGCACTTGCTCAGAACGGGCTGGAAATTTCCGGTACTGATCACATTTGTTGCGAGCGTGCTGATTTTTCTTTACCAGACCACAAAGGAGAAGCTTGAGCGGCGCAATACAGAACTGCAGCGCTCGGTGGATCTCGGTACCGCGCAGCTTGAAATGCAAGAGCAGGAATTGCAACGCGCACGGGAGATTCAGCAATCGCTTCTCCCCAAGGAGATTCCCCAACTGCCCGGATTCGAGGTCGCGGGAATCTGGCGCCCGGCTCGCGCGGTCAGCGGCGACTACTATGACGTCTTCAAGCTGGGCAGAAATAAGCTGGGCATTTGCGTAGCAGATGTTGTCGGCAAAGGAGTGTCGGCCGCACTGTTGATGGCCAACGTGCAGGCTGCCGTTCACGCCTTTGCGAGTGAATCGGAGAGCGCGGCATGGCTATGCGGGAAGGTAAACGCGCTGCTTT
>Ga0181517_10004600_pt1 | contig 12513 bp, 7 predicted proteins | sample PEATcosm2014_Bin_31_FD_119748 | JGI IMG/M metagenome (GOLD analysis project Ga0181517, IMG submission 119748) | Peatland microbial communities from MTU Mesocosm Facility, Houghton, MI, USA - PEATcosm2014_Bin01_30_metaG | ecosystem: Environmental > Terrestrial > Soil > Wetlands > Peat | place... | reverse complement strand
CGATCGACGACTCGCGAATCCGGGGCGCCGCGCTCGTCGCGCTGGGCCTGCTGCGAACCCCCTCCGACGTGCCGACGCTGGTGCTCGGGCTCTCGGACGAGGACGTCTCCGACCGCGCCGAGCTCGGTCTGCGCTGGTTCGGCCACGGGGCCGTTCCCTCGCTGATCGCGGAGGGCAGGCGGGCCCAGCCGTCGGTGCGGGCGGCCACGCTGTCGCTGGTGCCGTTCCTCACCGATCGGGCCGACGTACCGACCCTCGACGCGCTGCGCGAGGCGCTCCACTGCGGAGCGCCCGAGGTGCTCACCGCGAGCATCCAGGCGATCGCGCTCGCTGGCGGCGGACCGGACCTCTGCGTCCTCGCGCCCTACGCGACGAGCCACGACGCGCGCGTCGCCGCGACCGCCTGCGCGGCCCTGACGAGCCTCGCGGCGCGGCACCCGACCGAGGCGCGCGACCTGGCCTCCACGATCCCCGCGGACTCCCCCGCGGCGATCGTCGGCTGTCTGCTGCGCGGGGCGAGCGCGGGGCGCGGCGGCTCCCCGCCCGAGGCGGAGCGCGCCACGGTGGAGGGCGCGGACATCTCGTTCCTGCGCGCCGCGCTGGACCACAGTGACGTCCGGGTGCGGCGCGCCGCGGTCGACGCGCTAGCGTCGATCGGCGGGCCGACGGCGGCAGACGTGGTGGCCCGCGCGCTCGCCGACGAGGAGCGCGACGTCGTGCTCGCCGCGGTCCGCGCGCTCGGTCGGATCGGCCGGTCCGAGCCGCTCGTGGCGCTCCTCGAGGGGGTCAACGACCCTGCGGTCGTCGCGGCAGCGCTCCGTGCGCTTGGTGAGGCGAGCCCGAACCGCGCGTTCGACGCGGCGTGGGCGCTGCTCCAGAGCCGCGACCCGCTGCTCGCGTCGTCCGCCGTGGAGACCATCGGTCAGCTGCGGGGGGCGCGACGCGACGATGGTCTCTTCATCGCGCTCGAGCACCCCGATCCCGACGTCGTGAAGAGCGCCCTCGTGGAGCTCTCGCACGACATGTCGCCGCGGACTCTCGCCCGGGTCGGCGCCTGTCTGGACTGCGCGTCCTACGAGATCAGGAGGTTCGCCGCGGAGCTGCTCGGAGGCGCCGACGACCCCGCGGCCGACGCGCTCATCCGGGCGCGGCTCGACCGCGAGACCGACCCGGTCGTGCGGGAGGCGCTGAGCCTGGCGCTGACGCCACGCGGAGCGAGGGGGGGCGGGGCTTGATCTACCAGCCCGGTGCGACCGACATCCTGCTGTCGCCGGAGGAGTTTCGACTCATCCGTGACGCGGTCGGCGCGCGCATGGGGCTCGCCCTCGCACCGAGCACGCGGCCGAGCCTCGAGCGTCGGCTGCGCGAGCGCCTCACCGTGCTGAACCTGAAGACCTTCGCCGCGTACCACCAGTATCTGTCCTTCGACGCCAGGGCCGAGGAGGAGTGGACAGAGCTCTACGATCTGCTCACGACCACCGAGACGTACCTCTTCCGCGAGGAGTACCAGCTGCGCGCCTTCCAGGACGAGGTGCTCCCCCTGCTCGCCGAGCAGGCCAAGCCGCGACGACGCCTCACGATCTGGAGCGCCGGTTGCTCGACCGGGGAGGAGGTCTACACGATCGGCATCCTCATCCACGAGAGCGGCCTGTTCAACGGGTGGGAGGTGCGCGTCTTCGGCTCCGACATCTCGAAGCGGTGCGTCGACGTGGCCCGCCAGGGGGTCTACGGCGCGAACTCCTTCCGGACGATCCCGAAGGACAAGCGGCGCATCTTCTTCATCGACCGCCCCGACGGCGCCCACGTCGCCGAGCGGATTCGCGCCATGTGCCACTTCGGCCAGATGAACCTGCTCGAGCGCGAGAAGGCGCGCCTCATCGGACGCGTGGACGCCGTCTTCTGCCGCAACGTGCTCATCTACTTCGACTCGCGCGCGCGCCGCTCGACCATCGATCTGTTCCACGAGCGCCTCTACCCCGGAGGCGTCCTGCTGCTCGGCCACTCCGAGTCGCTGCTGAACGTCTCGACAGCCTTCGAGCTGCTCCACCTCCGGGAAGACCTGGTCTACAGGAAGCCGAGGAGCTTCCAGGCGGCCCCGTAGCGAGTTTCGCGCGCCCCCGCGCGCGCGCAGGAGGCCTGGCGGCATCAGACGTGATAAGGCTTGATCGTTGACGCCGTCGCAGCCCATCCCTCCGCCCCCATCGTCCCCGGCCGCCCCGGTCCGCGTCCTCGTCGTGGACGACTCCGCCTACAACCGGAGGACCATCGCAGACATCTTCGCAGGCGCGGCCGACGTCGAGGTGGTCGGCAAGGCCGCCGACGGCGAGGAAGCCCTGCTCCTCGCGACGACGCTCCGACCCGACGTCATCACGCTCGATCTCGAAATGCCGAGGATGGACGGGTTCACGTTCCTTCGCATCCTCATGGCGAAGCAGCCCACGCCCGTCATCGTGGTCTCGAGCTACTCGCAGAAGGAGAACGTCTTCAAGGCCCTCGAGCTCGGGGCGCTCGACTTCGTCGCCAAGCCCGATCAGCGCCTCGCTCCCGGCGGCGCCGACGTCCGAGACGAGATCCTGACCAAGGTCCGCCTCGTCCGCGCGATGTCCCCCACGGCGCTCTTCCCCCGGACGCGGGCCGGGTCGGGGGCAGGCATGTTGAGCCTCGACGGCACCAAGGCCCCCAGCGTCCCGCCCTCGGTGAACCGGACGCCCGCCAAGCAGCTCGTCGCAATCGGGAGCTCGACGGGCGGGCCGAGCGCACTGCTCGAGATCTTCGCCCGGCTCCCTGCGACGACGTCGGCGGCGTTCCTCATCGCCCAGCACATGCCCGACAAGTTCACGCGGGCCTTCGCCGAGCGGCTCGACCGGCGCGGCGCGGTGCGCGTGACCGAGGGGCAGGACAACGACGTGGTGTCCCGCCGCTCCGGCTTCGTCTGTCCCGGCCGGCAGTGCATGGAGCTTGTCGTCGTCGGGAACGACCTTCGCCTCAGGGTGGGGCCGGCCAAGGCGTCCGACCGCTACGTCCCGAGCGCCGATCGCCTCCTCTCGAGCGTGGCGGCGGTCGCCGGCATCCGCGCCGTCGGTGTCGTGCTCACGGGGATGGGGGACGACGGCCTGATGGGGGCCAAGGCGATCCGCGAAGCCGGCGGCGTGGTCATCGCGGAGTCGGCCGAGACGGCGGTCGTCTACGGGATGCCCGGGGTCGTCGTGCGCGCAGGGCTCGCCAACAAGGTGCTCCCGCTCCCCCAGATCGCCGACCTGCTGGCCGGGCTGGTTTCGTAGCCACCGGGTCGACCCGCACGACGTGTTAGGGTCGCGGCCATGGTTCGTGGCAGCGCACCGGTCGATCGCGAGCTCGCGGAGCTCCTCGGGCTCGGCGACCAGATCGTCGCGATGGCGCAGGCCCGCGGCGCGACCGTCGCGGAGTGCGTCGTGCGATTCGGGGCCGACCTGTCGGCACGGGTCCGCATGGGCGACGTCGAGCTCGTCGAGGAGGCTGGACACCGGTCGATGGGCCTGCGTGTCATGAAGGGCAAGCACGTGGCGTCCACGTCGACGAGCGACCTGTCTCCGGCCGGGGTCGAGCGCGCCGTTGCCGATGCGGTCGAGCTCGCCGACCTCTCGCAGGAGGACCCGTTCGCCGGTCCGGCCGACCCTGCGCTGCTCTGCGATCCGTCCACGGCCCCCGACCTCGAGCTGTACGACGAGGCAGGCGGGCGCCTCGACGCAGCGCAGGCCATCGCCGTGGCCCGGCGCGCGGAGGACGCGGCGCGGTCGTTCGATCCGCGCATCACCAACAGCGACGGCGGCACCTTCGGTCGGACCGCGGGGGGCATGGCGCTCGTCCTCTCGAGCGGCTTCCGGGCGGCGTACCGCGGCTCGTACCAGTCGCTGAGCGTGGTGCCGGTCGCGGACGACACGGACGGGAAGAAGCGCCGCGGTTCGCACTGGACGGCGAAGCGGCACCTCGCGGAGCTCGAGCCTGCCGAGGGCGTCGGCGAGGAGGCCGCGCGGCGGACCTTGCGGAAGCTCGGCGCGAGGTCGGTGGCGACGGGCGAGTTCCCGGTGGTGTTCGACCCGGACGCCGCCCGGTCGATCCTCGGGCTCATGGCAAGCTGCGTGATGGGCAGCTCCATCTGGCGCAAGGCGAGTTACCTCGTCGGCCGCGAGGGGACGCGCGTCGCGAGCGATCTGGTGACCATCGTCGACGACCCGCTGCTCCCGCGCGCGCCCGGGTCCCGCCCCTACGACGGCGAGGGGCTCGCCAGCCGCAGGAACGTCGTCGTCGAGAGGGGGGTCTTCCGCACGGTCCTGTGCGACAGCTACTCGGCCAGGAAGCTCTCGCGCGAGAGCACCGCGAGCGCGGCCCGAGGCGGCGGGGCCGGGGTCGGCGCCACGACCTCCAACTTCATCCTGCAGCCGCGCGAGGACAGCCGCGAGGCGATCGTGCGGGGCACGAAGCGCGGGCTCTACGTCACCGACATGATGGGCTTCGGCTTCAACGCGGTGACGGGAGACTTCTCGCGCGGCGCGAGCGGCTTCTGGATCGACGACGGGGAGCTCGCCTTTCCGGTCAGCGAGGTCACGATCTCGGCCAACGTGGACGACCTCTGGCAGAGGATCGACGCGGTCGGATCGGACCTCGACCTGCGCACCGCGACGGCGTCCCCTACCCTCCGCGTGGGCCGGATGGTCGTCGCCGGAGCCGACCGAACCGAGGCGTGACGAGCCGGGCGACTACTGCGCGCCGAGCTTCGTGCAGGAGGTGAGCACCGACGGCGTGGCGGTGTCGTTGCACCAGACTAGCGCGATGGCCTTCGTCGTGGGGCCGACGATGAAGCCAGTGTGGTTGGTGTTCGCGATGAGGTCGAACGGGTTCGCCGTCGACGCGATGGTCCAGGATGGCGCGACCGCTCCACCATCCACGCCGTCCGCTCCACCATCCACGCCACCCTCCGCGCCGCCATCGGTCCAGGCGCCCGTCCCGGCCATGATGCGCAGGCTGATCGTCGAGGCGAAGGGCGCCCCCTCCCAGTACCCCAGAGTGTCGACAGCCGGGTTGCCGGGGTTCGGCGACGAGACGCAGCCCTCGGCGACCGCGTTCGCCAGCGGCACGATCGCGCCGAGTTCGGCCGCCGCGACGCGGAGCGGACCGACGGGACCGGCATCGCCAGGCGTCGTCGCGTTGAAGAACCTGGCGCGCGCGAGGCTCGCCGACAGCGCAGGCTCGTCCGTCAGCGCGACGATGGAGAGGTACTCGGCCGAGGCGTCCGGCTGCGAACCGTCTCGCCTGGAGGCATCCTGGCGCACCGGGGAGCGCGCACCATCCCCCGACGCGTCGACGGGGCGCGACGCGTCGCTCCCACCGTCGGCGGACGTGGGCGGGGGCGAGCCGACCACGACGAGCGTCGTGAACTTCCCGGCGTCGAGCGTGACGCGCTGACTCGCCAGGTGAACGTTGCACGAGGGGGAGCCGCCCGGCACGATGACCACGTCGAAGGTCCCGGCTCCGCTGACCGTGAGGTAGCTGCTGACGTGCCACGCGAGGACGCCTCCAGCGCGCTCCCCCCCGTCCGTCAGCAACGCCCCGTCCACTTGCCCATCCGTGGACGCGTCGGCGACCGCGCCGTCGGCGGCGTCCGTCGCACCGTCGGCCGCCGCGTCAAGGCGAGAATCGGCGCGCGCGTCGGTCGCCCCGTCTCTCGTCGCGTCGGGGCGCGCATCGGGCCGAGCGTCGGCGGCGGTCGTGGCGTCGCGCGGCGTCGTTCCGTCCGTGGCGTGAGCGTCCCTGGTCGTCCCGTCGCGGGGACTTCCTTCGAGCCGAGCGTCGACCGGGTGCGTGTGCGCGTCGACGGGATGCGAACCCGCGTCGCCGGCGTGTGGCCCTCCGTCGGCGGCCCTCGGCGCGTCCAGCCCGGCGTCCGGGAGGCTCGGGAGCTGCTCGTAGAGCAGCGGCCCCTGGAAGGGCTCGTTCACCCCCGTCGCGCGGAGGCAGACGTCCACGCCGAAGTCCAGCGGTGACAGGAGGGCCAGGCGCAGGCTCGTGTGCAGCGGCGTCGCGTCCGCCGCTCCACGGGACGAGGTCGCGGCGTCGTGCGAGACGATCACCCTCGCGTCGTCCACGCCAGCGTCGACCGCCGGCACCTGGCTCGGGCTCGAGCAGGCGGCCGCCAGCGCCACGACCGCAAGCGGCAGGCCCGGCAGGGACCGCGCTACGGCGCCCGCCCCGAGGGGGACGCGAGACGGGCGGAGACAGGCGGAGAGGACCATGCGCAGGGCGACCTCCGGTTCATACTGTACGGCATGCCGGCAGTCGTGCCCTACTTCAAGTCACGCGGTCCCGGCCACGGCACCCTGAAGCACGCGGCCGATGTCGGGGCGCTCGAGCGAGGCTCTGGATGGCCGTGACCCGCCGGCGCTCGACGGCTCGCCTGCCCCCTCAGAACAGATCTTCCTGCGGGTCCGCGGTCGCGGGGTGCGCCCCGCCCACGCGTGGCGTGTGGACGCGCCCGAGGTGCTCGTAGGCCTTGCGCGTCGCGACGCGGCCGCGGGGCGTCCGCCCCAGGAAACCCTGTTGAAGGAGGAAGGGCTCGTAGACGTCCTCGACGGTGTCGCGCGGCTCGCCGAGCGCCGCGGCCAGCGTCTCGACCCCGACCGGGCCTCCATCGTAGTCCGTGATGATGATCTCGAGCAGGCGTCGGTCCATCGGGTCAAAGCCGGCGGCGTCGATCTCGAGCCGCTCGCACGCCAGCTTCACGGCGGCCAGGTCGACGTTGCCCGAGCCGAGCACCTCGGCGAAGTCGCGCACGCGACGCAGCAGGCGATTGGCGATGCGAGGCGTCCCCCGCGACCGCTTCGCGACCTCCTCGGCGGCGGGCGAGTCCATGGTGAGGTCGAGCAGACCCGCGCTCCGCCGCACGATCTGCGCGAGCTCGTCGACCGGGTAGAAGTCGAGCCGGACGATGTGCCCGAAGCGCGAGTAGAGAGGCGCTGTCAGCAGCCCGGTGCGGGTCGTCGCCCCGACGAGCGTGAACGGCTGCACCGGGAGCTGGATGGCGGACGCGAACGGCCCCTCGCCCGCCATGATGTCGATGCGAAAGTCCTCCATCGCGGGGTAGAGGCTCTCCTCGACGACGGGGTTCAGCCGATGGATCTCGTCGATGAAGAGGATGTCGTGCGCCGCGAGCTTCGTGAGCAGGCCCGCGAGCGCCCCCTTGTGCTCGACGACGGGGCCGTTGGTCATGTGCAGCTGGACGCCCATCTCGTGCGCGAGGATCTGCGCCAGCGTGGTCTTGCCGAGGCCCGGCGGACCGCAGAGGAGCATGTGGTCGAGCGGCTCGCCGCGCCTCCGCGCGGCCTCCACGAAGACGCGTAGGTTCTCCTTGTGCTTGGTCTGACCGATGTAGTCCGCGAACGTCTGCGGGCGCAGGGTCCGGTCGAAGCGGGCGTCGTCCCCCTGCACGGCGCCGTCGACGGGCCGGGGGCCCGGGGCCGGAGGAGCGACGGCAGGCGCTGCAGCCTTGGATCGGGGCGTACGCGGCATCGAGGACCGCACCATAACGCGAACGACGCGCGCGCGGCGAAAGGTCAGATGGGACGCAGCGCCAGGACCTTGGTCTTCGCCAGCCGCGCGACGACCCCGACGACCCCTTCCTCCGCCGAGATGGCCTCGAGCAGGCGGATCGCCTCGTCGTGGGACATCGCGCCCAGGGCGAGGTTCAGCAGCCTCGCGTAGTGCTGGAGCGTCTCGGCGGCCTTCTGCTGGCCGAGCGCGGGGACGAAGAAGGGGAGGAGGTCGACCGAGTGTCTCCCCGAGGCCGGGATGCTGGTCGACGTGGGCCTGGTGCTCCTGGGACCCGGAGGCTCGACCGACCCGGACCTCCTGCCCTCGGGGTCGTGGATGACCGGCGGCGCCGGGAAGCTCGCGCTGACAGGGGGAAGCTCGGCCTGGGCGGGCACGGACACGCGCACGACGGGCATCGACGAGGAGCTCCCCGCCGTGCGCGGCGGGGCGGCCGGTTCAGGGTCGGGGACCGGCACGGCGGGCATCGACGAGGCGCTCATGATTCGCGGAGCCTCCTCTTCGTCGAGGCGAAGCCGCGCCAGGCGGGCCGCGAGGCCGACAGGCCCGGGTGAGCTCGCGAGGGACTGCAGGACGGTCACGGCCTGCTCGCGCGTGTAGAACTCGACGAGCGGGACACCGACGCTGCGGGCGGCGTCAGCCCAGGTGGCCTGGCCCTTCGCCTGGCCGAGCACGGATGCGAGCGCGGCGAGGATCTTCGTCTGTCGGATGGCCTGGGTCATGGGTGTCGCCCGACGCGCGTCGCTTGCGGAGCTGGGCGCAAGGTCCGCGCCCGAAGATCTAACACGACGCTCCTCGTGTTGTGAAAACCCCGGCACCTCCGCCGTCTCCCGGGGGATCTCGCCGCGCGCCCCCGCCCCGCAAGCGCTGCACCTCGACCGGACGGGCGAACATCGACTACCCTCGCGCGCCGTCCATGTCTCCCCTCCCTACGTCGTCCCTCCTCCTCGAAATCGGCGTCGAGGAACTCCCCGCCTCGTTCGTCGACACCGCGCTCGCCGCCCTCCCGGAGCTGACGCGAGCGAAGCTGGCCGAGAGCCGCATCACGCACGGCGCGGTGCACGCCCTGGGGACGCCGAGGCGGCTCGCGGTCCTCGTCGCCGACGTGGCGACGCGCCAGGAGGACGTGGACGAGGAGGTCGTCGGACCGCCCGAGTCCGCGGCGTACAAGGCGGGTGAGCCCACGAAGGCCGCGCAGGCGTTCGCTGACAAGCTGGGAGTGCCGCTCGCGTCGCTGGTCGTCGTCGACAAGCCCGCCGAGGGGAGGCAGCGAGCCGGACGGTACGTGACCGGACGGCGCGTGTTCAAGGGGGCCCCCGCGCGCGAGGTGCTGGGCAAGGCGTTCGCCGACCTCTGCGCGGCGATCCCGTTCCGCAAGTCGATGCGCTGGGGGAGCGGGACGACCGCCTTCGGCCGACCCGTGCAGTGGCTGGTCGCGCTGCTCGGCCAGGACGCCATCGACTTCCAGTTCGCGGGGGTGAGGAGCGGGCGCACCTCGCGCGGCCACCGGTTCCTCGCCCCGGAGCCGTTCGAGATCGCCGTGGCTACCGACTACGTCGACGCGCTGCGACGGCGCCACGTCATCGTCGACCGCGCCGAGCGCGAGGCCACCATGATGGCCAAGGTCGAGGCGGCGGCGAAGGCCGCGGGCGGCACGTACGACAAGGCGCAGGTGCTGGTGGTCGAGAACGCATCGCTCGTCGAGGAGCCGCACGTCATCACCGGCTCGTTCGACCCGACCTTCCTGGCCCTGCCCGCCGCGATCATCCGCGCCGTCGCGCGCGGCCACCAGCGCTACTTCTGCGTCGAGACGGGGCACGACGCGCTGCTGCCGCACTACGTCACCGTCGTGAACACGGCGCTCGACGTCGAGGGGATCGCGAGGGGCAACGACCGCGTGATGCGGGCGCGCCTCTCGGACGCCCGCTTCTTCTTCGAGGAGGACAGGAAGGCGAAGCTCGAGGACCGGGTCGCCAAGCTCGAGGGGATCGTGTTTCACAAGAAGCTGGGGACGGTGAGCGAGAAGGTGCGGCGCATCGAGCGGCTGGCGGCGACCATCGCCGTCGAGCTGGGCCTCCCGGACGAGCGGCGGGCAGAGGTGGAGCGGGCGGCGCACCTCTGCAAGTTCGACCTGGTGGCGCTGATGGTGGGCGAGTTCCCGGAGCTGCAGGGGGAGATGGCGCGCGCCTACGCGAAGCACGCGGGCGAGGCCGACGCCGTGGCCGACGCGCTGCGGGACCACTACCGGCCCACGTTCGCGACCGACGACGTGGCCGCGAGCGACATCTCCGCTGCCGTCGCGCTGGCCGACCGCCTCGACACGCTGGCCGGGTGCTTCGCCGTGGGGATCGAGCCGTCGGGGGCGGCCGATCCCTACGCGCTGCGCCGGGCGTGCATCGCCGTGCTGCGAACGCTCCTCGAGAAGGGGTCCGGCGACGCGCGCTACGCCAGGCTCGACCTGCTGGGGCTTCTCGACAGCGCCCGCGCGGGGTACTCCATCGCGCTCGACAAGGACGCGCCGACCGCCCTCACCGTGCTGTCGGTCTTCGCCAACGAGCGGCTGCGCGGCCTGCTCGCGACCGCCACGAGCAGCGCGGTCGCGGACGCGGTCGTGATCGACGGCGCCCCCCTCGCCCCCGACGCGCTCGTCCGACACCCGGTCTACGCCGTCGCGCGGGCGCGGGCGCTGCACGCTGTCGTCAAGGAGGCGCAACCGTGGCTCGCCCAGGCGCGGACCGTCGCCAAGCGCCTCTCGGGCATCAGCAAGCAGTCGGCCCCCGTGCTGCACGCCGCGTCGGACTTCCAGAAGCAGGACGACGCGGCGATCGTGAAGGTCGTGCAGGACCTCGACCACCTGACGCGCGATCTGCAGGACGAGCCGTCGGTCCGCAAGGCGCTGGCGGCCACCGAGGAGCTCGCGCAGCGCGTGGACGCCATCTTCGTCAACACGCTCGTCAACGACCCGGCGGACGCGAACACGCCCGCGCGCCTCGAGCTGCTGTCGTACGGCGCGCAGTGCATGCAGAGGCTCGCCGACTTCTCGCGACTCGGCGGCTGAGACCGCGGTCGGGGCGGACGGGGTCGACGCGACGGCTCGACGTGGGACGCTGAGTCGAGCTCGAACCCGAAAGCCGCCACGCACGCGGCCTCGACCCGTCACTTCTGCGCGATCTGCGCGAGCCGCTCCTCGGCGAGCCTCCTCTGTTGTTCGGCGGCGTCCCGCAGCTTGCGGATATCCTCCTCGCAGGCGTTCACCTTGTCCTGCTCCACCTGAAGCTCCCGGACGTAGCGCAGCCGGAGCTCCCCCTCCGCGCCACCCTCCTTGAGCACCTTGAGCTGCTCGGCGATCTTGCCCTGCTTGGCGTACGCCTCGTTCTGCTCCTGCTCCACCCGTGCCCGCCTGGCGTCGAGCTGCTGCGCCTCGGTCTGCGCGGCCAGGACCTCGGCGAGGGCGTCGAAGGTGGCCTGGTCGAGGAAGCGGTACTCGAGCCACTTCGCGATGTAGGCGTGAGCGAGGCGGGCGTATTCGAAGCGCTGCGAGTCGTGCCACTGCTCGACGACGGTCGCGGTGGCCTTGCCGTGCGGCGGGACGGTGAGGAGGAAGCGGCGGAACGAGAGCGTCTCCTCGACCGGCTGCGTGTCCTCGGGCGAGATCGTCCGCCCGGCGATCTTCGGCAGCTCGAAGACGACGTCGACCGGCTCGTCGTGATCGCTCTCGGCGACGAGCTCGTGGTGTACCTCGTGGCGCTCGTCCTGCGCGAGGTAGTCCGGCAGGAGCCGCAGGCCGGTGCCGTACGTTTTCACCGTCGCGAGGCGCGCGCACCGCACGCCCAGGTCCTTGGCGAAGGCGAGCTTCACCTCTGCGCCGCGGGCGCTGTAGGGGACCATCGCCTCGCCGGCGTAGACGTCCTCGTCGTACACCACGGTCGGCCCCTCCTCGAGGACCGCCCCTGTCGAGTTCGTGAACGACAGCACCAGGTCGGGGGAGATCGGGGATCCATCCCGCCAGATGCGCTCCTTCCTGGCCTCGATGCGGGAGGCGAGGAGCGGGACCATCGCCGACGACCCGCGCTTGAGCGACACCTTCTGGGCCACCCGGTACTCGAACAGCTCCCCCCGATCGGCGTACTCGGCGGCCCCCTCCGCCGACCGCTCGAGCTGGTCGGACATGGACATCGCGGGGGCGGGCAACCCCTGAGGGGGACCGAAGGCCGCGGGGGCGCATCCGGCAGGCGGAGGGAGAGGGGCGCCCGCGGCACCGCCCCTGGCGGCGCGTGTCCGCTGGAACTGCGTCGGGGCGCTCGCGAGGACGCGCGAGGTCTCCTCGACGACGACGCGCCGGACGTTCTTCGGGTTGTACAGGTCGATGGTGAAGGAGACGGGCTGGCCGGTGGTGAGCGTGAGATCGATGCCCGCGAGGTCCTCGTCGGCCGGGTTGTGCACGATCCCCCAGGCCATCAGCGTCGTCCCCTCGGCGCCGCGCGCGACGCGATACGACACGCGCCACGTCGGCGCGGGGATGACATACGAGACCCGGAGATCCTCGGCCCGCCCCTGCACGTCCACCTGGACGGTGCGGTTTTCGCCCGACGTCGCGGCGCGCCGGCGATCGAGGAAGAAGGCCAGATCGGCCCTCGAGGAAGGGTCGAGCAGGCGCAACCTCCGCACGAGCGCCAGGTCCACCGCGACCACCTCCCCCTCCGAGGCGCGCAGCAGCAGCGAGCGCCGCTCTTCGCCGTGCGGCCCGGGGCTCGCCTCGGCCCCGACGACCTCCCCGGCGTGCGCGCCGCCGTCGGTCTCGACCTCCACCTTGCGCCCGCGCAGCGAGCCGAGCAGGCCGCTGAGCGTGCGGTCGCCGTCGTAGTGCAGCCGTCGCGCCTCGAGCGCCTGCTCGGGGTCCTCCGGCTTCTCGAAGGCGAGCGCCCCCACCGT
>Ga0181517_10004594_pt1 | contig 12522 bp, 10 predicted proteins | sample PEATcosm2014_Bin_31_FD_119748 | JGI IMG/M metagenome (GOLD analysis project Ga0181517, IMG submission 119748) | Peatland microbial communities from MTU Mesocosm Facility, Houghton, MI, USA - PEATcosm2014_Bin01_30_metaG | ecosystem: Environmental > Terrestrial > Soil > Wetlands > Peat | place... | reverse complement strand
CTCTTTGGTCCTTGGCCGAGCGGCGTAAAATGGTAGGAGGAGCCCTGGATCTCCCGTACGAACGCCCCCGTCGCGGTATTTATTTCGGTCACCGAGTTGCTGTTCGCACCGTTGTTCATGACAAACAGGTAATGCCCATCGAGATCCAAGGCGTCTGGGAAGTTGAACCCGTAACCGGCCGTCATCACCCGTACGACTGCCCCGGTGGAGGCATTTATTTCGGTCACGGAGTTGTCCCGGCCGCTGGCCACGAACAGGTCACTCCTGCCCGCTAAGATGGCGAGCGGGTCCGGGCAAGGGACCACCCGCAGGAGCGCGCCGGTCGAGCCGCTGACCTCGGTGACCGAGCCGTTACCGAAACTCGCCACGAAGACGTCGCTCCCGTCGGTGGCCAGGGCGGTCGGGTCGTCGATTTGGTACGACGGCCCAGAGATCACCCGGCCCAGCGCTCCAGTGGAAGCACTCAACTCGGTCAGCGAGTTCCCCACGAGGTTCGCCACGAACAAGCGCTGTCTGCTCAGTGCCATGGCATCGGGGTCCTTGATCTGGTACGGAGAGCCCGATATCAGCCGCACGAGGGCGTCGCTCGACGCGTTGAGCTCGGTTACCGAGTCGCCGGCGAGGTTCACTGCGAACAGTTCGTGGCCGTCCGCGCCCATGGCAGAAACGTCGCTGAACTGGTAGCGCGAGCCCGAGATTACCTTCAGCAGTTTGCCCGTCGATGCGTTGAACTCGGAGATAAAGGAATGGTAAGGGGCCGATGAGGAATACTCGTTGGCGACGAAGAGCCTGCTCCCGCTCACCAACAACGCCAACGGCGCATCAATTTCGTCACCTGATAGCACCCGCACGAACTTGCCTGTCGACGCGTTGAGCTCAGCGACAGAACGGCTGTCGTCCCCGCCGTTGGTGGCGTTCGCCACAAAGACGTGCTGGCCTGAAACGGCCAAGCCAACTGGGATCTCAAGGTGCCCTGACCATCCCGAGATCACCCGCACCACCGCCCCCGTCGAGGCGTCGAGCTCGGTGAGCGAGTTAGCACCGCTGTTTGCCACGAACAGGTCGTCCCCGCTTGCAGCCAGCCCCACAGGGCTGTCAAAACCCCATCCAAAGACGTGGGCCCCGGTCAGTTCCGGCGCGCCAACGTGACCGGCGCTGGGGCCAGCGCCATGGCCAGCCACTCGGGACGGCTGAGTTCTGGTGCCTCCCAGCCCACCGGCGGCGTGCACGGCCACCCCAGCGATGACCAGGACGGTGACGAGGGCCGAAACCCGACGGCGCCGACGGCGCTGGCGCTGGCGCGCCTCCTCGATGAGCGCCTCCGCCGGATGAGCCCACGGCGTCCGGGGACGTTCGGTCATTACCGGCATGCGGGCCTCTCTTCGTTACCGCTCGCCGGCGGCCGGACCAGCTCCACACGCCTGCAACCCTGCCGGGAGTCCGCGCCCTTGCCGGTGGTCAACGCCGGGCCTTCCTACGCCAGCCTCTCGATGAGCTTGACCAGGTCCTCTCTCCGGTGGCCCTGGCCGCGGGCCACGCGCACCAGTTCCTCAGCTTTGGACAGGACAATGCTCCTGGCCACCGCGCCACCGGCGACGGTGACCCCCCGCCCACGCCGGAACTCGAGCAGGCCCTCGTCACGCAACAGCCGCAGGGCGCGCAGCACCGTGTTGGTGTTCACGCCCAGTACGGCGGCGAGGTCGCATAGAAGGCACGCAGGTCGTCGGTGGCCATGGCCCGCAGCCCAAGCCAAGCCACGGCGACCCTTACGTGGCGTCGGTACCGGAGGCGGCCGCGCTTCTGGGGATCAGCAAGGACCTCGCCTACGACCTGGCCCGCCGAGGCGAGCTACCCGGCGCTTTCCAGCTCGGGCGGCGCTGGCGGGTCAGCCTCGTCAAGCTTCGGACCGCCGTCCACGGCGCCGAGCACGACGGAGCCGAGGAAGCTGGCTAGTTCACGGTCGCGCGCTTCGAGAGCGTGAGCGTAGACCCGCAGTGTCACCGAGGCGTCGGCATGCCCCAGCCGCCCGGCCACGGTGCGCACGTCGGCCCCACCGGCGATCGCGGTGGTGGCGGCGAAGTGGCGCAGCTCGTGAAAGTGGGTCGTTATGCCGAGCTTCTTGGCCGCCCGCTTGTAGTAGTCGGTAAGGGTGTCGGGCTGGTAAGGCTGCCCCCCGCTAGCCGACGACGACAGGACGAACGGGTCAGCCACGAGGCCGACCTGGCGGGCATAAGCCTCTTGGTCGGCCCGACGCTTTCGCAAAAGGGCCAGCATGGCGTCGTCGAGCGCGACACCCCGGCGCTGGTGGGTCTTGGTCGGCCCCTCGGTCGCCACGCCATCGATCACGGTCAAGCTCCGAGCAATCATCAGGAGCCGGCGGGCCCAGTTCACGTCGGACCACCGCAGGGCGCACAACTCGCCTCGCCGGGCGCCCGTGACGGCGGCCAGGGCGATCGCCGCGGCCAGGATGGGTTGGATCGTCTCGGTCTCCCTGATGAGCCGCTGGACGTCGGCGACGTCCGGCGCCGAGACTGTCGAATGGCTCAGCCCGGGCGGCGTCGACCCGTCGGCTGGGTTCAGGGGGACCATGCCCCACTTGACGGCTCGGCCGAGCGCGGCGTGCAGCAGGAAGTGGTGGCGCCGGACCGACGCCGAGGACAGGCCCCGATCGGTGAGCGATCGGTAGAAGGTGTCGAGCCGAGCGCCGGTGAGCTTGGCCAGAGGCACGGTCCCGATCGCGGGCTTGATGCTCGTCGTGGCCATCCGCCGGTATTCCTTCATCGTGTAGGGCGAGCGTTCCGGGGCCACCGTCTCCAGCCAGCGGTCGAGGAGGTCGGCTAGGGTTCCGGGGTGGTGCTTAGCGACTTGTCCCTGCTCGACCTCGGTGACCAACTTGGCGAGGGCGGTCCCGGCCTGGCGCTTGGTTCCCTGGAAGCTTCGGGTAACAAGCTTCATGCGGCCGTTCTCGCGTCCCGCGAAGACCCGCAGCCTCCAGCGGTCGTCGCCTCGCTGCTCGATGTTGCCCCTCGTGGCGTCGTCCGCTGCCGAGTTGCCCAAAAAGTTGCCCAAGCCAGAGTACCAACCTACAAGGAGGAAACAAACTAGCAGGTCAGATGCACTTGGAGGGATGCGAGAGTGGCCGAATCGGACGGTCTCGAAAACCGTTGAGGGCTCACGCCCTCCGTGGGTTCAAATCCCACTCCCTCCGCTGCTGCCGCTCAAAGCCTTTTCTGCGGATGGAGATCTCGTGACGTCTATAGGCAGTATCACGTTTCAGAAGATGGACGGGACGACAGGCACCCTCGCCGAATACGTCGGCCATGTCGTCCTCGTCGTCAACGTGGCGTCCAAGTGTGGCCTCACCCCCCAGTACGAGGGCCTCGAGCGGCTGCAGGAGCGAGAACAGGGCCGGGGCTTTACCGTACTCGCTTTCCCGGCCAACAACTTCGGTGGACAAGAGCCCGGCACCGACGCCGAGATTGCCGAGTTTTGCTCCACGAACTACGCGGTGACGTTCCCGCTTATGTCCAAGATCAGCGTGGTGGGGGACGACAAGCACCCCCTCTACCAGGCGCTCACTGCTGCGGTCCCGACAGCCGATGGGAAGGCGGACTTCCGTGAGAACCTCCGGAGCCACGGGATAACGCCGACCGAGGATCCCGACGTGCTTTGGAACTTCGAGAAGTTCCTGATCGGCCGGGAGGGCGAGGTGGCCGCCCGCTTCGCGCCAGCTGTCGCTGCCGACGACCTCACCCTTATCGCCGCCATCGACGCACAGCTGTCCCGCTAACCGGCTTCGAGCTGGCCTTCGCCAGTAGTCGCCGGCGCAGAAGTTATGGCCGGAGCAGCCGGGAGCGCGGTAATGGAACGGAGCACCGCACCGGCGGTGCTCGCCGTGCCGAGCCCTATCGTCACCTTGACCGGCGTGGTGCGCCCGGGCAGGTCGACCTCGAGGACGAGGGCGCTGAAAGGGTCGGCCTCGTCAACGTACATCTGAAGACCGTTGACTACTATTCGCAGGCCGTCCGCGGGCACCGAGTTTGGAGCCCCGGCACTGCCCGCGTCCATCTGGACGCCGTTTGTCCCGCGGCGGGCGGGAAGAGGGTAGGGGCAGGGCAGTCTCGCCAGATTGCTGTCTGTGTCGAGCGTGACCGACGGCGAGGAGAAGGCGATATCAGGGGGGTCGCAACCGAAGGCGTACGTCGTGCGGTCCACCGGCCAGCTTGGGGGCACGGCGAAACCCAGTCCGGCGAAGTTCATAGAGCGCCATGGTCCTGGCTGTGCACCGACGGCCCGGTGCTCGAGGACGATGTCCCGGACCGACGGGGCCAGCGAGCCTACGACGCGCGCCGCCAGCGGCCCCGACGCCATGAGCTCGATGCCGAGAGTAGGGACGGAATACGCGGTCCCGCTAATCTGGCCGTGGAGCACTTCCTTGTACACGGGGATACCGTCGATGGTCATCGAAGGGTGGCCCGGGGCATACGTGCGGGCGGGAAGAGGCCCAAGCCGTACCAGGTTGGCAGGTGGTGATTGTCCGGCCGGTGCGGCCATGTTGGGGCCGCACCAGCTCGAAGAGCCGAACGGCCCCAGCAGCACTACCCCTCCCGCTCCGGTCGGGCCGCACACCTCGGAGCCGGGATAGACCACTGGCCAAGCCGTGGGCGTGCCCACCTGGGCGTCACCGTAGGCCAGGGGCCCCCAGCCCGGCGCCGTAGCCTGGGGGGCTACCGGCCTGGCGGACGGAGGTGCCGAGGTCGTAGGCCGGGCCAAGGACGGCGCGCTCAAAGAGAGCACGACCAGCGCCAAAGCCGGGACCGTAACCGGTCTCATTTTTACTGGTGTTCCTTGTACGGGCCCATGCCCCTGGAGACTTTCTAGCTCGCCGAGGTGCCGGCCACGAGCTCGTAGACGGCGGTTACATTGGCGGTCACCTGTTCTTCGCCCGGTTGGACCGGCGTGCTCGGGGCCGTTGCCTTTCCTGGCGCACCGGAGGCGAAGCTGACAGGGGAAGGCTCGGACGAATTGTCCACCAGAGAGCACAGATGCCCGAGGGACATGCCGGCAGCCGCGGCCATCACCTGCGCCTGTCCCGTAGCCTGGCGGACCGCGGCGGCCCGGGCCTGGCCGAGCAGGGCCGTGTCGTCTTTGACGGAGAAGGCAATGCTGTTGACCACGATGGCGTTGCCCGCGGTGCTGGCGGCGTCGTCGATGATCTTGCCCGCCTCGGCCAGGTCGTAGAGGGTGACGGTTACGTTGTCCACGACCTGGTAGCTGGTTATCAGCTGCTTGGGGCCCGTGTAGACCGGTTGGACCGTCAGGCCCGAGGTTTGCAGATCCTGCTCGGGCAGCGCATCTGCCTCCAGTTTGGCGATCAGGGCGTTGGCCTTGGCCGAGTTGGTGCTGAGAGCGATCGCTGCCGTAGGTGACTGGGTCTGCACCCCGAGCGAAATAGTGAGCTCGTTGGGCTGAGCCTCGGCGCTGCCATAACCCTGTACCGTTACGGTCGAGGCGTTGGTGGGGCACACGATCGCCGCTGGTGCGAGTGACGCCGAGGCGGGTGCGGCTGATGCCAACGCGGCCGGGCCGACGATTGACGAGCTGACCGCCAACCCGGTGCCGGCCAGTAGCAGCGATCCCAGGACCGCGGCGCGAGCCCTTGTAGTCATGGTGGTCTCTCTCCTTCTCCTCGGGCCCCTCGCCCGCGGGCGGGAGCCGACCGGGCCACAACTCGTGACCCGGTGAGTAGGTGCTACCACTCTCACAAGATCAATCGCGAAAACCTGGCGTGCGTCCCGACGGCCCAGCCGGCTGTTTTCGGCCGTGCCCGTCTAAGGGGAGACTGTGACGAGCGTCCCTATGGGGTCCAGGCCCCATACCACCTGGGCGTTGTCGACGGGCAGCTCTACACAGCCGTTGCTTTGGGGGTACCCGTAGGCATAGCGCCAGTACCCGTGGACGGCGTCGCCCCCGTTGAAATATGCCACCCAGGGGACCCCGGTGACGTCGTAGTGGTAGCCGTCCGGGTCGGTACCCACCATCGTGGTTGACGAAAAACGAGCGTAAACGGGAAACGTCCCAGTCTCCGTGGTGGCCCCGGGCACGCCGGTGTTGGCCGGGCTGTTGTACACGTCCCGGCCGTTTTGCCAGACGACCAGTTGTTCGGGGAGGTTCTCGCTGACCATGAGGTAGTCATAGGGCACAGGGTCGAGGGCACGCTTGGCGATGGCTTGCGTCAGCGCGTGCCAGACCTGGGGCTCGACAAGCCCGTCTGTGGCCAGCTTGGCATCGTCCTCGAGGTGCATGATGGCCCCGCCGGTGAGGATGTTGTCCTGGCCCGGCGACCAAAGGGACGCCAAGGAAGCGGGCACCGCCGGGTAACGCCAACTGAAGGTCCCTATCTGTGAAATAGAGGGCACGAGAGCGGCCACGGTCGGTGAAGTGTCGAGCGCCGTCCGCCCGGTGGCCGGGGGCCCGCTCGTCGGTCCCTCGGCCGTCGGGACGAAACGGAGGGGTAGGTAGTGCAGTTCGGCCAACAATTGTTGGACCCTGAGAACAGGCGGGGGCCCGACGGTGAAGCTCCAGTGCTTGGCGCGGGCCAAAGCCGAGGAGACGTAGACCCGCACTGTTGACCAGGGCACGTACCCGTCGGAGGGTATGAAGGTCAGGGCCGCGCCCTGCACCGACCACTTCCCCGCCACGGGCGGGACCAAGGTGGGCATGGGTGCCCCATGCCGCGCCGGCCCCGAGAGCAAGATAATTATTCGTGAACCCGTCGTCACGCCCTGGGCGCCGCGTTTCGGAGCGATGGCTACGACCTTCGGTACGGGAACGGCGGTCGTGGTCGTGACCCGGTCCTTCGTCGAATTGGAGCGGGCCACCGTGGTGGAGGCGGCCGGCGTCGTTGGGACAGCCATGGGTGGCGGTGCCGGCGTGCGGGAGCCCAGCGCCAGCAGGTGCTTCTGCCCGGCCGCGGTCTTGGCCGACGCCAGCCCTCCTGTAGCCACAAGCGCCAAAAGCGCAGTCGCGGCCATGGCGGCGCGGTAAGCACCACGCTCCTCCCCGCCCGGTACACCCTGCGGGAGCCTGTGCCTTGCGACAGCGCGCACCATAACCCTCCTCCATCTCCATTAAAGCTCGCTTCGGGCCCCTAAGTGGTTTCGCCCTTCTCCGGTTCCGGTACGCCCGCTCTCCGCGGGCTAAAGGTCGCTTCGCGCAGCCCCGAGACCTAGGGAAATGGATCAGGACGATCCGGAGGCACAGGCAGACATGGGTTCTCGAGCAGTGCGCCACACCGGCGCAGGCTGGCCAGGATGGCGAACAGTGGGGGCGGCGTTCGCCCTGCTGACAGCTGTCGCGGCCGTACCGCTTGTGGCGTCCGCAGCTCAGGCTCAGGAGGGGGCGGCCCTGGCCGACCCGCCCGAAAATATCCCGCGCACGCCGGCGATGGAACAGGCCTGCAACGCCGGTACCGTGCCGTGCCAGCAAGCCGTCCTTCATGCCATAGACGTGGCCCGTGCCGCCGAAGGTGTCGGACCGCTCGAATTGCCGTCCTATTACGACAGCCTTTCCGCCCCCGAGCAGATCCTGGTGCTCACTGACCTGGAACGGGTGGACAGGGGTTTGACCGGCTTCGGTGGCCTGTCGTCGAGGCTCGATGCCCTGTCGAAGACGGCCGCCAGTTCCGATCAGGACCCGATGGGGCCGCAAGGCACCACCTGGGGGTCCAACTGGGCTGGGGGGGAGGCCTCGGCGCTGCTTGCCGATTACGACTGGATGTACGACGACGGCCCGCATTCGCCCAATATGGATTGCACCAACGCCACCGCCAGCGGTTGCTGGGACCACCGTCGGAATATCCTCAGTAACTACGGGCCTCATCCCGCCATAGGTACGGCCGCCACCATAGTGGGCGGCGTCACTTCGATGACCGAGTTGCTTACGTCGGGGCCGGCGGGCCTACTCGACTACGCCATGCCGACGGTCCCTCAGCTCGTCTCGCCTTCATCGTTGGTCATCGGCACGACCCTCCGACAGCCCAACAGCGCGGTCCTCACGGTCCGAGGCGGCGTCGGCTCGTTCCAGGCCAGCGCGACGGTTTTTGGTGATGAGGGCCGCTGGTCGGTGACGCCCGTGTGCACGGCGTCCGCCGGTACCTCGTGCCATCTGGTGGTGAATTTCGTCCCGCTCCGCAGCGGCCCAGCCAGCGGCACGGTCACGGTGGACCTGCCCGGCGGGAGCGAACAGGTGCAGGTGGACGCTTTCGCCGGCCACGGTTATTGGGAGGCCAACACACATGGTGGTGTGTACGCATTCGCGGGTGGTGGCTTCCGCGGCTCGGCGGCCGGCATCAAACTGGCAAAGCCGGTGACCGGGATGGTCGCTACGCCCGACGGCGGGGGGTATTGGGAGGTAGCCACGGACGGGGGCGTTTTCTCCTTCGGGGACGCCCACTTCTATGGTTCGGCCGCCGACCTGCACGTGGGGCAACCCTTTGTCGGCATGGCGGCGACGCCTGACGGCGGTGGCTACTGGCTGGTAGCCAGGACGGGCGGCGTCTATGCGTTCGGCGACGCCCGGTACTACGGTGCCCCTGACGTTGAGCTGACCGACATTGTGGGCATGGCCGCCACCAAAGACGGCCGAGGGTATTGGTTAGTGGCTCGAGACGGCGGTACTTACGCCTTCGGCGACGCCCAGTTCTACGGGGTGCCACCGGTAGCCGCGGACAGCGAGTTTGTCGGCATGGCGGCCAGCCCCGATGGACGCGGTTACTGGCTGGTCACCGACAACGGGAGCATATTTGCCTTTGGCGACGCCAAATATTACGGCTCCGCCATCGGCCCCCAGGCTCACGGCACCGTGGGCATGGCCGTCCCCATTAGTGGCCCGGGCTACTACATCGTCGACGCCGACGGTGCCGTCACAGCTTTGGGCGGGGCGCCCGCCTGGGGCAGCGCCCCGGACGTGACGGCAAAGAGCCCCGTCGTCGCTATGGCCACCGCCTGACCCTGGAGCCTCCGGTCGCGACCGGCGCTGGACAACCCGTCAGTCTGGGAGGTGGCGCTGGGCCAGGTACCCGGCGAGAGCGTTGGTCAAAGAGCCCAGCCGAGGGTGTTCGGGGACCAGGGGTTTTTCGATACCGGCGGCACGGGCGCCCTCGGCGCACACCGGGCCAATGCACGCCGCCACCACGTTCCCGCTATTGAAGGCGTCCAACAGGGGAGCCGTCAGGTCGTGTGCCGCGGCTGCCTGCGCCAGCACCTCGACCTGAGGAGCGGCGGTGAAGCTGACGGCCTGCGCCCGATGCCCGATGACGGTCGAAATGAGATCGGCGGCGGCCTGCGTGCCGTTGCCGGTCATCCGGTACACGGGTAGGTACGCCACCCTGGCTCCAGCCTCCTCGAGCTTGTCGAGCACGGCGCCAGGGGCTTCGCCGTGGAGCTGGACGACGACCGACGCGCCCTGCAGGTTTTCCTGGCACAGCCTGGCCACCACCTCATCAAGGGTTTCGCCCGGCGCTTTGTACCACGCGTCCAGGCCGACCTTTCGTACCTCGCCCAGGGCTTTGGCACCCCGCACCGCGATCGTCGAGCCCTGGCTCAGGGCTTGGACGAGCGGCTCCTGAAGGCCCCATTGGGCGGCGAGCTGGAGCCAGGTGCGCATCCCGTAGCCGGTGTTGGCCAAGAAATAGTCAGGCGGCTGGCGGCATATTTGCTCGCTGAGGGCCCGGAGCCAGCCGGTGTCCTCTGCTTCGGTGCGCAGGAGAGGGAACATCAGGACCTCGAGGCCCAGGCGTTCCAGCAGGACGGCCTGCTCGTCGCGCCGGCGATCGGCCGTGACGGCGACCGTCATACCCTGGAGCCCATCGGGTGTCGTCATCGTCGGGCCACCCTACCGGTACCCACGGGCGAGAAAATGGAAGCGCGCGGCGCTGGCGATCAGGTTGGCGGCGGTGATGACGGCGAGGTCCGCCCCCAGGCCCGCCACACTGGCGGCGCTCGTGGCGGCCAGAGCGGCCAGCGTGGCCGCCAGGGGCAGGAGGGACAGCGTGAGGCCCTTGGCGTAGTAGTCACGGCGCCCGGCAGGGCCCCGGTCGGTAAATGTGAACCGCCGGTTCGCGGCGAGGTTCCCCAGAGCGCAGAGCACCAGGGCCATGACGTCGGCCCCAACGGCACCGACCGGGCCGTACAGCAGGGCGAAAAGGACGGCGAAGGTTACCGTGCTGATGGCGCCTACCCCGGCAAAATGAAGAAGTTGACCGGACCGACCGGGCTTCAGCCTGGCGGTGGATGGGCGTCCGACGGGACCGGCGGGGCTGATGGCCCCTTCGCCCCGCGCTAGGCCGAGCATCATCCGCGCCACTCCCTTTAGGTCCTCCTTGGCCGTCTGGACTACGTCGACAGTCGAACCGGGGTCGTCCACCCAGTCGACCGCCACCTCGTGGATGCGCAAACCGTTGCGCTCGGCCAGCACCAGCAACTCGGTGTCGAAGAACCAGTCGTTGTCTTCGACGAGCGGGACGAGGCGCCGGGCGACGTCCGCCCGCAGGGCTTTGAAGCCGCATTGGGCATCGGAGAAAGAACTGCGCAACGTGGTCCTGAGCACGAGGTTATATAGACGCGAGATGAGCTCCCGCCGGGGGCCACGTACCACTCTGGCCCCCTCGGCCAGCCTCGTGCCGATGGCCACATCGCTGTGGCCTGTGATCAGCGGGGCTACCAGGGGCAGTAGGGCGGCCAGGTCGGTCGACAGATCTACGTCCATGTACGCCACGACCGCGGCGTTGCTTTGTAGCCAAACCGCCCGCAAGGCGCGCCCTCTGCCCTTTTCGGACAGGTGCATGGCTCGCACACCGTCTATCTCCTTGGCCAACCGGCAGGCAATGCCCCATGTGTTGTCGGTGCTGGCGTTGTCGGCCACGGTTATGAGCCACGTAAGCGGGAAATGCTCGGACAGGTAGCGTTGGAGACGGTCGACCGAGCCGCCAAGGGATTGTTCCTCGTTGTAAACCGGCACAACTATCTCCACGTCGGCACCGACGCGGTCGAGGCTCGGTCCGACGCTGAGCGGTACTGCGGTCGTTGTTGTCATATCCAAATCCTTGGACCTGAACATCGGGCCCGGCTTGGTCGTTGCTGGGAACGTGCTCCGAGCCGTGCCCGGCTGCTCCTGCCGGGCCATTGCCCGGGGCTATTAGGCTCGGCCCAGGAGGGAATATGGCCGAACCTGCCCCGAAGGTGCTTGTCGTCGATGACGAGGAACACATCACCGAGCTTGTGAAGATGGGGCTGTCGATGAACGGTTTCGAGGTCGAACGGGCCTCCACCGGCCGCGGAGCGCTCGAGGCGATAGAGAAAAACCGGCCCGACCTGGTCGTCCTCGATGTTATGCTCCCGGACCTCAGCGGCTTCGACGTCACCAAACGGCTCCGTCAAAGCGAAGGGGCCGGTACGCGCACCCCCATCATCTTCCTGACTGCCCGCGACGCCACGGCGGACAAGGTCGAGGGGCTCCGCCTCGGCAGCGATGACTATATGACCAAGCCGTTCAGCATCGAGGAGCTCGTCGAACGGGTCAAGGCGGTGCTACGCCGGTCCTCGGGAGCTCTCCCCGACGCCGAGCGCCTGTCCTTCGCCGACCTGGAGATGGACCTTTCTACCAGGGACGTGTGGCGCGCCGGTCGCTTTATCGAACTGACCCTGACCGAGTACAAGCTTCTCCACTACCTGCTGGCGAACGCCCGGCGTGTGCTCACCCGCGACCAGATCCTCGAGCACGTATGGGAGTACAACTTCGCCGGTAACGCCAGTGTGCTCGAGACCTACATCAGCTACCTGCGCCAGAAGGTGGACTGGACAGACCCGCCTTTGCTCCACACCGTCAGGGGCGTCGGTTACAGTCTGAGGCTCCCGCCCGGCCGGTGAGCCGGTGAGCCGGCCCGTCGGGCGTTCCCGCGGTGAGACCGTCCTCGTCGAGGTTCGCCCCTCTGGGCACCAGGGGCAGCCGTATGCTAAAAAGCGCTCCCCCTCCCGGGGCGTTCGCGGCGCCGACGTCCCCCGAGTGCTCCGCCGCCACGGCGGCCACAATGGCCAGTCCGAGCCCGGCGCCGATGCCTGCCCGCGACCGGTCCTTTTGCCAGAACCGGTCGAAGGCGTGGGCCAGGGCATCGTCGTCGAGCCCGGGCCCGTGGTCGCGCACCTCGATCAGCGCGTAGCCTTCCCGGAGCCCGGCCCCGACATCGATAGCAGAGCCGGCGGGTGTGTGGCGCAAGGCGTTGGAGACCAGGTTGGCCAGGGCTTGGCGCAGGTGGGCGGCGTCGCCCAGGACGACGACGGGCTGGGGGGCGGCCAATGTGACGGGCCGCTGGGGGTCGGCGGCTATGGCGTCGCTGCAGGCATCGGCGGCCAGCACGGACAGGTCGACTGGTGCCCTTTCGTTGCCGCGCACTTGGTCCAGCCGGGCCAGTAGCAACAGGTCCTCGACCAACCCTTTCATCCGGGCCGACTCTTCTTCTATCCG
>Ga0181517_10004593_pt1 | contig 12522 bp, 8 predicted proteins | sample PEATcosm2014_Bin_31_FD_119748 | JGI IMG/M metagenome (GOLD analysis project Ga0181517, IMG submission 119748) | Peatland microbial communities from MTU Mesocosm Facility, Houghton, MI, USA - PEATcosm2014_Bin01_30_metaG | ecosystem: Environmental > Terrestrial > Soil > Wetlands > Peat | place... | reverse complement strand
TGCGCCGCCGCGGCTTGCCGCAGGTGGGCAATCTGGGGAATTGGCTGATCTGGCGGGACGATTCGTGGGGCGGCTGGGGGCGGGGTTTGTGCGGGCGCGGGTATCGGCCACGGTGGCGATGGAACGCAATTCCGCCCGGCCGGCGATGGCCGGCGTGGTTGTTCTTCCGGCGGTCGATCAGAGCGACCTGCCGCGCGCTGAGTGCTGGTCTCCCTTCCAATTCCGGCTGCCTCCGCCGGCGATTTGCTGATCGGCCGGACCTGACGATAGTCCGGCGGGGGATTCGTTTTTACATATTGAGCGATTTGAGACTCGGCATACGAGGAATGTCATGCCCACACTTGGCAAAATGATGACGATGGTGTTCGGGAGCCGCAACGAGCGGCTGCTGAAGCGATACCGCGCGATGGTGGACCGGATCAACGACCAGGAGGAGGCGATCCGCAAGCGCACGGATATCGAACTGCGCGACCGCACGCTGGAAATTCGCCGTGAGCTTCAGAGCGGGAAAGTCAAAGGCGTCGATATTCTGCCCGAGGCGTTTGCGATCATTCGCGAATCGATGGACCGGCACGTGGGCATCCGGGCGATCTTCAATCCCGAGGAGACCTTCGACCCGGACCAGCTCGATGACGCCATGCTGAACCTCTACGACCATGTGCAGCAATCGCTCATCAAAACGGGCATGTCCTGGCGACGCGTGCCGCTGCCGTTGGAACTGTACGAAGCGGTGCGCAAGCTGTACCCGGACAGCCGGCCGCCGTTTCGGGCACGTTGCTTCGACGTGCAGATGATTGGCGGCATCGTGTTGTATGAGGGGAAGATCGCGGAAATGGCGACGGGGGAAGGCAAGACGTTCGTGGCGCCGCTGGCGTGCTTTCTGCGGTCGCTGGAGGGGTATCACTGCCACGTGGTGACGGTGAACGACTATCTCGTGCGGCGCGACTCGCAGTGGGTGGCGCCGGCCTTTGAGAACGTGGGTCTGAGCGTCGGATATATCCAGGCGGAGATGGAACCGGGCGGCGAGGCTCGCCGACAGGCCTACGAATGCGACGTGACCTATGGGACCAGTTCCGAGTTCGGGTTCGATTTCCTTCGCGACAACATGAAGGAAAAGCGAAGCCTTCAGGTGCAGGGTCCGCTGGATTTCGCCATCGTCGACGAAGTGGACTCGATCCTGATCGACGAGGCGCGCACGCCCCTTATCATCAGCGGCAACGCGCACGACGACGCGCCGAAATACAAGGCCGCTGACGAAGTAGCGCGCAAGATCGTCGAACTCAACAAGCCGTTTACCGCCCTGGAGAAGCAGGAGGAGACGGCCAAGCGCACGATCAAGGGGTCCGAGGGCGACGAGGATCACGCCACGACCAAGGCCGAGCGCGAGGCGGCTCGCCAGCGCGGCGCGGAAGCCGAGAAGGTGCTGGAGGAAATCGAGCAGAAAAAGAAATCGGTCACGCAATATTACGAAGTGGAACTGGACCGCAAGAGCGTCCATCTTACGCACGAGGGCTTTGCGGCCGCCCAGGCGGAAGCGGGCGTCGGATCGTTCTTCGTCGGGGCCAACATGGAATGGGTCCACCTCATGGAGCAGGCCATGCGCGCCCATGTCGTGTACGAAAAGGACAAGGACTACGTCGTCGAACGCGGCTCCAGCGGCCAGTTGGAAGTGGTGATTGTCGATGAATACACCGGCCGAAAGATGACCGGCCGGCAATGGTCCGACGGGCTGCACCAGGCCGTCGAGGCCAAGGAACGCGTTCCGATCAAGACCGAAACGCAGACCATGGCGACCATCACGCTGCAGAACTTCTTCAAGATGTATAAGGCCCTGGCGGGTATGACGGGGACGGCGGAAACCGAGGCCGAGGAGTTCAACAAGATCTACCGGCTGGACGTGGTGACGATTCCGACCAACCGCAAGATGGTCCGCGTGGACAATCACGACCGCATCTACCGCACCGAGCGGGAGAAATGGGACGCGATCATCGAGGAGATCAAGGAGACCAGCGACGCGGGCCGGCCTGTGCTGGTGGGCACCACAAGCGTCGAAAAGAGCGAGATGCTCTCCGAGCGGCTGATGCGGAAATACGGCATCAAGCACAATGTTCTCAACGCCAAGTTTCACGAGCGCGAGGCGGAGATCATTGCCGACGCCGGCAAACAGCACGTGAACGCCCACGGCGAGACGGTCGGCAACGTCACCATCGCCACCAACATGGCCGGGCGCGGAACGGACATCAAGCTGATCCCCGGCACACTGACGGCCGGCGGATTGCACGTGGTCGGCACCGAGCGGCACACCGCGCGGCGCATCGACAACCAGTTGCGCGGGCGTTCCGGGCGGCAGGGCGATCCGGGCTCCAGCCGGTTCTACGTTTCCCTGCAGGACGATCTGATCAAGATGTTCGCCGGCGACTGGACCATCAAGGCGTTCAAACGGCTGGGTTTGCAGGAGGGGGAGGCGGTCGAGGACAAGTTCATCAACAAAATCATCCTCAGCGCCCAGAAGAAGGTCGAGGAGCGCAACTTCCTGGCCCGCAAGAACCTTCTGGAATACGACGAGGTCATGGAATACCAGCGACGCACGTTCTACGGGCTGCGTCAGCGCGTGCTGATCGGCCACGAGATTGAAAGCGTCATCTGGAACATGATCAGCGAGGCGATCGTCGACGCCGTTCGCAAGTACATTACCGAGGACTTCGCCGCCGCCACGATCTCTGAGTGGGTGCGGGTCAACCTCGATACGCAGATCGATGCGCGCGACCTGCACGGGATTCACGGCCTGAACAACATCGAGGCCTACATCAAGGCCCAGGCCCGCGCCGAGGCTGAGACGAACATCACCTCGACTCTGGGCGAATTCACGGGCGAAGACGCCTCCGACGTCAAGGGCTGGGACGTAAAGGGAATGCAGAGCTGGGCGATGAGCCGCTTCAAGGTGAATCTGTCGATGAGCCAGATTCGCCAGTCAACGGCAAGGGAAATCGAGGCCAGGCTGCGCGACGCCGCGGTCGAGCAGGTGAACCGCACCGATTGCACGCCGGTGATGAAGTATCTCGATCCGCATTACGCCGAACGCGAACTGTGCGCCTGGGCGCAGGATAAATTCCGGCTGACGATCACACCGGAAGAACTGTCGCACCCGGGGGCCGATCGCTCGCAACTGCCGGCGGCGGAGATCGTGAACTTGATCGAGACTCGGGCCCGGCAGGAATACGCTCGGCGCGAGCTGACGTATCCGGTCGAGCATGCCCTGGCGTTTGCGTTTGGGGGCAGTCAGGACGTGACGACCGACAATCCCTATGGGGCCGAATACGTCAAGGCGTGGGCCGCTCACAAGTACGAGATCGACCTGAGCATTGAGCACATCCGCGGCACGCCGATGCACCGGCTGCGCGAGGAGTTGATCGGGTATCAGGAGCAGTTCCTGCGCGGCGGCAAGGCCGAGGAGATGGCCGACAAACTGTCGTCGCAGAATCCGGACGCCGATTCGCTGCGGCAGGCGCTGAACAAGCGGCTGGACCTGAAGCTGACTGTTCGGGACATGGAAGTTGGTCCGAACGAGGAGAACCCCAGCGCGCCGGCGTCGCTGAAGGAACTGGCCCGCCAGCGGGTGCGGGCGTTCATCCGTCGTGAATTGACGGACCTTGAGCAGTTCGTGCTCATCCAGATTTTCGATCAGACCTGGAAGGATCACCTGTATGCGATGGACATCTTGAAGACGGGCATCGGCCTGCACGCCTTCGCCGAGCGCGATCCGCGCGTGCTCTACAAGAAGGAAGGGTTCGCGTATTTCCGGCAGATGATGGAGAGTGTGCGCGACAAGGTCACCGATCTGGTCTTCCGCGCCAGGGTGGTCGGACAGGTGGAGGCCCGCAGCGCGTATCGCGAAACCGCCGCCGTTCACGATACCAGCACCGGTTACGGCGTGGGCGAGACGGTGGCGGCCACGGCCGAGGCCAAGCCGGCCGGCGAGATGCAGGCCGCCGCCAACCGCACCCAGGGCGAAGCTTCCAAGCCCAAGCCGATCGTGCGCACGGCACCCAAAGTCGGCCGCAACGATCCGTGTCCATGCGGCAGCGGCAAGAAATACAAGAAATGCCACGGCGCGGATGCGGTGTGAGCGGGACAACTCTTCCGTTCCGCTTGAGGAGGATCGCAATGATCGCTCGTTTCGCGTTGGGCTGCGCCCTTGCATGGTGCATCGCGGCTGCCTCACTTTCTTCGGCCGCAACCCTGCGTGTCGGGCCGGGGAATAAATTTGACCGGCCGTCGGCGGCGTTTGCCGCCGCTCAGGACGGAGACGTGATCGAGATCGCCGATGGCACGTATACCGGCGACGTCGCGATCATCAAGACCAACCGGCTGACGATCCGCGGGATGGGTAAGGACCGGGCCAAATTGCCCGCGGCGGGGAAAGACGCGGGCGGGAAGGCGATCTGGGTCACGGCCGGGAGCGACATCACCATCGAGAACATCGAATTTTCCGGCGCACGTGCGGCCGACAAGAACGGGGCCGGCATTCGCGCCGAGGGGGCGAATCTCACGCTGCGCAACTGCCGGTTCTACGATTGTGAAGACGGCATTCTCGGCGGCAAGGGGCGGATGCTCATCGAACACTGCGAGTTCGATCATTGCGGCCCCGTCGCCGACCCGGCCACGCATTCGCTCTACATCGGCGCGGAATGCACCAAGCTTACCTTTCAATACAACTACTCGACATTCGCCATCCAGGGCCACCTGCTCAAAACCAGGGCGGCCGAAAACTGGATCCTTTACAACCGCCTGAGCGACGAGCAGGGCACCGGCAGCGCGGTGGCCGATTTTCCCAACGGCGGGTACGCGGTCATGGTTGGCAACGTATTGCAAAAAGGCGCCAACGCCCAAAACACGCGGGTGATCGCGTATGGCATGGAGGGGATCAAGTACGATCGCAATGCGCTGTACGTCGTGAACAACACGATGGTGTACGAGAACCGCCGGCTGGGTGCGTTCTTCGTGAATGTCCAGAACGCCCCGGCCGGGTTTGTGCCGGTCATTCGGAATAATCTGTGCGTCGGGAAGATTCCGCTGACGAACGTCGCCAAATTCGACGGGGCGGGCAACGTGCTGTTGCAGACTCTCGCGGAGGCGAACTTTGCGGATGCGGCCAAGTACGACTATCACCTGAAGGCGGGTTCGCCGGCGATAGGTAAGGGTATTGCGGCCGGCAAGGCGGGCGATGTCGATTTGACGCCGGTGTTCCAATATGTGCATCCGCACGATGATGAGAATCGGCCGGCGGTGCAGCCATTGGATGCGGGGGCGTTTGGGTTTGAGGCGAAGGCAAATGGGTCTTGAGCATCGGCAATCGACATGCTGGCCAGGAGGAAGAATATCTCTCGCGGGGGCGCAGAGCGAAGAGCATTACCGCTGCGCCCCTGCGCCTCTGCGAGAGATTTTTTTCAACGGGCCTTCGGGGAAACCGGTAGTGTGGATAGTGGCGTAGGTCAATGTCCGGAATGCCGTGCTGCCTGAAGCGGAGCGTGTTCGTCATGCCGCAGAAAATAGACCAACCGCCGGCGGATAGCGGGCCGCCTGATGTGCGGATTCTCAGCTACCGGTCGGCTCCGGCCGGGTCACGCCATTCGGTCTTTGGCCGGTTGGCGATCGTCATGGCGGGGGTTACGGGGCTTTGGCTGGGCTGCGACCTGGTCATATCGTGGAACATCGCAGTTCCGGGATGGTCAGCCTTGGCGCCGCTCCGGGACGTGCTGGATGAACTCTATCTGTTGCCTTGCGTGATGGGCGTTGCATCGGGCTTTGTTGGGTTTGCAAAGAAGGACGACGCTAACGTCCTGGGTAAGACCGCGATTTACGTGATCCTCTATGCCTACTTGCTCTTCACGGTCGGTCGGAAGTTCGGCGGACATTCTTGACGCGGACCGAGCGGACCGATGGCAGCCAGCGCGGTCTTTTCACTTTTCGGACGATTTGCTCTTTCGCCCGGCCGGTTTGTCGCCGGGGCGGGGTTCTTTTTCCCAGTTGAGTCTGCGGGCGTCGCCCCAGAGGTTGTCCAGGTCGTAATACTGTCTGGCGGCGGCGCTGAAGATGTGGACGACGACGTCGATGTAGTCGCTGGCGATCCAGGATTCGCCTTCCAGGCCGCTGGTGCGGTAGAGGTCGTAGCCCATCGTCTTGGCCAGTTCCTCGATGTCCTCACTGACGGAACGCATCTGGCGGGCGCTGGTGCCGGTGGCCAAAATGAAAAAATCGGCCAGGCCCCAGATTCCCGAGAGGTCCAGAGCGACGACGGAAGTGCAGTGCGTGTCGGCCGCCATGCGGGCGGCGGCCGCGGCGAAAGCCCTTGCGGCGGCGTATCGTTCCGGCGATGGATCAGTTTCGGGAGCGGCGATAATGCACCATCCTTTTGAACTTCTCAACGCGGGGCCGCTTACCCCGTGTTGCTGAATACGCAATCCGACCGGGGGCCGCCGGCGACAAATGCCGGCGGCCCCGCGTCGGAACTGAGATCAGGTACCGGCCGGCTTGGCTGCCTGCGCCGCCTGTTCCTTTTCCACCTCGAGCATCTCCTTGCTGTCGCGCTTGCTGTTGACGACGGCCCAGAAGATCAGAGCCACGGCGATGATCGCAATGATCAGGCCGATCTGTTCGGTGGCGGGCGTGTTGTCAGCGCTACCGCCCAAGCCCGGGACGTTATATGTGAGAGTCAAGGTGAGGGTCAGCAGGCTGACCATGTTCATGACCTTGACCAGCGGATTGATGGCGGGACCGGCGGTGTCCTTGAGCGGATCGCCGACTGTGTCGCCGGTAACGGACGCTTTGTGGCGTTCGCTACCCTTGCCGCTGTTGTGGGCTGGATCGCGAGGCTCGTCCTCGATCATCTTCTTGGCATTATCCCAGGCGCCGCCGGCGTTGGCCATGAAGACGGCCAGCAACACGCCGGTGAGGATCATGCCGGCCAGGAATCCGCCCAGGGCGTAGGGCCCAAGGAGGAATCCGACGCTGATCGGAGCGAGGATGGCCAGTATGCCCGGACCGACCAGTTCTTTTTGGGCGGTCTGTGTGCAGATGCCGACGACGCGGCTGTAATCGGGCTTCTTGGTGCCGGCCCAGATTTCCTTGTCGCGGAATTGCACGCGGCATTCCTTGACGATGTAAAACGCCGCGCGGCCGACGGCGCGAATCAGCATTGAGCTGAACAGGAACGGCACGGCGCCGCCGATGAGGAATCCGATCAGGACCATGGGCTCGGCGACGGAGAGTTTTCCGGCCTCGGTGAGATACTGGCTGACGCTCATGCTGCTAATGAGTTGCTCGTCATGCATGGCCAGGACGGCGATGAAGGAGGCGAAGAGGCTGACGGCGGCGATGACCGCCGAGCCGATGGCGATTCCCTTGGTCTCGGCCTTGGTGGTGTTGCCCACGGCGTCGAGATCGGCCAGGATTTGGCGAGCCCGCTTGTAGGAGCCGGGCTTTTCCTTCTCCATCGCGGCTTCATCATAGCCCATCTCGCCGATGCCGTTGGCGTTGTCGGCCACAGGGCCGAACACGTCCATCGAAATGGTGTTGCCGGTGAGAGTGAGCATGCCGATGCCGGTCATGGCCACGCCGTAGGCCACGAAGACCGGCGGCGTGTGCATATAGCAGACGACCGAGAGGGCAATAGCGATGGCCAGCACTATGACCGCGACGACAGCGCTTTCATAGCCCACGGCAAAGCCCTGGATGATGTTAGTGGCGTGGCCGGTCTGACAGGCGCGGACCAGGGATTTGACCGGCGCATGCGACGTGTGAGTGAAGTAGCTGGTGACCTTGTTCAGCGTGATGGCGAGGATGACGCCGATGAGACAGGTGATGGCAGGACGCATGTCCAGGCCATCAATGCCGAAATTTGCCCACCCAGGGAGCTGGTGCGGAATTGTATACTTATACGTTTCGACTTGCTCGGCGGTCCCGCCGTGCATGAGGTTCTGCGTGGGATTGTCGAATTTGAGATACATCATGCCCAGGACGAAGAAGCCGATGATCGAGATCATCGAGCCGATCCAGAAGCCGCGGTGAACGCTCTTAAGGGCGGTGTCGGAAGTGTCGTTGGGGCCGGCCTTGACGGTGTAGGTCGAGATGATCGAACCCAGCACGCCGATGCCGCGGACCAGCAGCGGGAAGATGACGCCCTTGTGGCCGAAGCTGGCCAGACCCAGGATCATCGCGGCAACGATGGTGACTTCGTAGCTTTCGAAGATATCGGCGGCCATGCCCGCGCAGTCGCCGACGTTGTCACCGACGTTGTCGGCGATGGTGGCGGCGTTGCGGGGATCGTCCTCGGGGATGTCGGCTTCAATCTTGCCGACCAGGTCAGCGCCGACGTCGGCGGCCTTGGTGTAGATGCCGCCGCCGACGCGCATGAACAGCGCCAGCAGCGTGCCGCCGAAACCGAAGCCCAGCAGAGCCGCGTAGGCCTGAGTGCCGAAGAGCAGGAAGATGCTGGTTCCGCCGAGCAGGCCTAGGCCGTCGGTCAACATGCCGGTGACGGTTCCGGTGCGATAGCCGAGTTGCATGGCCTCGCCGTAGCTGCTGCGGGCGGCGGCGGCAACGCGGAGGTTGCCGGTGGTTGCCAGCTTCATGCCACAGAATCCGACCAGGGCGCTGAAAATCGAGCCTACCAGGAACGCCCCGGCTCGGCCGAAGGCGTAACCCGAGGCTTCGTGGCTGGTGTAATAGAGGGCGATGGTGATAACGACAATGAGCAGGCCAACTTTGGTGAACTGGGCCTTGAGATACGCGTCAGCGCCTTCGCGCACGGCATTGGCGATGTCCTTCATGCGATCCGTGCCCGCGTCGGCCTTTATGACCTGCTGGGCCAGCAGATAGGCGTACACCAGACCGCCCACGGCAATCAGGAGCACGGCCAGCAGGGCGGTGACCTCGATCCAGGTAAAATGGTTGGTGTTGTTCGGGTCGTGGTTGCGGAAGGGTTCAAACCAGTAGGGTTGTTGCTTTTCCGCCGCGGCGGCAGGAGTTGTGATCGCCGACATGCTGGCGCCCGTGGTGTCGGCGGCGCGCGCCGTGAAGCCGTGCCAGAACACGGCAGCGCCAAAGACCAAGGCCATGGCGGCAAGGGCCACGGTTGGGACTCTTGCCGATTTCCAGTTTCGGCCGATAGAGGAACGCATATGAGTCAACCTTTCTCGATTAAAATAAAAGGGCTGACCGACCCGGCCAGCCGAATTGCGGCGCAAGGCGATGTGACCATGCCATCGTTGCTTCGGCCGCGTATGGGCGGGATTATGGAAAGTCGGAAGGGAATTTGCAACGAGCAGAAATTGCCGGTGCGGCAGTTTTGACTAAATCGCGGCAGGCGTTACGATAAACGGCTGTCGCTCAGCCAAAGAAAGGCCGGAGATTCGCATGATGCTGACCAAGCACGAAGGAGTGCGGTTTCAAAATCAGACAGTGTACATCAGCGGGCAGGCGTTTGTGCGCTGCAGTTTTGTGGCGTGTACGCTGGTCTTGCGGGAGACGGTGTACTACATGGAGGGTTGTACGTTCGAACGCTGCAACTGGCACGTGGATTGGGTGCTCATGTGGGGCAGCCCCGAATCGCTTCGTGAGATCAAGGCCCTGGTGACCCTGATCGAACAATCGCAGCAGTCGCAGCAGGCCACGCCGGGCGGTTCGATGCCCGCAGGCCAAGCGTCTTCGCCGGCCGCCACGCCCGGACAGGCCACCGTGACTTTGCCTGCCTCTCTGCTGAATCCGCCGGGAATGGGCGATGCCTCGAGCATGGCGCAGTCCGGCAACAAGCCCGGCGGGTTCTGATGGGCCGCGGGCGCTTTGCCCAGGGGCCGCATTGCGAACCGGCGCGGCCTCAATCGACGCAGCCGCGATGAATTGCTTTGTCCGCGTAAGTTCTCCACAATGAGTTTGGAGAAAGTGATCTGTGCGCTGGCGGCGGGCGTTCATCTTCACGGCGATGTTGGCCGCCATACTGTCGCTGGCGCCGCGGGGGCGCTGTGCATTGACAGCGGATCAGATCGTCCTGGTGGTCAACCACAACAGCCCGGTGAGCATCGGCCTGGCTCACGAATATGCGGCCGCGCGCAATATTCCGGCCGGGCACACCGTCGAACTGGATCTTCCCGTCGCCGAAGAAACGGACTTTGAGACGTATGAGACGCACGTTGTGCCGCCGTTGCGGAAGTTCCTCCGCGACGGTGGTCTGGACAACTCAACGGCTTGCCTGGTGACATTCTGGGGAGTGCCGTTCCGCATATCAGCGCACGTGTTGACGGCCGCCGAGAAGAAGGAACTGGCCGACCTGACGGCGACACTGGCGGACACGACGGCTCGCATCGTGCCGGTGGTCAAAGATCTGGAATCGCTGCTTCAGACTCTCAAGCCGGATTTCAAGCCCGCCGCCGAAGAAACGCTGCCGGCCCTGGCGGTCCGCATCGCGACGGCTATGTCGCAACTGGGCGAGGCTGTCGGCAAATTGCCCGACGCGGCGGCTCAGACGGCGGCCAATGAGCGGTTGCTGACCGACATGCGGTTGCTGGGCGGCAACCAGACAATGGCAGGGGAGTACCGTGCGGCGCTGGCGGCAAATCCGGCAACGACGCGCGACGCGACGCCCTGGGAAACCGTCATACAGGCCGCTGCCGCTACCAATGCGAAAATGTCCAGGCTGGAGGAGCAGCGTTACGATCCGGCCGCACGGGCCGAATTGCTGACGCTGGCTCGCGACGAGCTTGGGTTGATGGGGTATGCGCATATTCTGCAGGTCGAGCACGATTACATGAATCCCGATCAGAGCACCTCGGCACTGGACAACGAGCTGTCCCTGCTGTGGTGGCCTATGTACGGGCGCAGCAGCGCCGTGCCCAACATGCTCAACTGGCGCTGGTCCGGGTCCAGGCCACACACTCTGATGGTGATGCGCCTGGACGCGCCAACGGCGCAGGTTGTGTCGGACCTGATTCGCAATTCGGTCGAGGTCGAAAAGGCCGGTCTGGACGGCGTCGTCGCGATCGACGCGCGGGGGATTCCCCCCGTCAACGCCGCCGGCAAACCCGATGGGTACGGTGAATATGACCAGATGCTGCGAGATTTGGCGACGACGCTCAAGGCCCACGGCCGGCTGGAGGTCGTGCTGGACAACACGCCCGAACTGTTTCACGCACGGCAGGTTCGAAACGTGGCGGTCTATTGTGGATGGTACAGCCTGCGGAACTATATTCCGGGCTGCCAGTTTGTCCCCGGCGCGGTGGGCGTGCATATCGCCAGCCTGGAGATGGTGGGATTGCACCCGGTGAGCGAGCGTGGATGGGTTCACGGGCTGTTGAACGATGGCGTCGTGGCGACGATGGGCGCGGTGGACGAGCCGTTTTTGCAGGCATTCCCGCATCCGGACGAGTTCTTTGAATTGCTCTTGACCGGCAAGCTGACTCTCGCGGAGGTGTATTGGAAGACCACGCCCATGGCAAGCTGGATGCTGTCGATGATCGGCGATCCCCTTTATCGTCCGTTCGCCGCCCATCCGGCCCTTGACGTGGCCGACCTGCCGGGCGATTTGCGGCGGGCCATCACCCCAACAGCGACGACTCAGCCGGTGACGCAACCGGCCGGCCTGCCCGCCTCGTCCGCCACGGCGCCGTGAGTCCCGGCGGCACGTCGGCCTCAAGCTGCGGTGCCGCATTGCCGATATTATGACGGGAATAGCGTCATGGCGATACAACTGCTCTGTCCAAACCTCAATTGCCGCAAGATGCTCACCGTGCCCGATGATGTGCGCGGGAAGAATGTGCGATGCCAGCATTGCCAGACGGTTCTGCGCGTGCCCGATCAGAAAAAGGCTGCGACGACCACGTCATTCCGCCGATAGGCCCGGCCGCCGCCACGCCGATAATTCAGTCTGTTCAACTCAACACACCCGGCCCCAGCCGACTATGTAGAACGGGGCAGTACACGTGTCGGTGCGCCCAGCAGATGGAGGATCGGGCAATGGCTACGTTTAAGGACAACGAAAAGTTGCCGGCGCTGACGCCGGTTGCCAAGCCGCAGCGGCTGGATTCGCTGGACCTGCTCCGCGGGTTCGGCATTCTCGGCATCCTGCTGATGAACACCCAATCAACGTCGATGCCGTGTTCGGCCTATGAGAACCCGGCCGATTACCCGTCGGCGATGGATTCGATCCATGCGACCGGCATCATGGAAAACGCGTGGCAATACGGGACTTGGATTGTGATCCACGTGTTGGCGGACATGAAATTCGTGACGATCTTCTCGATCATGTTTGGCGCCGGGATCGCGATCCAGGCCGACCGCGCCCTGGCGCGCGGCCGGAATCCCTGGGCCGTTCACTATCTGCGCATGGCGGTCTTGTTGCTGTTCGGAATCATTCATGCCTATTTGATCTGGTTCGGCGACATCCTTGTGATGTATTGCGAATGCGGCCTGCTGCTGTTTCCACTGCGCCGGCTGCGCGGCGGGTTGCTGATCTTCATTGGCATAGCCATG
>Ga0181517_10004592_pt1 | contig 12523 bp, 13 predicted proteins | sample PEATcosm2014_Bin_31_FD_119748 | JGI IMG/M metagenome (GOLD analysis project Ga0181517, IMG submission 119748) | Peatland microbial communities from MTU Mesocosm Facility, Houghton, MI, USA - PEATcosm2014_Bin01_30_metaG | ecosystem: Environmental > Terrestrial > Soil > Wetlands > Peat | place... | reverse complement strand
GTTGGAGTGGGCTCTTGCGCGTCCATGCCTTAGGATAATCCCCATGAAGAAAGTCTTCCTTCCCATTGTCCTGGCTTTTGGCACATTCCCCGCTTTCGGCCAAAGCGCTTCTGCCGTCTATCCGCAACAGGAAGGGTTCGTCGATGCGCATGGGGTGATGATCTACTACCTGGCGCTGGGCTCCGGGTCGCCCCTTGTGGTGGTGCATGGAGGCCCCGGCGCGGACCACACGTACTTCCTGCCCTACCTGCTGCCGCTGGCGAGGACGCACCGGCTCATCTTTATTGACGAGCGCGGCTCGGGCCGCTCGCAGCGGCTGCAGGATACGAGCCTGTACACCGTGGAGAACATGGTGGAAGACGTGGAAGATGTGCGGGTGGCGCTGACGCTGGGCAAGATCTCGCTGCTGGGGCATAGCTACGGCGGGGTGCTGGCTGAGGCTTACGCGCTGAAGTACCAGCAGAACCTGAGCCACCTGATACTGAACTCCACCTTCCCTTCGACGAAGCAGATGAACGACGTGCTTGCGCGCGAGAAGGCGCAGATGGCGCCGGGGAAGCTGAAGCGGCTGAACGAGTTGGAGGCAGCGGGCCTGTTTGGCAAAGGCGAAGCGTGGGAGCACGGGCGCTACACGAACGAATATGCCAAGCTGGCGTGGGGAAACGGCTACTTCCCGTTCATTTATGGGGCGCGGCCCGATGCGAACTACGACCCAGTGGCACAGATCGAAGGCACCAGTTGGGAACTCTACCGCGTGATGTGGGGCGAGCACGGGGAGTTTGTGATCGACGGGAATCTTAAGTCGGTGGAGTATCTGGATCGGCTGCCGTCGATCAAGGCGCCGACGCTGATTGTGGTGGGCGACCACGACGAGTGCGACCCGGCGCTAAGCAAAGAGATGAACGAGAAGATAGCGGGGTCGAAGCTCGTTGTGCTGCCGAACTCGGGACACATGAACTTCGTGGACCAGCCGGACCTGTGGCAGCAGGCGGTCTCTTCTTTCCTGGACCAGAAATAGCCATAAAGCCGACAGCCCGGAATCCGATTGGATTCCGGGCCGTAGAATTTGGAACCGATTGCGTGCAGGCCAGCTTTGTTCGGCGGCCCGAGTTACGCCGCGGCCTTCCTGGCTTCCTTTTCTTTTTCTTTGGCCAGGGCGGCCTTGGCCTTGTTCACAAGGTCGGTGAAGCCGGCGGCGTCCTTGATGGCGATGTCAGAGAGCACCTTGCGGTCGAGCTCGATGCCGGCCTTCTTGAGGCCGCTGATGAACTGCGAATAGCTTGTGCCGTTGAGCTTGCAGGCGGCGGAGATGCGGACGATCCACAGGGAGCGGAACTGGCGCTTCTTCTGCTTGCGGCCGGTGTAGGCGAACTTGAGGCCGCGCTCGACGGCTTCCTGCGCTGCCTGGTAGAGCTTGGATTTTGTTAGAAAGTAACCGCTTGCGCGCTCAAGAATCTTTTTGCGGCGGTCGTTGCGCTTGGTACTGCGTTTTACGCGGGGCATGGGTCTTCTCCATTTGGGTTACGTCGGTTAAGCGGCTGGAGGCAGGAGGCCTGCGCACTGGGCGCGGCGGTAAACCTCTTCACTCGCTATGCAAGCCTGAATCTCTCGGCGGCTGGGCGGATTCTAAGAACGTTTCCGTCCGGTCTGCCGGGGGCCCGGTTTCGACTTCTGGGCCCTGCTGCATTCGGCATTTCCTTTTTCAAGTCCAAAGGGCTGCCATACGCGGCGATCAAGCGTAAGGAATCATGCGCGCGACCTTCTTGTAGTCGCCATCGGAAACGTACTCCTGGCGGCCCAGCTTACGCTTTACCTTTGGCGGCTTCGACGTAAGGATGTGGCGCGTCTTGGTCTGGCCCCGCTTGATTTTGCCGGTGCCAGTCTTGCTGAAGCGCTTTTTCGCGCCCGTATGGGTCTTCAACTTGGGCATTCATTTTCTCGTTTGGACTTTTGCCTCGCTTGCGGCGAATTGGGTGTCCACCCAGATTGCCCCAAAAGCACATGCGGACAGGGACTTCCCTGCCCCAATGAGGCTTCAGTCAGTATAGCGCAAGGCGAGTTTCGCTGCTGATCCCGCGCTTTTCGGGGCGGAGAAATGGCTGTTTTTTGCATTTCAAAAAAGGGCCGTTTGGGGGCGAAAAGTGCCAGAAACCGACGAAAAATGAGCGTTTTTTGCTGTTTTTTGGCTGTTTTTTGGACCCTTTTTCGCGGCTTCTCTGAATTCAACTCGTTTAGATTCATCTACTTGACTGTCTGACGCCATGGTTTTCCACAGGGCGGGGGAGGGCTAGGGATTATGGGTCTAAGCAAATGAAAACAGAAGGATTAGAGCTGGTTTCGTTCATGACATTAGCATCTTGGTTTTCCGCGAACAAGGCTGGTTGGCGGTCGTGAATCATCGGATTTCCGGGAACAGGAATGGCTGTGGGAGGCGCTGACTGAGCGTTCATGTTTCGAGTATGCGCCTGAGGGGCGAAATTATACGCAAAAGGCGAAAGGCAGCCTCTAGCTGCTAGCTTCTAGCTCCTAGCTTTTCCAGGCCCCGAAAGCGGGACCCTTCGGGAGGCTCAGGGCAGCTCCCGACCCCACGGACGAGGATTTGTCCTTTGGACCTCGGCTGAAGTTCGCTCGAAAGCTCACCAAACCTCCCTTACATACCGATAGAATGTCCAGAATTCGGTGCACGTCATTGCGTGCAGTCAGGCAAACCAGCATGAGCCCGTACAACGTCTTAACGCTGACAGGCATAGTGGCCGAGACCGGCCTTGTCGGGCTGCTGCTTTACAGGCGTGTGGGGCAAAAGCTGCCGGTATTCCTTGTGTACTGTTGCTGGGCGCTCCTCAGCGATTTATCCGCATACAGCATGAAGCTGTTTTCCCCTGGCGGATATGGCATCGGTTTCTACCTCGCCATAAACATTCTGGACTTTGCGCTGCAGCTTTGCGTTCTGGTGGAGCTGGCCTGGAGCGTACTTCGACCGCTGCGAAGCAATCTATCGCGAAAAACTATCCCGTTGATTGGCGCTGCAGTTTTGGCCGCGGGCGTGGCCATCTGGCCCTTCGCGGGCCTTGCCGGCATTATCGACTCATCGCCTGCCTGGCATTTTCTGATGCAACTGCAACAGACGGCATCGATTTTGAGGATCGTGTTCTTCCTGCTGCTGGCAGTTTGCAGCCATATGCTCTCGATCGGCTGGCGCGATCGTGAGTTGCAGGTGGCGACGGGTTTTGGATTCTATTCCCTGGTCAGCCTGGCCGTGGCTGTGCTCAACACACACCATGCGACAGCGGTGCGATTCAAGAATCTGTACTGGGCCGTGGCCATCAGCTTTGTCTGCTCGCTGTGCTATTGGGTTTGGAGCTTTGCGCAGAAGGAGGCTGAGCGGCACGAGTTTACGCCGCAGATGCGGCACACGCTGCTGGCGCTGGCTGGGGCGGTGCACGTGACGCGGGCGACGCTGGCCGAGAAGGCAGGGGCTGGGAGCTAGGGGTTTGGGCGTCAGGGGGCTGGGGCTTCCGGCACTCCGCGGTTCGGGGGATGCGGCCCGCTGCCCCGTTCGTGCGGCTATGGCCACACGGAAGCCCTTGCCCCCGCCACAAAAGCGCGGATCGTTCGGGGCCGCGGCGCGGGCGGAAGGGGAAGCGTTTGAAGTCGAGCATGCGCTAGTGCTTGTACCCGAATTGGCCCTGAATAGGCCGCTGTTTCGAATTGGCCGAGCGGGATGGGGATTGAGCGAATTCGCTGTCATTCGGGGGGGTGGGGCGGGCGTAGTGTTGATGCGTGGCCGTCCTGAGTGTCGATCTCGCGTACCGTCGCTGGGCAGATCTGGGGATTGTTGTGCTTGAGCGCAGGAGCATGGCTCGAGGTGTACGGGGAGCAGGAGGGATGTTACCCCCTGGGATGCCCGGGCCGGGCGGTGCAGGGACCAAAACAGCAGGGGCGCAGACAGACGGTTCGATTATCCATTGCGAGATTTTGCCGTCGCTTGAGCCGGAGCATGAGCAGGGGCCGGTGGACGCGAATGTGCTGGCGGGGTTTCTGAATCACCTGGCCACGCTGCGCGGCATCCAGGTAATGATGCTGGATGGGCCGCAGGCGTGGAAGTCGGGCGAGAACGGGCTGGAGCACGCGCGGGTGAGCGAGCGGGAGTTGAACACGGCGGCGAAGACCGGGCTGCCGGGGATGGTGAAGCCGTTGACGTACAGGCCGTTTGCCGAGTTTTGCCTGGATGTGTACGACGCGCTGTGCCGGCGCGGATGGCGGAGACTGGCGACGCGCGAAGAGCCGGGGCGAGGGCCGGAGCGCGTGCTTGTGGAGAGCTACCCGCATGCGGCGTGGAAGGCGCTGGGTCTGAAACCGCTGCCGAGCAAACGACGGCACAAGGTGAACGACCTGGCCGAGGGGTATGGGGCACTGCGGGCGCTGCTACGGATCACGACGGACCGGCCGCCGAATCACGATCAGCTTCAGGCGATTGTGGGGGGGCTGGCGGGACTGGCGCTGGAGGCGCGCGATGCGGCGGGCGCGCAGATTGTGGGGAATCCTCCGCGGCGGGAGGACGGGCACTGGCGCGAGGGCTTCATCGTGCTTCCGACGGCGCCGGTGGCGCGGCCCACTTGGTTGCAGAGCCTTCGCTGGCTGGACTAGGGGGGACTTACTCGCAGCGCAGTGCGACGGTGGGTTCGACGAGCGAGGCCCTGCGGGCGGGCAGGTATCCAGCGAAGAGCGCGATCACGCTGAGCATGGCGATGGCCGCTGACAGGCTGAGCGGGTCTGCCGGGCTGAGGCCGTAAAGCAGCCTGCCGACGAGGCGGTTGCCGGCCAGAGCGATGGGCGCGCCGATCGCAATTCCGATGAAAACCAGCACAAGAATTTCGCGCAGAATGAGCCAGAGGACGTTAGCGCGCCTTGCTCCGAGCGCCATGCGCACGCCGATCTCGCTGGTGCGGCGGGCCACGGCGTAGGAGAGAAGTCCGTAAATGCCGATGCAGACGAGAAATGCGGCCAGCAATCCAAAGAAGGCGGAGAGTCGCGCGACGAGGCGCTGATTGGATGTTGAGTCTTCGACCTGCTCGGTGAGAGAAGAAACAGACCCGACGAGCACGTTGGGATTGATCTCTGCGATGGCGCGGCGCACGGCGGGAACGATCTGGCCAGCCTCGCCGGAATAGCGCACTGAGAAATTGCCGAAATACTGCACGTGTTGCGTGTAAGGAAAGTATGCGGCGATTTCGGGGCTTTCATCGAGTGCATGGTACTTGGCGTTTTTGACGACGCCGATGATTTCGATATCGCCGCTGTGCGAGGGGTCGTCTCCAAAGCCGAAACGGTGGCCGATAGGCGAGCTGATGGGGAAGAACATGCGAGCCATGGTCTGGTTAATCACCGCGACCTGGGGCGAATCGATCTTGTCGTGTTCATCGAAGCCCCGGCCGGCGAGGATGGGCAGGCTCATGGTTGAAAAAAAGTCGTTTCCGACTACGTTGTAGAGGGCATCGTGGCTGTTTTCAGGAGTACGCGGAACGCCCTGAACAGTGAGGTCGTTGGACCACATGCCCTGGTTGAAGGTGAACATGGAAAAGGCGGCCGCGTGAACGCCCGGCAACGCCTGCACGCGCTCTTCGATTCGCTTTTGAAGGGTCACCAGCCGGGCATCGAGGGGAAGGTTTGCCGAGTATTCATCCAATGAAAAGATCAGGACATTTTGCGTATTGAAGCCAGTGTCCACCTTGGTGAGATTCACCAGGCTGCGCAGGAAGACGCTGGCGCTGGCAAGCAGAACCAGGGAGAGCGCGATTTGGGCAACGATCAATCCGCGCGCAAGTGAAAAACGCGAAGATGGCGCAGCTGTGCCGCGGGGCTGCTTGAGCGACGAGTTCAAATCAAGACGCGTGGCACGAATGGCTGGAGCCATGCCGAAGAGGAGCGCGGTGAAAACAGTGAGCACAAGCGTGAACCCGAGCACGCGTAGATCGGGGCTGACATTCATGTCCGCAACCTGCGGGCTGGAAGAGGCCATGACGAGGAGCAGGCGACTAGCTTTCCACGCGCAGGCCAGGCCGACGGCCGCGCCGGCGAGCGCGAGAACAAGACTCTCCGTGAGGAGCTGGCGGACAATGCGCGATCGGCTGGCGCCAATGGCCATACGCATGGCGAACTCACGGGAGCGCGCCGTGCCGCGGGCCAGCAGCAGGTTGGCGATATTGGCGCAGGCAATGAGCAGGACAAGGCCCGCGATGGTGGTGAGGATTTCCAGCGGAAGTGCGAACTGCCGGCGCAGCCGCGAGAGCCCGTGCGCGGCTGAAGTCAATTCGATATGCGCGTGTTCAGTGTCGGCAAGATCTTTCTGCGACGGAGATGGGCCTAGATATTCGCTGCGGATGTATTGCTTAAAGAGCAGATTTGTATTGGCTGTCGCCTGGGCCACGGTTACGCCGGGCTTGAGCCGAGCCACTTATGTTGCCAATTTGCTTATGTGGGGATCGCGGGTCGAGCCCCGCGGTGAGAGTTGACTGGAACTAAAAGGATTGCGGGTAGAACTACCGCCGATGTCGAGACTCACTGGTTTTTTCTTTGGCGATGTCCGCCGGCTCCCGCTTCGGCCCGCAACTTCGAGATTTTAATTAGCTAGTAATTGCCGAGTTGCCGGTGACTCAGGAGTGATCCGTCTCGTGGGTCTATCGCGCAGTGTAAATGTGGTGTTGCCGTCTAAAGCCGCCACCATTCCAACAACGTGCGCGGGCGCTCAAAGAATACGAACTCACCGTCTCTCGCTTCGACTCGAATCTTCTTGCTGCACAAGTTCTCGTCCGAGATACCGTGATCGAGGATTTCGCTGACTCGATACTGCTTCTGTTGGCGTTCGTTTGAAGTGTATGGATGGCACGTTACGTCGATATTTGACGCGAAAGAGGCAGTGGCGTTGCGGTCCACGGTGAGCCTGATGGTACCGTTTTTATCTGCCCGGTAGTTTTCAGCGAAACCAGATCCATTGAGAAAGACGTTGAGATTCTCATCCGTGATGGGTTTGCCGTTTCTGCCATTCACGAGCCGGACTGTTATGGTGACATCCTCTGCGGACAGCATAGGAGACCAGACGAAAAGAACCAGAAAGTAAGCCAGCGCCGCTTTCATCATTTCTCAATTATCCAAGTAAGTTTGCTCACACATTCTACGCCGCAGAGGGTGGAATTTTCCATTAAACTTGTGAATCAAACACCCATTGCTTCGTGAAATGAGAATTGTCCTGTCGCAATTTGGCCCACACCTCCTTATGCCGGATCTTCGCGTCGCCCTGATGCTGGCAGCACGGCTCCGGGATAACGCCGCACAGTCGTGATCGCAGAAAAATACAACATAAATAGACGGAAGTATGTGGACAGGTGATTCTCCGGTCAGGAGGAAACACATGTTTAAAATTTAACTCAAAAGGCTCTAAACTCCCCTAAAAGTGGCGTAGGAGACTGAGAAATCCGGGGCTAGAATCACATGCGATTCCTGTTAGGGCTGAAAGACGATGCGACGAGCCTGGAAGATCGCGCTGCCCGTTACTTGTGCTGCCTTGATTGGCGGCGCAATGACCTTTGAATTGGTGCACCGGCATCATATGGAGCAGCAGAAGCTGGCGCAGGAAGCGCAAGCTTTCCGGGTGCGCGCCGAGCATGGCGATGCGGAGGCGGAGTACGGCCTGTGCAGTATGTACCGTAGAGGCCGTGGGGTAGCGCAGAGCTACGCGGAGGCATTCCGCTGGTGCCGCAAGGCAGCCGACCAGAACAACGCAAAGGCCCAGTACGGTGTCGGTTATCTGTACTACTACGGATACGGTGTGGATGGGGATTTCGCAGAGGCGCTTCGCTGGTTCCACCTTGCCGCGGATCAAAAGCTTCCTAACGCAGAAAACGAAATTGGCATTGCTTACGAGGTGGGCAATGGAGTGAAGCCCGATTACGGCGAGGCTGTGCGCTGGTATCGGCTGGCAGCCGATCAAGGCTACGCCGCGGCAGAGTACAACCTGGGCTGGATGTATGCCGATGGCCGCGGAGTCGCGAAAGACCGCCTGGAAGCGCGAAAGTGGATAACCAGGGCCGCCGATCACGGCGACCGGGGTGCGAAGCAGATGCTGGGGCGGAGCTGGCCGGCCCTCAACACGGTGCAAAAGTTCGAACTTCTTGTCGGTTTGGTGGGGGGAGTCTTCCTCCTGTTTCCATCCCGCGTTCCCAAGTCGGAGCCCGGATCGCAGTTGCGATTTCTGACGGGCATGACGGGAGCGTTTATCCTCTGTCTCGTCCTTCTCAGGTTCTTGAGCTTTGCGTACGCTCGTGTTCTTCAGCCGCCTCTTGTAGTCGGGGTCTTCGGCTTTGTGATGAATTTTGCGGGAGGAATCCTCATCTTCCTTCTTCTTCGGATCGTATCGCGCAACCCTGTAAAGTGGTCCTTGTGGGCCTCGGGCTTTTTGTTCGTCGCATTCAACGCTCTCGTTCTGGCCCGATTCAATCGTCTCCCTACGGAAGCGGCGGTACGGCTCCTTCTTTCAGTGAATGGAACTCCGCTCGGAATCGCCATCGCATCGGCCGTGCTGCTGCTGCGAGCGAAGCGAGGCGGCCAGACGGGCGGGCCATCCGGCCGAGATGTGAATGCTGATGACGGAGTTGGAGAGCTGACCGGGTCCTGAAGGAATCGTTACTTAAGAATCAGTGTTGACGCTGCGGCGATAATGCCGGCTGCCGCTGCCGCGAGCCCAGCATACCAATACGACCTACGCTTGGTCAGCAGTGTGACCGATGTGATCACAAGACCAATCTCGAGCAAGGTTTCAGAGAAATCGAAGCGGGTCCCACGCGCTTCAGCTTGCTCCACTTTGCTTGCAAGCGCTTCGGCCTTTTCCTGTTCTTCCTTCAGTTCAGGGGTCCACTTATCCTGGTGTGTCCTGTAATCCTCAGCAATCTTGTCGGCTTGTTTCTTATCGGCGAGCTGAACCACCTTCAACATCTCACTGGCCAACTGCGTATTGTAGGCTCGTATCTTCTTGGCCTGATATTCATTCCACTGATCGGTAGCCCGATTCTGGTCAAGTATTGCCTCGGTGTGGGCGCGGTGCCCGAGCACAGTGGAGATCGCCACCAGCACGGCCAGCACGGCCATGGTGAATGCGACGGGACGCATCGCTGATTCGTGGGCGCCGTGCTCGGCGTGTTCCTGCAACTCCTGGGTTTCGTTTGCTTCCATTTTTTCGAACCCTCCTTGAAATGAGCCGGCAGCGAGTCGCTTTAAAACAAAGGGAAGGCCACCCATGGCGGGCGGCCTTCTTGTTGCCGATGCGAAGGGTGAATTCTACTCCGCTGTTGGAGGCGGGGTTGGAGCTGGCGGAGCCGGTGGCGCGGGAGGCCTGGGCGCGGCCTGCTGCGGCGGCGCGGGGGTCTTGGGACGCGGCGTGCCTTCCTTCTTCGACGGGGCGAGAATGGCGTGGAGGATGGTGCCTTCCATGCGCGGCATGAATTCCACGATGCCGTTTTCGCCAATGTCCTGGATGAGGCGATTGATGATGGCGTAGCCGAGCTCGCGGTGGGCCATCTGGCGGCCGCGGAAGCGGAGGCTGGCCTTCACCTTGTCGCCATCGACCAGGAACCGGATGGCCTGGTTCTTCTTGGTCTGGTAGTCGTGCTCGTCGACGGTGACGGAGAACTTGACCTCTTTGACGACGATGACTTTCTGTTTTTTGCGGGCGGCGCGCTCGCTCTTTTCCTTCTCGTAGAGGTAGCGGCCGTAGTCCTGGATGCGGCAGACGGGCGGGACCGCGTTGGGAGAGACCTCGACGAGATCGAGTCCGCGTTCGCGGGCGATGCGGAGGGCTTCAAAGGGGGCCAGGATGCCCATTTGTTCGCCGTTCTCGTCGATTACGCGGATTTCGCGTGCGCGGATACGGTCGTTGATGCGGATGAAAGACTTTGCCGAACGTTTGTCGAGTGCGATGGTGCTCCTCCAAAAGTCGCCGGTGCCACGGGCAGCGGATGTTGGCCGGCGATATTGGCTTTCCGGCACAGCGCGGGCACACGAGCGCCCTTTGAGTATAGCACCGGTGTTGATGGGCAGAACAAAGGGGTTGAGCACGCCAACCTGAGCCGACCCGCGCCCAAATCGAAGGAGCTGCTAGAATCTACCTAGGTAGACGTTTAGGTAGAAAGGTACCTTATGGCGCTGAGTATCAAATCCCCAGAAGCGGATCGGCTGGCCAGGGAACTGGCGGCCGTTACAGGCGAAACCATGACCGAAGCGGTGATTGTTTCCATGCGAGAGCGCCTGAGGCGCGAAACCATCCGGCGCGAAGACAAGCAGCAGCTCGTGGAAGACCTGATGGCGATTGGCCGTTACGCCGCCTCGTTGCCTCTTTACGACAATCGGACTGCGGACGAGATCCTTGGTTGGGATGACAACGGACTCCCCACATGATTGTGGACTCTTCCGCGATCATCTCCATTCTGTTGCAAGAATCGGACGCATTGCGCATAGCGACCGCGATGGCAGCGAGCCCTGATTGTGTCGTTCCCGCATCCTGCATCCTGGAAGTATCGATTGTGATGCAGGCCCGAGGACGGGATGAAGGAGAGGGAGCGCTGGACATGCTTCTGGCGAGAAACTCAATGCGGGTAATCCCATTTACGGTTAGCCAGACTCGGATCGCCCGCGACGCATTTCGGCGTTACGGCAAGGGTCGCCACCGGGCAGGCCTCAACTTTGGCGACTGCATGGCCTATGCCGCTGCGAAAGAAACGGGCGAGGAATTGCTCTTCAAGGGCACCGACTTCGCTCAAACGGACGTCGCCGTCGCAGCGTATTAAGACATGGTTTGATTGGGCGAGGCTGCGTGGTGCGCGAAGCAAGAGACGTTTGAAGGGAGAGGCGATGCGGTGCAATCGAGTGATCCTGGGTTGCGCGTTGAGCGCATGGATGATGGCGATGCTGGTGGCTGCGGCGCTGGCGGCGGCAGGACCGGCAGCGATGCAGCCGCGAGTGCTGGTCTATACGCGCAACTACACGCCGGATGGAAAAGGCTATGTGCACGACAACATCGCGGCGAGCGTGGAAGCGATCAGGAAGATGGGCGCGGAGAGCGGTTTCGCGGTGGATGCGTCGGACGATCCGGCGGTGTTTACCGAAGCGAACCTCAAGCGCTATGCGGGACTGGTGTTTGCGAACAGCAACAACGAGGCGTTTGCGAACGACGAGCAGAGGGCGGCGTTCAAGCGGTTCATTGAAGCGGGCGGAGGGTTCGTGGGGATTCACTCAGCGGCGGGGTCGGAGCGGAGTTGGCCTTACTACTGGGCGGTGCTGGGGGGCAAGTTCGTGGTGCATCCCAAAATGCAGACGTTCACCGTGACGGTGACCGATCCGAAGTTCGCTGCGGCGGAGGGGCTACCGGCGCAGTTCGAGTGGACGGATGAGTGCTATTTTCTGGACCACTTGAGCGGTGACATTCATCCGGTTCTGACCACGGATCGGACGAAGCTGACGGACCTGGAGACAGTGAGCGCGAAGGCAGACGGGTCGAGCTTTCCGAATCCGCTGCCGCTGGCCTGGTACCACGAGTTCGACGGCGGGCGCGAGTTCTATGTGGCGCTGGGGCACAACAAGGAGGAGTACGCAAATCCGATTCTCTATGGGATCATCCGGCGCGGGATTTTGTGGAGCATTCGGGCGAAGCAACCGCGTTGAGCGGACGCACCTTGCGGCGCAGAGAAGATTAGCTGAGCGAAGCAACCGCGTTGAGCAGACGCGCCTGAACCTCGGAGGAGTCATTTTTTCGGGCAGGCCGAATTGAACACGTTTTCCTGCGCAGTTACTCAGATTGGGAGCGAGCCGGACTCAGATTACCCGTCCTTACGAGAATCGAGAATTTTATATACTTGAGAGTGTCGATAGTTCAATCTTAGGTTTAGATCCCCCATGTCTTTTTCCGCTGCCAGTGCCCTTCCCGCCGAACCTATGACCGAAGAGCAACCGGGCGCACGGCGCATCCTCAGCTTCGTTTCCTTCACGTTTGTTTGTTATCTTTCCATCGGGCTTCCGCTGGCGGTGCTGCCGCCGTATGTGCATTACAGGATGGGGTATAGCGCGGCGATGGCTGGGCTGGCGGTGAGCATCCAGTACATTGCGACGCTGGCGAGCAGGCCGTGGGCGGGCCGGATCAGCGATCACGCGGGCGCAAAGGTGTCGGTGCTGTGGGGAATGGGGCTGTGCTCGGCGAGCGGAGCGCTGCTGGTGGGGGCGGCGGCACTGCATGCGACGGCCCTCAGACCGACTCCGTTGACGAGCCTGGGCGTGCTGATCTTGAGCCGGCTGGTGCTGGGCGTGGGCGAGAGCCTGGGGTCGACGGGAGCGACGCTGTGGGGGATTACCAGCGCGGGCCCTCGGCACACGGCGCGGGTGATCTCGTACAACGGCGTTGCGACCTATGGCGGGTTGGCGCTGGGCGCGCCCCTGGGCGGGGTGCTGGATCAGCGGCGGGGGCTGGGGTCGATCGGCCTGG
>Ga0181517_10004590_pt1 | contig 12524 bp, 11 predicted proteins | sample PEATcosm2014_Bin_31_FD_119748 | JGI IMG/M metagenome (GOLD analysis project Ga0181517, IMG submission 119748) | Peatland microbial communities from MTU Mesocosm Facility, Houghton, MI, USA - PEATcosm2014_Bin01_30_metaG | ecosystem: Environmental > Terrestrial > Soil > Wetlands > Peat | place... | reverse complement strand
TGAGGACAGCAGTACGAGGCTTTTGCTTTTGTTCTTGCTTTTGCTTCGGACGGTTGCGAAAAGGCCCCTTTGAGGGGCCAGCAACCGTAAAGCCACCGGCTCTGCCGGTGGATACTTACAGCCCCGGTCGATTTGGATGTCGTTTCGGCACGACTGAAGTCGTGCCCTGTTACAAAGCCAATGGCGTCGAGGCCGAGGTCGTGCCCTGTTACAAAGCTCGGCTTATTCGTTGTGGCTGCCCTGTTGTTTTTTGCTTGCGGCAGAGCGTCGGCGGCTGATAAGGACGCGTCGCGCTCGTTCTCGCTCTCTACCTCACGGACCTTTGCGCCAGGCGAGAGCGTGAAGATTCAGCTTTTCGCCCGCAACGTGCCGGAGTTCGAGTTCCGCGTTTACCAGGTGCGCGACGCCGAGAAGTTCTTTGCTGGGCTCAAGGACCTGCACAGCTTTGGAGTGAAAAGCTACTCGCCCGAGGAAAAGATCGACGAGCGCACCTGGCTGGAGCGGCTGCATGACTTCAAGGCCCACCTGTGGTGGCGGGTGCGGCGCTTCTTCCGCGGCCAGTTTACCGACGAAGCGCGGGACAGCTTCCGCGAAGACCAGGGCAAACTCGGCAAGCGCAGCCAGATTGTGGGCGCGGCGCAGTTTGCGCGTATTCCGCTGCTCAACGAGAGCCAACTCGTGGCGCGTTGGAAGCTGATCACTCCGCCTGCCCTGGTGAGCGAGACGCAGCAGTTGCCTGTGGATGGCCTGGGCGCGGGCGTCTACCTGATTGAAGCCACCGATGGCGCCTACAAGGCGTATACAGTCCCCATTGTTACCAGCATTGCGGTGGTGGAGCGGGCCAGCAACGGCAAGGCCGACCTGTATGTAGCCGACCGCAAAACCGGCGCGCCCATCCAGGATTCAGAGGTAGCGCTGTGGGCCGATGGCCACCTGCAGTCCACCGGCAAAACTGGCACGGACGGTCTGGCATCGCTGGCCATGAACGCCCGTGGTGGCGCACAGGGCGCGATGCCGGAAAACGTCTGGATTCTGGCCCGTCATGGGAGCGACGCGGCCATTGTTACGCCCTATGGCTACGCCTTTGGGGAAGACCGGAACAGGGACTTGACGGCTTTTGTCTACACCGACCGCCCCGTCTACCGTCCCGGGCATACGGTCCACATCAAGGCGGTGATCCGCAAAAAAGTGGGCGATGCCCTCGAGCTTCCCACAGACGACGCGCTTGAACTGAAGGTCACCGATGCGGACCAGAAGGAAGTGCTCAAGCAAAACGTGACGGTCTCGGGGCATGGAACCGTCACAGCGGACCTGAACCTGGCAGCCGATGCGGCCCTCGGGTACTACGACGTATCCGTGGTCAGGATCGGCCAGAAGAACGGCTATGAAGGTCTCGGCGGCAACGGCAGCTTCTATGTGGAGGAGTACAAAAAGCCCGAGTATCAAGTGACCGTAAAGCCCACCTCCCAGCGCGTGCTGCAAGGCAACCAGATTCAGGCAATTATCGAGGCGCGCTACTTTTTCGGGGAGCCGGTAGCCGGGGCCAAGGTGAAGTACGTGGTCCACACCTCAACGCATTACTGGTGGGACGAGGACGAGGGCGGCGACGAAGACGCGGGTGAGGGGGCCGGAGAATCGGACTACACGTGGGGCCAGATCGAGCAGCAGGAGCACGAGGGCATTCTGGACGCGAATGGGCGGCTTGCGGTTACGCTGCCCGTTGCACTCGACTCCAAGCACGACGATGAAGACTACCGCATTGAAGCGCGGGTGACCGATGCGGCCAATCGCGAAGTGGCCGGGCACTCGACGGTGCTGGCAACGTATGGGTCGTTTCGGGTAAGCGTGGAGCCGGCCAGTTACGTGGTGCAGCCGGGGCAGCCGGTCAAGGTGAAAGTCACGGCGCAGGACTACGACGGCAAGCCAGTGCAAACGCAAGTGCATCTGGCTGCCGCGTTGCAGAATTGGGACTCAGTAACCCACCAGCACTCCGAGACGCAAATGGCCAGCCGCGATGCTGCCACCGGCGCGGACGGCACAGTGCTGGTGGAGCTGCCGGTCAGCGGCAACGGTAGCTTTAAAGTGAGGGCCACGGCGCAGACTCCGGAGAACCGGACCGTTGAGGGGCAGACCTGGGTGTGGATGTGGAGCGGCGCGGGCGAGTGGTACAACGCCAACACGCAGGTCCAGATCGTGGCAGACAAAAAGAGCTACCAGGTGGGCGACACGGCGCATTTGTTGCTGGTAACCGGCCTCAAGGAATCCTGGGCGGTGGTTACGGCAGAGGGCGAGAGCGTGCAGTCGCGGCAACTGCTCCACGCCACCGGCGAGAGCTTTGCCTTTGACGTTCCCATTACCAGGCTGGCGCAACCGAATCTCGTTGTCAGCGCGGTCATCGTCCACGAGAACCAGTTGATGACGGCGCAGAAATCTCTCAAGGTGCCGCTGGTGGAGCGGACGCTTACTGTGACCGCAACCCCGAACAAGACGAAGTACCTGCCCGGCGAGAAGGGCAGCTTTGACGTGTTTGCGGTGAACTCGCAGGGCAAGCCAGTTGAAGCCGACCTCAGCTTTGGCGAAGTGGACGAGGCGCTTTACGCAGTGCGGCCCGATGAGACCGGCAACATTGTGAATTTCTTCTACCCCAAGCGGTTCGTCAACCTCGATCCGCAGACCTCGTTCGATTTCTACTTTTTTGGCGAGGCAGGCACCAAGAGCCCGCTGCTGGCGCAACTCGCCAACGGCCAGTTCCATCCGCGGCTGGCGCAGGTGAAGCCGGGCTCGGACCTGGTGGTGCCCAAGGTGCGCAAGGCCTTCCCTGACACGGCCTATTGGAACCCCAACGTGCACACCGGCCCCGACGGCCACGCCCGCGTGGAGTTCAACTTCCCGGATGCGCTGACCACGTGGCGGACGACGATCCGCGCCATGACCGACGACGGCAAGGCCGGCGGCGCGGTCACGCGAGTGCTGGTCCGCAAAAACCTGATTGTGCGCTTGGCCGCTCCACGGTTCTTCCGCCAGGGCGACGAAGCCACGCTCCGCGTCATCGCGCACAACTACCTTGAGTCCGCCAAAGACGTGACCTTTGCCCTCACTGTCGCGGGACTTGAAGTCATCGGCGGACAAGGCCAAGTGGTCAACATTCCGCCCAAGGGCGAGCGGTACGTTGACTGGCGGGTACGCGCGCATGCCAACGGCAATGTGGTGTTGACGGCCAAGGCGCTGACCAATGAGGAAAGCGACGCTCTGGAGATGACGCTGCCGGTGCTGCCCTTTGGCGTGAAGCAACGCGCGGCAAGCTCAGGCGTGGTCTTCTCTGGGGTGGGACAGAATCAGTGGTCGTACAGCTACCCGGCCAGTTCCGACGCAGGAACCCGCGGCCTCACCGTCACCGTAGCGCCCAGCGTGGCGGGCACGGTCTTCGATGCGCTCGATTACCTCACCAGCTACCCGTGGGGATGCACGGAGCAGACCATGTCCAGCTTCCTGCCCGACCTGATTGTGGCCCAGGCCATCGACAAGCTGCATATCAAGTCGCCCATCGACCGCGTCGAGTTGAACAAGATGGTGCAGGCGGGACTGGAGCGGCTTTACGGCTTCCAACACAACGACGGAGGCTGGGGCTGGTGGCCCGACGATCCAAGCCGGCTCTTCATGACCGCTTATGTTATCAGCGGCCTGGGGCAGGCCAAAGATGCAGGCTACAAGATCCAGGAATTCCGTCTCAATCGCGGCCGCCTGGTGCTTCAGAACACTTTGGCCAAGCATCCCGACATGATTCCCGATCTGCGGGCTTACGCCGTTTACGCACTTGCCTCCACGGGCGGCGCGCCGAAAGAACAGCTCGATAAAGCCTGGGAGAGCCGCGGCAAGCTCAGCGACGAAGGCATTGCGCTGGTTGGGCTGGCTCTGGATGCCGCCAGCGATGCGCGTGCCAGGGAAGCGGCGCAACTGATCGAGAAGAAGGCCAAGGCAACCGACACCGAGGCGTATTGGGCAGGCAATTACGATGGGCTGCTCGACTACTGGGACGATACCTCCCCGGAGACGACGGCCCTGGCTCTGAAACTGCTGATTCGCCAAGACAGGGCCAGCGGCTTGCTGCCCAAGGCGGCGATTTGGCTGGGCAAGCACCGTGACGGCGACTACTGGTTCTCAACCAAGCAGACGGCAATGGTAATCAACGGCCTCACTGACTACCTTGCACTGAGCGGAGAACTGGCCAACAGCTCAGACGTTGAGGTTTTGGTCAACGGCGCCAGTGTGGGCAAGCGCCACTTTGGTCCCGGCGAGGGATTCGCCCCGCCGTGGCGCATTGCTGTTCCAGCGCCACAGGCGGGCAGCGGTGGACAGGTCACCATCCGTAAGACCGGCAACGGCATTACCTATTGGTCAGCCGAGGCCCTTCACTACTCTGCTGAACGCAGTTCCTTCCAGCAGGGGCAGCTTGGGCTCAACATCACACGCGACTACTACCTGCTCCAAAAGAAGCAGGCTACGCCGACTGACGCCATCACCTATGATTTGGTTCCGCTCAAAGGCGCGGTGCATGTGGGCGATATTGTGGCCGTCAAATTGGCCGTAGGCGGGACGAACTGGAAGTACTTGCTGGCCGAGGACCCCATCCCCGCAGGTGCGGAGTTCCTGGACCACAGCGAACTCTACAAGCTGAACAACAAGCCCGATTGGTGGGGCGACTGGTTCACGCGCAAGGAGTTTCACGACGACCGCGCGGCTTTTTTCAACACGGAGTTTACTGGCCGCCGCGAATATGTTTATCTGCTGAAAGTGGTCAATCCGGGCAAGTTCGCCATAAGTCCGGCACAGGCTGGGCCCATGTACCAATCGACAATTCAAACCACAACCGATCCCGCCACCCTGGAGGTGCAGCCGTGACGTACTTTCAAGACCTGTTTTGCCGCCTTGGACTCAGTTGGCGTTGGATTGTGGCCCAGTTTGCCGGCATCCCGGTATTGATCCTTGTGGGACTCGCCTGGACGCGCCTGCCTGAGAAGCACGTCTGGCAAGTGATCTTGTCGCTGTTGCTGCCTCTTCTTTTGCTGGCGGGCGCACTGGTGTTGCAGGCGGGAACCATGCGCAAACTGGCGAACGACGAACCGCGGCGGGTCGGGCTGGCATTTGGCGCGGCTTCGCTCCTAGGCTGGTTGGCCTTAGCCTGGGCGGCCTGGATCATTCTCGATTGGTGCGACGACCAGATCCCGCTCTGGGCAAGCTATCTGAACTCGCGCGCCCCGGCGCACGAGCGGGCCACGCTGTTTACGTTCGATCACATTCAACGCTGGCTCACCGTCCTCGAATGGGTGCTGCGTTGGATCATCGTTCCGGGCAAGATCATTCCCCACGCGATGGGTTCGGCTCTGTCGGCATGGTGGCTGCCGTGGCGGCGCGTGCTGCGCATCCTGTGGAGTTGGCGCTGGTGGCCGGCAATAGTGCTGGCAGCGCTGCTTGGCGTGTGGCTGCCGGGGAACTTGTTTCCGAGCATTCCTTCCGGATCGGTTCAGGCGCAGGTGTGGCATGTGGGGCTGAAGCTGGCCGCTTCGTATCTGCTGGGTGTGGGGAGCTGGGTGTTGGTGTTGGGCTGGCTGGCGGTGTTGTTTGGGCGTCAGCAACAACCGCTGGCAGAGGATGCGCTTGTACCGGCAGCTGTGTTGACTGGGCCGGGAGAGAAATCCGCCTCTGCCAAGGTCGATGTGCCGCCGGATGAGGGTAGTCAAACATAAGAGCAGCCACCATAGACGCGAGTGACCGGCGAGCAACCTTTGCCCGAGAAGGAGTATTCTCGAAGTGTAGGAAACGTATGATTCCCAGCCACTTGCAAACTCTTTTCTGGGATGCAGACCTTGACTCCTTTACGCCCGAGGTCTATCCGGACTATACGATTTTCCGGGTCCTCGAGTTTGGCGACAGGGCGGCTGTGGTGTGGCTCCGCCAGACTTTTCCCGAGGCGGAAATCCGCCGCGTGCTTTCTGCCGAACGCCGCCTCTCAGAAAAGTCTGCAAATTTCTGGGCGCTCGTCTACGGGATTCCGGCGAGTGAGGTTGCGGCGCTCAACGGCTGCCGTAAATCTCACGTCATCTACTGAGGGAAGCCGCCATGACCGATCATGAACACGGGGTGTGGTTTCGCGAAGTAATAGCGGCCGAAACAGAAGCGACGCTCTGCGCTCTCCGGGACGCGTGCCTGTTGACTCGCTTCTACCTTGCGGGCGGAACCGGATTGGCTCTTCAGTTTGGCCACAGGCTCTCCCGCGATCTGGACTTTTTCACCGAGGAGCAATTTAACGAAGAAGCGTTGATCCAGAGCATGCAAGCGCTTGATGATTTTGCAGTGGTTTCCAAGGCGCCGTATACGCTCCACGCGACACTAAAGGAAACAAAGGCCAGTTTTCTGGGCTATGACTACCCTGTGCTCTTTCCCGCAAACCTGTTTCTCAGCGTTCCCGTTGCCGACCCGCGCGATATTGCCTGCATGAAGGTCAGCGCCATCGCCGGACGCGGCGCCAAGCGCGATTTTGTGGACCTCTGTGTAACCGCCCAGCGTTACGGCCTGTTCGAGATATTGCAGCTATTCGACCGCAAGTATGCACAGGCCCGCTACAGCAAGGTTCATATCCTCAAATCGCTCACATTCTTTGCGGATGCCGAGAAAGATCCCATGCCGCATATGCTGATCGAACTGGAGTGGGATAAGGTGAAGCAGTTTTTTCTGAACGAGGTGCCGCGGCTGCTCTGACGGACAACATTCTTCGCGAGTAAATCAGCTTTCGTCTACTCTCTGCCCTGCGCGATCCACCACGCCTTGATGAATTTCCAGTGGATATAGACCGAGTGGTTCAGGTGCAGGAGCAGGCCTTCACGGCCATCCAAAAAACCTAACCGGAAAATGTAGTTGTAGATGAACGTCGCCGCCGGGTTGGCCACCGCGTTCAGCAAAAACGCGCCAAGCGGCTTGCTGGTGCGCCCGTCCCGCACCAGCAGTTGCGCAATCTCTGAGCTGTAGCGGTTCATGTGCTCGAGATAGATGACCATGTTGGGGTAGGCGAAGTGCAGCATATCGTGCTTCAGTTTGCCCTTGGGTCCTGCAAACTGCGGCGTCGAGTGCGGCCCGACGCCCTCGCTGAGCCGTGCCGCCCCACGTTTAAAGAGGCGCAGCTTGGGATCGGGATAGAAGCCGCCGTGGCGCATCCAGCGACCAAAGATCAGGTTGAGCCGCGGGATCCAGTAAGCGCTGTATTTTGGCTCGCCGATGAGCAGATCGCGAATCTCCTGCTGCAGTTCCTGCGTGAGCACCTCGTCGGCGTCGAGCAGCAAAATCCAGTCGCAGGTGCAGAGATCGATGGCCACGTTCTTCTGCTCGCCGTGCCCGCCAAAGTCGTGGTAACTGGTTTTTGCGCCGAATGACTGGGCGATCTCAACCGTGCGGTCGTTCGACCCGGAATCGACAACGACAATCTCGTCGGCCCAGCGAACGCTTTCGAGGGTGCGAGGCAGGTTCGCCTCCTCGTTCATGGCAATCATGGCAACAGAAAGAGTCTTGCGCATCGAGAGAAGGATAAATGAGCGAGCCTCATCCGCTCATGAAAATGGAAGAGTTAAATCAATCAGCGGAGTGCGGGCATTGCGCTGGATGGCACACCGGTGCGCAGCCAGCCGAGGACCTGATCGCGTCCAAAGCGGCTGAGGAGACGGGCGGCATACCAGCCGGCAGTTCGATGCGCCGCGGCAGACTGGGCCTCGCTTGCGGCGTGAGTCAGGGCGCGGTCCACTTCGCTTATCTTCATCGCAGGCTGCTGGCCCGAAGCTGCCGGCTCACCGCTCCAAGCTTCCACAAGCCCCTCGCGCAGCCACAGCGGAGCATTTGCGGAGGACTTGCTTTCGACAAGCGCGTGCAAAAACTCGTGGCGCAGAACAGAGACAAGAATCTTGCGGGCGGCAAGCGTACGCAGCGGTTGGGTTCCGATCCAGTCGCCCTCGGTAAACGCGGCAACCCAGCCCGGAGCCAGGGTTACATCGCGAAATGCCGGAGTGGAAGCAAAGGCGCGCACGGTGAATTGACCCGCGGGCTTGAGGCCGGAACGGCTCTCAGCTTCTGCGAGCGATCGGCTGAGCAGGGACAGATAAGCGGCGTCTGCCGGATCGAGGGTTTCAAGCGTGAAACCCGGGGCGCGGACTGCTTGCCACGAGAGCCCTGAATTCTCGTCGGCGACCGTTGCGCCGGAGAAATATTGGGCAAGAATCTGGCTGGAGCTTCGACCGCTCGCCGCCATGGCCGCGGCGCCCGCCTGACACAAACCCACGCCATGGCCGGAACCGCGCCCGTGGAAGAAGAAGCGATCGGTCTGCCGTGAGACCTCAAACCAGTTACTCAGGATGCGGTTCCAACCCAGCGCCCGCCCCACGGCCAGCCGAAACTCCTCGGCCGGAATCTCGACTGAGTCTGCGCGCAGCGTGACCACTCTGCCGGATTCGCCGCGCCGTGCCACGGTCAAGCTCTTCCATCCCGGCCGGACAAGGCCGTCGGCGGCCAGCGCCCTGGAGAGATCGGAAAGAGAGATTTCAGCCGACCATTCCCTGGCGCCACGAGCCGTGCAGTAGCTGTCAGTCCGCGATGCGAGCCACGGCATGGGCTTGTGGCCGGGCCAAACCTCGGCAGGGGAAGCCGTGCGGCCGCCGCAGTTCTGGTGGAACCACACCTCCGCGCGCTGGCCGTGGAACCAGAGCGTTTGGCCGGAAGTGGACAGAGTGGCGGCGTGTGCCGCGCCTCGCCGCTCCAGATTGCCTGCCCAATGCAGCAGTTGGCAATGCGTCGAGTCACACAGATCGTATTCCGCGTGGCCATGCTTCTGGTGCAAGGCAAAGGAGCGGGCCACGATGGCCAGCGCCTCGAGAGATTCGGGACTGTCGGCGGCGCTGCTTTCACTGGCTACAACACGCTCAACGTAGCTCTCAATGGGCAGGGTTACGTCCAGCACCAGTGAGCCGTTGCGGGCGGCGATGTGGAGAGGGTTGCCGAGAACCAGGCTTTCGCCATGAGCGGCGAGTGTGACGCGGCCAGCGATCCAGAGGGCGGCGGCCTCGCGGCCTTCTCCGTAGGAAACGCGGTCGCCGATGGCGTGAACCTTGTTGGGTCGCGCCAGAGAAATGGCTTTGCAGTCCTGGCAAGTGCGCAGCGTTGCGAGCCCATTTGGCTCGGGTGAGATCGAAATCCGCTTGTCGTGCCAGAGTGTCCAGAGACCGACTCGCAGGGTTGCAGGCGGGTGGCCGGAACGGGTTTGGCCGGGGTTCTGGCCCATCAAAGGCAGTGCGGCGACGATGCCCAGGGCGATGAACGTTCCCGCACCCAAAAAGCGCCTCATGGTTGCCTCAGCGGGGAGTGCGTGAGCAATTCCGCGGCCACGCGGGCTGCGTCCGATCCGTGCCCGGCAGGCAGGTAGACGACGATCACGACGCGCGGGGCAAGGGCGGGAGCAAAACCGGCGAACCACCCATGCGTCTGGCTCCCGGGTGCGAGGCCAGCCGTGCCGGTTTTGCCGGCGACGGGCACCCCTCCCAACGCAGCCGCGCCAGCCATGCCGAAGCTTGCCGAGTCTGCCAGCCCGGCCTCTACCACCTTTGCCGCCGTGGAGCCGGGTTGGGCGGCGAGCTGCAGTGCCAGCCAGCGGTAGGCGGCGGCCAGCTCCAGGGGCGTCACACGCACTCCTTCCACTCCTAGCAGCACCAGTCGGGTCTCGTCCTGCGTGCGGGGATCGCGGAAGCCGGCAATCGCTTCATTGGCGGTCAATCCAGTTGCAGCGAGCAGCCCGGTGGGCGCGAGCACCTTACGCAGCTCGTCCGGCGCCAGCGTGCCCGCTACGGCGGCGAAGTAGGTATTGCAGGACCAAGTAAGCGCCGTCCGCGCATCCATGGGGTCGGTCGGCGGGTGAGAGCAGTTCATCGAGCGACCGGAGACGGTCAGCTTGCATGAGCAGGCAATGCGCCGCGAGGGGTCCCAGAGGCCAGTGGAAACCAGGCCATAGAGTACCAACGGCTTCAAGGTCGAGCCGGGAGTGGCCAAGGTGCGGGCAGCCTCGGCAAGATGGTTGGCCGCCAGCAGGCGGCCGGTCACAACATCCAGCACAACAATGCGCGCCGCAGGCGACAGGCGCGCAGCGGAGCGCACCGCCGACTGCCAGCCGGCGAATACGGACTCTGTCCCAGGTTTGCCGCCAGACTGCGCCGCGAAGACCATCGCCGTACAGGCCACCGCGCATGCCGCAAGAGAACTCGTTCTTCGCACACAACGAGTATCCATCAACATCCCCGAAAGATTAGCATGGTGGCAGCGGCGACCGGTGTCCCTGCATCTCCGCGGGCGCCTTTTGCATCAACTACATGGCGCGCCCGTGTTTCCCCCGTGGCGGCAGGCTCTTCAACCAAAAACAAGACCAACTGAAACCCTAAATCCCCAAGGAGGGACTATGGCAAGCAAGGCAAGTGCGGTTTGGACTGGCTCACTGAAGGAAGGCAAAGGCACAATTTCAACAGCGACGGGCGTACTGAGCAACGCGAACTACTCCTTCGCCACACGGTTTGAGGGCGCGACCTCGGGCACCACCCCCGAAGAACTGATTGCAGCGGCCCACGCCAGCTGCTTTTCGATGGCCTTGGGCGCGCAGTTGGGCGGCGCAGGGCTGACACCGGAGAAGATTGAAACCCAGGCGGCTGTAACCCTGGCTAAAGTGGGCGACGGCTTCTCCATCACTCGCATCGCACTCACCACCACGGCCAGCGTTCCCGGCGCCACCAAGGAAGTCTTTGACAAGGCCGCGGCCGACGCCAAGGGCGGATGCCCGATCTCGAAGCTCTTCGCCAACAATACTGAAATCGTGCTCGACGCGAAATTGGTGTAAGAGGAACTCTTACCCGGAGCAGAATCTTCCCGATAGCGATCCTATCCTTGCCAAACTCAGCGAACCTGGGCGCGTGGATGGGATCGCCCCGGCGCATCTTCGGATCGTGCTGTCATGAAGAGATACAAGTTCAAAGCGACGATTGAAGCAGCCGGAGGCGGAGGCGCCTACATGATCTTCCCCTTCGATGTCGAGAGAGAATTTGGCGCCAAGGGGCACGTGCTGGTGAAGGCAACCTTCAACGATGTGCCATACGCCGGTTCCTTGATGAAGTGCGGCAAATTAAGCCACATGCTGGGTGTCTTGAAGGGCATTCGCGAGCAAATCGGTAAAAGGCCGGGGAATGTGATCGACGTCGTCGTATGGAAAGACGAGGCCGAAAGAATCCTTGACGTTCCAGCGGAGTTCGAGAGACGACTGAAGGCGGATAAGGCTTTTCGGGGGGGGTAAGCTGTGCTCTACGCACGGAAAGGAATATTGTCGTTGGATCACCGAAGCCAAAAAAGAAGAAACACGGATGAACCAAATCGAAAGGGCTGTTGCGATGTTACGAGAGGGCACGAAGACCCCGGGATAGCGTGGCTTCCAGCGCGGGGCGAGAATGCCGGCACGGTCCAACAGGCTGAACAAGATGTGCGGCATTTGACACAGCAACCCGCATTTGCGAGACTCAGAGTTGCTGCCGGTTCAGCGGAGAGTGCTGAACCTGTGTAATGTGCCGAAGTGGCGGAATTGGCAGACGCGCGTGGTTCAGGTCCACGTACTCGCAAGGGTGTGGGGGTTCGAGTCCCTTCTTCGGCACCAATCATTTAAAATCAATTACTTAGAAGGGCATGAATATACTTGAAACACCACGACTTAGAGGCAGAATCGGCGACGCGCTAAGAGGCTAACAATGGCCTAATACCCTGCGCTTCTTACACTTACAGACACTTACTAGCCATTGACAAGCAATTCGAAACGTGCGATCAAGAGGTATGGGAACCGTTTCGATCTCTGTTCGCGGTGTGGAAGAGCAAGCTACTCGCCTTAATTTGGCTCTCCTTCGTCTGGCTTTATATGTCGAATCAACTTCTCGGCCTGATCCAGCGGCATTTCTCCAAGAGCAGATGACACTATGGAATCAAGGCTCTTATATGTGGCTGCATGAGCTTCTTGAATCCGATCAGACTTTCGGATTCGATCAAGTTGATCCAGAATGCCAAGTCTCCCCTCGTCTTTCAACTCCTGAACAAACCGCTCAAACACAAGCTGTTCCCGCTTGCATTTTGACCAGTCTGCCATAAGGAATTGGATAACCCGCTTTTGCTTTTCAAGGTCCATAAAAGAAATTCTCCATTGGAGTATGCCAAAATGCAAGCAATCGAATTATCTCAGAGAATAATGGTGCTGCTTAGCGACGTTCATTCTTTAGTCGCCATCGACGCGATGGATATTTGCCGAATACTGATAAGAGAAAGAGACTTCAATGCGGTTTGTTCGCAATCCTCTCTAGTATCTAGTTGCATAAATGAGCGAATGGTGTATAGTGCAATGCATGAAGGCCCGCAGCATTGCACTTACGCTTGAAGAGCAGTCTGAATTGGAGTTGGTAGTGCGCCGCACCACCAGT